>Ga0155896_141_pt1 | contig 41730 bp, 41 predicted proteins | sample RifCSPlowO2_01_FD_107550 | JGI IMG/M metagenome (GOLD analysis project Ga0155896, IMG submission 107550) | Candidatus Kaiserbacteria bacterium RIFCSPLOWO2_01_FULL_54_24
CTTGAGCTCGGCAACAACACAAGCGAAATATTGGACGGAGCGGACAACATCGGCGTTTTCCTAGAGTATCCCGATAAGAGAGTCTACTATTTCAATACCATTCCAAGCGTCGCCATCATCGGGACCAATGCCACATTCACGCAAGTTGTCGTCGGGGTCTTTTCAGCTCTCAATGTGTTGATAACCGACGAGCTGAAGCCGGGCGCATATTTTCCCGAAGACCTATTCGACACGTGCTATAGGCACTTCATGTTCGACAACATGCGCGTGCAGGAATTTGTCTTCAAAAAGTGGGAGAACGGCCACCTAAAACTCTCGTCGTTCAATCCTATGCTCAAGAGCCGGCGGACAGACCACTATCGACATCTCTACATAATCTAAATACATGTTGCCATTCCAAATATGTTGAGGAACTCGCGCCGTTTCTTTAGGGCGGGAGACGGGCGCTATCCCATCTTCGCTTATGCGCTCGTCATTTTTTTCTGGACGCTCGCGGATGCGACCGGTCAATATATCGCACCGCTTCTCATGCAAGCGCACGGGTTTTCGTTCACGATGATAGGTTTTATCCTCGGCACTTCTTCGATAACAGGGGCAGCGTTCGATTTCTTCGTTTCGCTCATTTTCAAGAATACGAACTTCAGGCGACTGCTCATGATAATGTTCGCGCTCTGCCTTGTGTATCCGGTCATGTTGTGGACCGCGAATTCTTTCTGGCTCTTTCTCCTCGCCATGGCGGTATGGGGCGTCTATTTCGATCTCTACAACATCAGCACGTTCGATTTTATTTCGCGGTACACCTCACGATCGCGCAATGCATCCGGCTTCGGCACGGTGCAGATATTCCGCTCGCTCGGCCTTATCGTCGCGCCTCTCGTCATCGGATTTATCGTCGTTGAAACGGTAGATTGGAGGGCGTTCAGCTTGTATTGGCTCTATATCTTGGTGGCCATGCTTGTTTTCGCGCCCCTTCTCTATTTGGTGCGCGGCATGAATGCGCACGAGGCGCATGGGCATAAAAGGAGAAATATCCTAGTCGAGCTAAACCTTTGGCGGCGTGTCGGCGGCTCTCTTTTTCCTATACTTGTTTTAGTCTGTCACCTCTACATGATGGAGGCGTTCTTTTGGACACTTGCTCCGCTGTACGCTCAATCGGTGTCGCTCGGCGGATTCGGAGGATTGTTCCTGATGGCGTATTCACTTCCCGTACTCGTAGTCGGATGGGTAGTCGGTTCGCTTACGCACCGTTTCGGGAAAAGGCGCACAGCGTTCGTCTCGCTACTGATAGGTTCCTCAATCCTATCTATGTTCGTTCTAGTGCCCGAAGGGGTTCCCGTCATAGCGCTCGTCCTTACCGCGACTTTTTTCACCAGCATGTCCCTGCCCGCTATAAGCGCGACGTTTGCCGATTACATCCTGGACAATCTCGCGATTGAGGGCGAAGTAGAGGCTCTCGAGGACATGGCGGCCAACATTGGCTACATCGTCGGCCCCATGGGAGCCGGGCTTCTCGCGGATCTCGTCGGTATGTCCGGGACCTTCAGTCTGCTCGGTCTCTTCGGAGCTGTTCTCGCACTTTTACTGCTTACGACCGCGTCGAGAAGGAGCGGATTAGTCGGGCATTGAAACGCGCGAATCCCATGCTAGAATGCGGTCACATTTGGTATTAATTATTGGATTAACTAGAAGCTAAAAGCTATTAAAAATATGGATATTGAAGTAGCAAAGACCCTTGGTATGGCGCTCGCAGTGGGCCTAGGCGTTATCGGCCCTGGTATCGGTCTCGGCATCTTGGTCGGCCGCGCACTCGAGGCGATCGGCCGCAACCCGGAAGCGGCGGGAAAGATCCAGACGACGATGTTCATTGGCATCGCCGTTACCGATGCGCTCGCGATTTTCGCCCTCGTTATCGGCTTTATCATCAAGTTCACCTAGTCGCTCGGCGACGCATGCATTTTCGGAGTCGCATAATTTTCTGCTGAAAATTTGCTCCCGCTCGGTCCAAGACCTCCGCGAAGACTCCAAGAACGCACACACCGCCTCGCTTTCTTAAGGATATGTCGGAATTGTTCGCAGCCTTTGGCATCAACTGGAAATTGCTACTCGTGCAGGCGTTCAATTTCGGGCTGCTCTTGGCGGCACTTTGGTATTTTTTGTACAGACCTGTTCTAAAAATGATAGACGACCGTCGACAGAAAATAGCCGAGGGCGTGCAGAATTCAGAAGCCGCAGCGCGGCGTCTTCTCGAGGCCAAGACAGAAGGCGAGGGAATAGTAGGCGCCGCTTCGCGGGAAGCCGAAGGCCTCGTTGCTACCGCTCGCGCGAGGGCTGAAGAGCGCGCGGCCGAGATCATGAAGACCGCGGAGGTTCAGGCAGAAGGCGCGCTTGCGGATGCCCGCGCTCGCGGAGAAGAAGCAAAACGTCAGGCGCTCAAGGAAAGCGAACGAGAGATTGCGCGCGCCGCCATGCTTGCTGCGGAGAAGATCCTTCGGGAAAAACACTCATAACATGGAACACTCATACGCGCAGGCACTTTGGCAGATGGTAGAGAAAGGCATGAAGCCGAAGGAGGCTGTCGCGAAAATACGCGATGCGCTCGAGAAGAGGGGGCGGCTAAGCATTTTGCCCAAAGTAGGACGAGCTTTCGCACGCATTGCCACTCGCGAAGGCGCCAAAAACGCCGTTGTGCTTTCCGTCGCTAAAGAAAAAGATGCCGCGGGTGCAAAACGCGAGACGAAGGATCTATTTCGTGAGATGGGGATCGAGGCCGGCGACGTCGAGGTGCGCCTCGATGAGACGCTTATCGGCGGGTGGCGGCTTGAAGGAAGGGAGCGCCTGCACGACGCGAGTTATAAGAAATATCTGCTTAGCGTGTATAATCGTGCCACTACATAATTTATGCCCGGTAGGACAATTTCGAATCGCCTTGTATGAATACTCACCAGCATATGTTGAAAGTATTGACAGCGGTATATTGCAAAACGCTTGATTTTGAAACTGCGGCGGGAATTATTCGAAATTGTACTAACCGGGTATGAGCAACGCCGTCGTAGAGAAGATAATAAAAGAGATAGAAGCGCATGTACCGAGCGTGGAAAGCGAGCACGTAGGGCGCGTGACGTCCGTGGGTGATGGTGTTGTCGCGATAGATGGCCTTTCGAAGGCGGTGATGAGCGAGATAATTCTTTTTGAAGAAGGGAAGGGAAAGCCGCTCGCAAAGTCCATGGAGGCGCAAGGCGAACTCTACGGCGTGATATTGAACCTTGAAGAAGACGGTGTACGAGCCGCGATCCTCGGCGATACTGCCCGCGTAGAGGAGGGCATGACGGTGAAATCGACCGGTCGCATTTTGTCCGTTCCGTCCGGGGAAGAACTCTTGGGACGCGTCGTGAATGCGCTCGGCGAGCCGATCGACGGCAAGGGCCCGTTCAAGAAAACAACGTTCATGCCCGTGGAGCGACAGGCCAGCGGCGTCATGGATCGCAAATCGGTGTCGGTCCCCGTACAAACGGGCATCAAAGCGATAGACGCGATGATACCGATAGGCCGCGGCCAGCGTGAGCTCATCATCGGCGACCGTGGCACCGGCAAGACCACCATCGCGATCGATACCATCATCAGTCAGCGCAACGAGCCAAAGGAGACGCGTCCGATCTGCATCTACGTCGCTATCGGACAGAAGGAAAGCAAGACGGCACGCATCGTTGAACAGCTCCGAAAAGAAAATGCCATCGAATATACCATCGTCGTTGATGCGCCAGCTTCCGCCCCAGCCGCGCTCCAGTACCTCGCGCCGTTTTCCGGAGCCGCGATAGGCGAATATTTCATGGATCGCGGAAAAGATGTCGTTATCATTTATGACGACCTTTCGAAGCAGGCGGTAGCGTATCGTCAGCTTTCGCTCCTTCTTCGCCGTCCGCCGGGCCGCGAGGCGTATCCGGGAGATATTTTCTACTTACACTCGCGCCTTCTTGAGCGCGCGTGCCGTTTAAATGAGGAAAAGGGGGGCGGCTCCATCACCGCGCTTCCCATCATCGAAACACAGGAAGGCGACGTGTCCGGTTACATTCCGACCAACGTCATTTCCATCACCGACGGACAAATGTTCCTCGTGACCGACCTCTTCAACAAAGGCATTCGGCCGGCAATCGATGTGGGTATCTCGGTCTCGCGTGTCGGCTCCGCCGCGCAGACCAAGGCGATGAAGGCGGTGGCTGGCGGTATCAAGCTCGAACTCGCGCAATTCCGCGAACTCGAAGCGTTCATGCAATTCGCGTCCGACCTCGATAAGGCGACGGCCGATCGCATCGAGAGCGGCAGACGCATGGTGGAAGTTTTGAAGCAGAAAAACGGCGTGCCAATACCGATGGAGGTGCAGGTCGCTATTCTTTATGCGGCTAGTGCAAAATTTTTTGCAGACGTGCCTGTGGCGAAGGTGACCGTCGTTGAAGCACAGCTCGCGGAATTCTTGGATGGACAATATGCGAAAACGCTGGCCGAGATAAAAAAGACCGGCGCACTTTCCGACGAATTGAAAAAGCAGCTGAATAAGGCGCTCGAAGAATTCCGTTTGGCTCACTCCGAACTGTTCGCGACAAAATAATATTCCCTCGCTGCGCTCGGGATCATTGATTTTCTAAAACTCGAGTACTCGTCAAGAAAATCTAATGTATGGCCAGCCTCAAGAGCATCAAGACCAAGATAATCTCCTACAAAAAGACGGGGACGGTGACTCATGCGATGGAGGCGGTGTCCGCGGTGAAGATGAGAAAGTCGCAGGAGCGGGCTCTTGCCGGGCGCGCCTACGCGGCCGCCGCCCTGTCCGTCTTAAAGCGGCTCGCAGGAACGGCCGACGCCGAGCGCCACGCGCTCGCGCGGGAACAGCTCGGCAAAACGTGTTTCGTCGTCATCACGAGTGATAAAGGGCTCGCCGGCTCGCTCAACAGCGCAGTCATCCGGCGCGTGGAGGACGAGATACGCTCTCGTGCCCTCCCGAAGAACGACATCGTCATCATTGCCGTAGGCCGGCGTGGCGGCGATTATTTTACTTCTCGCGGATACGATGTGCGTGTGAAGCACGAGAACGTTGGCGACGGCGTTTCCGAATCGGACATTCGCATGGTTACCGACAACATACTCGCGTGGCATGCAGCGGGCGAAATAGGTGCATGCGTTATCGCGTACCAAAACTTTCTCTCAACTTTTGAACAAGAGGCCGGCGTGCGGCAGATAGTGCCGATAACGCAGGAGATGATAACGGATATGGTCAAACACATCCGTCCCGTGAAAGGCAAATATGCTCCGGCGGCCGCCGAAGAAGATAAAGGGCCGGATGTCTACACTATTGAGCCCGACGCAGATGAGGTGCTTTCCGTCCTGCTTCCGAAACTTCTCAACACAGCTATTTTTCATGCGTTCCTCGAAGCGAAGGCTTCCGAACACTCCGCTCGCATGGTCGCGATGAAGAATGCGACCGACAAGGCGAAGGAAATGGCGAGTGACCTTACACGCACGTTCAACAAAGTGCGCCAGGCCGTCATCACCCGCGAGGTCTCGGAAATTACCAGCGGCATTGAGGCGATGAAGTGATCTTTATTTATGAAAGGCTCAGAAACTCCCGAAGCGCGGCGTGATAATTTCGGGAGTGACGTTCGCAATCTCTTGCCCGGTCTCGTAAAAAATGTTCAACAAATTATAGAATCCAATGAATCGTTTTCGCCAGACATTAAACAGAGATTATTTGTTGCACTGAATGTTACTGAAGATGAGGTAATTTCCAATATCATTGAGAACTCGACTCGATACTCATACCTTAAGGATTCGGAAAAGAAAATAAAATACTTTCTGATTTATCGGTTAATGGGCGAAACCATACACGTTCTTCAGACTGTTTCTTCGACGGCAGAGAAAAATGCTTTTCTAAAGTTATTGACTTACTTAAAACCCGTTTTAACCGAAGAGGAAAAAGCTGGTTCGCAAGCATGGGCAGAGAAGAGGAAGAAACTTGACTGAATTGCAGTATGCGAAAGCTTTTGATTGTTGCGAGATTCATATATAATCCTTTGACTATCTAGTTATGGCAAAGAAGAAAATCACATTGGAGTCGTTGGATAAAAAACTTGATCGCGTTATCGACGTTTTGGTCACAAAAGCCGATACCGGTAGGATCGACGAGCTTGAAAAGCGCATTGATAAACGATTTGAACAGGTTATGACCGCGATTGACAGTCTCGCGACGGCAGTCCACGAACTTACGCTTGAATACGCTGCGGTCAAAACACAACTAGCCAGACACGAAGAGTGGTTCAAGATCCTCGCGAAGAAAACCGGCGTTAAACTGCCTGTCTAACGTATGTCCAAAGGTACTGTCACACAGATCATCGGTCCGGTCGTCGACGTGCGTTTTGACGAAGGTCTGCCGCCCATCAAAAACGCGCTCCACATCAAACATAAGAATGAGACGCTCACCCTCGAAGTCGTACAGCATTTGGGCTTGAGCCGCGCGCGTTGTATTGCGATGCAAGACACAGCGGGCCTCGCCCGCGAGGTTGAAGTAGTCGACACAGGGGCGCCAATATCAGTGCCGGTGGGGGAGCCTTCGCTCGGGAGAATGTTCAATGTCGTCGGGGAACCGATAGACGGTCTTGGGCCAACGAAGGGCGCCAAGCGTCTGCCCATCCATCAGGATCCCCCGAAGTACACTCGTCAAAGCACGAAAGCAGAGGTGTTCGAAACTGGCATTAAGGCCATCGACCTTCTCGCGCCTTTCATAAAGGGCGGCAAAGTGGGTCTTTTCGGCGGCGCGGGCGTGGGCAAGACGGTGCTCATCCAAGAGCTCATCCACAATGTCGCATCCGAGCACGGCGGCTACTCCGTCTTTGCGGGCGTTGGCGAGCGCGTGCGCGAGGGCAACGACCTCTATCATGAAATGAAAGACTCCGGCGTTTTGGAAAAGACCGCGCTCGTATTCGGGCAGATGAACGAAGTACCGGGCGCACGCGCTCGCGTCGCCTTGAGCGGCCTGACCATGGCCGAGGCATTTAGAGATAACATTGGCATGTCGTCAGGCGGCCCCGATGGAAAGGCTTCGCCTTCCAACGGGGCAGGCAAAGACGTCCTCTTTTTCATGGACAACGTATTCCGTTTTGTGCAGGCCGGCTCGGAAGTCTCTTCGCTCCTCGGACGCGTGCCGTCGGCCGTCGGATATCAGCCGACTCTCGCGGAAGAGATGGGTCTTTTGCAGGAGCGTATCACTTCGACCACCGAAGGCTCGATTACCTCGGTGCAAGCCATCTACGTGCCGGCCGACGACCTCACCGACCCGGCGCCCGCGACCACGTTCTCGCACCTCGATTCCACTGTAGTGCTTTCACGCCAACTTGCGGCGCTCGCCATATTCCCGGCCATCGATCCGCTCGATTCGAGTTCCACGGCGCTCACGCCGGAGATAGTGGGCGAGGAGCATTACCGCGTGGCCAACGAGACCAAGCGCGTTTTGCAGCGTTACAAGGACTTACAGGACATCATCGCCATTTTGGGTATTGAAGAACTTTCCGAAGAGGATAAGCGGCTCGTGTATCGCGCGCGCAAGATACAGCGATTCCTCTCACAGCCGATGTCGGTCGCAGAAGCATTTACCGGCAAGAAGGGCGCGTACGTGCCGCTCGCGGAAACCGTCCGCGGCTTCAAAGAGATCCTTGAAGGCAAGCACGATGCGCGCGACGAACAATCGTTCTACATGAAAGGCGGGGTTGACGAGGTGAGTTCGAAATCGTAGGCCGCTATGGCTGTGCAAAACACGTTCCATCTCGTCGTCGCAAGCGTCGGCGAGAAGCGCTTCGACGGGCCGGCCGTATCCGTGACGTTCCCCGGCACGGACGGCGAGCTCACGGTTCTTGCGCACCACGAGCCGTTCGTGACGACCCTAAAAGCCGGTACCATCACCATACGAGGCGGAGAAGACGGTGCGAAGAATATTCCCATCGAAGGTGGGGTCTTGGAAGTTTCCGGGAACCGCGCCGTCGTCTTGCTATAGATAAAAACTTAACGTCGGGTACGCTATGTACACACGTCGTCATGAATAGTTACGTGCACCTGATACAATTCTATTTGTGAGGAAAGGGGTACTATTTTTATGCGTTCTCGGGCTACTTTTTTCTACTTCAGTCACTGAAGCGGCGGATCCATGCATCAAGGCGTCGTTCAGAGGCGACGCCTCGACCTATAATCCGTACTTGCCGGGGTGGAGGACGGGTGGCGGGACGCTCGCAACCGGCGGGCCGTACAATCCTAACTCGTACGATGCCGCCTTACAGCTCAACTTAGCGAAACAGTATCGTTGCGGATACGGGAGTCGGGCGATATGCCACGCCGTGGTTCAGGCGCCGAATGGTCGCGCGATGGTCGTGCGCATCAACGACAACGGGCCGTTGGTACCCGGCCGCATCATCGATCTCAACGAGAAATCCATGCAATATTTGAGCGGCGGATCAATGGGACGCAACAGTGGCATCGTCAAAAATGTCACCGTCACCTTACTGTGCGCTATAGAAGGCATGGCGCTGGGACCGCTTGACCCAAGTGAACGCGAGGCCTGGGCGAGCCGAACGTTCGATGCACCGCGTGTGAATACCGGCGGATATGCCACGAGCCCGTTCGGCAATGTCACGCCGTTCTCGAACGCACCGGCTAGTTCCGGATACGGAAGCGGCGGTACTGCAAACCCAAGCGTTGGCACCTCGTATCCGAGCGGCGGGACGGCATATCAACAGCCGAGCTACCAACAGCCCATCTCTCAAGCGCTTCTGCAGAACCAGTTCCAGTTGCAGCCAGACGGAGTATCGGCACCCAGTGTCACGCCCCCGTCGGCCGCCTCGCTTATGGTGCAGCCCCGACAAGTTTCTCGCGGAGAACAAGCTGTCGCATCCTGGACAAGCGTTGGGATGTCGAAGAGCAAACCGTGCCGCATCACTGTCGTCTCCAGCGGCAAAGAAATTTTGGTGGGTCAGGGTAACGAAGGAAGCCGCCAACTCAAGATCGGCGCCAACTCTTCAGTAGGGACGCTCACATTTACCATGCGATGTACATCGCTAGCGGGGACTTCGGTGGAGCGTACGGCAGTGCTGACCGTTAAATGATATCCTCGCATGAATACTCCGCGATTTCAGCGTCGCTCTGAAAATTTCATGTGCGAACACTGTGGGAAGCAGGTGAAGGGCGACGGATACACCAACCACTGTCCTACATGTCTGTGGAGCAAACACGTCGACGTAAACCCCGGCGATCGCGCGGACTCGTGCGGCGGCTTGATGGAGCCCGTTGCCCTCGAAGGCGGCCCGGCGAAGTATAGAATTGTGCATCGTTGCATCAAGTGCGGAGTTGAGCGGAAAAACATCGCTTCAGCGGGCGACGAACCCGATGCCCTGATCGCCATTGCTCAAAAACGCCAGATGGGGAATAATTGACTTTACCTATGGCCGATTACCTACCATACGGTTTCTCGGATCATCTGCCCCACTACCACGGGGACGCGGTGCGTCAGTTGCTCGCCTCCGCGGCGATACTGATGCTTGTAGGGGCGCCGTTTTACGCGAGTTTTCTTGGCGTAGAATTGCCATTTCTTATCACGGGCGCTCTTGCGCTCGTTGCAGTTGCGGCCCTCGTCAACCCTCACAAGAAGTCGATTTTTCTTGCGGCTGCAGTTGCTTCAGGCGTCGGACTGGTCGTGTTCGAAACATGGGCTTTGTACGGATACTACGACAGCAATTGGGTACAGTTCGTTCTGCGTGAAGTGATAGCGGTCGTTTTCCTTGCCGCGTTTTACTTCAGCATGAAGACGGTACGGGCATTCGTTCTGCACAAGGTTGGGAAGCACGACGAGGCGGGAGAATTCGAAGAGGCGCCCGTTCCTGGGACGCCGGAGATAAAAACGGCGAACCCGAACCCGAGAGCGAATTCGTGGAGTGACGAGTTCGTTCCGTGGTTCTTGAAAAATGGCGGTAATCACGGCAACACCGATCATGGAGGATCGTCGGAGCAGGACGGGCGGAAGCGGCAGAAGATACCGGGCCGCGAATGAGCCCCGGCAGGTCTCGCGAGGAAACAAAGCCGAAGTATCACCCATACGAGGACACGATGTGAGTTTTGGCGGCCGCGTTCATTCTCACTCTCACATGAGTAACAAAAAAATATTCATACTTCTCGGGCACCCCGACAAAAACGGGCTCTGCGGCATGGCCGCCGACACATACGAAAAAGCGGCGCGGGAAGCGGGGCACACTGTGGAGCGTCTCAACATAGAGGAGATGCAATTCGACCCCGTTCTACATCAGGGCTATCGCCAGCGTCAGGAGCTGGAACCCGCCCTGGTCCGATTTCAGGAGCTAGTCCAGTGGGCCGACCATTTCGTCGTCGTCTACCCTGTGTGGTGGGTCGGTATGCCGGCGAAGATGAAAGGCCTGTTCGACCGCGCGTGGCTGCCCGGCTCTGCGTTTCGCTACATCAAAACAAAGAACGGAACGCGGTCGATTTTTTGGCATCGCCTCTACCATGGAAAGACGGCGCGCATCATCATGACAAGCGGAACGGCACCATGGCTCGTGCGATTCCTTCCAGGCAATGTAAATGCTCAGCTCAAATGGGGGATTCTGTGGTTCGCCGGATTTTCAGTGCACACCACATGGTTCGGACCAGCGGAACATCCCGCAGAGCACAAACGCGACAGATGGCTCAACAAGGTACGAGAAATGGGCCGGAGAGGGAAGTAGCGCTAAAGGCTCTTCCCCAGCCGCGGAAGAGCCTTCGCCTTATGGCACGGAGCCCACTCATCGAGTTACTGTGTCTGCGCTGTAGAAGATGCTGTAAGCGCCGCTAGTTTTGCGACTAGGATTTGCAACTGCGCTTTGAGCTGTTCAATCAGGATTAAGCGGTCCCCATCTTTGCTCGTTCCAGATGTCGTTCCTTTGTTAAGCAAGACGCGGGTCTTTGGTCCGACGACTCCGGCCTGTTCGAGGCCGTTTGCCTTTTGGTATGCCTTTACGGCGGCCTCTGTTATGGGACCGAAGAACCCTGTCGGGGCGTCGATCTTCAAGTAGCCATTCGCGATGAGGACTCTTTGGAGTTCAATCACGTCCTCGCCTTTGGATCCCCTCTGAATCGTACGCGTGAAGTTGTAGACGGATGCACCAAGCACTTGACCGTCTCCTAACAGTCCTTGCGGTGTAGCAGCCTGTGCAAGCGTCATCGTCGTAGGCGTATTTGTCTGCAGGGAAGTTGAAGTCGAGGTGACAAGAGACGTAGAGGGGATAAAGCCGCCACCTCCTCCACCGCCGCCTCCGCCTGAGGGCGCGGGAGAAGGAGTTGGAGTAGGTGCGGGAATAGCTGTTTGCGTGTAAGTCGTAAAGGCGCTGAAATGCTTCGTCCAGACAACGAGATCGCTCCCGACAGTGATTTTGCAGTCGCCTCCCGCTGCGAGTGAGTCGCCCACGGTTTGTGTATCCGCGCTACACGTACTCGTTATTGAAGTGAAAGTCCCCGCGCCGTGCGAGTAACCGATCAGGTTTCCGCCCTGACCCGCGAAAAGCAGACGGACCCCTTTATCAAACGTGAGGAGCGAGTTGCCGAAGCCGATTTCAATGGTGCTTACTGCACTTGCAGTGCTGCCAGAATCTCCGACTGGCGCGACGCTCGTCGATATTGAAGTCGGTAGGTCGATGGTTCCATCCCATCCAGACGGACCTGATACTGTGAGGTTGGCTGGCATCGCAATCGTCACATTTCCGCTTGCAGTCGTGGTAGAAAGTGTCGCTGCGTTTGTAAGCGTTCCAGTCTGCGCGTCTCCGCTGCTTGTGGTGACAACCTCAAGAGATGTTGCTGAAACGACCACATTCCGAACGACTGAAGAGGTGTTGCCCGCCGCATCCGTCGCCGTATAAGTGAGTGCGTATGTGCCGACTGCGTTGGTGTCGACGCTGCCGCTCACGACTGGCGTTACCGCACCATCGACATCGTCGTTCGCTGTTGCGCCCGGATCGACGAATGCGTTGCCAAGTGCAACGCTCGTCGTTGCGCTACCTGATAGCGTTACGATGGGAGCTGTCGTATCAGGAGTTGGTACGACACTTGCCTCGAAATCGGCCATGGCGTCGTTCAAAGTAATAACAGCGGCGCTGATAGTGGATTGCGCGAAAGAATTGTCGACGCTCTGGGCTTCCGTGATGGCGGCATTCAATGCACCCAACGCTTCTTGCGGGTACTCCCCAGGTTCGTCTCCTACGGTCGCCCCTGCGGCAAGGGCTTCGGCCTCTGCAATAGCCGCAACGAGTGCAGTAAGATCGGACGGACCTGTCAGAGAAGAGCTAAAAGTGTCCATTGCCGTCTGGAGTGTAGCAACAGCTACATCGACTTCGGATTGGCTGTCTGTGGTTGTTATGAGACCCGCCTCATCTATCGCTGTCTGAAGTGTTGCCTTTGAACCAGCCGGATACTGCCCTGGTGCGTCGCCTTCGGTCGCACCATTGTGGAGCGTCTGTGCTTCATCAATTGTAGCTGCGAGCGTGGTGAGATCGGAAGGAGGCGCGGGAGAAATTGTCACGACACGCGTCTCTTGTTCCGCTGCGTTGCCTGCTGTGTCTGAGACGTTATAGGTGATCGCGTACGTGCCTGGTGTAGTGTCATCTACAGTATCGCCGCCCACAACAACATCTTCAGTCAGGTCGCCGTCGATATTGTCGGAAGCGCTATATCCTGGCTCGATGAAAAGGTCGCCGAATTCAAGTGTAACGGTTGTTTCTCCGCTCAATGTGATAATGGGTGGAGTTTCGTCAATGAGAACGACGGCGATCGTGAACGATGCAATCGCCTCGTTGTCAGCAGAGTCCGTCGCCGAACACTGTACGCTTGTTGCACCGAGAGCAAAGGTGACTCCTGATTCCGGCGAGCACGAAACGCTTACCGCGCCATCAATGTTGTCCGTCGCTGTTGGCAACGTGTAAGTCGCGACCGCGCTCGTCCCCTCGGTTATCTCTATCGTCTGATCCTCGGGCACATTTGATATCTCCGGGTTCGTCGTGTCAGCAACGACAACATTAAATGATGCTGACGCGTCGTTGCCCGCGCTGTCGGTGGCCGAACATTCGACGACTGTCGGACCCATCGCAAACGTTGTTCCGCTTTCGGGCGCACACGTTACTGCTACGCCTTCGTCTACGTCGTCGGTCGCTGTGGGAAGTGCATAGGTCACAACAGCACCCGCCGCAGACGTTGCTTCTACATTCTGATTCTCCGGCACACCGCTGAACGTCGGGGCTTCAACATCCGAAACGTTTACAGTACGGACTTTTTCTTCCGCGACATTTCCAATAGCGTCTGAGACGTTGTATGTAATGACGTACGTGCCCGGCACGGCCGTGTTGACCTCATCACCGCCTATCGTGACATTCGCAGAAATATTGCCGTCGACGTCATCTGTCGCCTCGAACCCTGGCTCGCTGAATTCTGCGCCGACAACGAGATTCATGATTGTTTCGCCGACCAGCGTGATAACCGGCCGCGTTGTGTCCGGCACGTCGTCGTCATCGTTAGTTATGGTGCATGTCTTTGTCTCCCCTGGAGCAAGCACGATGTCCGTACAGTTGAGATACGTAGGCATATAACCCGCCGCTTCGACTTCGGTAACGGTATACGTACCCGCATCGAGCGAAAGCTCGTTCTCCCCATCTTCCTCAAACGATTGAGCATCGCCATCATTCACCCTGAATGCAAAGGTGCTCGTCGCGGCAGTGCCCCCGTCGTCGTTCACAACCACTTTCTTTACGATGAGCGTACCATTGTTCGAAGCGTCGAGGGCGGCAAATGCATTCAAGCGCTTCCCACTCACGGTCTTGCCAATAAGTGACGCCTTCTCATCCCCGTTCGCAAGAATCGCATCTTTTACCTGCGCCGCTGTGAAATCCGGACGCAGCGCATACACCTGCGCGGCAACACCCGCAACGTGCGGTGTCGCCATCGACGTTCCCTGCGCATACTCGTACTCCTCATCTGAGCCGTCAGAAAGTTTAGACACGGTAATATTATCAATGAAACAGCCGCCATAATTATTATCTGAATCATTCGCGTTCCAAATGACATCAAGGCGGAAATTGCTTGTCAGCACATTTTGGGGAATCGAGTATTCCTTTTGCCGCACTGGCCCAACATCGTTCGGATTAGTATTGTCATCAAGCGTCTGCTCGTCCCAGAGAGCGATGGGCACGACACTTGCTCCGCCATTGCCGGTCACAAAAAGACCCATATAATCCGTCCATTCTGTGGCTGAATATTCTGTGTCACAGAAGGTTACAAAGCTGAGAGAACCTGCGTTCACACCGGACAAATTCATTGTTGGCCCAAATGCAACCCCAAGGCCGGAACTATATGGAAATGACGGCACGTCGCCATATAGCACAGCTTGATTCTCAAGGTTGACCGTTGCAAAATCACCTTCCTCGGTCCATCCATTTGGAAGGCCTGGCACCGATGCATTTTCAAATGTTTCTTCAAACACCAGCGTGTCGGCAACAGTACTTAAGATATTTACGCCTGGAGCTCCAATGTCGACAGAGGTAGCCCCAAAATCAGAAAATTCTGCAAGGACATCATTCTGATCCGTAGCCGCCACACAGACGATATTCGATGAGTCAAAGTCGCATGGATAAAGTTGGACCTCGCTTCCGTGGTCATCTCCAATAGCGGAATCTCCGAACTCGTCACCGTTACCGGCTGCGGTGATGACGAGGCCAGGAAAATTATCGATGGCCGTCTTAAGAGCCGGGTCATTATTTACTCCTGCCCAGCTGGCATTTATCACCTTTGCTCCGTTCTGTTTTGCAAAATTTATCGCCGAGACGATCTGAGCAGTTGTTAAAGAAGACTTGAGCGCCATGATCTTTGCTTGCGGCGCAACGCCAGCGATACCAACGCCGTTACTTTTTGTTGCAGCGATAGTGCCCGCGATGTGTGTACCATGACTGCTCGTCGTAGGAAGTGGGGTTTTATCATTATCTTCAAAATCGTACCCATGATTGCATCCGCCATTGATGGCGTTACCATTGGTATCTTCTCCAACGCACGAGCCGCCACCCCACATGCTGGCGATCAAATCGTCGTGGTTGTATGCGACACCACTATCAATAACGGCAACGATGACTCCGTCACCTCCAGAGAGAGTCCACGCCTCCTTGCCATCAATGTCGGCATCATTGCCGCCTGCGAAAACGCTGCCGTTTGGTGGCGTTCCGTTAATAGTTTGGCCCGTGTTCTCAAGCGCCCACATTTCGCTGAACGATGGATCATTGGATTCTCCTCCACCACTTCCGGGACCACCGCTTCCTCCACCCGCGTCGCCTGACTCTGTCGCATAATACTGATAGTTCGGTTGAACATACTCCACGTCTGGATCCGCTTTGAGACGAGCAATGGCTTGCTCGGTGGTTTCCTTGCCCTTGGTCTTGAGCACAGTAAGGTTTGCGCGGCGGATATTTTCCTTGAACGACAGGTTCTGTCGTGAAGCGAATTGTGTAGACTTAGAAACACCCGAAGCTTTCTCAAGGTCAACCCGACCTTCTTTGAACTTCACGATGATCTCGCCCTCTACATAGGCTGGGAGCCTTTTGTTATATGTTTGTTCCGTGAGTGGCGATAACGTCAAGCCTTTCTGCGCACTGGATTTCATCGCCTGCTTGGGGGGTGAAACGGGGGTCGAGGATAGCTCACTTTTTCGAACCTTGTTCTGCTGCATGAGAGCCGCAGGTACATCTGCCACCGTAATGGCAAACACAGGCTGCGCAAACATCGACAGTGCGATGATGAGAGACAAGCCTCCGTGTGTTTTCCTCATGAGATATAGCGACCAATGAATAAACCTACGTTGAGCGATAAGCGGGCAAATTTGCCGATACCGGCGCGCACTATATGCCTCTCCAATCGACTTTGTCAATACGCGCGTGATTCGTCCAGGAAGTGAGTATGAGCGTTCCCGTCACAGTTGAAGAGGGGAATTGACTCTGGGTTTCGGCGCAGTAGAGTGAGGCTGTTATCTATGAAAAAGGCCGGTGCATCATTCGTGCCAGTAGCTGTCCTCTTCGTTTTCGCGGCTCTGATCCTTACTTTTTCAGTCAGCTTTACTGCCGCCAGCACCAGTGCGAGCTCGATATGCGATAGATTTCCCACATTCTCGCAGAGGTTTCCCTCATGCCGCGAGACACCGCCCCCACCACCCCCTGCAGACGTCTGCCCAAATGTGCCTGGCACTCAAACTTCTGGCCCGTGCGCAGATGAACAGTGCCTGCAACAAGGCGGCACGTGGAACGGCGCCTCGTGCGTGATGCCCCCGCCCCCTCCGCCTCCGGGTGGAGACACAAGAGAACGCGGCCTGTGCGACCGGTACTCGGTGTCCAGCAGAGGTCTTCCCTCCGAGTGCGTTCCGTCGGTTCGCATAACTTATCCAAATGGTGGAGAAATATTCACTGTCGGCGATGTGATTCAGATAAATTGGGAATCAAATAGAGCCAACCGTTGCTCCCTCGGACACTCTATCGGTCCAGATACATTGGATTGGATAGCGACGGATCTTCCGGGTACACAGAAATCACTTACGTGGACTGTGAAATCTTGGGGAAGTAGTTTCCAGTCACAGCAACAAAAGCTTTACATCCTCTGTAGCTCGATCAATCCAACAACACAATTCTCTGACTATTCCGACGACTTTTTTACCGTTGATCCCGTCGACGTTTGTCCGAATGTACCGGGTACACAGGGAACTGGTCCATGCGCCGATGATACATGCGTTGCTGACGGTGGCACATGGAATGGCACATCGTGTGATCTTCCGTTCGTTCGCCTCACATACCCTAATGGCGGAGAAACACTTACCGAAGGTGATGAAATTGAAATAACATGGGATGCACGCGGGGTAACCTCATGTACTTTAGCTCAGTCTTTCAGTCAGGCTTCCACGCCGCAAACAGGAAATTGGAAATTGATTGATTCAAACGTTGACGGAACAGAGAGATCTTATCACTGGGTAGTAAAAGGAAGCATTCTCGGGCAGACACAGGGAGAGTGGATTAACATTATCTGTGCTCCGTCCTCTGGCGGCACCGTCAAAGATTACTCGGACAACCCTTTTTGGGTAATCGGTGCCCCCGAATGTTCAGACGGATCTGATAACGATAGCGATGGCTTCATTGATTATGCTGCAGACCCTAACTGTACGAGCGTTACCGATAACAGCGAGCGAAGTCCTATAATGATACTGCCCGGAAAATTTACGTCATCTTTTGGACAACCCGGTCAAACTTGGTGGGGAAAATTCCTTGTAGATGTGACTGATGAACCTTTTTTGCTCGGCCCAATTTCATTCACAATTACCACAACAGGTATGGATAGTGTAACGAGGTTGCTCGATGTCCATCTTGACAGCGAATTTCTCGATGACATTTCCCAATCGTATGAAATCCCACTGATAAACGGAATCGGAACGGTCACATTTCCAGATCCCATTTATCTCAATAACTCGGAATGGCCCTGGCCAATCGATCTCCATGCCACAATTCCGCTTGAAGAGCGATCGAGCATTCCTTCGGGAGCGCAAGTTAGCATCACTGCCAAACCAGCTTCGGAATGGACTGCAGTCAGAGCGAATACACAAGAGCCAATATCTCTCGAATCGGTCCCCGTTCTCAATCTGTTTACATGGACTATCTTGAATCCTGAGGATCAATCGCCCGCACAATGTGTCGATGGCTGGGACAACGACGGCGATGATAAAAAGGATTTTCCCGTTGATGACGGTTGTTCTAGTTACCTCGATGATAGCGAAGCCAGCTCCGTAGGTAGCGGAGGAGGGGCTGGCGGTGGAGGTGGCGGTAGTTCAAGCGGGAGTAATTGATGTCGGTGACATGCCAGAAATCTGACAATCTGCACGGGACGGGCAGTATCAGTAACTATATAAATCGTAACGCTTTTGACAAACTATATATAGTTTGGTAGCGTGTGGCGATGAACATTCGAGAGCAGTTGGAAAGTCTGCAGAAGCTGTCGGGACTTACGCAAGCGGAGTTGGCCGCCCGTTTGGGTGTTACCTTTGCGGCGCTCAACCGGTGGATAAATGGCAAGGCGACGCCTCGCCCGAAGATGCGAGAGAAGATCGAGACGTTGTACAAAGAGTATTCGGGTGAGAAGCAGATCCCAGCAACCGTCATTGAGGCCAAAAAACAATTGGTCGCTGCCACGGGCAAAAAGCACAAAAATGTACTGAAGGAGATATTGGACAACCCAGACACCCGCGACCAGTTCTACTTGTCGCTGACATATAACTCAAATAGGATCGAGGGAAGTACGCTTTCGGAGGGTGATACCGCCGCCATTCTCTTCCAGAACGCGGCGCTCCCCAACAAGAGCCTGGTAGAGCAGTTGGAGGCCAAGAACCATCAGGCTGCGCTGCAGTATGTTTTTAAACATCTGATCGCCAAAAAGGCGATCAATGAAGAATTGATCCTAAAATTGCACGGCGTTCTGATGAACGCTATCCGCTCCGACGCGGGCGTGTATAGGAATCACAGCGTTCGCATCATGGGTACCCACGTGCCGACGGCCAATCATCAGAAAATCCCGGAGCTCATGAAAAAACTTGTCCGGGACATCAAGCCAGACAGAGACACGATAGCTCATATCGCGAACATTCACTCCAGGTTCGAGAAAATTCATCCATTCGCCGACGGAAACGGCCGCGTCGGAAGGTTGCTCATGCATGCGATGGCTCTCCGCGGAAATCTCGCACCCGTTGTCGTACTACAAGAGAAACGTCGGCTGTACGCGGCGTACTTGAACAAGGCGCAGATGGAAGACGACCAAAGTTTGTTGGAGGATTTTGTCTGCGACGCGGTTTTGGAGGGATATAAGATCTTGGAGCGCACAGGTAAGTAATGTCGGACGTGTAGATTAAACTATCAAACTCTCATATGTCATTAAGCATCGGTATCGTTGGTCTACCTAACGTGGGGAAGTCTACGCTTTTTAATGCACTGACACGTAAGGGCGTGCTCATCGCCAACTATCCATTCGCGACAATAGACCCATCCGTCGGCGTCGTAGCAGTGCCGGATATCCGGCTCGACAGGCTCGCAGAGATGTCGCGCTCGGCGAAGAAAGTGCCGGCGGTCGTCGAGTTCGTGGACATCGCGGGATTAGTGAAAGGCGCATCGGAAGGGGAGGGACTCGGCAATCAATTCCTTTCGCACATCCGAGAGGTGGATGCGATAGCGGAAGTGGTGCGGATATTCGAGGACGACGACATTCATCACGTTGCGGGCGATGTGGATCCGCGCTACGACATCGAGGTCGTCGACCTTGAGCTCATACAGGCCGACTTGCAGGGCGCGGGAAAACGTCTCGAGCGTCTTGAGCGTGATGCAAAAAGCGGTGACAAACTTTTGATAGCCGAGCGCGATGTTCTACGCAAAATCGTACCCGCCCTTCAAGCTGGTAGAGCTGCGCGCACAGTTCCGCTCGAGGAGCAGGAAAAAGAGAGCTCGAAGGGGCTGCACTTACTGACAATGAAGCCAATTCTCTACGTGCTGAATAGAAAAAGCGGCGTTGTGAATATCGACGCGGAAGGAGGGCCAAGGTGGCGCGAGCTCAAGGATTTTCTTGATTCCACGGGCGCGCAGTACGTTGTCGTCGACGCGGGCGTCGAGAACGAACTTGGCGACGTGCATAGCGACGAAAAAGCCGATTTCCGTCGCGAGCTCGGTGTTGCTGATGATGGACTCGACGACCTGATCAAGGCTGGTTACAAGCTTCTCGATCTCATTTCTTTCTTCACGACAGGGGAGGACGAATCACGAGCGTGGACGATCACACGTGGCTCATCCGCGCCGGAAGCTGGGGCGGCCATTCATACCGATTTTCGCGACAAATTCATCCGCGCCGAGACGATACGCTGGGAGAAGTTGCTAGAGGCTGGCTCCTGGGCCGCCGCGAGAGATAAGGGGTGGGTCAGGAGTGAGGGGAAAGAGTACGTTGTAGCCGACGGGGACGTGCTAGAATTTAAGCACGGATAGCCATCCGATTATGGACTGGTACACAACGCTTGTCATCATGCATATCGTGGGTACGGTCCTCGGTGTCGGCGGTGCGACGTTCGTCGAAGTTCACCTCGTGCGCGCTCTTAGAGACGGAGTGATGAGCCCGGAGGAGAGCGCCATCATGCAGACGACCTACACGGTTCTGCGGATAGGTTTCTTTCTCCTTATCATTTCGGGCTTCGGATTTCTTATCCTATCCCGCCTTTCGGAATACACAGCGTGGTTTTATTCGATCACATTCTGGATGAAACTTTCTATCGTCGGAATTATTGCCGTAAACGCGATATTCATACAGCTGCGGTGGGTACCCATATTATGGGGGAGCGCCATCGCGTTCGTCTCGTGGTATGCGGCGCTTGTACTCGGAATTTTTCTTCGCGACGGCGGCGTAAGCCAACCCCTTTGGATACCGGCGGTATATGTTGTCGCTATCATCATCACTTATTTCGTGATGCGTGAAGTGCATCATCGGTTCACACAGCCACATTCTCCCCACTAGTCATCTATGAGTACTTTTCTTGCAGTCGCTCTCGTCCTCCACGTCGTCCTCGGCCTTATCGGGCTCGCGTGCATTCACCTTGCGCTCATGCAGTTGATACGGCGTGAGCCGCCGTACGGTCTTGTGAGCAAAGCCTCGTTCTTATCAGCCGCGTTCTTTCTTCTATCGTGGACAACTGGGGCGTACTACTATGTCGTCTACTACGGGACCGCGGTAAAGCCGCGAATTCTTGCCGGAGCATACCCGTGGGCGCACCAGGTGATGATGGAGTCTAAAGAACACATTTTTCTACTCGTCCCGTTTTTGGTAATAGCCGTGTGGCTGGCATCGCGCGCGCTCCAAAATGCAGGCGACCCGCGTTTGAAAGTCGTCACGTCTGTAGCCGCGGCAACTGCGCTCGGCCTCGGCACGCTCGTCGCCGCGGCGGGCATATTAGTCTCGGGAGGAGTTATATAACATTCTATGGACTCAAGCGAAAAATATCTTAGGTTTGCACGAGCCGCCGCGCTCGGCTCGATCGCCGCCTCCGTCGTCGTCGCAGTCGTTACCATCGGAGGAGAGGAATGGGCGCCGCTCAAGGACACCCTCAAGAACGCACTTACCCACCACTGGCTTGGAAAAAGCGTCGTCTCCGCCGCCGTATTCGGCGTCGTATTTTTACTGACAGCCTGGCAACCGTCCGACGTCCAAAGAACGGTCCGTGCGTTGTGGTACGCGATCGGTGCGGCTGCTCTTTCCGCTGCGGCAATGACGTTTTACTTTGTCCTTCATACGCTCGGGCTCGTGTGAGGCGTCCATGTTGACCGCCGAGGGTGTGTGGTATGATGGCAGATATGAAAAAAGGGTCGAAAACACCTAAAAAAGGCTTTACCAGCGAGGATATATACAAATTGCTCCTTTCTGTTGATGCACGGATCACAAATATCGAGGAGCGGCTGTCAGACATGGCAACGAAAGACAACCTTGACTACATGAGGAACAAAATCGAGGAAAGGATACAAGAAGTTCGCCTTGAGGTACGGGCACTCGGCCGCGCTATCGACAAAGACTCTCTCGCGATCCTTGATTTCGAGAAGCGCATCGGGCGAATTGAAAAGCGAGTAGTCGCTCAATAGTGACGTATTATGGAAAAACCAAAAGTAACCCCCAAGGATTTTTTCCTCTGGGCTGGCGCGATGGTCGCGCTGTACGGCAGTGTTATCGCCCTTATCGGGCTTTTATTCGAGTATACCGATCATGTATTTCCGGACGCGCTCGATTATTACGTAGACCCGTATTCCGGCGGCATTCGCTTCGCGATGGCTACCCTTATCGTCCTCGCTCCCGTCGCGATAGTCCTCATGCGCATCATCAGGAGCGGTATCGCCCGTGAGCCTGCCAAGAACGACCTATGGGTGCGACGCTGGGCTTTGGTGCTTACCGTTTTCGTCGCGGGCGCCGCGGTCGTTGGAGACCTCATCACGCTCGTTAATTACTTCCTCGGAGGCGAGCTGACCACGCGATTCATTCTGAAAGTCGTCATCCTCCTCGTCGTCGCGGGTGCCGTGTTCCTGCACTTCCTTTTTGACCTTCGCGGATACTGGAGCGCAAATCCGGCAAGAGCGAAGGCCGCCGGTATTCTTGCTGGCGTGCTGGTCCTCGCTTCGATAGTCTCAGGTTTCTTCATTCTCGGCTCTCCGTCCGAAGTTCGTCTCTCGCGTTTCGACGACCAGAAGGTGAGCGATCTTCAGAACATTCAATGGCAGATAGTCAGTTACTGGCAGCAAAAGGAAAAACTTCCCGCTTCGTTCGAGGAGTTGAAAGACCCGTTGAGCGGGTATGTGTTGCCTGTCGACCCGCAGAGCGGGGAAGCGTATACGTATGAAGTGACCGGAAACCTTGCCTTCAAACTTTGCGCGACGTTCAACAAAGCGGGCGTAGGGGATCCATATATGACAAGGTCTGTGCCAGTTCCGGTCATGGAAGGCAAAGGCCTCGAGGGGGGCGATACGTGGCAACACGAAGCGGGAGATGTATGTTTCGATCGAACCATCGACCCTGAACGCTACCCTCCTTTCAGCAAAACTAGATAAATACTCGCGCCGTTTTTGGTTTTCGTGCACGAGCGCCGTGTGATACTCTTTTGCAATGCGCAGGGACCCCGGTACCACAACGCTCCGCGTTGGCTACGGGGCAGGCGACCACATCGCATTTAGATATGCTAACTTTCGGATATGAGTCAATACAACCATAAAGCAATAGAGAAGAAGTGGCAAAAAGAGTGGGCGAAAAAGGGGCTCTACAAAACTCCAGATAAGGTCAAGGGAAAAGACAATTTTTACTTGCTGACGGAGTTCTCATACCCGTCGGGCAACCTCCACGTGGGCCATTGGTACGCATTTTCCGTGCCCGACATCCTGGCGCGGCACTTACGCATGCAGGGGAAGAACGTGCTGTACCCGACAGGTTTCGACGCGTTCGGACTGCCGGCCGAGAATGCCGCGATAAAGAACAAGCTCAATCCGCGCGCATGGACGGAGAAGAACATGGCGTACATGAAGAAGCAGATAGAGAGCATGGGCACCTCGTTCGACTGGTCGCGGCAGGTCATCACGTGCGACCCCGCATACTACACGTGGACGCAGTGGCAGTTCCTGCAGTTCTATAAAAAGAGCCTCGTCTATCAAAAAGAAACACCGGTCAACTGGTGTCCTTCGTGCAAGACGGTACTCGCGAACGAGCAGGTGGTGGATGGGAAATGTGAGCGCTGTGATAGCGAGGTCGTGCAAAAATCGATGCTCCAGTGGAACATGAAGATAACCGACTACGCCGACCGTCTGATAGATGACCTGGACGGACTGAACTGGCCCAAAGAGATAAAGGATTCCCAGCGCAATTGGATAGGGAGAAGCGAGGGGGCCGAGATAGATTTTCCGCTCGTCATCGACGCCGACAAGAAAAAATACACGTACGTTATCTTGCACGGGTATCAGTGCCCACCCGATATACCGCGCTACAATTATTGGAAAGCTGAACTCGAAAAGCAGGGTCATAGGGTCATTGTTCCTGCGCTTCCGAACCCTGACCTGCCATCGGAAGATGAGCAAGTGGCGACAGCACTCGCGGCAGCAGAATACGACGAGAACACGGTGTTGTTCGGACACAGTCTTGGCTGTGTGGTTGCGATGAAAGTCGTCGAGAAGCTCAAAAAACCTATCGCGCGGCTCGTGCTTGCCGGAGGATTCGTCGACCGGGATTTCAAGGATAAAAAACGTCCCTTCGACAAGAATTTCAATTGGAAATTCGATGGTGAAAAGATCCGAGAAAATGCAAAGACGATCCAAATATTGCACGACCCGAGGGATTACGCGGTAAGTGAGGAGCAACTCAAGCGGCTTGAGGCTACGCTCGGCATAAAAGCAGTACGCCTTGAGTCAGAAGAGCCGCACTTTACGGGCGAAAAAGAGATCACCGTCTTGCGCTGGCTCCGACCGACCATCACGGTGTTCACGACCCGTGCCGATACGCTCTTTGGCGGCACTTTTTTGGTACTCGCCCCCGAGCATCCGTGGCTTACGCGCGCACTCGAGCACCGCGGGCTTTTGAAGAACGAGGACGAAATAGGGCGATATATCGCCCTATCGAAGAAAAAGACGGAGCGGGAGCGCCAGGAGAGCAAGGAAAAGACCGGAGTAGAACTCAAGGGGATAAGAGCCGTTAACCCTGCAACGGGAAAGGAGATACCCGTATGGGTCGCGGATTTTGTCATCGGAAGTTATGGCACAGGCGCGGTGTTCGCGGATGCTCATGATGAGCGCGATTTTGAATTCGCTAAGAAATATGGAATTCCTTTGAAAGAAACCCTCGAACCTCTTTTTATCCAAAGGACGTCCGCCGATGCGGTACACCTAAATGAGCCATTCACCGAACGGGATTGCGCGATCGCGATAGTAAAACACTGGTCTGATAATAAGTATCTCTGCCTTCCGTGGAAAATTTTGGATATGAAAGGATTTGTTTCCGGCGGTATTGAAGGCGGCGAAAAACCCGTTGACGCCGGCATCAGAGAAATACGCGAAGAAACAGGGTATTTGCATCCAAAATTTGTCCGGGACCTCGGTCGGACGATACACTCACAATTCTTCTCACCCGTAAGAAAACGGAATATATTCGGCCACTTCAAGCCGCTCCTGTACCAGCTCACAGACGGAGACAGGGAAGAGGTCGCGGCGCATGAAAAAGCTCAACACGAGCCTGTTTGGCTCGATGTTGATAAAGTGGCGGAGTTCATAAACAGACCCGATTTCGCGACGGCGTGGAACCGCATTAACGGCGATGTGTGTTACGCGGGTAAAGGGATACTCTTCGATTCAGGTGAGTTCGATGGTCTTACAAGCGACGAGGCGATACCACTTGTTGCGGCCAAATGCGGTCGACTGACGAAGACGTATCGCTTGCGCGATTGGGTGGTGAGCCGCCAGCGCTACTGGGGAGTGCCGATACCCGTCATTCATTGTGAGAAATGCGGTGCACAACCTGTACCAGATAAAGACCTTCCCGTTAAGCTTCCCGAAATAAAAGACTACCTGCCCGACGGCCGCGGCAAGTCGCCGCTCGCAAAGGCAAAGAAGTGGGTGCAAGTGAAGTGTCCAAAGTGCAAAGGCAAAGCGGAGCGCGAGACGGACACACTCGATACGTTCGTCGATTCGTCGTGGTACTTCTTGCGATATGTCGACCCAAAGAACAAAAAGAAATTCGCCGATGCAAAAAAAATGGCGAACTGGATGCCGGTCGACCTGTATTCGGGCGGTGCGGAGCACACGACGATGCATGTTTTGTACAGTCGTTTTTGGCACAAGGCGCTTTTTGATCTCGGGCTTGTAGCCGAGATAGAACCATACACGCGGCGCATGAACCGCTCTCTCATTCTCGGGCCTGATGGTCAAAAGATGAGCAAGTCGCGCGGCAACGTTATCGACCCCGACGAAGTCGTTGCGCGCTTGGGTGCCGACACCGTGCGCATGTATCTCGCATTTATCGGCCCTTACAACGAAGTAGCGAGCTATCCATGGAACCCGGACGGCGTCGTCGGCGTGCGCCGATTCCTTGAGCGCGTGTGGCGCGCTTCGGAAACGGTGAAAAAGGCAGGTATTCCGTCACTCGATAACGTTTTGCACAAAACCATAAAGAAGGTGGGGGAGGACATTTCGGCACTGAAGTTCAACACGGCGATAAGCGCGCTCATGATATTCCTCAATGCCGTCGAGAAAGAGAAACAGATCGGTAAGGAGCAGTGGGGTGTATTCATTCGGATGCTAGCACCCTTTGCGCCACACATGGCCGAAGAGCTTTGGAGAGCAGGGAATAGGAAGTCGGTACATCAAGAGAAATGGCCGCAATACGATGCGTCGAAGCTGAAAGACGCGATGATAACTATCGCAGTGCAGATAAACGGCAAGACGCGCGGCGAGGTATCGGTTCCGGGCGATGCCGACAATGCATCGGTGGAGAAAGCCGCACGCGAAGCTGTGTCCGTACGTTTAGGAGGGAAGCAAGTGAGTCGTGCCATCGTCGTTCCCGGTAGGCTGGTCAATTTCGTTATTAAATCCTAATCCCTTTTGAAAAGCCGAGGGCCCGAGGAAGTGTCCTCGACCATATAGTTCATCTTTTGCAGCTCGCTCCGCAAGGAATCCGCGTGCGTCCAGTCCTTTTCTTTTCGCGCAGCTTCTCGCGCCTCGACAAGCGTGCGCACGCGCTCGGGTAGAGCATCGAGCTCGACGGGCACGCCGAACGTCTTTTTGCAAAGCGCTTCCGCTACCGAGTCGGGCTTGTCAAAGCCGAGCCCGAGCACTCGGTCTGCATCAAGGATGCCCGCGCGGATATCCGCGCGGGCAAGATCGCGATCCTTGACCATCTCCCACACAATCCCCAGGGCTCCGGGAGTGTCCAGGTCGTCGTTGAATCTCTCGTGCATCTTTGCCCTCCACGTCTTCGGGATAGTGCCTGTCTGCTTTTCTGAATCGACAAGACTGCGAAGCTTCAAAAAAGATGTTTGAGCCGCCTCGAGAGCTTCCCAGGTGAAATTCATGGGCGTTCGATAATGCGCTCCCAAAAAAAGGTATCGGAGCGCGAGCGGATGGAATCCTTTTTCGGAAAGCTCGGCGAGGTTGATCATGTTGCCGAGCGATTTCGATATCTTTTCCTTGTCGATATTGAGGAACTCATGGTGCATCCAGAATCGGGAGAACGGCCGCTTGCCCGTTGCGACCTCGGATTGCGCTATTTCGTTGTTATGGTGCGTCGGCAGAAGGTCGATGCCGCCGGTGTGGATGTCTATTTGCTTTCCAAGCGTCGCGTTTATCATGGCAGAGCATTCGATATGCCAGCCCGGGAAGCCTTTGCCCCATGGGCTATCCCATCCGAGACGCTTGTCGGATTTCCACAAAAGAAAATCCGTAGGGCTGCGTTTATCTGGTTCGGCCGCGACGCGTGCGCCCGCTTTCAGTCCGGAGATATCGATATTGCCCAGCTTTCCATATCCCGAAAAGCGCGACGTGTCGTAGTAGACGCCATCCTCTCCTCGGTAGGTGTACCCTTTTTCCTCAAGTGTATGAATGAGCGCTATCTCACCGCTCACGTGGTCGGATGCGCGGGGAAATGCGATGCGCTCGGTATCTATGTTGAGCGCTTTGAGGTCCGTAAGAAATTGCTCGGTATACCGCTCCGCGAGCGTTCGCATATTTTCCATCGAGAGTTCGAGCCCTTCGCGCTTGAGCGCCTTGGTCATTTTGTCTGGTCCCGCGTCTGCGTCTGAGCTCAAGTGACCGAAATCCGTGATGTTGATGACCTGCTTCACCGTATAGCCGTTGTACTCCAGGGTACGTCGCACGATATCGGCGAATACATAGGAGCGCAGATTGCCGATGTGCGACGTGTCGTAGACGGTGGGTCCGCAGTTGTACATGCGCACCGTGCTGGAGTACGAGGGCAGGGCGAACTCTTGTTTTGCTTTGCCGAGTGTGTTGTATAAGAACAAAGGAACTCGCGAAGCTTGAAGGCCCAAAAACTTTTGTAACCACATACCTAGGAATTATACTCGCATTTCGCCAGGTTCAGCGAGTCGGGCGTGTTCGGTGAGGAGTCTTCGCGCAGGCCGGGCCGAGCGGGAGCAATCCGGGAGTAGGCGGATATGCGACTCCGAACCGAATATGCCCGCGAGCGTCAAAGCCACTTTCGGTGCTTGAAGTATACGATCATCCCCGACCCTGTTACGACAACGGCTCCGAGAATTATCCAGAAGTCGCCCGGTAAACCGCGTATGGGATTGTGAACAGTATCTATCTGAAGAATGGAGACCATCAGAGCGAGAGGGAAGGTGAGGAGCGCCATGATGGTCAGCACGCGCATCGTTTCGTTTTCTTTCGTAGAGAGGAGCGAGTTGTTGGTCTCTCGCAACTCGTGGAGAAAGTCGGTGAGACGCGTTATCTGATTGTGCACGCGGTAGTATTCGTTCGCCAGCGTACGCAAGTAGGGGATGAAAGCATCGCCAAAGAAGCGGTTGCCTTCTGCCTCGAGCGTTTTCAAGACCTCGCGATGCGGCTCGATGGTCTGGCGCATATTCAAGAGGTCGCGCGCCACTCGAGAAATAGCTTTGACCATCTTGACCTCATGCCCCTCGAAGATGCCCTCCTCGATATGAAGCAGGTCCTGTCTGCTGTGGTCGACCTGGGATTCGACGTCTCGGTACAACTTTTTTAGCATGTTAAAAAAGATGAACCCTGCATGCTCTGCGACCGTAGACGTGCCCAAGATCGAATTTACCTCGAATATCTTCGAGAATTTCTCAATCGGCTCTATTGCGGCGTAGTGCGTTGTGATGAGAAAGTCGCGCCCGATGACAAAATCTATTTCTTGCTCGAAGATGGTGTGCGAGTGCTGAAATACGGGGAAGTGCAGGATGATGTAGGTATACGTATCGTAGAAGTCGACGCGCGGTTTGGTCGACGGAAGTAGGAGCTCTTCGGCTACCAGCGGAATAAGCCCAAATTCGTCCGCAATGTCGCGTACCTCGCGATTTGTCGGGGACTCCAGGTCGATCCATGTAAGCTCGCCGTATTTCTGTCTGGACAACATGGGAAAAGTATAACATTAGATTATATTCGCTCCGCTCATTTATCCGTCGCTCGCTCGGAAGCGAGAGCGAGCTCTCGCTTCGCTCACTTCGCTAGGCTATAATCTTCCGATATGTCTTCAGAGACAAGTGAACTACCATTTCGAAACGGGGGAGTCGTTTCAAGACGTACCGCGATCGTTGGAGGTTTGCTCATGTTCGCGATAGGCATCGCTTTGGGGGTTGTATTTGTGTTCGGAGGTGGGGCGGCGGCCCAACTAACAATTCCGCCGGAGGATGTAGATTTCAGCCCCGTGTGGAAAGCGTGGCGGGTGATAGACGAGAAATTCGTACCTGCTGCGGTTGCGACCTCAACACAGGTGGCCACTTCTACGGCAGAGAAGAACCAAGAACGCGTGTGGGGCATGATACAGGGCCTCGCCGGTTCGCTCGAAGACCCGTACACGTTTTTCCTTCCTCCCAAGGAGAACGAGATATTTGCAGACGATATTAGTGGTGCGTTCGAAGGTGTCGGAATGGAGATCGCGGTGAAAAATCAGGTGCTTACTGTCGTCTCACCGCTTAAGGGCAGTCCGGCGGAGCGGGCAGGGATAAAAAGCGGGGACAGCATATTGAAGATCGACAACGTTGAAACGCGCGGTATGGATATTTCGACCGCCGTGTCACGCATCCGCGGACCGAAGGGGACGCAGGTCACATTCCTCGTCATGCGCGAGGGATTCACCGAACCGCGTGAGATAAAAGTGACGCGCGAGGTCATCAACGTGCCGATCGTTACCACCAAAGCGCGGAGTGACGGCGTGTTCGTCATCGAACTCCAGAGCTTTACTGCGAATTCGCCGGAGCTTTTCCGGCGCGCCTTGAGAGAGTTCGTTGAGTCGGGGAGTCGCAGTCTCGTTCTCGACCTTCGCGGAAATCCGGGCGGATATTTGGAAGCGGCAGTAGATATGGCGAGCTGGTTTTTGCCCACCGGAAGGGTAGTCGTCACGGAGGACTACGGCGGGAACGCCGAAAGCGTCGTGCATCGCTCTCGCGGTTACGATGTGTTCAATGAGAATCTTCGCATGGTGATGCTCGTCGATCGCGGCAGCGCTTCAGCCTCGGAAATTTTAGCGGGCGCGCTTCAGCACTACGGCATTGCTAAAATGGTAGGGGACAGGACCTTCGGCAAAGGTTCTGTGCAGGAGCTGGTCGAAATAACATCCGACACGGCGCTCAAGATAACGGTCGCCCGCTGGCTCGGCCCCGACGGTGAGCAGATCCCGCTCGATGGAATCGTGCCGGACGTGGAAATAAAAAATACCGAGGAAGACGTGAAAGCAGGGAAGGACCCGCAGCTTGAGAAGGCCATCGAGATTTTGAAGGGCGACTGATCTATAGAGGCGACGCCTTGATATACTCGAATTTTACACCGGAAGGTCGGCATAATATTCGGCGGCCTCGATAAGCATGCCCCGCAGCGCTGGCCGTTTTTCGAACATAGACATCGCGCCAGTGTCGAGGATCGAGTTCTCCGGCCTCTTTATTCCCTCATAATCCGGCAGGCTACTGTATCGATATGTTTTGAGCTTTTGTTCCAATGAGCCCATGTTTTTTACGTATCCCGATTTCCATTCTCGCTCGAATAGTTCGGCAGGATTGAAGTGAATGTATTGCGCGACATGCTGCAGGTACGCATCGTCATCGATGCGTTTAGAACGAAAAGGTTTTATGAACACGTTTCCGACGTGCTGCCGCTTCACGTTGAAATACATGCTGAAGCTCGTTCCAACCTTTTGCATAAATGTACTGATTCCTCCGTCGGTAATCTCCTGCAGCAGCAAATGAAAGTGATTCGGCATGAGACAGTACGCTCCGATTGAGACCAACGGATTGCCGCGCGGCAGAGAAAGAAGGCGTCCGTGCGACGGGCTGTACATGGCTCCACGGCGAATCGTTCGACTGCCATTGCAAATGTAGAGCGCCTGCAAAAAACGTTCGTAATCACGCTCGGTTTCGAACACGGCCTTTTTGTCGATACTGCGGGTATAGCAGTGATACCACTGATCGACCGCGAATTCTTCTCTGCGATATGCCATGCGGGCATGATATCATGATATATAGAGGCGTCGCCTTGATATAGGGGATTTTCTCCTGTTTTGCTACAATAACTTGTATGAAAGTTATTTTGCTGAAAGACGTTGGCGGGGTCGGCAGGGCAGGGGAGGTGAAGGATATCGCCGACGGATACGTGATGAACTTCCTCATACCGCGCGGGCTTGCCGAGCAGGCGACGCCGGAAAAGATAGCCTCGCACTCCAAAAAGCTGGCGGAGCTCACAGCGCAAAAAGAAAAGGATGAGGAGAAACTCAAAACTATTGTTCAAGGCCTAATGGGGGTGCGCATCGAGATGAAGCTGCGAGCGACCGAGAAGGGCGGGCTCTTTAAAACAGTCGGGCCGAAAGAGATAGCGCAAGCGCTTAAAGAACAGAAAAATTTCACGCTTCCTATAGAAGCTATACATCCTTTGGAACCGATCAAAACTATCGGCGATCGCGTAATAAAAGTCTCCGCTGCAGGGGCGGAGTCGGAGTTAATGCTCAAGGTAACCGCCTCCTAAACCACGTCGACGATGTGGCGCACTTGTCTGCGGCCATCGAAATTGATCTTTCTTTTTGCACGGAATCGAACGGTGCCCGCTGTCCGAGCGAAGAGAGTGTAATCGGAGCCAACGCCGATATTCCTGCCCGGCAGGATCTTGGACCCGCGCTGACGCACGACTATCTCGCCGATAGCGACCTTCTGTCCGTCGGCACGCTTGACGCCGAGATACTTCGGATTCGAGTCGTTGAGGTTTTTAGCTGTTCCGCCTGCTTTTGTTGTTGCCATGAATTAGCTTGTAGCCTGTAGCTTGCAACTAGTAGAATACAAGCATGCAAAATATACAGGAGACTTGGCAGAAAATCAAGAACGGACTCGAGGACGAGATCGGGGAGTGGGGCACCGTCACCATCGTGGTTTTGGTGGGGCTCTCTTCCTTCGGTTTGGGGCGGCTTTCTGCAGGCGAGGAGGCACGGCCGGTCGTTTCTATACGGAACGCAGAGCTTTCATCGGAAGCGTTACCCATGGCTCCAGGAGGCCTTATCGTGGCCTCAAGGAGCGGCAGCGCATACCACTATCCATGGTGTCCCGGTGCCGCCGCTATCTCGCAGGGGAACAAGGTATGGTTCAAGAGCGAAGAGTCGGCCAAAAGAGCGGGGTATGTGGCCGCTAAGAATTGCAAGGGTTTGGGCGGTGAGTGATCCGCGTTACAATAGCAATCACTATGCTAGTCGTTGACGTAGAAGCATCTGGAACGGACTGTCGCAAGCACTCCATCGTGAGCGTGGGGGCGCTCGACCTTGAGAAACCGCAGAATCGTTTTTACGAAGAATGCCGCGTGTGGGACGGCGCTCACATAATGGATGAAGCGCTCGCGGTGAACGGGTTTACGAAGGAGCAGGTCACCGACAAGAAAAAGCAAAGCGAGGCGGACCTTACGCATGCGTTCCTGCATTGGAGCGAAGATGTGCAAGACCGCACACTAGGCGCACAGAACGTTTCGTTCGATCGCGATTTCCTAAAAGCGGCGGCGGAACGCGCGGGACACACCACATGGCCGTTCTCTTATCGCACCATCGACATACACACGCTTGCGTACATGCACATGGTCAATAACGGCCTTCAGCCGCCGATAGATAAAGTGAAGCGACATTCCTCTCTCGACCTCGACCAGGCGCTCCTCTACTGCGGCATTCCTGCGGAGCCGAGTCCGCACAACGCGCTGACTGGCGCGCTCTCGCACGCCGAAGTTATTTCCCGCCTGCTCTACGGCCGAAAACTTCTCCCGGAATTTACGGCATTTGAGATCCCGTGGAAGAGTTGAAATTATGCGTAACTCCTTGCGCGTCCCAACTTCAAAATATTTAGACACAATACTAAACACAACGCACCTATCCGAAACGCTAGGGAATAAGGATAAGTTGCAGGATTGGGTGAAAGCGCTCTCCTTTGAAGATTTTTTGAAAACGATCACTGCCTTAAATAATCTTGTACAAGCCCAAAACGTAAAACCGATTAAGAGCGATGCATATTTGAAAGGATCAGGTCGGATTGGCGTTTTTGCTACACAATACTTAGCACCTGCGGTTGAGGATAGGCAGGAGCTACTTCGGAGCACATATTCTGCTGCGCGCTCGCTCATCATGCACGACCGTGCAAAAGACGCCGGACTCCTGTTGTTCCTGTCACTTCAAGCTATTCACCCGTTCCAAGATGGTAATGGTCGGACGGGGCGGGCGCTTTTCCTACTACTTAACGAGCCCTTAAAACCAGAAGATAGGGCAACGAGCGTTGCCAAGTTCCTCGATTCGGACAAAAGCACGGACGGAGATCCACGCAGCAATTTTTATCATCTTGTAAAGGATCCAAGAGATATTGACCCAATAATAAACGAGCTTGTTGCCAATGATATTTTTGGTGCTCAATTCACGTCCATAGAATCACTTGGTTACCATGGCGCTGATTTTGGTGCAGCTCTGCGGAGTCATGAAATTTCGCCGAATATCTTTGAAAAACTTGACAGAATGTTATCCGAGCGTATCGAATCGCTTGGAAACTTTAACGCGCCCGACACTGCTTTCGTACAAGTTTTAAGATCGAAGGGTCTATTGGAGAAGTATCGCGACTCATCGACTTCCGGAGGATCGACTTCTTCAGAGGAAAGATATAGGTTCAATATCACGCGGGTTCTACGCGATTTTACAGAAAACGATATACAAGATGTCATCGCCCAATTCTTTGCCACAAAGAAGGCCGCTGTCGAAAAAGTGATCGATATAATCGTACATGAGAATAAATATCCTGACTCCAGTACTCACGGCAGAACGACAATTAAAGATTCGTTGTACGCATATTAAGTACCGACGCCGGATAAGAGGGAAGAGAGCTGGCTGTAGTAGCGAGAGCTTATAGGGAGGAGCCAGGACGACTCCGTCTCGTCAGCATTTCCCGAACCTTACTGCGTTTTTCGTTTGCAAGAAATTCAAGGAATTCGATAAGCATATCTCCCGCCGTAAAGACGAATCCCGTAACAAGAATGTCCTCATCCGATGGATAGGGAATTTGTACGAATTCACTGACATTACCTTTACTAAAGTAGTCGAGCATTTTAGAAGGATTCTGCGTGTGTCCGCATTCGATCGCGATAGTTCTGTCTTCGCTTAGTACGTCGGGAAAATAGCCGCAGAAGGACTGCTCAAAGAGAGCGGTCTTCCCCTTTACCTGTCGCAGGTATTTCTCGGCAAGCCTTTTTAAGGCTATGTGAGTATGTCCGCCTCCGGCGGCTGTATCGTGCGCATGCGCGTCCGAAGCGACGTCTTGGGCAATCTGAAGGAACTCCATCTTACTTGCTATGTCCAGTGACGCAAGCGATACATACCCCTCATCCAACAGGAAAGCGATCTCATTGATCGGTTCCAAATCGCCGTTAAAGGCGAAACTGCCGGAGTAGAAAATATCCTTGGTCTTGGAAATATCATTCATGAGGGTGGTTTAGTTGTTGTCCATATCCCGTCCGCCGTGGAATTTTTCATGTATGTCGCGTAGCCGCTTATTCGTGACATGCGTATAGATCTGCGTAGTCGCGACGTTCTTGTGACCCAAGAGTTCCTGTACGCTCCGCAAGTCCGCGCCATGGGAGAGAAGATCTGTTGCGTACGTATGCCGGAGCGTGTGAGGCGTTACTTTTTTCGCAAGGCCGGCGAGGATCGCGGATTTCGAGATCATCATTTGTATATAGCGCGGCGAGAGACGCCTGTTCTCGGCTTTCTTTGATCGGTGATTGATAAAGAGCGGATCGTGGGTGTCATGGCGAGTCGCAGTGTATGTGCGCAACCACTCGGCCGCTCGCGGGGAGATAAACACCGTTCTGATGTGTTTTCCTTTTCCAACGATGGAAAGCTCGAACGTTCGCTTGCCATCTGCCTGCTTGAGAAAAGAGACGCGGTCGATATCAAGTGCAGTAAGTTCCGAAATACGCATTCCCGACGAGAAAAAAAGTTCCATGATCGCACGGTCGCGCAATCCGTTCTGTGTCGACACGTCTGGTACTTTTAACATACGCTCCATATCCTGCGCGTCCAAGAACGATATTGTTTCATCGGATTTTTGTTTCGCGAGCTTGACCTTCGACGAAGGAAGAGACTCGATATCTCGGTCGGCAAAATAAGCAAGAAGAGCTCGCAATGCTATGAGATAATAATTCTGCGATTTTTTACTCAAATACGTATCCGCCGGGGTTTTGTAGCCGCGAGCTAGATAAAGTCTATAATCCCAAATATGCTGGGCAGTGAGCTCATGGGGGAGGAGAGAGGCATTACCGGTTTTGTTCAACCATCCAGTAAATAGCTTAAGATATTGCCGGTAATTTTTTTGCGTATTATTTGAAAGTCCCTTTTCGATCTCGCAGTAATCTAGAAATGGCGAAATATACGACGAAAGTTTTTTTTGCGCTGCGGGAGTAGTAGGGGACATAATGTGTATTATGTGGTGTAATATTTATATCCCATACATTATGGCAGATACTGACATTCGCACAATATATGTAAAACGAAGTCTGGGGATAGCGAAAACCGCATATTGAACCGATTTGATTACGCAGGAGGCACTGAGTTGCTCGTGTTAGCATCGCCCTTACATCCTGTAAACTTAATATATGCCTAAACCATATCGCATCCGACTTAAATCCGTTTTGACTCCCCCGGAGCGTCGGCTGTTCGAGCGGCTATCGAGCCCGCAAAAGATTCAGGCGTACCTGGACACCCTTTCGGTCAATTTTGAGGCTTCTGGAGAGACCTATATGTCTCCCAGGCGCTCTATAAGGGCCAAAACGGCCCATTGCTTCGAAGGGGCCTTGTTGGCCGCTGCGGCACTCGCATATCACGGGAAAAGGCCTTTATTGCTTGATTTTCGGACGATTCCGGCCGACGAGGACCACGTGGTGACCCTTTTTCGCCAAAACGGCTATTGGGGGGCCATCAGCAAGACCAACCATGCCATCCTGCGGTACCGCGACCCCGTGTATGAGACCGTGCGCGAGCTCGCGATGTCGTTCTTCCACGAGTACCTGATGTGGGACGGAAGGAAGTCACTCCGCGCGTATTCCAAGCCGTTCGACCTCTCGAAAATTGCTCCAGAGCGGTGGGTCACGGCTGATAAGGAGTTGTTCTGGCTTGTAGAAGCGCTTGATAAGACCCGCCACTTCCCTACCGTTCCGAAAAAAAATCTCCGGCTGCTCCGCAAGGCATACAAAATTGAATTGCGCGCGATGAAGCTCGTCGAATGGAAAAATCCGCGCCGAAAATCCAAGAGGTGACGCCTCTTGGATTTCTTGGGTCACAGGTAATCTATGGGATTCAAATATCCTGAAAGAGGCGCGACCGGCATTACGGCGTTCGAGCAGGCCGTTTTCTTGTTGGTCGCTTCGCCGAGCTTGATTATCTGCACGGCGGAAGCCGCATAGACGGTGAAGTGAAGATGCGGACCTGTCGCATACCCGGTCGCGCCGCTGTAGCCGATGACCTGCCCCGTCGAGACGGATTGCCCCGTCGAGACATCGATCTGCGAGAGGTGTGCATACAAAGTCGAGAGGCCGTTGCTGTGCCGTATCACGACCCATTTGCCGTAAGAATAACAGCCGCGCACTGCGTCGGTATTTCCCGTGCCAAGCACAGTGCCTGTGAGCGCCGCTTTAATGGGCGTGCCGATAGGCGCGCGAAAGTCGATGCCGTTGTGACCTTTGCCGGCATACGCTCCCGACATCGCGAAGGCCGTGTTGCCGAAATACTGCGTCACTTTCACACTGCTAAGCGGCCAGCGAAGAATTCCCTTCCCCGCAGGAGGAATGAGTGAAGGATCGATAGTGTATTGCAATTTGCTTTGCAGGTCGGAAAGCGCCGCCTCGAAGCTCGCTTTGGCGGCTTGTTTTTCGGCCAAAATAGATTGGAACGTCGACTCCTGAGATTTCGTCTGCGCGAGAAGTTCGTTCTGCGCCTTGCGGGTCGCGTCGAGAGAGCCCTGCTCGGCAAGCAGGTTGTTCTGCTCCCTTAAGAGCTCCGCTCGTTTTTTTTCGGTCGCGGTCTTCGTTTCGGTAAGAGACTGCTTTTGTTTGGAGAGTTCCGCGATCTCGTTCCGCATCGCCTCTTGAAGGGCGCGTGTCGCGTCGATATCGTTCCAAATATCCGTGATGTCGTCCGAAGAAAGTATCGCTGTTGCGAGGGTTTCGCTCTGTGTCGCATGAAGGCTCCGGATTGTCTCGGCAAGACCCGCTTCCTCGGTGCGAATGGAAGACTGTTTCCCCTCAATATTTTCGGAGAGCGACTGTATCTGGAGCTGAAGTGTTTTTATCTTGCTCTTGGTGACACTTATAGACGCCGTTAGCTTCTTGCGCTGAATGTCCAGCTGGCTAAGCGTGTTCTGCAGGGTTTGCTTTTTCGTCCCCACGTCCGCCAACTGCTTTTCGTATGCAGCTATTTCTTTGTTCAAGGCCTCTATCTGCGCGCTGTTGGTATCGATCTCGGCCTGGATCTCTTGGGCTGTCTCGGCGCGTATCAAAAAAGGCAAGAGCAACACGCATAGTATTCCTGCGAGGAGCGCAGACGGTATGTGTAGGCGCCGCGGCATATCAGAGAGTTTGTAATGCCGCGTCGATGCGCCGCAGGGCGACTTCTTTGCCGACGATGGAAGCGACGGTGAACGGATCAGGGCTTTTTTCCCGTCCGGTTAGCGCATAGCGCAGCGGCCACAAAACTTTGCCGCGCCCTTCCGCTTCCGCATAATCCCATATGTGCGCTTTCACCTGGTCGGCCGTCATCTCACCTTGAGACGGCATAGCCGCAAATAACTTTCGCAGGTGCCCGAGGTGCTTCGAACCCACCTCCGCGTCGCTTCCCTTCCCCGGGAGTTTTGCCGGATCGAGCTTCGGCTCGGAAAAGAAATATTCAAAGTCGTGCTTCACCGTGTCGAATTCTTGCCACACGCTGACCCGCTCCCTTACGAGCGGTACCAGTTTTGCCGCGATGCCTTTGTCCCACGAATGCGCGCGGCGAAGCATTTCGGCCAAGTACTCGTCATCCGGTATTTCAAGCATGTACTGGCGATTAAGCCATTTGAGTTTCTGGAGATCGAAGATGGCGCCGCTCTTGTGAACATTCTGTATATCGAATTCGCCGATAATTTCCTTAAGAGAAAGCTTCTCCTTGCCGGAGGGCGGTGTCCACCCGAGTAGGACCAGGTAATTCAGGAACGCTTCCGGTATGTATCCGTCGCCCCGATAATCATTGACGGACGCCGCAAAATTCCGCTTAGATAGCTTTGAGCGATCAGGCGCGAGAATGAGAGGAATGTGCGCGTATATCGGCCGCTCAAAACCGAGCGCCTCCTGTATCAATATCTGCCGTTGGGTATTCGATATGTGGTCCTCGCCGCGGATGACATGCGTGATGCCCATCTCACCATCGTCAACGACGACCGCGAAGTTGTAGAGCGGGTCGTCGGCGTTGCGTGCGATGACAAAGTCCTTCAGCTCGGCGGTATCGAACGCGACCTCGCCGCGGATGAGATCTGAGAACGTGATACGGACGTTGGGGTTCTTAAAACGCACGACCTTTCCGCCTTTCTCGCCCGCCTCGGCTTCGTATGCGGCCCCTTTTTCGATGAGCTTGTGAAGATACGTGCGATATACATCTATTTTTTCGGATTGCCTAAGAGGACTCGCCGGAGTGTACGAAATTTGAAGCCACTGCAATCCGGCGATAATGTCCTCCTCATACTCCTTCTTGCTGCGCTCTTTATCCGTGTCCTCGAACCGCAGGTACATTGCGCCTCCCGCTTTTGCGGCGAACAAATAATTGAAGAGCGCAGTGCGCGCGCTCCCGATGTGAAAAAAACCTGTCGGCGATGGCGGAAAACGAGTGACGACGTTCATGGAAATTACCGAGGCGCGTGCTCGAGAGCCGTTTCGACGACGATGGCAGCTATTTTTTGGGCAGCCTCCCGACGGGCGAATGACCTCGCGGCGGCGCTCATGGAAGCGTGAAGGTCTTGGTTGTTCATAATGCGTTCGATCTCGGCGGCAAGGAGGTGCGGCGTAAGATTTTTCTGCTCCAGAACGGCGGACGCACCTGCGCGGGCATACGAAAAAGCGTTCTCCGTTTGGTCGTGAGATATTTCCGTCGGTATCGGTATCAGTATCGACGGGATGCCCCATGAGGCTATCTCGAATATCGTGCCGCTGCCGGCTCTGGAAACGACGAGAGAGGAGATGCCGGCAGTCATTCGTAGCGCGAGTGCGTTGAGCAAGCCGAAGCCTCTATACCGGCTGGCGTATCTTGAGTCCTTGAGAATGACGCCCGCGAGACTGCTCACCTCTTTCAAGTTCGCGGTACCGGTCTGATGCACGACGTTGTAGCGTTCGAGAAGTGCGGGTAATGCATCAAGAACAACTTCGTTGAGAGAGGTCGCACCCGATGAGCCGCCCATGATGAAAACGGTCGGGACGGCCGGTTCGAGCTTCAAGAATTCATGTCCTCCTTCTTTGGCCGGTGCCTCAAGCTCCTTGCGGATCGGGTGCCCGGTGCGGGCGATCTTATTCAAATATTTTTCGGGAAATTGTTTTGCGGCATCCGGATGCGCGAGTGCTATCCACCTTGCGAAACGCGCAGACCACAGCGAGACGCGGCCCGGCTTCGCGTCGGCGTCGTAAATAATCGTCGGGATCGCAAGAAGGCGCGCTGCGTAGAGTGTGGGAAACGCCGCAAAGCCTCCGGTAGAAAAGACAACGTCAGGATAAATACTGAAAAGTTGGAAGACGGAGCGGACGATCCCAACAGCTGTCTTGAATACATCGAATACGTTCAGGATGCTTGGATATCGCCGTAGCTTGCCGGCGGGCGAAGGCCGGTACTCGATCTCATGTTCGAGGAGCGAGACGCTGTCGAATGGCTCGGGGCCGATATAGAAGAGCTCCGGATCGATGAGCTTCTTTTCCTTGGCGATGTCTTCTAAAGCTTCCGCAACGGCAATGAGGGGATAAAAGTGTCCCCCGCTCCCCCCTCCTGCAAGCACTATTTTCATAATGGCCATAATTTTAGCATGGCGGGCTCGGATAAATTGAGCGGTTGACATATCGCAAATACGACGTACAAATACACCGGCTACTCCATGGCGGGGTAGGTATGAGAGCTCGGGAAGAGCTCGGGAGAGGTAAGATGCGAATCACGATCGAAGACCTACTGTTCAACGCATTGGCAGATCACGGCCCCGTGAGCGATAACATCTTTGATGTCGCTCATTTCTCGGCCAGGAAGGTCCGGAACAAGCTGGGCTTGGACTTGGCGGATGACGATTGGAAGCGCCTCGCGCTTATCAAATACCGGTTTAAGGGCTATCCGACGATTAGTCCAATCACTATCGAAGTTCATATCATCGTTGAACTCTTGGATCGGCCCTTGGGCACGATGTTCAAGAAGGAGACCGATGTCTCGCACGAGGTGCCGTATGCCGCGTTTTCTGGTTGGGACATGAACCGGAAAAAGACCGAGGCCGGAGAGCTGGCCACCAAAGTCCTGACTGCAATCTCGCGGCTGCTCACCGAAATCGATCGAGAATTGCGAGCGGCCCGAGAATACGTAAGAACAAGTAAAACCGGGAGCTAGAAGCTCGAGAACTTATCGGCGGCAGGGCGGCACTCCCCTGTCGCCTTGTCTTTTATACGGTGCACTATTAGCGCTTTGAAGCGCGAGAGACGGCAAGGAGAATGCCCGCACTTCCAAGCGAAGCAAGCATGGCGCTACCGCCCTGGCTGATAAAGGTCAGCGGAATTCCGGTGAGAGGCGCGAGCCCGAGCATGGCGGCGATGTTGATGAAGGCTTCGGCAACAAGGTAGGTCGAAATACCGACCGCCAGGTATCCTCCGAAGAGGTCGGGTGTATGTGTGGCGACCCAGAATCCGCGCATAGCGAGGGTAAGGAAGAGTCCGACCAGAGTGACCGCGCCGACAAATCCGAATTCTTCTCCGAGAACGGCAAAGACGGAGTCCCCCATCGGCTCCGGAAGATACGTGAACTTCTGAACGCTCTGCCCGAAGCCGCGCCCGAGTAGGCCGCCGGAGCCTATAGCCATGAGCGATTGCCGTATCTGGTAACCCTCTTCCTGCGGCGCGAGTGACGGATTGAAGAAGACCTCAATGCGATCGAGAACATATGGTCGGACGTATGCGAGCAGTGCCAAGGCGAGGATGGCAACGAGCGCCATGATAAAGAGGTCGCGGATACGCGCCCCCGCCGCGAAAAAAACCGCTACTACCGAGGCGATTATCACGCCAAGCGTTCCTATGTCCGGCTGTGCTACGAGGATGAGGACAGGTCCTGCCAGTATGAGCAACAACCCGCCCAATCCCCACTGCAAAGTTTGCACGCGCGCCCGGATGGTCGAGAAGTATGCCGCCGCCATGATGATGGAAGTGATCTTTAAGAATTCCGACGGCTGAAGTGAAAATCCGGCGATGTTGAGCCAGCGTCGCCCGCCCCCATGCTCGAGTCCTATTTGCGGAAGGAATACAGCCGCCGTGAGGAAGAGAGATAGCACGAAAAGGTGCGGTGCAAAACGCTTCCAGAAGGTATAGGGTATCCGGCTTGCTACCAAGAGCGCAATGAGCCCTACTCCGATGCCGAGTGCGGCGTGATTGAAAACCACGGACGACATGTTAGAAGTTCCTCGTGCGAGAAGTCCGAAGACCGCTGAGGCAAAGATGAATCCCCCGCCGACCACAAGAGTCGCTATCAATAGCACGAGCGGTTTGTCGATCCGAGCGCCGCGCATAGACATCATTCAGATCGCAGCTAACGCGATTATCACACCAAGAAATGCGAAGACGATGGAAAGTATCCAATAGCGCATGACGACTTTGTATCCAGGCCATC
>Ga0155896_114_pt1 | contig 39652 bp, 32 predicted proteins | sample RifCSPlowO2_01_FD_107550 | JGI IMG/M metagenome (GOLD analysis project Ga0155896, IMG submission 107550) | Candidatus Kaiserbacteria bacterium RIFCSPLOWO2_01_FULL_54_24
TTAGCCCGCGCTCACTCGGAAGCGAGAACAAGTTCTCGCTTCTCTCGCTTCGCTAGGCTATAGTGCAGCATTGGACACGAAAAAGCACTTACATGGCTTAAATCAAGCTCAAAAAGAGGCTGTCCTTCATACTGAAGGGCCCCTGCTAATCATTGCCGGTGCCGGGGCGGGGAAGACGAAGACCATTACCCATCGAATAGCCCACCTCATTGAGCGCGGCATACCAGGGAGCAGTATTCTTGCCGTGACCTTCACCAACAAGGCGGCCGGTGAGATGCAGGGCCGCGTCCGTGCCCTGCTCGGAAATCGGGGCGGATTCCCCCTGGTGGCCACCTTCCACTCGCTCGGCGTACGGCTCCTGCGGGAATTCCACAAGGAGGCCGGCGTCGAGCGCGGGTTCAGTATCTGGGACCGAGACGACAGTCTCCGCGCGGTGAAGCAAGAATTGAAGCGGCTCGAGACAGAGGAGTGGACGCCGCGGCAGATACTTGGGGATATCTCTCGCGAAAAGGGCGGCGGGAGATCGCTGCGCGAATACCGGGAACTAGCCGGAACTCGCCGTGAACAGGCTGTTGCCTTGGTTTGGGAGCGCTACGAGCAGGTACTCACCGCGGAGAGTGGCCTCGACTTTGACGATTTAATCATCCGCACGCTTTCACTCTTGAAAAACTCGCCAAAGGTCCTGACTCTTCTGCAAAATCGCTGGCACTACATTACCGTCGACGAATACCAAGACACCTCCGCCGCGCAGTATGAACTGATAAAACTACTAAGCGGCGAGCGCGCCAACTTGTGCGTCGTGGGCGACCTCGACCAATGTATTTACACGTGGAGACAGGCGGAGATCGAGAACCTTCTTTCGTTCGAGCGTGTGTTCCCGAACGCAAAAGTCGTTCGCCTCGAACAGAACTATCGCTCAACGCGAACGATCCTCGCAGCGGCGAATGCCGTCATCGAGAAGAACAGAAATCGCATCCCGAAGACTCTCTTCACCGAAGGAGAAACGGGAGACCCTATCACCGTTCACGCCGCGCTCGATGAGCGCTACGAAGCATGGTTCGTTGCGGAGCAAGCGTCAGCGCTCATCGAGCGCGGCGTGCCCGCACATGAGATCGCCGTCCTCTACCGAGAGAACGCGCAGTCGCGCGTTCTCGAAGAGGCGCTCCTCCACACCGGGTTGCCGTACCGCGTACTAGGAACGCGCTTCTTCGAGCGCAAGGAAGTGAAAGATGTGCTCTCGTACCTGCGTGCCGCCGTGAATCCGAAAAGTAAAAACGATCTCGCGCGCATCGTCGGCGTACCGCCGCGCGGCATCGGGAAGATCACGCTCGAAAAGATGCTCTCGGGCCAGCCGCTCGGCGCGGCAAGCATGAAAGTGGCGGCGTTCCTCGACACGCTCGCAAAGATACGCCATGCGGTGCATACGCTGCCCGCATCGGATGCCGTGCGCTTCTGCATTGAAGCGAGCGGGATACAAAAAATGTACCAAGGAAAGTCCGAAGAGGATGTCGAGCGACTTCTCAACGTGCGTGAACTCGCGAATCTCGCCACAAAATACGAGCATGACGAACCGCCGACGGGCATTGAGAGGCTACTGGAAGAGGCAGCACTGCAGAGCGAACAGGATGAGCTGATGGTACGCGCCGACAAGGGCGGGATATCGCTCATGACCGTGCATGCGGCCAAGGGATTGGAGTTCGATGCGGTATTTGTCGTCGGTCTTGAACAGGGACTCTTTCCTTCCATGCGTGCGAATGACATTTCCGGACCCGAACGTGACCCGGAGGAAGAACGGAGACTGTTTTACGTCGCGCTCACGCGCGCGCGCAAACACTTGTTTTTGAGTTATGCGCACGAGCGCGCCAAATACGGCTCGCGGGAGAGCACAGTACCGTCTGAATTCCTTTCCGACATCGATGTACGGCTCACTGCCGATCCCGACGGCCGCGAACCGAGAAAGAAGAAGCGCGGGCTTCTCGACGACTACTATGAAATCCGGTAGAAAGCGGCCGGGAGCAAGATTAGGCCAGCACTTTCTCACGGGGCAGTGGGCCGCGCGCGCTCTTGCGCGCGCGGCAGAGGTGCGAGCCGGAGAAATCATTCTTGAGATCGGCCCCGGCAAGGGCGCGCTCACGAAAGAACTGCTCGCGACAGGAGCCCGCGTTATTGCCGTGGAAAAAGACCTCGCACTTGTTTGCGAGTTGCGGGGAACATTCAAGCATGAACTCGCATCGCAACAGTTCGAACTTATCGAAAAAGACATCCGAGATTTCAAACCTGAAAGCTGGAACCTGAAAGCTGAAAGCTACGTTCTTGCCGCCAATATTCCGTACTACATTACAGGCGAAATACTACGAACGTTCCTGACCGCACAAAAGCAACCGCGCGCAATGGCACTCCTTGTCCAAAAAGAGGTTGCGGAGCGCATCATCGCAAGAGACGGGAAGGAAAGTATTTTATCTCTATCGGTAAAAGCGTACGGCGTCCCGAAGATCGTTGCGAAGGTTTCGAGAGGGAACTTCTCTCCGCCACCTTCGGTCGACTCGGCCATCCTCCTCATCGAGAACATCTCGAGGGCGTTCTTCGCCGACGTTGACGAGAGTGCTTTCTTCAAGATCGTCCGTGCCGGCTTTGCATCAAAAAGAAAACTTCTTGCGAGCAATCTGTCCCGAAAATATGGGTTTACGAAACCCATCATTCTTGCGGCGTTCGCTGTGTGTGGCATATCCGAAAAAGCGCGCGCCGAAGACGTGCCACTGCAGAAATGGAAATGCCTGGTACAAAAGTTGACAGTGAATAGTGAACAGTGAACAGCAGATACATTTGCTTTTTCTGTTTTCTGTTAACTGTTTTCTGTTCTCTATTATTTGCCGGGGCTCGGTGGGCGTGTTCCCCAGTCACTTGCCGTGTTGGTGTCTTTTGAGAACGTGACGCGAGAGAGCGAGTTCCCGTATGAGGCGACCGGCGCGCTCGGGTTCATGGCGGTCGTATTCGTTCCCCACGAAACGGCGTCTACCACAGCGCCGGAGGTGTTGCGGAGAACCACGCGGTCTCCGCTACTTGAAAGCCCGTCGCCTATCGAACTCCCGAGGGATACGAATGGCGCGTCCGAGGGGATGTACCAGCGAGAGCGCGTCGTGGAGGTTGCGGAGATGACCACGAAGCGGCCGGGCGCTATCATCGTGCCACTTGGGATCAGGTCGGAAGCGATGGCGTCTTCTATTTTCCAGCCGCCGATGTTCACCGTTGCTGTGGTTCCGTTGAATATCTCGATCCATTCGTTCGCGGGCTTCGCGCCGTGCGCTATGTCCACCGCATGGTAGACCTCGCTTATCACGAGATGGTCGAGAGTTCCCGGCGGCGGGACCGGTGGGGGGGTTGGCGATGGGGACGGAGACGGTGTTGGAGAAGGTGCGGGTGACGGAGACGGTCCGGTCGTCAGGGGAGGAGCAGGGGCAGCGGGTCCGCTCGAACCCATCATGGTCATGGCGATCCCGGTATAGATGGTGAGCGGAGAAATGCGGTAGATACAATAGTAAGGCGCACCCGCGAGGCCGAGCAGCCACTGCCCTGCGTACGCCGGAGGTCCAAATTGGTATGTTTTCGTCGCCGTCGTCCAGATGTATTCGCCGCCGCGGGGCGGGCCGAGGTTGGCATAGATAGTCGAATTGTACACACACCGAAGAACGGTCGAAGCGCGCCCGCCGAAAGGAAAGGCCGACGTCGCGCTCGGAAGCGCAAGCGTCGCCACCATTCCAAGAACCACGAGAGTCCGAGACATGAAAAGATTGTAACATCGCGCGACGAGCCCGTAGCCGGTAGCTAGCAGCCGGTAGCAGATGCAGTGATAGCTCTGTACGCTGCAGGCTACAGGCTATAAGCTACAGGCTATGTCTTGGCTTCGCTCACACCCGTACATGGCCGCTGTCATTGGGGCGGCGATATTGATCATCGTGGGCGCTCTCATCGTCGGGAAAAGGGCGGCGGTGGAACCCGGGACTTCTTCGCTTCGTGCCTGGGGCGGCGTCGGTGCAAATCTTCTTGACACATCTTCGCGCACGCTTGGCCAGATACCATCGGATCAAGGAGATCTGTACACCGAAGTGCGGAGCGGTCCGCCGTTCTACTACGCTCCAAGCGCACAGATATCGCAAACACAGTCAGGTGGCGCAGAAGATCTCGACCTCGACGAATTATTGGCAACGCTGTCGCACGCACCGCAGAACAATCCCGCGAGTAACGGCTCCTCGGCCGTGGACGCCTATGCGTTCATTCCCGCCGGATTCCTAAGCACGTCGACCGCTCAAACCTGGAGGACACCGACACAACTCGCTCTCTACAATTACGGGAACGAGGCAGCATCGAACATGCAGTCGTACGAGGACCTGTATCGCAACGCCCCGCAGATAATGAAAAACCAGTTCGAGGACAGACAAAACCCCGACAAGAACGCGGCGCTCCTCGGACTCGCGAACAGTCTCGCCGGAGTGGGGAACGCTCTGCTCGCGATGGAAGACGTTCCCTCGCAAGTGCTGTCAGCGCACGAAAAACTTGGGGCAAGCTACCGGGATATGGGGGAAAAGCTCTCGCGCATTCCCGCAGCGAAGTACGATCAAGCGCTCGTCGATGCGATGCTCGCGTACAACGCATCCGCAGAGACCTATACCAAAAATTACATCGCGCTCGCAACACTCTTTTCCGCATACGGCGTAACATTCAAGTCCGACGATCCGGGAAGTGTCTTTACCTTCACGAACGCAAGCTTGTAGCCAGTAGCCCGCAGCCCGAAGCTTTGAGACAAAAGTGGTTTTTACATTTGCTACAGGCTGCTGGCTGCAAGCTGCAGGCTTTGTACGCACGATGTCCACTTTTCTTCCACACATTATCCCCAGCTGGCGGTTATACTTTACGTACATGGAAGAACGCGCAGAAGCAGGCGTGGGCTTTTCTCACATGGCGACACTCGCTGCTTTTTCGGTGATCGCACTTCTTGGTATAAGCGCATGGCAGGTGTACCAAGTTTTCGTGAGAGGAAATCCCGTAAACGCTACAAATGCGGTGGACTCGTCCGTGCAGGCGCAGGCTTCGACACCATACGGAAGTGTTAATTGGCAGGCCTGGCCTGCCGAAGCCTCGGCGGAGGCGGCCGCCGATCCTGCGAACGACCCCGATGGTATCTCGAATATTGAGGGGAACGTTGCACGTGCCCTGTTGAATTCCTATGTGATGCTCAACGAAGCTGGCATATACACGCCGGAGGACGGCGAAAAGATCGCGGGCGACATCGCAACTTCCTTGCGTGCAAACATTGCGTACAAGACGTACGGGGCGGCCGACATCAAAACTGATCCGGATGTTTCGTACGAGCGCATGCTCGCATACCGCAACGACCTGCGCATCGCGCTTGAGCCGCTACTCGGCAATCCCGGATACGAGCTGGGCCTATTCGCCAATTACATCGAGTCAAAAGATGCGACATACACTGACCGGCTGAAAGCCGCGTCCGAGAATTATCGAAAGGCCGTCGCCCTAGCCGCTGCCGTCACCGCTCCAGTAGATGCGGCGAAGGAACATGTCGACATCCTGAACGCACTCTCGGAATTCGGAACTATCGTCGAGAGGATGGCGGGCCATGCAGATGACGCGTTTGCTTCGGCGGCACTTTTGCAAACGTACAACACGGCCGAACAAACGATGATGACATCGTTCAACGCGCTCGCGTTGTACCAAAAGGGCAAAAAAATATGAGAGCACTGCCTTACATGATCGTCCCATTGCTTTTTTTGCTCTACTCCGCGCCTGTTTTCACTCATGCCGCGACCTGTGTTGACGGAAAGGTCATCGATGACGACGGCAACGATACGGGACAAACGTGCGACCCAGAACAGGATTCGGCCGCAGCTCCATACGATTTCAAAAATGAAGGCATCTTCGGCTGCAACCAGGTCGCGGGCGCGAATGCGAGCGCGGGCACTATGGCGGCGATAGGCGGCGTTTACGTACCCGTCAACGACGCGGCCGTCACGCTAAATACCGGCATCCTCGTCTATAAAGAATGCGTCCTGCGACCGCTTCAAAACCGTCTGCGCGAGAGCGCCATGTCGGCCCTTCTCAAAAAGCAGTACATCGGCGTCGAGACGGGGCGCGAGGGCAACAAGCGCTATGTCGTTGATATTGACGATGAGCTACTGGTCGTGGACGACAGAGCCGCGTTAACGTACCTGACCGGCCCGACGCTTGAGACAGTGCATCCAGCATACCGAGAGCAGGTCAAACGAGTACTCGCTGTAAAATATCGGGCCGAGACGCGGGGCACCGGCAAGCAGGAGTGCGGCTACGCAGGCGATCTTGTTATGGCGACGCAGAACCCGACGGAAAACGAGTTCGACCTCGCAAACTTCGCAGAATTGAGAGATCCTTCCTGCAATTTATTCTTCGAGTACATGGACAAGAAGGATGAGCTGGATGCGGCCAGGGCGACCGCAAAAGCGAACCAGATGACGATGTGGGACTGGGGCCGCGGTTTTTACGCCGTCACCGACAACGCGCAAGACCCTTCTGCTGAAAAGATATTGACGCCGTCGTCCGTCGTGCAGGAGTCGTACCAGCAGATACTCGGCTCTTCGGTGCGGCAGCTAGAAAACTCGAACGACATCGGCCAGATGATAGGCGCACTCTTTGCAGGCGTCACGACACAAGCTCTGACAGACAGCAGAGGGCTCTCCGGTCTTTCGAAAAGTGTCGCAGGCAGGCCTTCTTACCTCGACCAGGTCGCCAAAGAGTCTTCGCAAGGCGTTATCGGCGCGGCCGTGAATGCGGCTCTCACCATTTTGAACTCGGCTCGGCAGGTGGAGAGCAACTTCCTCGCCATCATGAACGCCATTGCAAAAAACCTCACGGATACTATCAACCAGATACGCGGAGTAGAGCGGCAATGTTGGTCGCTCGTCGTGCCGAAAGTGAGGGAATATGCGGCGCAAGGGACGTGCGTCGTAACAGACCCGACCACCAATCCACCGACCACGCAGTGCACTCCGTTCCAACTGAACGAAGCGAAAATAAGCGCCGCCACGAGCTCACTCGCGTTCTCCCAACAGGTCATCGATTCGCAGATATCTCCGCTCGCACAGGCCGCGCTTACCAACGTGCAATCTTCGCAAAAGGCGCTCGGCCTTATCGACCAGCTCATCGCCGGCGTGACCAACACCGCTTCGCTTACTGCGCAACGCCTCGCGCTCCAGCAGCTCGATTCCCTCGTCGCGCAGCGTGCGCTCCACTCGCAGTACGATGTGGTCAACGCGACGAAACAACGTGACGACATACTATCCGCGATGGAAAATCTGCGAACAGACACCGCGAAAGCGTGGGGAGACTCACCTGACCCCGCGACCGGCTGGTGCAACATCCAGAATCCGGACGTCATTAAGCAATGGGCCGAGCGGTGGAAAAAATAATATGAAAAGAAATGTTCTAACGGCCTCGTTACTCCTAGGTGTTGTCTTTGTCGGTACACTTTCTCCATTTATATACCGCGGTAATTCAATTGCCCTGAACACGGTCTCCGCGGCCGCCACTTGTGCAAACAAAGCGCAGTACGTCGGACAGCAGGCCACAGGGTACAACGCTATAGACCCTAAGCTTCTGCGGGAACCTCCTCCACAGGATACTGCTTACGCCTGCGCCCTCTTCGGCGGGGGTGGATACGCGTATTTCGATGCAAACGATACTTTTCTTGGGAAAACGCTCGGTGGCCCCCTCCAAAATAAATACACCTGCGATGCAAACAATAACTGCAAACCAAAGTCGGTGGATTGTTCCACGACGTGGGACAAGATGACAAATCCCGGCACTTGTCTTATGCGCTCGGCGCTTTCCTGGCTGGGTACGGGGCTCATTTGGCTTGGCGTTACGCTCGCAACGATCGCGGCCGGGATTTTCGAAGCCACGCTGAAATACACCATTATAGAGTTAGGAAAATATCTCGGCCTGATCAAATCCGGCATAGATGTTGGGTGGACGGCACTGCGTGATATCGCGAACATCATCATCATCGGCCTCTTCGTCTTTATCGCCGTCAACATTATCCTCGGTGTAAAAGACTTCGGCGATAAAAAGAAGGTGGCACGCGTCCTCATCGTTGCGGTCCTAATAAATTTCAGTCTGCTGTTCACGAAGGTGATAGTGGATGCTTCCAACTTCACCGCGTACCAGTTCTACAATCAGATGGTAAGGGGGATAGATCAAAATAGTAAAAATAACCTAAACCAGACCGCGCAGGTAATACCCGGTACAGAATCCTCAAAACAAGCGGCGCTTACCGGTAGCGGTATTGCAGGGAAATTCATGAAGCTCCTTGGCGTTGAAGGAGTCGCGGGTACTGATCAGAAAAAGCTTGGTGAGATCGCGGAAAACAACAAGGACGCCCTCACTGCTCTTGGGTACGGCTTTCTCTCATTCATCTTTCTGACGGCTGTTGCCTTTGTTCTACTCTACGGCGCATTTCTTATGATTTCCCGGGCCGTTCTGATCATTTTTCTCATGCTCACTTCCGCAGTTGCTTTCGCGAGTTGGCTTATACCCCAGCAATACGTGCAAGGTGGATTTGCAAAATGGTGGGAGTCGCTTTTGAAGGCCGCCTTTTTCGCACCAATCCTCATGGCGCTACTGTGGATCACGGTTGTCGTTTCGGAAAGCTTCGAGAAAGCCTTCGGGGGGAAGGGAGTACTCGGCTCCCTCGCTACTGACCCGTCTAATCCGGCGCATATTTTGGCATTGCTTAGCTTTGTATTTATCCTTGGTCTCCTCTTTGCGGCATTCGCAACGGCCAGCTCGTTCTCAAAAACCATCTCCGGATTCCGATTTGCACAGGCGGGTGTGGGTGGCGCTCTGTTTACATCGCTCGGTGGCGCCTCGCGCCTATTAGGTCTGGCTGGCAGGGGGTCTATCGGGGCGCTTAGCGCAAGTACTTTTAGATGGATGAGGGACAACCGCCTTGCGAGCGGACCAGACAGCACATGGGGTACGCGAATGCAGGCGCGCGCCTATCGCTGGATGGGCCAGAGGACGTTCGACCCGATGGCAGTAAAATCTGCACGGGGCCTTACGCAAAGACTTGGGGGAATGATGCTCGGCGGCGATGAGATAGGAAAAGGCGGGTTCATCGGCGTCAAGCAACGCCAGGCAAAAGCGGCGGAAGAGCTCGCTCGCGCAATGCGTCCGAGCGAGGCGAGTCGTGATGCCCTGGCCACAGCCGCGAGAGCAAGTGAGCAAGCGGCGATCAATGCACAGCATGGAGCACTAACTCGAGGCGAAGCAGCCCACGTCGATCCCGGGGGAAGAGGTGCGGAGCGTGCGGGGGCCGAAGAAGAGAATCGCGTGCGTGACACTCAACAAGCCGAGCGCGCCGCCAGATCAACGGCGCAGGCCACTGTTGAGGCCGCGCGGCAACAAATCACCACGGAGGAAGACCGCCAGCGGACGATGGAGGAAAGTTATGCAAACGAGATACAGTCTACACAACAGTCGCGCATAGACGCGGCGCAAAAAGCCGCAAGGGTAGCGGAGCTCGAAGAAGAAAGGTCTTCAGCACGTGCAGGATTCGAGAGGATAATCAGCCAGCGTACACAGGACCTCCAAGCACACGAGGCCGCCTTAGAGCCGCTCAACCGACGCGTGGAGCAGCTCGATAGACAGGCAAGCAGAGCAGGAGAGGATATGACGCATGCTACAGAGCAATACGCACAGGCACACCTAGACAACATAGAGAGAGACCGGCGCGCCCTGGATAGAGAAACTCCTGAGCGACTACGAGGCGCAGAACAGCAAGCTAGGGCCCCCTACGAGGTACGTGCCCTTGCTGAACAGATCGTAAGTAACAAAATAACTCCGTTCAGGCAAGCGATCAGAGCTGAACTTGGCGGAGCGATCGAGCAGCACAATCTAGAGCAAGCGGTCGCCGCGTTCGCGCGCGCACAGAGAGCCGCGCAAGGACCGCCAGCGCCAGCACCAGCGCCAGTAGTTCCACCTGCGGGGCCATAACATATGGATGATGCAACGCTACAAGGAAAATTCACGGAGCTTTTCGCCGGGCTACCTGCGCCTGTTCAAAGGGCGATATCGTCGTCAGAGGTAGAGAAACACCTCCGAGAAATAGCGGTCACGAACAAGTTACACGTCGACCAGGGAGAAAAGATGGAAACGCAGGTGCTCCTGGCTCTCTTTGGGGTCAAACCTATCGAACAACTGCAGGAAAACCTTAAGAAAGAATTGAAGGTGTCGGAAGAGGTCGCGGCGACGCTTGCCGCCGATGTCTCACGAGTTGTCTTTGAACCTATCCGACAGGAGCTTGAGCGTGAGCTTGAGCATCCCGAAGCAAAAGAAAAGGAAGTGAGTAGTGTTGATGCAACGCGCACGCAGATGCTCGGGGAAAAGCCTGAAGCCAGTAGCCAGCAGCCCGGAGCTCGGCCAGCAGCCAGTAGCCTGAAGCCAGGAGCAGTTGGACAGCCCGTAGCTGGCAGCCAGCAGCCGGTAGCAAATCCGGAACAGGCTACAGGCTCCCAGCTACAGGCTACAAGCTCCGTTATTCCAGCAACACCACCCCCGCCACCTCCAACTGAAAAGGCGATACGCATGCCCGCTTCAGGGGCATACGTGCCTGGCGAAGCGAGCTCACTGCGGCGAGATATAGTTGACGATCCATATCGAGAAACGCCGCAGTAGAGCAGCCGGCAGCTTGTAGCCCGTAGCTAGCAGCAAGATATGCAGACTCATGAAAACTTGACTCTGTGGCAAAAAGCGGTCGACTTATCAGTTGCTGTCTACAAAATGACAGAGAAATTCCCGGCGCGTGAGATGTACGGGCTTACATCGCAAGTGCGTCGAGCCGCTATATCAGTACCGTCCAATATCGCAGAAGGGAGGCGACGTGGAACAGACGCTGATTTTTCTCACTTTCTTCGTATCGCGCACGGCTCTCTCGCAGAACTTGATACACAACTGCTTATCGCCGCAAAACTTTCATTCTGTACTTCCAGGGACTATGAGGCAATGCATGTGCAAATAACGGAGGTCAGCAAAATGTTGCATGGTATGATTAAAAAGCTCAGGTAAGCTTGCCGTTTTTGTGTTGCTACAAGCTGCAGGCTACTGGCTACAAGCTACCCGTATGCAATTTCAGGTACCGCAGTTCATCGAGGTGGAAGACAAGATCTTCGGACCGCTCACGTTCAAGCAGTTCGTCTACGTGGCCGGGGGCGCCGGCGCAGCGTACTTGCTGTATCGCGTGTTGCCGATATTCCTTGCGGGGCCGCTCATAATCGGCACCGGAGGCCTTGCCGCCGCCCTCGCTTTTATGCAATGGAATGGCAGACCTTTCATCCTTGGTATGGAGAACGCCTTCTACTTTTTCGTGCGCTCCAAGCTCTACCTCTGGAATAACGCACGAAGATCGAAAAAACAGGAGGCTCGAAGCTCGAAGCTCGAAGCTGCACCCACATCGCAAGTGTACATTCCGAAACTTTCCGACAGCAAACTACACGAACTCGCATGGAGCCTCGACATCAAAGAGCGCATCGCTGCGGGTGTCGCCGAAGAGAGGGAACGTGGGGGCGGCGTGATCGCACCGATACGTACGGCACGAGAAGCACTTGTGAGGTAAGTACAAAGTATGAAGTACAAAGTACAAAAAAACACGGCCCGAATCATGATCTCAACCCCTTATTACTTCGTACTTTTTACTTAGTACTTATTCCCGACTATGCCTACAAAACAAACCTTACGCGCGGGAACAAAATCAACACAGGAGTTCGTGCCTGTGTCAGAAGTGCGGGACGGTGTCGTCGTCCTCAAAGATAGAGGCTTGCGCGCCATACTGCTCGCCTCCTCGCTCAACTTTGCGCTCAAATCCGAGGACGAACAGACGGCCTTCATCGTGCAGTTCCAAAATTTCCTCAACTCGCTCGACTTCAGTGTGCAGATCTTCGTGCAATCTCGCATGCTCGACATCAGGCCATATATCGCAACCCTGGAAGCAGCCTACAAAGAACAGCTCGACGACCTCATGCGCATCCAGATACGAGAGTACATAGAATTCGTCAGGAGCTTTACCGAAGCGGCCAATATCATGACCAAGAATTTCTTTATTGCCGTCCCGTATTCGCCGACGCTCGGCCCAATAGGGCAGGGAGGGCCGGCATCAATGTTGCCGTGGAATCGCAAGAAAAAAAGTACCGAGGAAGCGAACAGGACGTTCGAAGAGCAAGTGTCACAGCTTGAGCAACGTGTCGCCATCGTGCAACAGGGTTTGATACGCACGGGCGTGCGTACGGTCCAGCTCGGGACGGAAGAGGCTATCGAGCTGCTCTACAAAATGTTCAACCCTGGCGAGGAAGGGAAGCCAATGCCCGCATCAGCGATAAGTACAAAGTAAAAAGTACGAAGTACAAAATATATGAATACAGTGATGATAAAAAATGACTTGGAGCAGCGAACGATCGATTTTGCAAGACGTGTTCGAAATTTCGTGGGAAGAATTCCCAGGAGTTCCGCGGTACGTGCAGACGGCAATCAGGTGATCCGATCATCTGGATCTATCGGGGCGAACTACATTGAGGCCCAAGGCGCACTAAGCAGGAAAGATTTTGCGATGCGCATACGGATATGCCGAAAAGAGGCGAAGGAAACTCACTACTGGCTTGATCTTCTTGAGGTGCCGCACTCACTCGCTGAAGATAAAGAACGCCTCATGAAAGAAGCGGTAGAATTTGTTCGGATGTTCACCGCAATGGCTAAGAAATTCACTTAGTACTTCGTACTTTTTACTTTGTACTTATTCATACCCATGGCTCTCACCAAATTCACTTAGTACTTCGTACTTTTTACTTTGTACTTATTCATACCTATGGCTCTCAAAGACCTATTTACACTCGGAGCGAAGAAACAGCCGGCGGCGCAGGTCTTGCCCGTGCTTCCGGAGGAGATCTACCAGACGGGCGTCTTGAACCTGCAAGATGTCATTGCGCCGCACGCTCTCAAAGTCAATTCTCGTGAGCTCGACCTCGGGGAAAGAATAGCGCGCACGTTCTTCGTCATCTCGTATCCGCGTTTTCTCACGACAGGCTGGTTCGCTCCCATCATCAACATGGATAAGGTCATCGACATCTCGATATTCATTCATCCCATGGATACGAACGAGATGCTCCGCAAATTCCAGAAAAAAGTGGCGGAGGTCCAGAGCCAGATATCGACACGCGAAGAAAAGGGGATGGTCCGCGACCCGATGCTCGACACCGCGTATCAGGACCTCGAAAAACTGCGCGACTCGCTCCAACAGGCGCAGGAGCGCATTTTCGAGGTCGGCCTGTACCTCACCATTTATGGAAACACGAGAGAAGAGATAGACAAAGTGGAGAGCGAGGTGCGCTCCATTCTTGAATCGCGGCTCGTCTACATTCGGCCGGCGCTTTTCCAACAGGAGCAGGGATTCCGCTCGGTCTTGCCCCTCGCGACCGACGAGCTCGACGTTCACACGAAGCTCAACTCCGCGCCGCTTTCCTCCATCTTCCCGTTCATTTCGTTCGACCTAACTTCGGACCGTGGCATTCTCTACGGCATCAACCGCCACAACTCCTCTCTTATCCTTTTCGACCGCTTCTCGCTCGAGAATTACAACTCGGTCACCTTCGCCAAATCCGGCGCCGGCAAGTCGTACACGACGAAGCTTGAAATATTGCGCTCTCTCATGTTCGACACCGAGGTCATCGTCATCGACCCGGAGCGCGAATACGAATATTTGGCCGAAACAGTAGGCGGCCGTTATTTTAATATCTCACTTTCTTCCGAGCACCATATCAATCCGTTCGACCTCGCGATACCGCGCGAGGACGAGAACCCGGGCGACGTGCTTCGTAACAACATCATTACGCTCGTCGGACTATTCCGCATCATGCTCGGTGGTCTTACGCCGGAGGAAGACGCCATCATCGACAAAGCCATCACCGAGACCTACGCCTTGAAGGACATCACGCAAGAAGCGAACTTCGCTTTGGTGGAGCCGCCGCTCCTCTCCGACTTTGAGCTCGTGCTCTCCGGCATGGAAGGTTCCGACTCGCTCGTCGCAAGACTTAGCAAATACACGAAAGGTACGTGGTCGGGATTCATGAACCGCCCGACCAACGTCGACATGAATAAAAAACTCGTGGTCTTCTCGGTGCGCGACATGGAAGACGACCTGAAGCCCGTCGCGATGTACATCATTACGCACCACATCTGGAACACGGTCAGAAAAGAGCTGCGCAAGCGCCTGCTCGTCATCGACGAGGCGTGGTGGATGATGCGGAGCGAGGACACCGCCTCGTTCCTCTTCGGCATTGCGAAGCGCGGTCGTAAATACTTTCTCGGCATCTCGACCATCACCCAAGACGTCTCCGACTTTTTGAATTCGCCGTATGGCATCCCGATGATAACAAACTCCTCTATCCAGCTTCTCTTGCGTCAATCGCCGACGTCCGTTGATCTCGTGCAACAGACATTCAAGCTCTCCGACGAAGAAAAGTATCTCCTCCTTGAGAGCGACGTGGGAGAGGGGATTTTCTTCGCAGGCCTCAAGCACGTCGCCATCAAGGTCATCGCCTCATACACGGAAGACCAGATAATCACTTCCGACCCGTCGCAAATTCTCGCGATACGGAAGGCGAAGCAAGACCTTGCGAACTCATCACAACTTCCCGGGGATACCCCGGCAGGCATTCCCAGCTCCGCGCCGGAGCCACCGCCAAAAACTTTGGAAAGCGCGGCTATCCAGGCAGCAATGCCACAAGCGACCACCGTCAATAACCCTGAAGCGGTACCTGCACAATGAATCCAACCGGGCCTAAGATATCTCTCAAGCCGGGGGCGGGACCTACCGGGCCAAAGATCCCACAGTCATCGGGGGGAGGCGGGCAAGCAAAGATGAGCCATCTGGCAGCAGTGCTTATGGTCACGATCGCCGTGATCGTTGATTTTATACAGTTCCTCCTCACGCTCATCCCATATATTGGTTGGATACTCTCGATGATCGTAAGTATATGTGCAACGTTCTTTTTTGGCATTGGCTTTTATCATAATCGCGTGAACCTCTTCAGCTCGAAAATGATACTCGGCACGTTGGGAACGTTGGTAGGGGAAGTGGCGCCGCTCATCAACGGCGTTCCGTTCTGGACAATACGCGCCATTACCGCAGTGCGGTTCGGGCGGCGCAAAGAGAGCGCGGTATAATAAACGGCGTGATGGCCACACAGCGCTGGGTGTTCTCTTTTGTCGTCCTCTTTGCAGGAATTTTGTGCGCGGCGGCGGTGTACCTGCCCGCCGTCGCCTCGGCGCAGGCGAGTACTCAACTGAATCCTTTTTTTGGCGCCGACCTAACCCTAGAACTCTCGCCGCTCTATCCGCGCCCCGGAGAAACTGTTCGAGTAACGGCCCGCTCGATTCTGGTAGACCTCTCCAGCGCAACGCTTGAGTGGCTCGAAAACGGTAAGAAGGTCGCTGGTGGAGTGGGTGTTACTTTCGTTGACGCAAAGGCCGGAGCTCTCGGCACTGAAACGACGGTGACCGCGATGGTGTTCGAGGATGGCATAGAGGTACGGCGGGAAAGCGCCCGGATACATCCGACCGAGCTTGAGCTTCTCTGGGAATCCAACTCCTACGTGCCGCCATTTTTCCGAGGTCGCGCCCTTCCCTCGGCTGGAACAACGCTCTCGCTGGAGGCGATCCCTCGCCTCAAGCGCGGTGATGGTTCCTCTGTTCCTGATACCGAAATTACATTCACGTGGCGCAGGAACGGGTATGTTGTCCAAGAAGTGTCGGGTCGCGGCGCCTCAAAAGTGACATTAGAGAGTCCGTCGCTTTTCGGGGTCGACACGATAACCGTCGAAGCGCGTACGTCGGACGGTCTCTTTGAGAGTGCCGCATCGGTACGCATTCCGTCAGTCGAGCCGAGGCTCGTGCTATACGAGAAACACCCGCTCTTCGGCGTCATGTATCACAACGCTATTCCTCCAAGGAGTTTCCGCCCAGAAATTGAAACATCGTTCACTGCCGTGCCGTACTTTGCCGAAGCACTTGCGGACAATGACGGGCGTCTCGTTTACGAATGGAGAGTGAACGGTAACCCGATCGCGAATGACCCCGCGCGACCGAATTCCATAACCATCAACGCGCGGGGATCGAGCGGACTTGCGCTCATAGAGCTCGCACTGTCGCATGCGACCAACCTTTTCTTGAACTCCTTCGGCTCGTGGACCGTAACGCTCGACTCTGGAGAGGGGGGCGGCGGTTTTTTCACGAACACTATCCAGTAACATGAACACTGCAAAAACTCTCCGGTACACATCGATGGCGGCTATCGTCATCATTCTCGGCGCGCTCACGTTTTGGTATTTCTTCATTCAGGCGAAACAGGAAAAGGTCACGAGAGAAGACACCGCCCGAGGAGCGGGGCTCGCGCCTCCCTCTTTAGGGAGCATCGTGGGCAGTACATACGAAAATATCATTTCAAGCCTCTCGACGCTGGTAGGTGGCGAGAGCGGACGCCCGAGCGGAGAGCTTCCGCGTCTCTCACAAGTAGGCAAGACGCCGACCGCGGGCTTAGGTTTTGTGGGCAACGCGAGTTCGACCCGTCTTCGTTTCGTTGAGCGCTCTACCGGATACATCTTTGACGTGGACCCGGTGACGGGAGTGCTCGAGCGCCTTACCAACACGCTCATACCATACGTATACGAAGCGGTGGTCGCGCAAAGAGGGGTGATACTGCGAGGCGTGGGCGAGACGAACGAGATACTGACGGTCATGGGAACGATCTCGGCCAGCTCGTCCGCCTCCTCAAATACAAATCCTTTGCTCCAGAGGGCGTTGCCAAACGACATACGCGCCATGGCCACAAGCCCTGCGGGCGACGAGATCGTTTACATTAACGGCGGGGAAAGGGTGTTCACGGGAACCAGGGTCACTTGGGACGGGGCGAAGCCACAACAGCTTTTTTCCTCGAATCTTTCGGGGTGGGACATTCGTCTAGCAGCGAAAGACCGTACGGTCATTGTGCAAAAGCCGTCTGATGGCATCGCAGGGAGCGCGTATATCGTCGGAGATGGTGGGGCCTTGCTTCCGCTCATCAAAGACGTTCCCGGTCTCACGATACTTCCTAGCGTTTCATCCAAAGCGCTTCTCTACGGAGAATCGAGCGGAAACCTTTCGCTCTTCGTTCGGACCGACGATACATCCACGAGCGAGCGCCTGCCCATCCGCACGATAGCGGACAAGTGCGTGTGGGATCGCGGCACGAAACCGATCGCGTATTGCGGGGTGCCGCAGGGCCTACCTCCTGCCGACTTCCTCGATAGCTGGAACCGCGGAGAAACGCACACTTCCGATGCGTGGTGGAAAGTCGACGTGGGCGCGGACTCCGCGGAACTTTTGTTCTCGCCGGGCAGTGCCGAGCTTGACGTCGAGAGCCCCGCAGTAGACGATGGAGGGAACTACATCGCGTTCATTAACGCACGTGATAAAACACTGTGGCTTTTACGTATCAAAGAGTAATTTTATGCGACACGCGATGCAACTTGCGGGCTTAGTCAGTGGATGTGCGTGCGCAATTATCCTGTACGCCGTATCAGTAAATGTTGTGTATGCCGATCCAGTCATACGGGACTGCAATGTTGACGCACGCTATTGCACTACTGACTTCGTTCCGCTCGAGAGCTTCGAAGGTTCCGCAAAGCTCAAGGATGCGTACACGACGGCTGGACCGACTGCCTTAAGGGACTTTCTAAATAAAGTGTTCGTGGGCGCTATCTCTCTCGGAGCGATACTCGCTGTCCTGCGCCTCGCGTGGGCGGGCTTCACCTATATGTCGAGCGACTTGTGGAGTACGAAAGAGCACTCGAAAGAAATAATCCAAGACACGCTGCTCGGTCTCTTTCTTCTTCTTGCCATCTACCTCATCCTGAAACAGATAAACCCGCAAATACTCGAACTGAACGTGACCGTGGGGACCCCGGAATCGAGCTCGCAAAATTACAACCCGGGCGCTGGTTCCGGCAGTGCGTACTGATCACCACCGCTCGCTACTGTGCTGAATACTTGATGACGACCCTTCGATTCCTTCCTTCGCCTTGTGACTCTGTCTTCACGTTCGGCGCATCCTGCAGTGTTGTGTGAATGATGAGTCGCTCGTACGAGCTCATGGGGGAGAGCTCCACGTCGTATTGGAACGAGCGCGCGCGCTCCGCCATCATCAGGGCCTTGTTCTGCAAGTCCTTGATCTGTTTTGCACGGTAGTCGTTTACGTCTATCAAAAAATGGGGTGTTTCCGACTCCGCTTCGACCTCTGCGTCTCTTGAGGGTCCTGCGGGAAGGCGTTTCTCGACGATCTTTTTCACGAGCAGATCGAGCGCATGGACCGTGTCCCCGTGCATGCCGATGAGGGCGCGGGCATCGTCGGCTTGGATAGAAAAAACCATCTGTCCGGCTACGTCATTCCGCACTATCCCGCTGTATTGCAAGCCGGCGGCTTCAAGGAATTCCTTCAATGTTGTCTCGACGATCTTTTCCATCGAGGCACTATACCTCACATAGCTTTCAGCTTCCAGCTTTTAGCTTTTAGCTTTTAGCTTTTAGTGAGATACCGGGACCTAGAATCGCCGACCGGAAAAAAGTTCTTGTCCGACCATGAACAGGTTGCTTGTGACGAGATAGAGCATCGTGGCGTTCGGAACGAAGTAGGAGAGCACAATGAACGTCGCAGGGAGCATGTAGCGGGCCTGCAGATCGAAGCTGCGTGCAAGATCAGCCGAGAACGAGGCTCCCCGCACGGCGGGCTTTTTTTCACGCGGGCCCATGGAAAGTCGTGTGTAAACGAACTGTGCCACTGCGGCCAGCGCCCCTAGGAAAAGCGAGTGTCCCGCCATGTCGAGGAAGCCAAGAAATTCCATGTTGACCGAGGGTGGCGGCGGCACGAACGAGTACAGCAAGTCGGGGTGGATCTCCGGCAGTCCTCCGACCGCGAATATCCAGTAGAGCGCGAAGAGGACGGGAAGCTGGGCGAGGAGCAAGCCGATGGAAGCGAATGGGTGTACTCCGCGCTCCCGATAGAGTGCGAAGATGGCTTTGCCCTGCTCTTCGCGATTGTTTTTATATTGCTCTTTTATCTTCTCCACCTCCGGCGCGATCTTTTTCATCGCTACTTGGGTCTCGATCGCGCGTCTCGAAAGCGGAAAGAGGACGAAGCGCACCACTATCGTCAGGAGTATTACGGCGAGCCCCACATCGTGGGTTGGTATAATGCCGACCAAAAAGATAAGTCCGTTGTAGAGCGGATCATAGATAGCCGCGTGGAATAGTGTAGAGATCATTGCGGGGTATTGTACCCGGTCAGTACAATTTCGCATAGTTTCTGCCGAGGGCTCTTCGAGTAAGGGGCTTGCGACAGCATGAGTTGCTTATACCCTACATAGTCGGTGCCAAGGCAACCGAGGCAATGCGAAATTGTCCTACCGGGTGTAGCGCGTATCGGAAACTTTATCGACGAGCCCACCGATATCGCGGAGCATGTCTGCAAAGGTCGCTCCCGTAGCTTCTTTTTTCGCGCGGAACACGAGCAGAAGGGGCGGAGCGGAGGCGCGCGTGCGTATATGTGCCCTTACCGCCTCACGACACCGGCGTTTGATGAGGTTCCTCTCCACCGCCTTAGGTGCGACCTTCTTTGAGACCACGCACGCAAGAGACGAGCGCCAACCCCGCGAAAGGGGGGCGGCAGAAAGAGAGAAGAATCTGCCGTGGCAGCGCTTTCCCACGCTCTTCTCCGCTGCGAAATCGACGCGACTCACGCGTGCGATCTTTGACATTACGCTGAAAGCCTGGCGCGCCCCTTGCGGCGCCGTCGCATAAGTATGTTCCGGCCGCTCTTGCTCCTCCCTCTTTTGCGGAACCCGTGGGTTCGCGCGCGCTTGCGCTTTTTGGGCTGATACACTCGTTTCATGCGTCGAACTGTATCACTTTTTTATGATTTTTCAAATCACTTTCACTATCCCCACGTTGTCCCCACGATGTAAACACCAGGCTCCAAATATGCCGGCTTTGTTTCCTAGAGAGTACACGTATAATGTCCGAGCTAACTTCACCCGCGTTTTGAAACTATGACCAACCACGAACTTTGGCAGAACGCACTCGTGCAGATCGAGCTCGGCACGTCGGAGGCAAGCTTCCGCACCTGGTTCAGGAACACTGACGTGGCGAATCGGGACGGGGGGATCGTGCAGGTAGCCGTCCCTTCCAAGATAGTCAAAGAGTGGCTCCTCGAAAAGCATCATAAACTTATCATGAAGGCGCTCCGTGGCCTCGACCCGGCAGTCCGTACTGTTGAATACGTCGTGCATCGCGCCGCTTCGGTCGAACAGAGGAAGCCGGGCCGTACGCAGCCGAACGACAACACCTCTTTAGACCTCGAGACCCTCTACATCGACAAGCGCGACAATCTGAACCCGCGCTACACGTTCGATACGTTCGTCGTGGGCCCCTTCAATCAGCTCGCCCACGCCGCCGCGAAAGCGGTTATCGAGCGGCCAGGCCTCGCATACAACCCGCTCTTCGTGTATGGCGCGACCGGACGCGGCAAAACGCACCTCATACAGGCGATAGGGAACCACTTCAAGAAGACCCACGCGAATAAAAAGGTCTTGTACGTGACGTCCGAGCGCTTTGCGGTGGATTACATCAACGCTGTTCGAGCCGGACGCGCCAACGGATTCAAAGACCAGTACCGCGCGAATGATGTGCTCATCATGGACGACGTCCAATTCATTGCGAACACGGAAAAGACCCAGGAGGAACTCTTTCACCTCTTCAATGCCCTGCACGACAACAACAAACAGATAGTTTTTTCCTCGGACAAGCATCCGGCGATGCTCCCCGGATTCGAGGAGCGGATACGGGGTCGTTTCGCCGCCGGGATGATCGCGGAAATCCCCGAGCCGGACGTTGAGTCGAGGGTAGCTATCATAAAAGCCAAGCTGGAGAGCCATGGTTTCTCGATCCCCGAGGATATCGTTCGGTACATCGCTGAAAACGTGCGGGGCAACATACGCGAGCTTGAGGGTATTTTGAACATGATCGTGTGCAAATCCCAGCTCAAAGGCAAAGGAATATCACACGCGGACGTACGCACGCTCATAAAACACAACGTGAAGCCGAACAGGGGGGTCTCGGTGGATGAGGTCGTGCGCCGCATCGCGGGCTACTATGAGATAGCGGAAAAAAGCATCTACGAGAAAACCCGCAAGAAGGAGGTGGTGAAGCCGCGGCAAATAATTATGTATATCCTGCGCGAAGAGTTCAATGTCTCCTACCCTTCGATAGGCGAGAAGCTTGGGGGAAGAGACCACACGACCGTTATCCACTCGTGTGAAAAGATAAAAGAGGAGATGAAGTCTAGTACTTCACTCGAACAGGAGATCGACCACATCCGGATGCTTATCCACGCATAAGGGGTGTGGATAGTGTATGTGTAAACACCGGAAAAAACCTTCACTACTCCGCCCGCAACAAAAAAACTTTCTATCAACACCACTATCCCCAAACACACAGACACTTCTCCCCACAACACCACTCAAAAAATATCTATACAACGCAACACCACACACACTTCTCCACATCACACACACCACTAATAGTACTAATAGGTATTTAATATAATAACTACATATGAAGCTGTCCACGACCAAAGAGAAAATATTAAATGCCGCTCTTGTCGCGGAACGTGTCACAGCAAAAAAAGAAACTCTCCCTATCCTTTCGTGTATTCTTGTCTGGGTCGAGAAAGAGGTGTTGTTGAAAGCGACGAACCTGGAGGCCGCTATTGAGGTGCGTGTTCCGTGTGACGTAGAGGAGAAAGGGAAGATCGCCGTGCCAGCTGGCGTTTTTTCTCAAACACTCCGTTCGATTGGCGGCGATAAGGTTAGTTTAAGGATCGATGAGGGTAATTTAGTGGTCGAGTCGCGGGGAACCAAAACTATCATAAAATCCATTCCGCACGATGAGTTCCCGAATCTACCGGCGACCGTCGATAGGAAGGGGGTTCGGATATCTCGCGACCATCTTATGCGAGGTATTCAATCCGTTTCGTACGCCGCATCCCCATCAATGATCCGACCGGAACTAGGGAGTATATACATTGCGATAAAGGACAACGGTCTCGTTTGTGTGGCGACCGACTCGTTCAGGCTCGCTGAAAAGACAATGGTCGGCGTCGGGGGCGGCACGGAGACCTTGATCCCGCTCAAGCACGCACTCGAACTCATGCACGTGCTTGAGAGGGCGGCGAGCGACGAAGTTACGTTGATCATTGAAGAGTCACAGCTCACGGTCCTTATCGACGGAACACGATTCGTTTCTCGTGTGGTCGAGGGAACATTCCCGAATTACAAGGAAATACTACCGAAGACTTTCTCAACGGAGGCCACTATCTTGAAGAATGATCTTTCCGAGATGCTCAAAAAAGCCCGAGTCTTTTCGGGGAACGATCAGCATGTGGGTCTGCACGTGTATCCGAAGCGCAAGATATTGAGTGCAACAGCGCGTTCCCAAGACGTCGGGGAGATGTCCGACTCGATAGACTCGGCGCTATCGGGAGAAGACCTTGATATTAATTTTCATATCGGCTACCTCTCAGACTGTCTCCCCGCGATCGAGTCGGACTCGATCACGCTCGGATTTGCTGGTGCAGGAAAACCACTCGTCATCCGCGGTGTTTCCGACCCGTCGTTCACGTACCTTGTGATGCCGTTGAATAGATAATTACTGAACACTGAACACGCTCAAGCTCTCCTCATTGCCGGCTGCCGTTTCGGCAACCGCCTTCAGTTGTATCGTCCCGCGTGTTTGCGGTATGAAGGGCACGGAGTATGGGAACTGCGTAGAGACGCCGACATATGTGCCGTTCGCGTAGTACGAAACACGCGAGACGACGTCGGGCCTCGGATGGTAAGCGGAGAGTATCATCGGACCCGACACAGGAACGATCGCGCCGAGCGAGGGAGCAATGATGCGGAAACGAGTCTCCATGGGGGTGGGCTCGGCTGTGCCGCCGGGAAGCCCTTGAAGCGGAACCGTGAGCGCCTGCTGTCCTGCCCATAGCGCAACGGGAAATTCCCACAACGCGAATTGCGCATCGTTCGGGCTTCCTCTCTGTCCGGAACGCGGGTTGTCTTTGTCGAGCCAATAGAGAATTTCGTGGATACCCTGTGTTGCATCGGTGTTCCAAGATCCGCGCAAGACCGGGGGAAGAATTTCCGGGTTCTCGGGTGCCGGCGGCGTGAATGTTTCGGAGGGGTATTTTTGCAGTGCGAACTCCATTATCTCGTGCCACATCGGCGCGATGATGAACGCCGCAATTCTCTTTTCCATCGGGGAGTTATCGTTGTTGCCCGCCCACGCTCCGATCGAGATACCGGGCGTGTAGCCGACGATCCACACGTCGCGGTAGTCGTTCGTCGTTCCCGTTTTGTCGGCCACCTGCGTTTGCGAGAAGTAGAGCGGTGAGTTTGCACCGAATTCCGGCGTACGCGCGACGTTGTCAGAAAGAATATCGCTTATCTGTCGCGCTATCTGCGCGTCTAAGACGCGGCTACTCTGCTCTTTATACTCCTCAAGCACGTTCCCCGCTTTGTCCTCTACGCGCAGTATCCCTGTCGGCGGATTTTTCACCCCGTCGTTCGCAAAAACGGCGTACGCGCCAGTAAGGTCGAGAAGTGTCACTTCGCCGCCGCCGAGTACGAGCGTGAGGCCGTAGCGGTCACTCCCCGCGAGCGTCGCTATTCCTAAGTCCTGGGCTGTTCGTATAGACTCGCTAATACCCGCAAGGTAGAGGGTCTTGACCGCGGCAACGTTCACCGATTGCGCGAGCGCGTTCCGCAGCGTGATAGGGCCTTTGAAGGTTTCATCGAAATTGTTCGGCGAGTAGCACGGGCTCTCACTGCTGAGATCGTTCGGTGCACAGCGGGTCGAGAACTGCGTCTTAAGGTCGAACACGATCGTCTCCGGCGTGTACCCCTTCTTGAATGCGGTCGCGTAGACGAACGGCTTGAACGAGGAGCCCGGTTGCCGATGCGCCACCGCGATGTTCACCTTTCCGTCAATAGTTTCATCGAAGTATCCGCGCGAGCCGACCATCGCGAGTATCTGACCCGACTTCGGTTCAACGGCGACGACCCCCTCGTTCGATGCGTTGAAGTTATTCTCCATCCCCGGCGCATGTTTTGCGACCACTTTTTCGGCTTTTTCCTGCAGCTGCCAGTCGAGGGTCGTAACGACGCGAAGACCGCCCTGCGCCACGATGTCGGCGCCATATTTCTCTTCGAGGTACTCTCGTATGAAGAAAACGAAATGCGGTGCCTTGATGCCGGCATCCCGCTCGTTCCGGAATTCCACGACCTCTTCCGCGGCGCCTTTGTACTCTTCCTCGGTTATCAACTTCACGTCGAGCATTCTTCGGAGCACAAGCTTTTGTCGCGCATCGAGAAGGTCGCGGTGGTTCCCGTACGGCGAATACCGCGTCGGCGCCTGGGGGAGGGCGGCGAGATATGCCGCCTGCGCAAGGTCCACATCTTTTGCGTCAACGCCGAAGAAGTACTGGCTCGCCTCCTGCACGCCGAATATCGTGCCGCCGTAGGATGTTTCGTTGAGATACGTCGCGAGTATCTGGTCTTTCGAATACACGCGCTCAAGACGAAGCGCGAGGATTATCTCTTCTAGTTTGCGCGCAACGGTCTTCCTCTGCGTGAGGAGCGTATTTTTCACCACCTGCTGAGTGATGGTAGAGCCTCCCTGTCCGACGATGCCCGGCATGAGCCGGAGGTTGACCAGGACAGCGCGCAGGAATGCTTTCGGGCGGAATCCATGATGCTGGTAGAACTCCGTGTCCTCGATCGCTATCGCGGCCTTCTGGATATAGGGAGACATCTCTTCGAGCGGCACCACCGTGCGGCGTATCTGCCCGAAAACGTCGTACAGAACGATGTTGCCCGTTCGGTCGAATATCTTTGTCGATTCGGCCACCTTGCGATTCTCAAAGTTGTTTATGGCCGGGATAGGCGCGATTATCGCCCAGACGATGCCGGCGCCGAAGATAATAAAACCGACGGCGATACCGGCCAATATCCCAAACTCCATCCACCACGGGAGCTTTCCCCAAAGTCTTCGCAACTTCCTCATTTCCGCGCATTATAGGACTTTTTTGTTCCCGGGGCTATGCGCGTACGCGAGCCAGATGTGTGATGCCGATGGCGATCGCATCGTACTCGTCGTCATGGGTTATTTTCTTGTCTATCTTTACTAGCGCGTGGAGCATTTTTATCACAGCGCGCTTGTCGGCGCTTCCCGAGCCAGTCGCGGCGCTTTTTACTTCGCCCGGCGTGTACTCGAAGACAGGAGTGCCGTGCCGAGTGGCAAGGTCAATAAGTGCGCCGCGAACTTCGGAAACGCGCATCGCTGTTTTCTGGTTCTTCGTCATAAAAAGCTTTTCGAGAGCCACGGCGTCCGGTTTGTACGCTCGCAAGAGCTCGGCGCACGCAGTAGTGACCTCTGAAAGTCGCTCCGGAAAGTCGGCTTTTGCGGAAGTCTCGATGCATGCGGAATACACAAGCACCTCTTTCGCTCCCTCTTTATCTACGACTGCGACCCCGCAGCGGCCGTACCCTGGGTCGATGGCGAGGACTAGCATACAGAGGATGATACCGTATGATTACAGGCGGGAAGTTAGCCACCCCTTGACGGACGAGATTTTATCTGGCATTATATAGTTTCACTTTTTTCTCTCCAGAATCGCAGGTCCGGCTTTGAGGCTTGCTCACAAACCTTGAAGCCGGCTCCGCGAGCCGCGCTCTTTTACTCTCTCGTCATATAGATAGGGGCGTTCCGCTTAGCGCGAGATGAATCGCACGCTGCGCGGATCGCCCCCAGCCAAGACAAAGAGGGGCAACTAAGGAGGGTAGCCATGCGTTTGGCCACCTTCGCTGTTGCTGCCCTTCTCACGGGCAGCTTCAGTGCCTTCGGTGCAGAACTGCCGGCGGAAGTAAGTTACTCGAAGTGCCAGGTTGATCAAAAATACCCCAGTTGGTGCTACTTTTTCTTCAAGCACCAGGGCGCGACACTCAAGTACTGGGTGAGCGTCGTCGGACGCGATGTCTACACGCGCTGGGAGCTGCCTGACAGTGAGTATTTTCGCCGGGGCGAACTTAAGTCCTCGCAAAAATGAGATGCGGCAAGAGGGTAGGGCCGGACAATCTGCTCATTGCAGACCCGGCCCCTCCTATTTATGTATTCTAACATTCTGCACATACCCTTAAGTCGGAGCACACAAAAAGGGGTATCATGTAGGCATGTGGTTGCGAACCCGGAGACTTCTGGTGTCGCTTGGTCTGTGTGCAAGCTTCGGCGCAGCCGTGTGGTTTTCGGATGCGGGAAGTCCGGACAATAAAGCGCTTGCCGCGTCACTGGCATTAGCACTTCCTGTCAACGTTGCCGATGACACAGCGAATAAACAATGTCCCCCCGACTCCATAGCAATCTACCGCAAGGACCTGCCTGTAGGCGCGTGTCCTCCAACAACGACAACGGCAGAAGCTTCGTCTCCAGCCCAGGCGGCCCAGCTTGCGACAGCACTCGCGGCAAACTGTCTGAAAAAAAATGCGTACGGGAAACTGTGTCAATACTCGCGAGACAAGTTAGTCGTTGAGGGTAAGTGCTTTGGTCCGAAGATATGCAAGGGTTTTAAATATATAAACGACGAAGGGGACCGCTGTGAGCTCAGTGAAAGCGGGGCAATAGACGCTTGTACTTCGGGCGGAGTCGCGGGCAAGAAGACATACTCGCAGTTTCAAGACTACCTGAAAAAATTGGATGAGCCAAGTGCGGCACCTATTCTTGCGCAATATAATGACGGTAATAATCCGGCACCAACACTTGATGAGGCCTTTAAGTTCAACGCGGAGAAGAATGTCCCGCCCGGCTCTACCGCCGTGCCTTACGGGGCGCCTACAGAAGATGTTTCCGCGCGGTCGATACAGAGATCACTGAGTGAAACCCCGCCCGCACGAGGAACCCAGCAGCAGGCTCCTGACAAACAAATCGAGAATATAGCCAATGCGCCTACAGGTAATTACGGCAATTATGGCGGAATGCCGTCCGCGCGAAATTATTTTCCATCAGGAATCCTGAGCAGTCTCTCAGGCCTTGGCGGCCCATCAAACAACTACGCCCCGAGGGGCGGGAGCATCGCGTATGTGTCGCCCATCGGGGGAACGGCGTATCTGCCGACCGGTCCCGTCTCGGTAACGAACACGAGTTTCGATGCACTAAGTTCACAGGTAACGTTCGGCGACTCGCTCCAAACCCCCTACGGATCGATCTCGCAGTTGAGCAAGAACCCTCGCCTCACGGCGGAAGAACGCGCGGTTCTTGCACTGCTTGAGCGGTCAAATCAGCAGGTGAATAAGCGAGGGCAGTCCATCGACGCGGGCGTCTTGCGCAATTCCATCACCGACGCTACTTCGAACATCGTGGGCAATGTCCGCGACGTGATAAGCGGCGTTGCCGACTTCTTCGCCTCCATGTTCGTGCCACCGGGCGACAGGGAGCTTTCGGAAGAGGAGAAGGCGGCAGAGGAGGCGAGAAAGGCGTTGAGATTTTTCCTGGAGCCGCAGGAAAACGTGCTTGCTATCGGAGACCCGGAAGCCTTGCCCACGGAAATCCCTGATGACGAATTCCAACCTGCTCAGGGCCCAGGCGGAAGCTTCTCGCAATCCCAGACGTTCTCTTCGGGGGACGCTGCTGCGGATTCGACTTCCGGCGCGATAGGAGCCATCGCGAATTCGAATGGGCAAGCTGGCGGGGGCGGAGTCGCAGCGGGCACTGATGCGTCAGAATCAGGAGAAGCATCTGACGCCGCGCCAGACGCCGCAGGAAGCGAGAGCATTGGAGAGGATACTCCCGAACCTCAAGGGGTCGTGGCAAAAGTCAAAAAAGCCGTCGGCTCGCTGGTGTCCAATGTTGGCAATGCGATTAAATCCGGTTTTCTGCGTATCTTGTCTTGGTTCTTCTGATCGGACAGAAGCCTACCCACTAGCTTGCTTACGCTCCCCCCACCCCTATACTTAGGCGTATGACTAAGGTTTGGAACGCAAGTCGGATACGCCGTGTGAGGGAGTGGCAAAAACGTGCCGAGGAACGAGTTGTCGCAAGAGAATCGAAGTTGGCAGAGCGACAGCGCACTTACACGCCCGGCGAGACGCGCAAGAACGTCCGTTTAATGTTGGATGCGCTCGGACTTCCGATACGGCGTCGTATGGTGGCAAGGCTCGCGCGAGAAGGAGCGATGTCGCTTTCGAAGTTGGCCGAGCCTTTCAGGATTACGCTTCCATCAGCGCTCGCACAATTGCGTGTGCTCGAACGCTCTGGGGTCGTCGCCACACACAAACGTGGACGTGTACGCATGTGTGCATTAATTCCCAGTGCAATTAAGGAACTCACACACGCGTTAGGCTCCAACGACATCCTGGGATCACTTGACTGAACTCTTGGCCGGCGGGTTTGTTCTAGCGCGACGTTTACAGAGCCCGCCGTCAACCATGCCCGAATCCCCATAGTTAGTTTCAGGCCTAAGTATCAGGATGGGGATGCGCTATGTGTGATTATTGTGATTAGGCAACGTTCGTGTATACGTCTTCGACGTCGTCATGCGCGTTGATTTGCGCCATAATTTTCATGAGTTTCGCGTCGTCCTCTTCGGACAAGGACACTGTCGTCTTAGGCCGACATCCTTCGGCGGTTTTTTCGAAGGCCCAGAGCGCGCTTCCCGGCGCCGCAAGAGCGAGACCGAGTTCGGCAAGAAGATGTTTCATCTCTTGCGCTGTGCGATTGCGACTGTCCGTCAGCGCTTCGATGATGATAGCCGCTCCACCCGGCCCGTACGTCTCGTATGTCACCGCTTCGAGCGCCGCGGCGTCGGCAGAAATTCCTTTGGCGACCGCCCGCTCGATGTTCTCTTTCGGCATATTCGTTTTCTTCGCCGTTTCTATGATGGCGCGGAGGCCCGGCGCGTTCACGTCGCCCCCCGCTTTTTTCGATTCGACGGCGATGCGTTTCGCGAGCTTGCCCCACACGTTGCTTTTTGCCGCATCGTTCGCTCCCTTCTGCCTTTTTATCTGCGCCCACTTAGAATGTCCTGCCATTACCGTATTGTATACATCAATACGGACCATGGGACAAAAGGCGCGGTATCATATATGCATCGTATGTTCGGGCATGTATTAATCGCAGCGGCGCTCGTGTTCGCGCTCAACGTCGTCGGTAGTGTTTCTTCCTACGTTGAGTCTACGGCGAAACCGGAAGCTCTCCCCGCGATCGCCGCTGCCGCTGCCCAACCCTCTTCGGTCTCAAAAAGTGCAGACGTCAAAACGGAACCGTGCCGACCTGGGCATACGTATGAGGTCACCATTGATGAGAAAACGAGCAGGGTTCGTGTGCAAGACCTAGGCGTAGATCCTGCCTACCGGCTCGGGTGCGCGCGTGTTCCTGATAATCGAATGCTGTGCCCCGACGCCCTCGTCAAATATCAGATGGTAACGAATAACCGGGTCATTCCCGTTTCTCTCCGTTGCCGGGATGGGGATTCTATCGAAGTCACAGGACGGGCCGTACTCACCAAGGCGGCGGGGATCCAGGACGGGGAAAATACGGCGCTAGACCAGGTTGTTAAAAGCATGGAATCGAAGTGGCCCCCTGCCACGGAAACTCTTGCCGCACAAAACCCTACCGGGATCGATACGTACGATTTTTATCCGCCGCCGAGTGCGCCGGAGGTCCCCGCCTCGGGAGGACGGTTTCCCGGGCTGTCGGACGAACTAGACGACCTTGCAGGCGGGCCGACGAAGCCGTCTCCTCAACAAGGTGAGTTTGGGGATCTTTTTTTCGGCGGCCCCTCATCCGCGCTCCGTCCCGAGAGCCCCGCCGGTTTCGGAGAGCCCGACGTCATCACGCACACGGAAGAGGAGATTGCGGCCCGCTCGCGATTTCCGGAGCCACCAGAGCCGACCCTCGCCTCCGTAGAGCCGAAAACGCTTAGAGAGCGGATGGGGAAATCGGCGATGAGAATGTTGGATAGCGTTGACCGATGGTGGGAAGATTTCGGTAAAGATACGCAAGATGCTGCCACGAAACAAGAAGAAACTCGGCAAGGTCAGGTTAGCGAGGACAAAAATAAGACTGTTGAACCGAACTGGGAAGCTCTTCGGATAGAGCAGGGAGGCGACTGGGCCGATGCCAAGAACGCTCTGGAGGACGAACAGAAGGCAGTCACCGGCGATTCGCGCATACCCATCACTCAAGATGACATGGATAAGAAACAGAGAGAAATTTTTAGTAGAGGTATCACTATGCTTAATAGCAATAGCAAAGATGACCTCGAGAAATTCAATGTCACCGAGGAGCTGAAGCGACTTGACGAGAAATACTATGTGCCAGCGGAGTCGTCGGCAGCGATAGCGTCTGCTAGAGACGAGGTAGCGCGTGCAGACGAGAGGGCGAGGATAGAAATGGCCGCATTGGAGGCGCAGGCAAAGCAAGACCAGTTCGAGGCCGAGATCTCCAGGAATATTGACCGCGAGGATGTTGACCTCGGTGTCTCAATGAGAGAAGCAAATAGCAAGGTGGAACCTGAAGTTCCAAAGCTTGCTTCGGAAGAGCCCCCAAAGAGAAGTACGCAGCCGGAACTTACGCCCGCGCAACTCGAAGAGCAACGCGCCGCCACCAAAGAATATCTTGGATATCCAATCGACACGAGGGCAGGGGCAGAGCAGTGCGTGAGTGCTGGGGACAAGTCGGCATGTTCGGCGGCATACGTCGAGTTCGAAAAAGACAGAAGTCGGCAGGAGGTCTTCGGCGGCCCGATCACGCTTGCGGACCTTGAGGAACCGCGGCCCCGCTCGAACGTGCAGCGCACACCGCGGCCTGAACCAGAACCCTCGGCATTGTCTTGGGAGGGCATCAAGAGACATGAATATCTGGGATCAACTGCTCGGTATCTTGAAGAGAACATTCCTCACTGGTATGAGGGAGCTGAAAAGCAAGTTGCCGAGTGGTACAAGTCTTCGCCTATCGCCGCGTGGCGCTCTCCGGAGCCATCATTTGCTGAACATGCGCAGGACGTCTTTGAGGAGGACTTTGCGAAGAATCAGAACGCGCCCGGAAATGCGGTGAGCGAGCAGCTGCTGAAAAAAGAAGGAGAAAGAAGGTTCGCAGAAACTCCGCTGGTTGCACCCAGCTCACCAGTCCTCGCAAGGAGTGAGCCACCCCAACCGCTGACGCAATATCCGATAACGTCCGCAGAGCGGGCAGCATTTGAGCTCGGCCCCAAACCCGGACTAATCAAAACGGAAACGAACATAAACGGGTTCAACTACTACATGTATGTCTGGACACCGTATCGTTTCAAACAAACAATGCAGTGGTTCGGCTTCTAGACCCGCTTTTCCACAGCATTATCCACTCGAAATCCACCGAAATCGGGTATTTACACGAACTTGACGACAAAATACATATTCTATACTTTGCGAACTGATGTGCTTTACCGTGCGTCAGTCGCCTTGGGAGAACGGGAGCGATCCCCGACAAACCCGAAGCAGTTCCTCGGATCTATCCGGCATCGCAAGGTGCCCAGAGACATTGTAGGAGCAGGCGGTCAGGACAATGAGGTGTTCGGCGAAGTGCGGTGAGATCGTATCAAGTCGTACAGTGCTGGCCATTGATCCTCAAATGACCGTGAACGATTGAGGCCTCCCTTGCGGAGGCCTCTTTCGTTATGGATGACGTAGGACGAGTGACATGCGAAACGGTATTTCGCATGTCCGAGTCGAGGAGTCCAAAAACAAACGGCCCCACTTAGGGCCGTTTGTTTTACCGTGCGTTCTGTTCCCCAATAGTACACGTCATTTGTGGCGCAACTGCCCTTATCCCCAAATCTCACTCAACGAGTTTTTATTGCGCACGCGGGATTTCAGCGTCGGTGTGCTCGTGGCCCTTCTTCGTCACCGTGCGGCCGCGGCTCCTGTTATTATTACCCCATGCTCTTGAGTCGCTCTGCGATCACGGTTCTTCTGTTTCTCTTGAGCGTCTCGACCGCGTCCGCACTCACCGCGACGTCCTTACAAAATACCTGCAAAGCCGGCTACATCTACACGATCTCCGCCTCGAAGACGAATATATCGGTGGACGCAATACAGGGCGTTGACTGCACCGCAAGAGACGGGAGTGGTGCCCTGATGTACAGGAATACCGTTGCGTGTGGTCAGAGGGTCGGGTATATCGTCTGGGACTGCAAGCCCGTTAACGGGAAGATGGATTGTAATCGGACAATGTGCAGGGAGGGTGATTCGATATCCGCGACAAAGCTAAAAACACTCCTCACCGGCGCAGCACAACCGCCGCTTGAAGATATGATGCGGGAGGATACAGAGCTCAAGCTCACATCACTATACAACCAACCATTGCTGGAAATGCCGCAGTCTCCCGCAGTGCCGGTGAAAGTGCCATCACTTCCGCCTCCCGAGGTGTCCCTCAGCGACCTCATTAACGGCGATATTCCGAGCACGGTCGTCCCGAACAAAGATAGTGGAATACCGCAAATGGCGTTCGACCCGCAGAAATTAAGCGGTAGCAGTGTCGAATTGAGCGGCGGCACTGTGCCGGGCGCGGGGACTCGAGCAGTGGAAACATCTGATATCCCATCTGCCGCCGTATCGAGTACGTTCATTACTCCGCAATCCCCGCCATCCGCAGGTTTCACCCAGGACGAGGGGATGGTCTCCAAAGCTTTGCGCGCCACATCAGAATTCATTAAACAAGGTCTCGACGTACAGACATACCTCGGCGGCATTGACATGACGGGTCGCTCGCAAGCGGAGATCGACGCGTTGGGAAGAGCACGTACGAGCTATATTTTCCAATTGGGCGGCGGCTGGGCTGGAGATATCCTCAACAGAACACGCATGCTTGCCGCCGACTGGGGACTCACGACACTCACACCGCAAGAACAAGCACAACAAGCAATCACTCCGCGCACGGGTACCGACACGGCACTCAATGCCGGCGCACTCTACCTCGAGCTCGGTGCTCCGGGCGCGTGGAAATTGTTCGACGCTGTTGCCGGCAGAGGCTTTGGTGCGGGGGAGAAGATTGTACGGGATGCGGAGGCCGTGAACATTGACGGGCTCACGCAAGTGCCGGGAACGACACTCGCACCTGGAGCATTTGAACTCACTGCAGGCGATGTCGCTGCACGCTCGTGGGCGCTTCCTTCAAAAGATGCCGCAGAGCTGTGGGCGACGCGCGGTGTCGGCGCGTTCTCCGTCTTTTGCGTCTATGTGGGTTGCGGGATGTATCCGGATATACCACAGGACAAGCCGGGAGAGCTGCAGGAAAAAGAGCAGGTGGTACCGGTAGACGTGACAGTCATGTCTCCGAAGGAATTCAAGGAACTTTTCCCGGAAGCGCCCAAGACGGAGAGTAATTCCGAGGGAAAGTTTGATAAACTCCCCGACTCGGCGCCCGCAGCGGGCCCCAAGACGACCGAAATAATCAGCGGCCATACCGCGGGTGTGCCGCCGCCCATTGAAACTCCTTCGGAACCGATTCCCGCCAACGTACCGCCGCAGCCAGAAAGGCCATCGACGCCGTCTCTCGCATCCGAATCGCCCAAAGAGGATGCAGGTGATACCGGCATGAGCAGGCTCCAAAAGGAAATGGAAGAACTCCGGCTAAGTGTCGAGGAAACCATTAAGAAAGCGGACGAATTATTACAACCGCCACAAAAAGAAATAGCGAAACCGGAAGAGGAAATACTCAAAAAGTCCGACGTGCCGGTGCCGAATCCGCTACCCGAAGCGGTCGTGGAACCCCCACAGGCGTCACAGGCAGACATGAATCCGGTTTTCTGGTCGACAGAGGAGCGGCAAAAGCGGGGCATGCCCCTCCTAAGCGATTGCCGCAACCTTCCCGGTGATCAGTACGATGGGTGCATAAAAAAATACAACGACGCGACATTTGAGGCGTACACGACGTGGAGGGAAAGAAAAGACGTGAAAGTCATGAACGACTATCTCGCGTCACACCCCGAGCCGCCCAAACAAGAGTCGCCCACGACAGGAGCGCAGCCCAATACGGCACCGGGCGGGACGGGATCCGGCGCAGGTACCGGACCCGGATATGAGGGGATAGGAATGGCTTGGGGGTCCAAGGATCCACAAGGCTTTTTCAAAGCGGGTTTGCCAATGTACTCAGGCACTCCGTATGACCGTTCCGGCGTTCAGTTCGGAGATGCAATATTACAAATTAACGGACAGGATACTAGGGGTATGGATGGAAATACTGTCACACATAAAATACGTGGACCAGCGGGAACGCAGGTCCGTCTTCTCGTTTTTCGTAGTGGGTGGAGTGCACCTCGACTCATCACCATCACACGTGATTGGATACGGTGAGAGAATTGCACCGCAGGAACTAGATAAGTTTCTGCTGGCTCGACGATGCGTCGGCTCCGATGTGTTCGTGACCTTTCTTGGTGACGGTGCGGCCGCGAGGCGTGCGCTCAAGAAGTCCGAGCTGCATGAGGTAGGGCTCGTGTACTTCTTCTATCGTATCTTCTTCTTCCGAAAGCGAAGCCGAAACCGTCTTCAGGCCCACGGGTCCACCGTTGAACTTCTCTACGATAATGGTGAGTATGTCGCGGTCGGTCTGGTTCAGACCCGCTTCGTCTATCTCAAGTAGCGCGAGCGCCTTTTTTACCGTTTTGATATCGAGTTTTTCCTCGTTCACTGCAGCGAAATCGCGTGCGCGTTTCAGAAGGTAGTTGGCAGTGCGCGGCGTTGCGCGGCTTCGCCGCGCTATTTCGCGGATAGATTCCTCGCCGGCCTCGATACCGAGGATATGTGCCGAGCGTTTCAATATCTCGGCGACCTCTTCCTCGGTGTAGTAATTGAGGCGGAAGGTGCCGCCGGAAAAACGACTACGCAGCGGTGCGGAGAGCATTGAGATACGCGTTGTGGCGGCGATGAGCGTGAAGGGCGGGAGCTCCAACTGCACGGTGCGCGCGCTCGGCCCCTTGCCGATGACGATGTCGAGGACCCCGTTCTCCATCGCGGGGTACATAACTTCCTCTATCGCTCGATTGAGGCGGTGGATCTCGTCTATGAATAGCACGTCGCCGGGGGAGAGATTGGTAAGGATGGACGCGAGGTCGCCCACCCTCTCTATTGCGGGCCCGCTCGTGGCACGGAGCGATGCGCCGATCTCCTTTGCCATCAGGTGCGCAAGGGTTGTTTTGCCGAGGCCAGGCGGCCCATACAGAAGCACGTGTTCCGGCTGGTGATTACGCCCCTGTGCGGCGCTTAGGAGAATGCGCAGGTTCTCTTTTATCGTTGCCTGCCCAACATACTCCTTCCAGTTCTCGGGGCGGAGTGCCTGATCAAGTGAACGCGGGCTTTTTTCTATCGGATTTTTCATATTGTGTGACTCTCTTGGGTCCATTATGGATCGAAGTGAGGCGGCACTTGTCCCGTTAGAAGCTATTTTATGAGCTTTCTAACAGGGATTGACAATTAAATATTCCGTGATATGCTCTTCGCCAGTTCAATCTTACTCGTCAGCGAATCAACATACTCTAGTCTTGAGGCACGCAGCTTCGGACGATGGTGGCTTTTTCGAGGACGGCGGCGGTAGGCTACCTCGTGTAGCCTTTACGGCCCCTATCCTTAGAACCGCGCCGCAACATTCTACCCGAATGCATCGTCCGAACTTGCGTGCCTCTTTTCCTATCTAACCATAGCACCGTCCCTCCTCCGTGCAACCCGCCTTCGTTGCCTAATACGGCAACTGCGGACGGGCGAGCGGGGTTTTGCCTGCCCGTTCACTCGCCACGCGAGTGTCGGGTGGTCAAATCACGAAATGGTTTCCAACATGACCCCATTAGAGAGCTCCGCTTCTAACGGGGCAGGCCTCGTCGTCAGCTAATTGTTTCTAACATGACTTCATCATGTAAATCTACGACGCGGCCGAGTTCGTCGAGCGACGTGACGCCTTGCAAAACTTTCACTGCGCCGTCCTGCGACATGCGGCGGATCTGTTGATGGCGCGCGGCGTGCCAAAGGTCGCGCTCGCTCGAAGTTCTCCGCACGGTCTCCTCTATTTCTTTGTCCATCAGAATAACTTCAACGACGGCGATGCGCCCCTTATACCCAAGACCACCGCACGCACTGCACCCTTTTGGCACCCACATTACCTCCCTGTTCGCCGGAAGGTCTTCCGGGTGGGGGATGTTCTTGAGGAGCGGCACCATCAGTTTTATCTCCTCGGCGGTCATCGTGCGCGATTCACGGCACTTCGCGCAGAGGCGTCGCACCAGACGCTGTGCCATTGCGGTCGTAACCGCGGCGCCCAAGATATCCGCGTTCACGCCCATGTCGATGAGACGGGGGAACGTGCCGGCGGCATCGTTGGTGTGCAAGGTCGAGAATACCAGGTGACCTGTCAGCGAGGCGTTCACGGCGGTCGCCGCCACTTCAGCATCGCGGATCTCACCGACCATGATGACATCGGGGTCCTGGCGGAGGGTGCTGCGCAATCCTTCAGCGAATGAATAATCTTTCGATACCTGTGTCTGGACTATGCCGGGCAAATGGTATTCTATCGGGTCTTCTATCGTTACTATCTTGATGCCGGGGTTTTGTACCTGCCGGAGAAAGGCGTAGAGCGTCGTCGTCTTTCCCGAGCCCGTCGGTCCCGTGTTCAGGATCATGCCGTTCGGTTTCGCTATCTCCATATTGAAGATGTCCATCAAGTATTTGTCGAAGCCCAGCGCTTCCATCGGGAGCGCGATAGTCGTCGGGTCGAGAACGCGCATCACAATGGTCTCCGCATAGGCGCCGGGAAGTACGCTCGTGCGTATCTCTATCTCCTTTTCATTAACTTGAATAGAGAACCGGCCGTCCTGCGCGGCGTTCTTGATATTGAGCTTCAAGCCGGAAAGGAGTTTGATGCGTGCGGATATGAGCGCGTACGTCGGCGCATCGAACATCATCACTTCTGTGAGAACGCCGTCGAGACGGTAGCGCATGCGCACGTCCCCCTCTTCCGGCTCGAGGTGGACGTCGGATGCGCCGAGAGATAGTGCGCCGCCCATAATGATCTCAAGGACGCGCGAGATGCGATGGGTGTCTTTGCTTCCGGCGTGGCTCGTGATCTCGACACGCACGTCGTTAAGCGTCTTCAATTTTTGCAGCATCTGCTGGATGGTCTCGTTGGAGAGGGTCAGCACCCCTGCTTCCGTCTCGGTCGCGTATGAGATGTCGTGGTAGCGGTCCCACGCATGCTCGAGCGAGGCACGAGAGACGATAAACTTCTGCAGTTCATACCCGAGGTGCTTGAGTTTCTCTGTGGCCTGCAGAGAATCATCGCGCTCCGGCGCACGCATGGCAACGAAAAGCTTCTTGTTTATCTTTCGGAATGCGGCGATCTCCGATTCCCGAGCCTCTTTCTCGGGCACAAGCCGCAGGGCGTCGGAGTCGATGGATTTTTTGGTGAGGTCGACGTACTCGACGCCGTATTTTTGGGCGAGCATCTCCGCGAGCTGCTCTTCCTCGCGCACATGCAACTCCTCCAGCCGCTCCTCCTGTTTCTTTTCGTTGAACGTCGTCATCGCGTATTCATTCTAGCGCATAAAAGGCGCATGCTTTTGGGAAAAGGCGCAGGTGTACAACCCGGTAGGACAATTTGGCATCGCCTTGGTTGCGGCAGGGGAAAGAACATTAGCTACAGCAATGCTCGCTGGCGCTATTTACTTACGTGGAGAGGATGCGGCAGAAACAATGTCAAATTGTACTGACCGGGTACAATGCGTGCATGGCGGCGAAAAAGGGAAGCGCTAGCAAGGGGAGAGACGTATCCCGTCTTGTCATTATCGATTCGCACGCCATTATCCATCGCGCGTACCATGCGATACCTGACTTTTCGTCATCCAAGGGGGAGCCGACCGGCGCTCTCTACGGGCTCATTTCGATGCTCCTCAAACTTGTCGACGACCTGAAGCCGGATTACATCGTTGCGTGTCGCGACCTCCCGGGAAAAACACAGCGGCACGAACTCTTTGAGGAATACAAAGCAAAGCGTGTAAAAGCGGAGCCGGAGTTGATATCACAGCTTGAAAGGGCGCCGAAGGTGTTCGAGGCCTTCGGCATTCCCATGTACGAAGCGCCGGGCTTCGAGGCCGACGACGGCGTGGGCTCGATAGTAGCCGCGCTATCACCGCGCCGCGACATAGAGACCGTTATCGCCTCGGGCGATCTCGATACGCTTCAGCTCGTAGGGGAGAGGGTGAAGGTCTATACGCTCCGCAAAGGACTTGCCGACACGGTTCTCTACGACGAGGAGGCGGTACAAGAGCGCTTTGGTTTCGAGCCGAAGTACATGACCGACTACAAAGCCCTGCGCGGCGATCCGTCGGACAACATTCCCGGCATCAAAGGGATAGGCGAAAAGACGGCCACCGAACTGATACAACAGTTCGGCTCGATAGAAGACCTGTACCGTGCCATAGAAAAAGATCCTGATGTTCTGGACAAAAAAGGATTCAAGGCGCGCGTGGTGCAATTGATACTGGAGGGAAAAGGTGCGGCGGCCTTTTCCAAGTCGCTCGCGACGATACGGAAAGATGCGCCGATACATTTCGAATTTCCGAAGCGTATGTGGCATTTGTCCGACCATGCCGATTCCGTCGTCGAGCTCTGCGATACGTTAGAGTTCCGTTCGCTCAAGGAGCGGGTGCGGGCGGCCGTCCAAAAACCGCTCGCCAAGGGCTCTCACGAACAGCCGGAAGACAAGAGCGCATCCATCGATAGGCGCTCGCTTAGAGAAACGTCCATCGCACTGTGGCTATTGCAGTCCGATACGACAAATCCGGACCTGGAGGACATCTTGAATTACGGGAAAACGGAGGACTTTGAGCGTGCGCGGGAGACCATTTTTGCCGAACTCAAAAAAACGGGACACCTCAACGACGTGTTCGAGAAGATAGAAAAGCCGTTGATACCCGTCGTTGAGCGGATGAACGAGGTCGGTATCGGCGTCGACAAGGAGTATCTGAAGGAGCTTGCGCGCGAATATACAAAAGGCCTCGGCGAGATCGCGGGGCGTATTTTCAAACACGCGGGGCGCGAGTTCAACATAAACTCCCCCAAGCAGCTTGGGACAGTTCTCTTCGACGAGCTGAAAATAACGCCGGAGAGACACAAGAAAACTTCGACGGGCGCGCGCACGACGCGCGAGGATGAGCTCGCCAAGCTCTCCTCTTTACATCCGGTCATCGGCGATATCCTCGCATATCGCGAGCTGCAGAAACTTTTGAGCACCTATATCGAGAAGATGCCCGCGCTCATCGGAGAGGACGGAAGGCTCCATACGGAATTTTTGCAGGCGGGGACGACGACGGGCCGCATGTCTTCGCAAAACCCGAACCTCCAGAACATTCCCATCAAGAGCGAATACGGCAAGCGTATACGGAAAGCGTTCGTTGCGAGAAAAG
>Ga0155896_148_pt3 | contig 25495 bp, 28 predicted proteins | sample RifCSPlowO2_01_FD_107550 | JGI IMG/M metagenome (GOLD analysis project Ga0155896, IMG submission 107550) | Candidatus Kaiserbacteria bacterium RIFCSPLOWO2_01_FULL_54_24
ATCGAACATTTCAAGCCCGGCCAGTCCGATTCTTCCTTCTTTCTTATGTTCGCCGCGAGCTTCCGGACTTGTCTTTGCCCAGGCTATAAGACGCTGAAATGCGGCTTCTTGCGTGAGCCCTTTTTCAACCATATTTCTGTATAGGTAAGGTGCTAGCGTCCACCACATGGTCGAATCGGGACTTCTCATACCTATAACAGCGATGGCTTTTTCCTGAGAATCACTTTTGTTATCTTCCCTCAATAAAGGCGAAAGGTATGGTATAGCAGCTATTGCAAAATCAAACTCGGGACCATCCTTCTTCTTGAGGGCACGCATAATATATCCTTCTGCGTGCGCTCTGGGGTGTAGGCGTGGGTCGGATAACATATTCTTGATGGCATCAGAAACGTGGGAAAGTCTTCTCACTTCGCGTTGAAATGCTTTAGGAGCTGAAAACTGATCTATGAGTGCGCCTGGTTCGCCATAGCGTTCAGAAGCAATTCGAGCTGCCGAGTATGGGATTATCTCAATCTCCTCTTCGTTCCCTGAGGGCCCGCCAACGTCTGGTGCCATTAACGATCGCGCCCAACGTCCTTCAGGATTCATATTTTCATTGTAGCAGCTTCAAAAACTCCCCTTCTGTAAGGATTTGAACCCCGAGTTCGCGGGATTTGTCGAGTTTGGAGCCTGCTTCTTCGCCCGCTATGACAGCCGTCGTATTTTTGGACACCGACGACGATACGTCGGCGCCGAGGGCTCTTAGTTTTTCTTTTGCTTCGTCCCGTGACATGGATTTAAGCGAGCCGGTCAGGACGAAAGTTTTGCCAAAAAGCGGTAGCTTTTTGCCCTGAGCTTGTCGAAGGGCGGAATATGTTGAGTTCGCTATGGTCAGAACTTTTTTGAGGTTCGCGACGAGCTCTCGGTGCCGCTTCAAGGTGAACCACTCGACTATCTCGCGTGCGACTATCGGCCCAACCCCTTCGATTCTCTCAAGCTCCTCCGCGCCCGCCTTTGTGAGCGCGTCGATCGTATGGAATTTTTTTGCAAGAAGTATCGCCGTCTCCTCTCCGACCTGCGGAATGGAGAGGCCGACGAGAAGCCGCGCGAGTTCAACGTGTCGCGCTTTCTGAATGGCCACGACAAGTTTCTTTGCCGACACGTCTGCGAATCCTTCGAGGGTTAGAAGGTCACCCTCCGTGAGCGTGAAAAGCTCGTTGTAGTGCTGAACCAAGCCCTTTTCTAGGAGCATATCGACGCGCTCTTTTCCTAAGCCCTCGATATCGAGCGCGTGCTTGCCGGCAAAATTATGGAATCGCCTGCGCACGACCGCGAAAGAATGCTTGTCCACACAACGCCATGCGGCCTGCCCGGGGATGCGTTCGATACGCCCGTCGCCTCCGCATTCCGGCACGCGCGCCGGCCATTCATACTGTTTCGCCCCTTTTGGACGAAGCTCTTTTACGACGCTCACGATGTCGGGAATGACGTCGCCCGCTTTCTGAAGAACGACCGTGTCTCCTATCCGCACGTCGAGACGTTGTATCTCATCTTCGTTGTGAAGAGTCGCCCGGCTCACGATGGTGCCTGCGACGGCAACCGGCTTTAGATGCGCAACGGGGGTAAGGACGCCGGTACGCCCGACCTGCAACACAACGTCTTCAACTATCGTCGTCACCTGCTCTGCGGGGAATTTGAACGCAATGGCGAATCGCGGCGCTTTGCCGGTGTAGCCAAGCGCTTCTTCGTATTTCTTCTCGTTCACTTTCACCACAACACCGTCTATCCAATATTCTAAGTCTTCCCGCCGGGCAGACTCCGTCTGGAGACTCTGTCGGAACGAGCCCTCCGGCCAGAAGCCTCTGGGCTGGCGGCCCTCTGGGCGGCGCCACTTCTCCCAAAAATGTATCGCATCTTCTATTGTTTCCGCTGTGGCGTGGTGCGGATTTATCTTGAATCCGAGTTCGCGCAAATACTCGAGTTCCTCCGATTGCGTCTTGGGGAATTTTTCGCTCGTCTCTGCCACGTCATAGATGAAAACGTCGAGCTTGCGTGAGGCGGCAACTTTCGGATCAAGCTGACGAATGGAGCCGGCGGCCGCGTTCCGGGGATTCGCGAAGGGCGGCTCCCCTTCTTTCTTCCTGCGCCGATTCAACTCCTCCAGATTTTTCGTGCTCATCCACACTTCTCCCTCAACGATGATGTCCACCGGCCGCGCAAGCGCGAGCGGGACCGACTCGATAGTTTTTATGTTGTGCGTTACGTCTTCACCGACCGTGCCGTCCCCCCGCGTCGCCGCCGTGACCAATAGACCTTTTTCGTAGGTCAGCACTATTTTGAGGCCGTCGATCTTGAGTTCACATACGTACGTCGGTGATGCCGAGCCCCCCGCGTTTTTGAGGACTTTCTTGACGCGTGCGTCGAACTCTCGTATTTCCTCCGGAGAGAACGCGTCGTTGAACGACCATTGCGGCACCTTGTGTCGCACTTTCCGGAAGCCCGGCAAGGGCTTCCCAGCTACCCGTTGCGACGGTGAATCAGGCGTTATTATCTCCGGATATTGCTCCTCGAGTTTTGAGAGTTCGTGCTTGAGAGAGTCGAGTGCTTGTTGCGAGATCTCTTCCTTATCGTACACGTGGTAGAGGACTCGATATCGATTTATCGTGTCTTTGAGAGACTTATACCGTGCTCGGACCTGCTGCGGGACCATTGCAACAGTTTACAGCTTCTAGTATTTAAGTTCTACGGAACGCTGCAGGGCGCGCGGCGAGGTCGCCACCGCCTCGCAGTTCGTACTGAATCCGTCGGCATGGACCGTTGTCGCAACAGCTCCGGTGCCGCCATCCGTCGATTTTTTGACGGATACGTTGACGCAATACCCGTTTGGCGCGAATTGGAAGGAAGAAATAATGTCGCTCCCGCTGGTCGTGAAAGCCGTCGTCTTGGCTTGATCGTCACATGTGATGTCCGCAGTTCTTGGGGTCGATGTCGGGAAACTTTGATATCGCACATCCCAATAGAGAGCGCACTCGGCGCCAGTATCGGCGGCGTAGAACGCGAATTGCGAATCACGGCCGATCGACGAGAGCGTGAGCTCTTTTTGCGCAAGCTGGAAGATGGAAGTGCCGAGCGCGAGAACGATCGAGGCGATGAGCGCGGCAAGGAGGAGGGTGAACCCCCGCTCCGCAGCCGGTGGCTGGTAGCCAGTAGCCGGTAGCGAAAATGCCGAGCGAATTTTCCTGGCTACAAGCTGCAAGCTACGGGCTATGGGCTTTTTCATATTAGGTTGCATCGTTGACCCAACGATAGAGGTTCTGTCGAATGGAGAACGAGCGTGTCTGAAAAGCACCTGTTCGCCACGATACGGTCACCGTCACGCGTATTTCTTGCGGAACGCCCCCGTTATCGGCAACCGTTTCCACTCCGACTGTGCGTGTGAAGCGCGTATCCGTCCAACCATCGCCATACCCGTAAAACGTCTGCGTCGGGTCGAGCTGGAGCGGCGGACAAGTGCCGCTGTTGCACGCGGCGCTGTCTATAGAGTCATCCAACGTATTCACGATGAACGGTACGCCGAGGGGTATAGCCGCGAGAATATCCGTCGGGTTGCCGAGGGCTGTCTGCAAGATGTTGTTGTCTCTAAAGTGCCGCACCGTCTCAACAGCCTCCTGCGCGAGATGAAAAGCGACTATCTGATCCCGCGCGTAGTACGCGGCAGCGAGACTCTTGGTGGTAAGCGACATTGGGGCAACTATTGCGACCGAAAGGAGCGATACGGCGACCAAAGTCTCGATGAGCGTAAAACCAGCCAGTGGCCGGTAGCTGGTAGCCGGTAGCGAAAATGCCGAGTGAATTCTTCTGGCTGCGAGCTCCAGGTTGCTGGCTACAAGCTTGAATTTCATAAATCTAAGATGCGTTGTACGGCCGTTGCCTGGATGCTGAAGGAGGTGGTTGTCTTTACCGTCTTTGCTCCCGCAGTGCCCTTCACCTCGATGACCACCTTCGGCTGAACAGTGTCGCCACGGGTCGTGCCTATGACGTAAAACTTCATGCTTTCTATCGTCACTTCCGGGGCGGTGATGGCGTAGTAGTTGGCGCCGGCGTTCTCTGATTTGCAAAGACGGCCGACCCCGCAATACGAACCGTCGGCGTCGAACGCGTACACCCATCGGTCCAGGTCGTCGCAATTTTCCGCGCAGAATGGCTTGAACGCCAATCGCGTCTCCCCTTCGCAATTTTGCGGCACGGTGATAACGCCCGTACCGCAATGGTACTCCGAACCCATGCGGACGGAACGGACCATACCATCGAGTGCGATGTTCAGGTTGTTCATGACCGACTGCAGGGCCTGCGCTTTACGATTCGCTCCCACGAGAGAGAGGAGCGCGCCGACAGAAACGAGCATGACGACAGCAAAGAGCGCCACCGCGACTATCATCTCGATCAGTGTGAATCCTCGTTGAGCTGGTAGCCGGTAGCCGGTAGCCGGTAGCGAAAATGCCGAGCAAATTTTCCTGGCTACAAGCTGCAAGCTGCTGGCTACAAGCTTTTTCATATCATCGATTGGTCGATATCTGGCCCGTCGCTTCGACAACGACGCTCATTTGGTCGCCACGCGGCGATTCCAAAATAATTCGGACAGACTCTTGTGTTCCCGTACATGCATAATTGCCGCTGATCGCCGAGGCGCCCTCTTTGCTTATACACGCATCCGGCTCGGGCCGTTTGAACAGGATGTCTGTCCTCGAAACGCGGGTGCAGGAGTCCTCGTCCGCCCCCGCCGGCACGCATAGTCCTGCGATAAAGTAGCCACGTTGTATATCGGTCGACTCGACGAGTTCGCAAGAAGCCTCCGTAGGACAGCCGTCGTATAGGCCGTTCGATTCGATGGCATCCGCAAATAACACATACGTGGTCGGGCTACTGGTCAAAAAATGCATCCCGTATCCGACCCCAAAATTCCCGGTGCCGAATTGGCGGACCGATATGCCATAGACCTGTGCCTCACGAATAGAGAGCGCAATGTCGTATGCGAGATTCTCAAGAAGAATGACGCCGCCGAAACGGCCGTTGTTGACGAGGACGATGCTGGTGATGATGGTAAGAATTGCCGTCACGACCAGAAGTTCAATGAGCGTGAATCCTTTCATAACAGCAGATTTATCGGCGCGAAACCATTCATATTTGAGATCCATACTATGAGTGTTGCTGCGATCAGGAACGGCCCGAACGGTATCTCGCTCTTCATTGTAAACCCGAACACCAATGGTGTCTTGGTTTTTTTGCCGCCGCTGGGTATAAAAGCGCTGTTTTCGTCGCTGACGGAACGTGATACATATTGTTGAAGCTTTCTAAAAAACAGAGGCAAAGACACCATTGGTGTGCGGGTAAACCCCTCAACAATTTTCTGCCACAGTGGCGAAGAAAAGAATAACAGTGGAACGCTGACGAGCGCCCCGAGTATAAATGCGAAAAACAATGCGAACAGTCCGTCACCAATTCCGAGTAGCCAACCCATGCCCAGTGCCAGCTTTACGTCGCCAAATCCCATCCATGCACCTTTAGAGAAAAACCAAAACGCGAATAAGGGCGCGGCTACCACGGGACCTGCGAGAAAAGCTGGTAGCATAGAGCCTGTAGCCTGCAGCGGAAAAGCAAAGATCAAAAAAAGAGTAAGGCCATTGAACGTCCAAACCCAGGCATCCGGAATGAGGGTGTACTTCAGGTCGTATACTGCGATCGCAAAGAGTACAGCGGCTATCGGAAGCGCAAGGAGATGCGCGTAGAGGGGCAATGGGGCAAGGCCGATGATAAAAAACAGAAGGCCGGTCCCGGATTCGACAAGCGGGTACTGCAACGATATGCGTGAGCCGCACAAGCGGCAACGACCGCCTAGCAGTATCCACGAAAATATCGGAACGAGGTCATACCAGGGAATGGTTCGTCCGCATGACATGCACGCGCTCCGTCCGGTAAGGGATCGTGTTCCCCATCGTACTATCAGTACGTTGAGAAAACTTCCGACAATGAGGCCAAAAGCTCCAAAGATGATCGCGATGAACATTATCGAATTATTATAGCCTAGCGGAGCGAGCGAAACGATCATACTTCGTGTGAGCGTTTCCGAGTGAGCGACGGCTAAACGAGCGGTGCGAGTATAGCCTAGCGGAGCGAGTATATGGCATACAAAACGCCCCAAAGGGGCGTTTTGTATGCTTTTCTAAGAAACTTAACTACGGGGCAACGCAGTAGACTACCTCCGTTGCGAGGCCAGCCAGCGCATTGCAGTTCGTTGCAGCACCGTTGATGGTGACCGCTTGGGCGGTGTCGTTGTCGTTCGAGAGTATGTTCGTCTGGCCTGCTGTCTCCAAGGTCGCGCCGAGATAGTAGCCCGAGCCGCTTCCGGTCTGGATATATCCGTACGCGGCTGTTCCGCCACTCGGATCCGACGGAACAACCGATATATAACCCGGGGTCACAAGGTTGGCAGCCGAGAGCGCGGCAGGATAGCCGGTCGATGGATTTGCATCGTAGTAGAGCTCAAGCGCGAGCTGTAGTTGTTTGAGGTCGGCAATGCGGCGTGCGTCACGGCCCTTTTTCCTGGCGCTGTTGAGAGAGGCTAGTACGACCGAGGACAAAATACCGATAATAGCGATAACCACTAGTAATTCGATCAAGGTAAATCCGCGTGCGGATTTACCTGTCCTAATCAGGGTGGAGCCCCATATGCTTTTCATGACTGCATTATAGCTCGTCGCCAGAGAAACAAAGTGCCGACTGTGGATAGCCGCGCCGAAAAAGTGGCTAGAATCCAGCGGCGATATTGTAGATGGGGAGCAGAACCGAAGCGAGGAGAGCGGCAACACCGACCGCAAGCATGACTATCATGAAGGGTTCTATGAGGCCCACGAGGGTATCGACGGCGATATTGACCTCTCGGCGATAAAACCGCGACATCGTCTCGAGGATGTGGCCCATGTTACCCGTCTCTTCACCTATCTTGAGCATTGCGACGACGATCCCCGGGATCTCCGGATGTTTCCGGAACGCCTCGGAAACGGGAAGGCCTCCTTTTACGTCCGCCGCAGCCGCACTCAACACCTTCTTATACACGGCGTCTCCCACAACGCTCCCGGTGATTTCGAGGCCACGCAAAACCTGCACTCCGCTTTTGAGCATCGTCGAGAGGTTGTCCGTAATGCGCGAAAGAAAAAGCTTTTTATATATCGAACCGATCGCGGGAACCTGCATGCGTGCGCGCGAAAGCATCTCCTGCCCGCCTTCTGTACGACCGAAGCGGTACAGAAAGACGCCCGCGACCACGACGAGAATAAGGACAAGGAGGATGTAGCGGACGAGGAAGTTGCTTATTCCTATTACCACTTTGGTGTATATCGGAATGTCTTGCCCTACCTCGGACAGCATTGATGCGAGATTCGGTATGACCAACGTCATCATGAGTCCCATGACGACGACGAACGTCATCGTGATGAACGCGGGATAGATCAGAGCGTTCCGTGCCTTTTGCGTGATCTCATAGTTCCTGTCCAGGTAGTCTGCGAGAAAGGAGAACGTCTCATCGAGTTTCCCGGTTTCCTCCCCCGCCTTCACCATGTTGATGTAAAAGAGAGAGAACACGTCTGGATGTCTCGAAAGAGCGGCGGATATGCTGGAGCCGCTCTGGATGTCGTTCGAAACGGCCGTGAGCTTTTCGGCAAGCTTCGGCGTACGCGCCTCGGAGGCGAGCAGACGAAATGCATGGAGCGCCGACACCTGCGCTTCGAAAAGCGTCGTGATCTGGCGGCTGACCATCACGATGTCCGAGTTCGTGACGCGGTCGAAGAAGCTGATGCGGCTCCAGGCCGAAACCTTTTGCTGTTCCGGCTGTATCGAGGAGATGACAAGGCCGCGCCGCTGTATCGCGGTGATCGCGATGTCGATGTTCACCGCGTCTATGGTGCCCGCCCGCTCGGCGCCTTCCGCATCCACTGCCTTGTAAGAAAACAGGCTCATAGCCGGTAGCTTGTAGCTTGTAGCTTGTGGCTTGTTGGGTTCATGTTAGTTTGAGTTTGCTGTGGGCTGCTGGCTGCAAGCTGCAGGCTAGAGTAATTTTTGCAGTAGGTTCGGGTTCAGCGAATACTGGTAGGCACTTTCGACGGTTATCTCGCCGCGCGCGACCAATTCCGCGAGCGAACGGTTCATGTCGATCATCCCGTCGCTTGAGCCGGTCTCGATGACGGTCGGGATCTCATGCGTTCGCTTCTCGCGAATGAGGTTCGCTACCGCCTTGCTGTTGATGAGGAGTTCGCACGCAGGAATAAGGCCGCCGGATATACGCGGGACCAGCCTCTGGGAAAATATGCCGGCGAGAGACGACGCGAGCTGGAGCCGTATCTGGTCTTGTTGCGAGGCCGGGAATGTATCGATGATGCGATCTACCGTTTGCGCCGCATCGTTGGTATGCATGGTCGACAACACGAGGTGGCCGGTTTCCGCGGCGGTCACAGCGGCCGACATGGTCTCGGGCCCGCGCATCTCGCCCACGAGAAGAACATCGATATCTTGCCTGAACGCGGACAGGAGCGCCGATTCGAAGTCTTTCGTATCGATCCTCACCTCGCGCTGGTCTATCAAAGATTGTTTCGGTTCAAAAATATATTCGATCGGATCTTCTATCGTGACGATATGCTCCATGCGCTCGGTGTTGATGAGGTCGATCAGGGCCGCGAGGGTCGTGGTCTTTCCCTGGCCGACCGGGCCGACGACCAGAAAGAAGCCTTGCGACTTTCGTGCGAACGTTGTCAGCACATCCGGAAGGTTCAACTCCTGTATCGAACGAATGGTGCGCGGGATAAGTCGCAGGGCTATCCCGATCGAGCCGCGCTGGAAGAATGCGTTGCCGCGAAAACGTATCTTTTCCTCGCTCTCGTACGCGAAATCGACTTCCTGCTCCGCGAGGAAGCGCTTTTCCTGTTCCGGCGTGAGAAGAAGCTTTAGAAAGCCGAGCGTATCCTCGGGCGTTAAGACCGGCTCTTTGAGCATCGGCGAAAGCTCGCCGGAGGTCCGGATGGTCGGGTGTGCACCGGCGGACAAATGTAAGTCGCTTCCGCCTTCGTGCGCGAGTACATTGATATATTTTTTGAATGTCGGGCCGTACTCCATAAGAAATTACATTGTAACGTACTTTTATGCAGCGGGGGTCTTGCTTTTCTTCGCTATCTCCTCTCCGACGACGCCAACGACCTCCGACGGGATCATATTCGCTTTTACGATGTACCGATCCACCCCAAGACCCTCGGCCTTTACTCTTTCGGAGTCTTCGCTTTGGTTCGTGAGCGCGATAAGCGCCGCCCCTTTTGCAAGGCCCTCTTTCGATACCGCTTGCAGCAGCGAGAAGCCGTCCTGTTCGGGCATCAAGAGATCAAAAACGATGGCGTCCGCATGGAACCCGCCTCGCAAGGCCTCCAGCGCGTCCGAGACCGATAGGCATGCCTGCACTTGGAAGTTGCCCGCCGTGAATTTCATGCTGTACATATCGACAAGAAATTTGTCGTCGTCCACCAGGAGTATGTTCCCTTTCGTGGGTTCAGTCATACCCGCACACTAACATTGTCCTTATGCATGTCGAAGTAATTCCTGTGATTTGCGAATGTTTGGCGTGAAGGCGAGCCTCCAGAAAGATCTGGAGATGCCCGCATAAGAGACGAGGACAATGTTAGTGTGCGGGTCATACAGATTCTTCTTTTTTATCGGTAACTTCCTTCTCTTCACTCTCCTTCAGTGCCGCCTCTTTCACTTCCTCCTCACCGGAAAGCAACATGCTCGAGAGTGTATTGACTTCGGAGAACGGAACTAATTTTGCAAACGCTTTCATCATAGCATCCTCCTGCATGGTGAGCATTCCTTCTTCGCGCGCGGCCTTCCATAAGTGCGACTCCACATGACCCTCAAGAATGACTTTCTCCAGCCGCCCTGTCATCTCCAGCACCTCGAACACGGCCATACGACCCCGAAGGCCCGTCGGAGAGGTCGGCGTGCGTTTTGGCTCCCACACTTTGTCGGGAACCTCGAAGCGATACTTCGACGGAAGAGAAGCTTGCTGTGCCTCGATGGATCTTCGAACACTTGCGGACAACTCGACCTCCTCGCCTCTCCCTTCCGAGAACGTACGCACCAAGCGCTGGGCGATAGAGGCGATCAGAACGGGAGGTATCAGGTATGGTTCAACACCCATGTCGATAAGACGCGGTATCGTGCCGACGGCATCGTTGGTGTGGATGGTCGAGAGCACCAGGTGTCCGGTGAGTGCCGCCTGTATCGCAAGTTTCGCCGTCTCGGCATCGCGTATCTCACCTACCATGATGATGTCGGGATCTTGGCGGAGCGTCGTGCGAAGACCGTTCGCAAAGCTGTATCCGATCTCGGGACGCACCTGGGATTGGGTCACACCCTCGACGTAATATTCTATCGGGTCTTCAAGGGAAAGAACGTTCCGGTGCTCGCGATCCATTTCCGCGAGCATGGAATACAGCGTCGTTGATTTACCGCTCCCGGTCGGGCCTGATATGAGGATCAGACCATGGGGGCGTTGTATGCCTTTTCGCATCAACTCGAGATTCCGTTCGGAAAGTCCTATCTTGTCGAGCGGAATGAAACCCAGATTTCTATCAAGAATACGTATCACTATCTTTTCTCCGTTGTATGACGGGAACGTCGAGACACGGAAGTCGATCGGACGGCCGTCGATGGTAGCGGAGAAGCGCCCGTCTTGCGGCTTTCGCTGCTCGTCGAGGCGAATAGACGCCAAGACTTTTACCCGGGCCACTAGCGCGCGGTGGGTGTTTTGCGGCAGGATCACGCTCGTGTGAAGTTCGCCGTCGACGCGGTAGCGCACGCGCACCCCGGACGTTTGCGGCTCGATGTGGATGTCGGAAGCCTTTCCATCGATCGCATAGCGCAATATCGTTGAGACGATCTTTATCGTCGGAGCATCTTCCTGGAAATTTTTGGCCAACTCGGTCCCCTCTTTCGGTATGAGAGAGAGGTCATCCAGATCGAGGGGGGCAGATTCTTTTTCGGCGGCGCCGATCTGCGCCGCTGTTTCCACCTGAAGATCGGTGACCGCGCGGTCGACTTCCCCGCCGAGCCCACGGTACATCTTTAGTATATGTTCGAAGTCGTCCTTCGAGATCTTGAACACCTTGAACGGCATCCCGGTATTGCGAGCGATGAAGTTCAAGGCGTCGAGACCGCGAATGTCTTCGGGATCGACCATTCCGATCTCGAGAACTCCATCCCTCACTGCAAGGGGGGCGAGCTGGTAGTGTGTGGCCGACTCCTCCGGGATGTATTTGAGAACATCGTACGGAACCTTGCTGTCTCCCAAAGAGCGCGACGGGGCGCTGATCTCGCCTCCGGGCGCTAGTACCGCCGTATTTGTACTTGGAGGAGGCATACCCGGTTAGTACAATTTCGAATAATTCCTGCCGCGGCCCCAATAGCGAACGCTGCCCAAGCTGGCTATCAGGATTTTTCTTGGTGTACGTTGATGATAATTCATACAAGGCTATTCGAAATTGTCCTACCGGGCATAGCTCTTGGCCTCAAGGGCGCTTCGGTGAGAACAGCTGCGTGCCCTGCGAGGTTTCTTTGGTCGTTGTTGAGCGCGTTGACACGGGAGCGAACGGATTGGGACGTCCGACCGGCTCGGGGATCACCTGCTTGCCGAAATCTTGCAGAGTCATGAATGCGGGATCAGAAAATATCGTACCACTGAGAGATACGGCGCGGAGCTGCAACAGCGTATCAACGAGCCCTCTGTCTTCCGGGCTTACTCCAGAAGGGGTCTGCGTCTCGATGAGCGAAGTTGATGGGGCTTCCTGCGAGAACCCCCACCAGATACCGATCGCCACCACGACGCCCAGTGTGACGAGAAGAGTTGTCTTATGTTGCGTGAAGAATTCCATATTGCTACTTGAGCCAGTACGTCCGCAGCGTCATGTCGTATCGGTACGTCGGCTCGGACTCCGACTTCGTCTCGGATTGTGAGGGCACCTCACGCTCTATGCTTAGGGACACAAGGTCGACGATACGAAGGCTCGTCTCAAGTGCCTGCAAAAACGTCGCAAAACTCTGGTAGGCACCCCTGGTCGTGAACTTCAGGGTCAATGAATCATATTTCTGTCTTCCTCCTCCCGTCGCGCTTATGACGCCCGGGCTTCCCTCTTCGCTCAAGGGATTCGAGATGATGACGTTTTGCAATGCCATTCCGTTCGTTGAAGCGAGATGATCCAGATCGAGTACCAAGCGAACGTTGTCCACGTGGTCTGGGAGCATCTTGTGAAGCTGGTCGATGTCGGCTGGATTGAAGGCGTTGTAGCGGGAGAGCAACGACTGTTTGAGCTGCTGGAGTTCCGACGCTTTGTCGAGCGCTTGGTCGTATGCACCGATCTCCTGCCCTAATGCCCTGACCGCGTCATACGTCGGCTGTGTGAAAAAGAAGAATATTCCTCCCGCGATCGCTAGCCCCACAGCTGAAAGTATCATTTTAAACATAGCTCAATCGATTGGTCCCTGCGCGTCGACATTCAGTTGTTCACTCTCCGGAGACGTTGGAGCGGTCAAGGGGAGAATGTCCGGTTGAGGCACTGTCGTCCCGCTCCCGACACCGCCGGCGACGAGCTGTACGTAGTTGATCGCCGCAGGATTGATGCGGGCGGAAAGGTCGAAATGAATGCCGTCGGATTCTCTGTTGATGTTCGAAAATATGGGGCTGGTGATCATTCCGCCTTTCGCGAACAGATCCGCCTGAAGCGCTATCGCGTTCACGCTGCCCGCGACGCCGTCCATTTTGACGGTCATGTGCTGGGCATCGATCGCCTCGAAATCAAGGGAAGCATACGCAATGCTCGCGATCGTCGTCTGTTCGAGCATGCGGAAAAATGCCGTCGGAGCAATATGGCCTCCCAGCACATCGCCCGCGGAGCGCATGCGGTCGTCGAGCCGTGTCAGTTCGCGAATGAGGGATGGCTCGAATGCCGCCTTCGCCCGCTCAAGCTGACTGACCTTCGATGAAGCGCTTGAGCGAAGATATTCCTTGTATAGAAAAACCCCCGCGCCGAGAGCGACAGAGGCGGCAAAAAGCACGATTGAAAGAAGCGTGAGGAGATCGGCCATGCCCTTTTGTTTGCGCGGCGATTGGGAGAAGCTCGGGGTCTCCCGCGGAATGAAACTCGGCTGTGTGGTGGTGTTTGGCATACTCTACAAAGCACTTTTAAGCTTGCGAAGAACGAGGCCGACCGAAACCGAAAATCCAGGCCCGATCTGCCGCAAGACGTCCCCAAGAAACGCCGGGGCTTCGGTGCGAGCGAACGGGTCCGCTATCGTGACATCAGCGTTCAACGCCTCCTTCGCATACACCGCAAGACCGGGAAGCGATGCGCCGCCGCCCGCCAGGACGACGTGCGACACGCTCTTGTTATATCGCTGCCCGTAGCTCAATAGTACCCGATTGACCTCGGAGAAGAGACGAGAGAGTGTTGATAACATTGCCGTCTTGATGCGGTCGTTCTCATCGGTCGAATAGGCGGCCGAATCGTTGAGGCCCCGCTCACGCTTCACGCGCTCGGCTTTCTCGAATTCCCAGGTTAGGGAACGCGCGAGATTCTCCGTCATATGCTGGCCTCCGCTCGTAACGAGGTGCGTCAGCCGAACTACGCCGCGTTCGACGATGTACATTTTTGTCGTTGCCGCACCAAGATCGACCACCAGGATGGGCGCGATCCCGTGCGAGAGAGACGAGCGTACCGCGCTGAAGATCTCTATCTCATAAAACTCGACTTGTATGCCCGCCGTTTTGGCTATGGTCTGGTAGGCACTAATGGTGTCGTTGTGTATCGCGACAAGAAGCACCTCCTGCATCGGTGCGCGAGCGGGGGCGGCAGGGGTTGAAACACGATCGAAGGCGCTCTTCTCGGAGTCGTCTTCTGGAATGACGAACCAGTCGAGAGAGACCTCGGAGACCGGTATCGGGATGTATTTCCGCGCCTCAATGGGCACCATCCGTTTGAGCGCTTCCTGCTCCACCTTCGGGAGCTCTAGAACGGAAATGAGGCTCGAGGAAAATGGGATGGAAATACCTCCGGAACGAGCAGTGACGTTCGCCTCTTTCATCAGGTCGATGATCGCCTCGGATGTCTTTTCCGGCGAGAGTTTAACGGCTTTCCCGATAGGCTGTCCGCCGTAGGGCCCGAGCGCTATCTCGCCGTAAGTTTCGAGTATCGCCGAGCCGCCCTTCGGGCGCAGCTGCACTATCTTCGCGGAGCTCGCGCCTATATCAATACCAAGCACGCTTCCTCCATCCTCTCTGCCGAGTGCCGAAGAAAGCATCTGGGTTAGACCCCCAAACGAGAATGCCATTCGGCGAATTATACCATGTCTTGGTCGCTAACTTTGGCGTCAATTCACTTTGCCGCCGCTACTCTTCCTTTGTTTCGCAACAGTATGCAAACATTGGTGCGGGGACACGTCCATTCAGGCTATGGTGTCGATCTTCGCGGCGAGAATGAAGTCGTTCTCCGACAATCCGCCGATCGCGTGCGTCGAGAGCTCGACCGTGGCCCTTCCCCACCCGACGAACAGATCTGGATGATGTCCCTCGTCTTCCGCAATAACGGCGACGTGGTTCACAAAGTGGATCGCCTCCGCAAAATTCTCGAACCGGAACCTCTTCGAGATCGCCTTCCCATCGCGGGATAAAACCCAGTGGTCTACATACTTGAGGAGTTCTTGCGCCGACCGTCGTGAAAGAGGCTTCATGCCCCCCTCGCACGGGACACAGCGTTTTTTTGCCAAATCCATGCCCGGTCAGTACAATTTCGAATAATTACTGCCGCGGTACATTCGACAATGTATCGAAAGACTACAAAGGTTAGAGCTTTTTTCTGTTCGTTGTAGACTATTCATAAAGGCAATTCGAAATTGTCCTACCGGGCATGAGAAAATTATAGCACTATGCGTATCTTGAGCGTTCTCGAGGCGATTATAGATACCATTCTGCCGCTTCGAGGGCGTAGCGCGCGGACGAAAGCGCGGACACTTGGAGAAATTCCCCTCTCGCCCGAGCCGCACGACCTCTTGGGCGTTCGGATCACTACTCTCATGGAGTATCAAAACCCGGCAGTCGAAGACCTCGTGCGTTCTCTCAAGTACGACGGCTCCGCACATGCCGCAAACCTCGCGGCGGCGGTGCTCGCGGACTACCTACGCGAAGAGATGGCTTCCTCTCGAACATTCAGCGCACGAAAGATCCTCCTCATCCCCGTGCCGTTGCACAAAAGCCGAGCGCGCGAGCGCGGATGGAACCAGATCGAACTCGTACTCCGGGCGCTCCCCGAAGAATTCCGCAACGGCGCACTTTCATATATGGAAGTGAACATGCTTGCACGAACGCGCCCGACCAAACCACAGACCCGTCTTCCCCGCTCCGAGCGCCTTTCAAACGTAGCAGGCGCATTTGCGGTTACTGACGAGGCTATGGCGAGCGATGCACACATATATCTAATAGATGACGTGACGACGACCGGAGCGACTCTGGCGAACGCGGCAACACCGCTCCGCCGAGCGGGGGCGAAGGTGACACTTCTTGCACTTGCCCGTGCGTAGCAGGGTTTGCGCGCGCCTGATACAATCGCCCCATGCGATTCGGTACTCCGCATAAATCTTCCGCGATAAAGATACTCCTCCTCGGCAGCGGCGAACTAGGGAAAGAAGTCGCCATTGAAGCGATGCGCCTCGGGTGCGAGGTGGTGGCGTGCGATCGCTATGAACACGCTCCGGCGCAACAGGTCGCGCATCGCTATTACGTCTTCCCAATGCTTGACGGCGATAAGATCCGCGAGATCGTCAAAAAAGAAAAACCGACGTTCATCGTTCCGGAGATCGAGGCCATCGCGACGCCGACCTTGGTCGAGCTTGAGAAAGAGGGCTGGACGGCGATACCGACGGCGCGCGCGACACGCCTCACGATGGACAGGCAAGGCATACGGCAGTTGGCGGCGGAGAAATTGAAACTGCCGACATCGCCCTACCGTTTTGCTGGAAGTCTCGCAGAACTCGAAACGGGAGCTAGGGCCGTCGGCTTCCCCTGTTTCGTTAAACCAACAATGTCTTCATCGGGTCACGGGCAGAGTATGGTGAAAAATAAGAACGGACTTGCGAAAGCATGGAAACTTGGGGTAGAGGCCGGGCGTGGCAAGACGGGCAAAGTGATCGTCGAAGGAAAGATAAATTTTGATTACGAAATAACACTCCTTACCGTTCGACACGCCGCTGGCATTTCATTTTGCGCGCCCGTCGGACATATTCAGATAGACGGTGACTATCGCGAGAGCTGGCAGCCGCAACCGATGAGCAATGTTGCGCTCAAGAAAGCACAGGCGATCGCAAAGAAGATCGTTAACGAGCTGTGTGGTAAAAAAGGTCGCGGGATTTTCGGATGTGAACTTTTCGTCAAGGGCAACGACGTCTACTTCTCGGAGATCAGTCCTCGCCCGCACGACACCGGTATGGTCACGATGGTCTCGCAAACCATGAGCGAGATGGAGCTCCATGTGCGTGCGATACTCGGCCTCCCCATTCCCGAGATCCCCTGCCGCCCCGGCGCATCCGTCGCTATCCTCGCCAAAGGTGATATGAAAAATCCCACGTACGAAGGCGTGGAAAACGCGCTCAAACAGCCCGGCACATGGGTGCGTGTTTTCGGAAAGCCCGAGGTCATCAAGCACCGTCGCATGGCCGTCGTCCTTGCGATCGGAAAGGACGTGAAAGAGGCTCGCAAAAAAGCAAAGTCCGCCGCATCAAAAATTACAGTCGTTGAAGGCTGACTACACTCCCATCGCCCTGTCGAACTCTCTTGGCGTAAGGAGCTTCTTCGCGAGCACAACTTCGCGAAGAGTCTTGCCTGTAGCGACGGTTTCTTTCACGCACGCTGCGGCCGCATCGTAGCCGATTATCGGATTCAGTAGTGTTGCGTAGGCAGTCGATTTTTCAAGATGCTCCTTAATGCGCGGCTTGTTCGCAACGACGCCCGCGACGCACTTTTTTGCGAATTGCTCTATCATCTCCGCGGAAAGTTTGAGCGATTCGATGAGGCGGTCTGTGATGACGGGCATCATGACGCCGAGCTCTAGCTGGGCGCCTTCGCACGCTTTCTCTATTGTGAGATTGTTGCCGGAGACGAGATAGTAAAGCTGTGAAAGCGCTTCGGGAAGTACGGGATTCACCTTCCCTGGCATGATGGACGAACCCGCCTGTAATTCAGGAAGAACCAGTTCGCCAATTCCACCTTTCGGACCGCTGGATAGAATACGAAAATCCCCCGCTATTTTCGACAGGTCGGCGCAGAGTGCTGTGAGTGCTTGCGAGATGACAAGAAAATCAGTGACACTCGCCGTTTGCGACATAAGATTTTTTGCGGGACGGAGAGGTAGTCCTGTCCCCTTTCGCAATTCTCGGTACAGAAGCTTTTTGTATTTCGGCGAGACATTTATCGAATTGCCAACGGCGCTTCCCCCCAAGTTCAACTCCAAAAGACACTCCCGCGCCTCGCGCATTCCTTTTTGCCGCCGCCCAATAGTCTCAGCATATGAAGCGAATTCATCACCGAGCGTTATCGGCACTGCGTCTTGCATGTGCGTGCGGCCGAGTTTGAGAATTCTCGAAAATTGCGTTGCTTTCTTTTCAAACGACGCGATGAGGATAGTCGTCGATGCGAGAAGTTTGTCAGTGAGACGAGTGGCGGAAATTTTTAGAGCCGAAGGCATCACGTCGTTGGTGGAGTGCGACATGTTCACGTCGTCATTAGGGTGAATCCGATGAGGCGACGCCTCATCGGATGTCCGTCGCAGTAGCGACTCCGTCGCTCGGATCGCGATGACCTCATTTACATTCATATGGTTCGAGGTCCCCATACCGCCCTGGAACGATGGGAGTACGAACTGTGCGTCGTGCTTCCCCGCCAGAATTTCGTCGCACGCGCGTACGAGAGCCGAGGCCCGTTTTTTATCGAGCTCCCGCGCGGCCGCATGGGCTCGCGCGGCCGCCTTCTTTATCTCAACGACCGCATATATAAGCTCTTTGTATGTGTGCCGGAAATCAAACGGAAAATTCTTAATTGCCTTCTCGGTTTGTACCCCGTAGTATTTCTTCGCCATAGCAGGCCGCAATTGTACCTACCCCGGACCTTTTGGCTACCGCGAGGGGCCCGTCTGCCTGTACAAGTATATGCCGCCCTCTTCTTTAACGGGGGACCAGGTCGGGAAGGTGAAGCCGTTCGAAAGTATGAGCGCGTTTTCCGAAAGTTCGCGCTTCAGCTTTTTTTCAAGTTCCCTCATCGTGGAGCGAAACCCATACACAACGACGATATCAAAATCGGACATGTCGGGCCGCCAAAAATCTCCCCAGTGGACGTACGCCCGGCCCTGGAGACCTTGAAGTACGATGCGAATGTGCGCAAACCACACAAGAACGGGATTCAGTTCATACCCGTGCGCCTCCGCCCCCTCGGAGGCAAACGCAATGACGAGTCTTCCGTCGCCCGAGCCGAGGCCGACGACACGCTTTCCCCGCACATCTCCCGCAAGTCGGAGCATTGTCTCAACGCGCTTCCGAGATGTCGGGACAAAAGGCACACCGCTTCCCCTCGGGCCAGCAAAAAGCGCGATAAAACCGAATATAACAAAAAGAACAGCAAGCGCGCATGCGATATAGAGAAGTAGCATGTAAGAAGCGTATCAGATACATTTGAGATGACCCTACGCCCCTAATGTGGTATTTTGAGCGTTCTGGAGAGGTGGCTATGGAATATGACCTTCGTCATATTCCATCCGTTCCGCGCAAGCGGAAAAGCCGATGCGAGGCAGGTGCCGAGCAGGCTTTAGGGAAGCCCGAAGGGCGAAGCCTCCTTCCTGATGCGATTCGCGTAAGCGAATCTTGGAGAGGTGGCTGAGTGGTCGAAAGCAACACGGTGCTAACGTGTCATCCGGGTAAAACTGGATCGAGGGTTCGAATCCCTCCCTCTCCGCAATGATTCGCAAGGACGCCGTATGGCGTCCGCGCGATTCATCATTGCGAGTACGGGACGGGGTTCGAAAGCGAGCGCGGGCACCCGCTCACCAGAGCGGGTCGCGCGAGCAGGGCCGAGAGGAGTTTTGGTGCGACGGCGCCAAAATGAGCTCTTGGCCGCATCCCATCCCCTCCGCAGATAGAAACTTCGCGTTCGGACAGGGCAGCGACAGTTACGTTCACTGAATAAATTTAGTAGTATAGCTGTATGAAGCTAGGCATCATTCTCCAATCGAACAATCCCGAGCATGTCTGGAACGCGTTCCGTCTCGGAATTACCGCGCTCAAGGCCGATCATGGGGTTGAGGTCTTTCTGATGAGCGAGGGCTCGGAACTGGAAACCATTCCGGATACCAAAGATTTTGATATCGCGGCGAAAGTCGCCGAATTCAAAGAGCTGAAGGGTACGATGTACGCTTGCGGCAGTTGTCTTAAGGTGCGCGGCAGGGAGAAAAGCGGTGTATGCCCTGTCTCTACGATGTCCGATCTCCTCACGATGATCGAGCGTTCGGAAAAATTGTTGGTGTTTGGGTAAACGCGGGGTCCCGAGAACCGCGCGTGTCATTCACTCAAAGACTGCTATAATTCTTGTATATGGACTTTACAAACTACATGAGCATCGGTGGGATGGGAGCACTCGGCTCTCTCTCCCTTATAGTTATTCTTATTTTAGCGTGGGGACTTTTCTGGAAAGGGTTTGCGCTCTGGTATGCGGCGAAGCGCCACGAAAAGTGGTGGTTCATTGCATTCCTCTTCATCAACACCGCGGGCATCCTCGAAATCGTCTATATATTCTTTATCGCAAAAGTCCCGGAATTCCGGAAGAAACTCGGGCTCAGTTGACACTGTTTAGAGGATTTTCTGGATCAACCAAGTAAATATTGAAAGCACGAGAGCGCCGAGAAGCGCCGGCACGAACCCTGCGACCGTAAATCCAGGCACGACCCAGGTCATCGCATAAAAAAGGAACGCGTTCAGGACGAACGAGAAGAGACCGAGTGTGATGACCGTGATGGGAAGCGTGAGGATGCCGAGTACCGGCTTCACGACCATCGTGATGACGGACCACACGAGGGCTACGAGAAGAAGGGTCGTCCATCCTCCGGATACGGTGATACCCGGCACAATGTTCACCGTGAGAATGACGGCCGCAACCGTGCCGAGATACCGAAGAACTGTATGCATGGGTACATTATATTCCTTAAATCATTTCTAGCGAGCAGGTATTGTGTCGCGAGGGTCTCGCGCAAACTCTGTCCTCTCCAACCTCAAGCGAGGCCTGCGGGTGTGTGTCTGTGAGGGGGTCTGCGACGCGAACATTCTTTTCCAACATTAGCGAGTCGGGCGCATGCTTTTTGGCGTGTCTCGCAGCGCGACGGCGCGAGAGGCAGCGCTGCGGCATCAGCCGCAGACAGCGACGCCAAGAAGCATGCGTCCGCGAGCGCTTATTCCCACTGCTCTTCCTCCTCCTTTCCATCTACCCCGCTGCCCAAGGCCTCATCCTCGTCTTCCGACTCGAGTACGTCTCCTGAACCCCCGCCTAAAAGTTCTCCGTCGACGTCCCCTGCTGGTTTGTCATCATCCCCGAACATATGCGCGTGAATGTGATGTTGCTAAATGAATTGCTTCTAATTGGGCGAACACGAATATAGTACTAACGCTATATTGGTGCGCAAGCGAAAAGACGCTTGGGTGTGAATAACCTAAACTACGCCTCTCACGCCCCGTACGAACCTTGCACCAGACGATACAGAAAAGCACATATTACAAGGCTTCCGAGTTCGCTGAGTCGAGTGCGGGGCGGGCTTTACCGCTATAATCGATGCATGTCCCCGCAAGATCCGATAGTCAAGCATTTCCGTATTATCCCGACACAAGTTTCTGCACTCAAACGCCTCGGAGTAGCAACTATTGAGGACCTTCTGCGGCACTTCCCGGCAAGGTACGAGACCGGGGGCGCGTCCGTGCGCGTCTCCGCCCTCACGGTCGGCTCCAAGGTGACGCTGTTCGGCACGCTCTCCAAACTGAAAGCAAAAAAACTCTGGAAGAGCCGGCGCAATATCACCGAAGGGTGGTTTGAGGACGCGAGCGGAAGAGTGAAGGTTATGTGGTTCAACCAGCCGTACATCGCTTCGTATATTGCCGAAGGCAGTGCGGTCAAGATGACCGGCACCGTGGGCGGGAAGGAGGAGCACCCGTACATCGCGAACCCCGAGGTCGAGCAACTTCCACCCGGCGCTGTCACCAGCGGGCTTTTCGAATCTGCTCAAAGCTCGAAGCTAGAAGCTAGCAGCTCAATTTTCCCTGTGTATCCGGAAAGCAGGGGTATAACGAGCAGATGGTTTTACCATGCGCTCGAGCGTATCTTTGCGAGTAACATCCTCACGCAGGTAAAAGATCCTATACCAGACGACGTGCGTGCGCGTTACAACCTGCCCGATCTCGCGACCTCTCTCATCGCCATACATAAACCCGAAAAAGAGACGCACGCCGAAGCGGCACGCAAACGCTTCGCCTTTGAGGAGATATTCGCCCTCCAGATCGCGCGTGCGCGCGAGCGGGCGGAGAATGATGCGCAGGTGTCTTTCCCTATAAAAAACGGTGGTGAACTTGCGAGGAAGTTCCTCGACTCTGTAGAACTCTCTCCGACCAATGCGCAACAGCGCGCTGTCAATGAGATCCTTGCCGATTTTGAAAAAAGCCATCCGATGGCTCGCCTCTTGGAAGGCGATGTCGGGAGCGGCAAAACGTTAGTAGCTGCTGCGGCCGCCTACGCCGTCGTGAACTCGCGGCCGCCCGGTCGTGAATCCGGAACGCTTCAGGTCGCCTACATGGCGCCAACGGAAATACTTGCCGCGCAGCATTTCCAGTCGTTCATTGAGTACTTCTCTCACCTTCCCATAAACATCGCTCTCATCACAGGGAGTGGCTGCAAGAAATTTCCTTCGAAGGTCGCTCGCGGCAAGGCAACCGACATATCACGTTCTCAACTCCTAAAGTGGGTGGCGAGTGGCGAGATAGCCATGCTGGTGGGAACGCACGCGCTCATACAAAAGTCCGTGAAGTTCCAAAATCTCGCGTACGCAATCGTGGATGAACAGCATCGGTTTGGGACGAGGCAAAGACGCGAACTCGCGCAGAAGAATTCTTCCAAAACCCTCCCTACGAGCAGGCAGGCGGGAAAAAACTCGGACGAGGACTTTGTTCGAAGCGAAGCGAGTCCCGCAGATCGAGTTTTTTCCCGCCTGCCTGCTCCCCACTTTCTTTCCATGACGGCTACGCCCATCCCAAGGACGCTCGCTCTGACGATGTACGGCGACTTGGATATTTCTCTGTTGGATGAATTGCCGCCGGGCCGCGCAAAGGTGAAGACCGTCATTATTGCAAAAGAGAAGCGTGATGAGGCCTATGAGTCTGTGCGGCGGGAACTGGCTTCTGGTCGGCAAGCATTCGTCATCTGTCCGCGAATCGAAGAGCCGGACCCGGCAAAAATAAATGCGCTCCAGGCAAAGAGCGCGAAAGCCGAGGCGAAGCGGCTGCAAAAAGACATCTTCCCCGAATTCCGCGTCGGTCTATTGCACGGCAGTGTAAAGTCCGCGGAAAAGGACGAGGTGATGCGAAAATTTGCCGCTCACGAGATCGACATTCTTGTTGCGACATCCGTCGTCGAGGTTGGGATAAATGTGCCAAATGCGACGGTGATGATGATAGAGGGTGCCGAACGTTTTGGGTTGGCGCAACTCCACCAGCTGCGGGGGCGAATTATGCGTTCATCGCATCAGCCGCATTGTTTCCTCCTGCCTGAAACGAAGGGAGAAATGTCGATGAAGCGTTTGCGTGCCATGGAAAGCAGTTCAGATGGGTTCAAGCTCGCGGAAGCCGACCTTGAGGCGCGCGGCGCGGGCGACCTTTTCGGGCGTCAACAATGGGGCGTGAGCGACCTCGGCATGGAAGCACTTAAGAACGTGAAGCTCATCCGCGCCGCGCGCGACGAAGCGCAGAAAATCATCGGTGAAGACCCTTTCCTATCAAAATATCCCGCGCTTGCGCAGAGAGTCGCGAGCGCGGGAGCTGAATTGCATGGAGAATAATTCCTTTAAAAACATCGGCTACAGGCTGATGCTCTGATCGGGGTCATATATCCATGTACCGCTGCGGCAGATGTGATATCCGTTCTTGCAACTGCCTCCAGTGCATGAAAGATACGTGCGCCAACCCTCCTGCGGACAGCTCGAAGCGTGCCCGCTTCCTATCGGCGCGGCTCCTCCTCCTTCATACGCGCTTACGTCGATGAGCGTGAGGATCTCCGCGCAATACGTCGTGAACGGTATGCACCATTTTCCTCCCGCGGTACATGCGCCGTTGATGAAGCCGGTCCCAGTCGAAGGACAGTGACCGGCCACGCATGGGACGGAGAGCGTCGCGCCGACCGGATATGACGCTCCTTCATGCATGCACGCTCCTGCTTGCGTTCCCGGACCGGCCGGAGAGGTAGTCGATACGGGAACAGCTGGCACGGTTGGCGCGCTCACGAGCGCAGATAGTAGGTCCGTTATTGCAGTACCGGCGATTTGGAACGGCGCGGTCGTAGTGCTAACGCCATTTGAGAGCGTGGCGAGAATTGAGTACGTGCCGGGTGATATGGAGCAGAGACTCGCACTTCCTTCACAGCGGGTGAACTTTGTTATGCAGTCGAACGCACTCTCCCCGCTCTCGCAACCGCTCTCCCCGCTGGGGACACTCCACACGTACGCTCCGGAGGAAGAAAGGCTCTGCGCGATGGTTCCGACTGTTTGACCTTCCACATCGAGCAGTGTCAGAGAAACAGAGGCGCGTGCGGGGGCCTCACTGCGCCATACGATATTCAGCGTATTACCTCCCGTGACGATCTCGCCGTATGCGGGCTCCGTTATCGTGATGCTCGGCACTGCTTGGGCAGGCTGCGCAACAGGCGACGTCTCATTCGGAAGAGAAGGAAGGATGCACTGGTATCCGGTAAAGCAACCGCTCGCGTCAGACCCTTTTTCCCACGAACCGGCGCACTCGCTTGAGAGCGGTACCGACGGCGGTTTCGGACAGACGCTTGCCGCACGCTCTCCGTCATATTTAGCGCAACTTTTTAAAATTGCTTCGCGTGTTTTTGGACCCACAAAACCAAAACCTGTTGTCGCAGAGTCTCCCGAAGAAACGAGGCCCTGAAGTGCCTGAAACCTCTGAACGGCCGCCTCCGTCAATGGTCCAAAGTATCCGGTCGCGCTGTCACTCGCGAGCAACTTTGCCGCAATGAGGAATTTTTGGAGTTCCCGCACGTCGTCGCCGCGCGAGCCGAGAGAAAGCGCGCGAGCGAGTGAAAGACACGGGAGCCCGGTCGGTAGTTTAGACGCTGAAGAGGTTGCGCTGCTTGTGCCACCTGCCAACACCTGTGCTTTCAAAGCCTCGATCCGTCCGAGAATACCCTTTATCTGCGCTTGAATGTCTTCAATTGTCAGGGCAGACACAACGAGAGGAGCCAGTGCAAGAAAAAATATCGTCGGTATTATTTTTCTCATGCCTAGGTGTGATGTATCACTGAACCATGAACGCGGTGCTCTCACCGGTCGCGTGAACCGTGCGCGTGGAGGCCGGATAGCAGTAGCCCCAACAGGTATCCCCAGTGTAGAGCTTGGCGACGATCTTGTACTGTCCGGGTGTGAACGAAAATCCTCCCCACCCGGCGTCTGCTAGCACGGCCCCGCCCTCGGAAGGAATCGTCCACGTGTAGCTTCCGGAAACCGAGAGCTGTGAGGTCGCGTTCGTAAGGCCGCGATCGTTGTTGCTTTGCGTGACAACATCGCCCGATCTGTAGACTTCAAGACGGACCTTGGCTCCCGCTGGTGCGTTTTGCGCACTCCACGAGATGGTGAGAGTCTGGCCGCGCGCGAGACTCAAAGGCGTGTTGCTTACGGAGATCACCAGCTGGGCCGTCACGCTGACATCGGTCCACCCGCGCGAGAGCAGATAGTCCTTGATGCACTTGTTCGCAGCTCCGACTGTTTGCGAAGTGTCGTACGGACAGCGCAGGGTCGGGCCGCCGCTAGGACACACTTTGCCCATGGCATCGTTCTGCGCGGCTGTCACATCGCCGGAACAAGAGCCGGAGATCACCGTAACGCATCGGGAACCCAAGCTGCACCCGTTCGCGTCGGTGCCATTCGAAACAAGCGTTCCGTTCGAACAGCTGAGCGGCTGGTACTGGGGGCACGATGTGGGCTTCGGAAGCGGGAACGTGCATTTGTACGAGGTAGTGCAGCCATATTTGTCTGTTATAGCCTGCCATCCGGCGCTGCAAGAAGTGGTCGGCGGCGGTGCTATTGAGCAAGCTCTCGGCGCGGCAGGGTCGCATCGATCAAGTATG
>Ga0155896_105_pt1 | contig 20239 bp, 20 predicted proteins | sample RifCSPlowO2_01_FD_107550 | JGI IMG/M metagenome (GOLD analysis project Ga0155896, IMG submission 107550) | Candidatus Kaiserbacteria bacterium RIFCSPLOWO2_01_FULL_54_24
AATATAGTCGAAATACGGAAGTGTCCGCTCGAGCTGTTGGCCTATCCCGAGGTCGTCGGTAAGGACGGTCGTGTACCCAAAAAGGTCTACGGACATAACGGGTCCGACTTGCCCTGAGCCCGTCGAATGGGTCGGCGCCACTTGCGCTTGGAGATACCGGAAAAATTTCTCAAGCTCCCCTGCTCGATCGGCCGATGGGTACACGATGTCTGACATCGGGCCGTCGGACGGCCATCGCACATAGTCGTAATTCAGCTCATCAAATCCAAGTGCATACGACTCCTTCGAAAGCTCGACGATGTATTCCCAAAACGGCTGCGCGTTGACGGCCACAAAGGAGAGTCCTTTGTGGTCTTTCCACGGCTCACCCGGACGGCTTTTACTCTGCACGGATTGTTCCAGATGAGCCTTGGTGTAGAAAGGGTCTTGGAATACGGTGACGCGTCCGATGACATAAATTTCTTTGTCGTGGAGTTTTTCGATGAACTCTTTCATGTCGCGTGCGCCACATTTTTCGGAGACAGACCCCGCTAGTGCCGGATTATCCGTCGGGTACGATATCTTTCCTGCATAATCTTTGATGTCGATAATGACGGCGTTGAGCTTCGTCTCGTCAATGAACTTTACGAGAGTGTCGCGCAGTGAGGGTGTGCCGACCGCGCACTGCGTCATGTAGATCGCATACATCGGCTCCGGCGTCGGAAGGTGCTGTACGAAGGACGCGGGTGGCGAAAAGAGGAGGTCCGGCGTTGTTGTGGCATTCCGTATGAAAGAAAGCTGTGAAGAAGTGGATATGGCTGCGCTGGTCACACCCGCGACGAGGAGAACGCCGCCGAGGGCGACCCAATGCTTGCGTCTATTCATGCGTGGCCTTGCGGCCCGTTCTCGACGAATGTATCTCCGCTGTGCTGTGTAGGAGCGCCGTCACTTGTGTTTTTCTCACGTCGCACGACGATACCGAGAACAATGATAAGAACTCCGGCGATGAATAGAAGGGCCGTGTCCCAGCTGTTGGGAAAACCCAAAAAGGGCAGGACAGCAACAAATCCGCCGGCGAGCATTATGAGTGCATCGAGGGTCATGGCGAACAGTATACAACCTCTGACTTCTACTTTCTAGAAGACTCCACGATGACTACAAATTCACCGCGATCCTTGTGGTCTTTTTTGATGCGTTCAGCCAATTCTCCGGAAGGCCCTTGCAGTACTTCTTCGTGGATTTTCGTTAATTCGCGAGCGATGGTCACAAGGCATTTCGGGGCTATTTTCTGTAATTCCGAGAGCAATTTCAATATGCGATGCGGCGATTCGTAGAGGACGACAGGTATCTCACTTTTTGCGATTTGTTTTAACGCTGTTTGGCGGCCTTTCTTGTGCGGCAGAAATCCGAGAAACGTGAATGTGGTTGCGTCTATCCCCGCGATCGAGAGTGCGGCGGTCAGGGCCGACGGGCCGGGGACCGCTTCTATTTTCACGTCCGGCGATTCCTTACGCACGTGCGCAACCAGCCGCGCGCCGGGATCAGAAATGCCTGGCGTGCCAGCGTCCGTGACATATGCGACGTGTTCGCCCTCCTGCAGTCGTGCAACTATCTCTCCTGCCTTCCTGCCTTCGGTCGCCGCGTCGAGCCGAAACACCGGCTTGCGAAGTCCGTAGTGGTTGAGCAGTTTGAGCGTCACGCGCGTATCTTCGGCATACACGCAGGTGCACTCCTTCAAATTCCATAGGGCCCTAAACGTTAGGTCGCCCAGGTTCCCTATCGGCGTCGCTACGATGGAGAGCTTTCCTGTGGTGAGTTTGTCGAATCCACCCATACAGGCACACTACTCTCCATAGATTATGTCCGCAACCTGCGTGAGATGCCCCATGCTATAGTCGCTTCGCTCGTTTAGCCGGCACTCGCTCGGAAGCGAGAACAAGCCCTCGCTTCTCTCGCTTCGCTAGGCTATAGTCTCTTTTGATGCAGGAAAAAAAGGCGCATTTTATCGGCATTGCGGGCATGGGGATGAGCGCGGCTGCCATTTTGCTCAAGGAACAAGGGTGGCAGGTAAGCGGCTCCGATGCCGATGCGTATCCTCCCGCGACGAATCAGCTGGAGAGGCATGGCATACCGTACAAAACCTCCTACGACCCAGGAAATATCCCAAAAGATGCGGACATCATCGTCATCGGCAAGAATGCGAAACTTACGCAAGAAAATAACGCGGAGGTGCGGGCGGCGTACGAGTCCGGCATTCGCATCGCGAGTTTCCCTGAGCTATTGAGCGAGATCGTAAAAGAAAGAGAGACTATCGTCGTTGCGGGTTCCTACGGGAAATCAACAACATCGTCGCTCATCGCGTGGTGCCTTTCACGTTCCGGAGTCGATGCGGGCTGGTTTGTCGGCGCCGCTCCGATCGGCATGGAGCCGGCTAACCTCGGCACACATCCTATTTTTGTGCTTGAGGGTGATGAATACCCGACCTCACACGACGATTTACGACCCAAGTTCGCACATTACAACGCACACGATTGCGTAATAACAGCCGTGACCCATGACCACGTGAATATCTACAAGACTCAACGGGAATTTTCAGAGCCGTTCCGCGCGCTCGCCGCCGGCCTTCCCGATAGCGGGACACTGCTCTTGTGCGCGGATGAGCCGAACGCCGCATCGCTTGGAAAAGAGACGCGAGCGCGCGTCACTCTCTACGGCATGACGAGCTCGTCCGAGTGGTATGCAAACAACATTTCTCGCGGCGACGTGGTCAAATTCGATCTAATGCGCGGCGCGGAGAAAATTGCACGACTTTCGACTTCCATCTTCGGCGATCACAACATCCAAAACATCGTTGGCGCTTCCGCGATGCTTTTGGAAAAAGAATTGGTTACTCCCGAACAGCTCGCCTCCGCGATCAAGGATTTCAAAGGTCTCGCGCGCCGGCTCGAACAAAAGACGAAGAGCTCGTCTCTTCCCGCATTCGAAGGATTCGGCTCGTCGCGAGAAAAATTGCGCTCCGCGATCAACGCGCTAAAGGGCCGCTACCCCGACAAGCGTCTCGTAGTGATATTCGAGCCGCACACGTTCAGTTGGCGCAACAAAAAAATGCTGCACTGGTTCGATGATGCATTCGACGGGGCCGGGCTTGTTATCCTGTACAAACCTGTCGAGCAGGGCGCGGACACACATGAACAGAGTTCGCAAACGGAGATGACGGAACAACTTTCCAGAGCGGGAGTATCGGTGAGGCCTGCAACGAACGTGGAAGAAGCGATGAGTATGTGCAAAAAGGAAATCCACGAGAGCGACGTGGTTCTCCTCTCCTCTTCGGGCCCGATGGACGGGCTCATTGAACAGATACCGAAATGGCTGGATAATACATTTGCATGAGGTTTTTCAGCAGCGAACTGGCGCACGATTACGGCACATACACGTTCGGGTATTGCAATTACGGGCAACTCGAAGTCGGGGATACGCTTGCCGACATGTATGAACGCGGTTATCTTCCTTATTCGGGTTCGCCAGCGAGCAAGGGTCTTTTCTATATGGCACGAGGCGGTCGTATCTTCCTTCCGGAATTTGAACTAAATAGCGAATGCAGGCGCGTTGCGAAGAAGTTCGATGGAAAACTTTCCCGCAAAAGTATTCCACTTGCAGATCTCAAGATCACCGAAGAGTTCATCAATTTCTGGCTCGAATATTTCCGGCGCGCGCACGGTCCTTCGGTGGTACCGCGCGAGCGCCTGATGCATTGGCTTAATTTCGGCATCATTTCGCACGTAGGCGTCTATAGTGATGCGAGCGGCGTGACGGCGGCATACACGCTCGAAGTATCGGATGAGACAATGACGCACGATTGGTATCAGAGCTGGTCGCCGGAATATGATAAGTCGTCCCTCGGAATGTGGTTATTGATCGATATAGCGCGCGCGGCAAAGGAGCGCGGAGTGAAGTACTATTACCCCGGTACGGTGTATGGAGGAGCGACCGACTACAAAACAAATCTCCCGGCGCTCGAATTTTGGAACGGCGAAAAATGGCTGAAAGACACGAACAATCGCGCATTGCGGGCGCGCACCGGCACCGACTCGAAAAGGCACGTAGCGCTCCTCGACGAGTGGAAGGAGAACCACCCTTTGTTCTAGCCCCAAAGATCCGGGGTGGTCGGGAAAATTTGGCCGTCCCGGTATCCGATAGCCGGTTCCCTGTCACGTTCCAGAAGAAGCGGCCCGTCGAGGTCCACGTAGTCGGCATACTGCGCAACTACCGTGGCAGGGGCCATGGAAAGCGAGGTGGAAACATGGCAACCGACCATAATAGCTAATCCCGCTTCTTTTGCTTTTTCTATCATTTTCAATGCTTCGGTAAGTCCGCCGGCCTTGTCGAGCTTAACGTTCACCGCCCCGAAATTCTCGGCGACCTTTTGGATGTCATCACTCGTGTGCGCCGATTCATCCGCACACAGCAAGATAGACGTTCTCACATTCTTAAGAATATTGGAATGTTTCGCGGGCACTGGTTGCTCGATGAGCTCGACTCCGGCCGACTCGCACAAACGCACGTTCGCCTCAAGATCGCTCTCATTCCATCCTTCGTTTGCGTCGACGATGAGCCGCGCTTGCGGAGCAGCATTCCGCACAGCCGCGAGTCGTCCTTCATCGTCGGTTCCAATTTTTATTTTCAAAAGTGAAAACGTTTTTGCAGCTTCTGCCGCGCCCGCAGCCATTTTTTCCGGAGTGTCCAAGCTGATGGTGTATGCCGTCGGTTTTGGTTGCGGTGCTTGGATGCCCACCAACTCCCATATGGTCTTCCCACTTCGCTTCGTCTCAAGATCCCACAGGGCGCAATCGAGCGCGTTCCTCGCCGCTCCGGCAGGCAACAATTTTTGCAGCTTCTCCCGACCGACCCCATTCTCTATCTCACTCTTTACCGACGCCATTTGATCTTGAACACTTTCGACCGATTCGCCATAGCGGCTATACGGCATACACTCCCCGCGCCCCTGATGTGCGCCATCGCGGATGGTCGCAACAATGACCTGCGCTTCGGTCTTTTCTCCTCGCGAGATGGCAAATCTCCCGCGAATGGGCCATGATTCCGCTACACAAGAAAGTTCCATCACGGCACTATATCACTTTACTTCGCGCCAACTCTGTTTCCTGGCACGTTGTACACATTGCGCTAGAGACCCGGTGGAATACAATGCACCTCCTGTTGTTTGTGGAAGTCGGGTTCAATTCCCGCACTGTGCCGCAACGGTAAAGTCCGCCAAATTGGCGGAACGAGTCCGGTCGTCAAACAACGGTAACATCCCGAGCAGGAAGACTGTGCGCCGGTCGAAAGGCGCGTCAAAGGTCTCCGCTTGGGCGGAGATTTTGCATTTTATATGAAAAAATACGTCGCACTTGCCATCGCGATCATCGCCCTTAGCGGAGGGGCATTTTTCACGCAACAGTGGTTCGTCGAATCTTTTTCCACCGAAAACTCGTCCCAAACCTCCAACACCAACTCAACAACGTTTACCGCAACGACAACGAGTTCCGTTTTGGATGTGATGCATACTCTCGCTGGCATGGGTTCGCTTAGCTTTTCGGGACGTGATTTCCCCGGTCTGGGATTCTTTGTCGAGGAAATAAACGAGCGTAAAAACACGGATGGGTACTATTGGATACTCCTCGTCAACGGAAAAAAATCCGATCTCGGCGCTTCACAAGCGCGCCTCAAAGAAGGCGACGTCGTCGAGTGGAGGTATGAAAAAGGTTACTAGTAATTATTAATAACGTTACACGTATGAACCGTTTTAGAATATTCGCAATCTTTATTTCGTTCGCATTGTTTCTGCCCATTGCCACAAACGCAGATACCGTCCCGACGGTATCCGTGGGAGATACGTGTACCGTCACGGATACCGATGGCGAGCCGCACAGTTATAGCGGACAGTTTCTGGGCATCTGCGCACTTGCAGCCGCAAAGGACCAAGGGGTGATCAGCTCTTATACACTGGAAAATTTTTCGTTCGGGCTCTTTTTGCAAAGCCTTAATGGCACAACTCCCGGGGCAACGCAATTCTGGAGCATTTCCCAGAACGGCGTAGAGGCGATGGTCGGACTTAGCGACATGACGCTCGCCTCCGGCGACCTCCTTTCGTTCCAGCTCACCGACTGGTCCGACAACTCGACCGTTGGAGCACCCGTGCAGTTTAGTATCGGAGCGCTCACGAGTTCGGCGAGTAACGCAAGTTCAGGCTCGTCTTCTTCCGGCGGAGGCGAATATCTAAAGGGGCGCGAGTTCAACACTTCGACGGCACTCGAATTCCTCGCGAGCAAACAGAACGCCGATGGTTCGTACGCGTCCGCTCTTTTGACCGATTGGGCGGCTATCGCCTTCGGTTCAGCGAACGACTCGGTCTGCAACGAAGCGTGCAGTGCCGCACGTCAGAAACTCCGAATGTATCTCTTTGACGCGGAGCCTGAATTGTCCAGCGTCACGGATTACGAACGGCATGCCATGGCTTTAATGGCGCTTGGAATAAATCCGTATTCGGAGACAAGCATAGATTACGTAACACCGATAGTAAGCGCCTTTGATGGTACGCAGATAGGAAACTCATCACTCGTCAACGACGACATGTTCGCTGTCTTCCCTCTTTTGCATTCCGGATATTCGAAGACCAACGCAATGATGGAGGCTATCGTCTCGTTCATTCTTTCCAAACAAAAAGTGAGCGGCTCATGGGAAGGAAGCGTTGACCTGACCGCGGCAGCGCTTCAAGCACTTGCACCTTTTGGTGAACAGGCGGGAGTGACGCAGGCTATCGAAAAAGCGGAGGAGTTTTTGCGGCGCAATCAGAATGAATCGGGGATCTTCGGGCCGAACAGTTTCTCCTTGAGCTGGGTATTGCAGGCCATAGCGACACTCCAACAAACTCCTGATGACTGGAGCAAGAGTGGCCTAACACCGCTCGGGTATTTGGGCGTGCTTCAGCAAGAAGACGGTGGCGTCGAGCCATTGAGCGCCGGAAAGGACGCACGAGTGTGGGCCACGAGCTATGCGATTCCGGCCGCGCTGGCAAAACCGTGGAACGACATACTCGGCTACTTCACGCGGCCGGTTTCGGTCGAACCCGCCGCGACATCCACTGATACTGATACTCGTATACCAATGAGGGTATCGGCCGCGCCAACACAATCAATAACAGCATCCGCATCCGAGCCCGCCACAACGAGTGCAACGACTTCGCCAAACGTCGCCCTGGCCGGACAGGCTGCCGTCGCAGTAATAGCCGATGAACCAAACAGTGGGTCCTTGGTCTGGCTATCTGGACTATTCCTTATCCTCGGCGCGACTTTCTACTTCCTCCGGCGCCTGCCTGCCGGTCAGGCAGGCGCTTGAAGAGCAGCGCGTACATATCGTCCTTTGCGGATATCAGAACTTCCTTCCGATTTACTTTCTCGACGAACTCAACTGGCGCCCCTTCGATGATGCAAAGCGGCTGGCGTTCGGCTCCCTCGCCCATCACAAGCGTCGCCGCGGTCGCGAGCGAATCGGCGACATCCGTCATCGTGACCTTGAGCTTTCTGCCGAAAATATCTTTCTTGCCGCGATAGTCCCGTACTCCGCGAAAACCAGCATAACCGAGTGCAGTCCCCGTCACGCCCGCACGCATCGGAGCGATCCTACTGTCGGTGACCACCACCCCAAGACACTTTACTTTGTAAAGTGACATTAGGTGGCGTCGAAACCGTGCGGCAGACTTGAAGCTGTCTTTCGGCAAAAGAACCAGTTTGCCGTCGGCGTTCGAATCGTCTATCCCCGCGTTCACGAGAAGCGTGCCGTCTTTCTCCGTCCACCACCACTCCGGATGTGTTTGCAGTGCCCACTTGCTTTCTTTTTTAATGAGCGCCTCCTTTTCTTTCCTGTTTCTCACTTGTGCCGTCCGCCCTTCCGAAAGCGCGACGATCTTCGACGTTACGGCGAGAATGGAGCCCTCCTTCAGTTTCGATACGTGCGCGCGTATGAACGCGACCAGATCGTCCCCTTCTCTAAAGATGCGGGTACGTATCGGGCGGACGTTCATGGCTATTTGTCGCGGAGAAGGCGCAGACCGAGGTATGAGAGCGGCGTGTAGACGAAGCCCATGGCGACCTTGAAGAGCCACCACGTGATGATGATGCGGATAAGGACGGGCGTCGGATACACGCCAGCGAACGCGATGACCATAAAAAGCGCGGAATCGAAGAACTGCGACCAGATGTTGGAGAGGTTGGAACGTAGCCAGAAGTGTTTGTCGCCGAACTTCGCCTTGAAGAAAAAGAACGAGAGCACGTCTTGGTATTCGGCGATGGCGAACGCGACGAGGCTCGCGATCGCAATACGGAGCGAAATGCCGAATATTTGATCGTAACTCTGATGTACCCACTCACCGGCCACGTCCCACGGAAGCGCAATGGAGATAAAGGAGTACAGAATGAAAAGCGCGGTGGAGGTGAAGCCTGCGATGACGAAGAGCCGCGCCATTTTCTTTCCGTATACTTCCCCGATGACATCGGTTGTGAGAAAGACGAACGGGAACGAAAAGACCGCGACGGAGACGTGGAGGCCGAGTATAAAGGGCATTATCTTAAGGCCGAGGGTATTGGCCGCAAAAAGGGATGCGAGGTAGACCGCGAGCGCGATGGCTATTTTCTTTACATCCCGCTCGGTCAGTGTTGGCATGAAGGGTGCATTGTACGAGATTCTTGTTCTCCTGCAATAGTGCCGCGGGGGAGACTCGAACTCCCAATCCCTTGCGAGAACATGCTTCTGAAGCATGCGTGTCTACCAGTTTCACCACCGCGGCGTCGCTCGATTATGCCTATAGATCGCTCAATTTTCAAATGTTTTCATTATCCCAATACTTAGTTTCAAAACTAAGTATCGGGATGAGTAGCAGGAGCAATAACTAATACTGCGGCGGCTTCTCTATTTCTTCGAAGGGTGACCGCTCACAAGTATGTTGTCGCTGAATATTTTGCGCTCTACGCGGGTCAGACGAAGTGCCTGCCGGATTGAGGATGAGCCCTTTCCTCCCACTGCACTTTTCGCGGTCTCACCACCGATAAGGATTGGAGCGAGAAATGCATACACTTTGTCGACGCATCGTGCGTCGACGAAACTTCCCAGCACGTCCCCTCCCCCCTCGACGAGCACGCTGATTATTTCACGCCTGTACAACTCGCGCATCAGAGCCTTTACGTTAATCCTACTTCCCATCTCGACGACCTCAATTTCCCTTCCAGCAAGCAGTCTTTTCTTTTTACTGTTCGCACGTTTGGTCGTGATGAGAAGAATGTTTTCATCGCGCAGAACGCGGGCCGTAAGCGGGATCCGCAACCGGGAGTCGAGAACTATTCTGAGCGGGTCCCTTCTCCCTTTCTTCCTGGTACCTAGATGCGGGTCGTCGCGAAGGACGGTGTTGATACCGACGAGGATCGCCTGATAATGTCCGCGCAACGCGCGCGCGTATCCTCGCGCGCGCTCATTCGTTATCCAGCGCGAATCGCCGGAGCGGGTGGCGATCTTCCCGTCCAAACTTGCGGCAAATTTTATCGCAACGAACGGACGACGATTGCGGTGAAAAAAGAGAAAGCCTTCGTTGAGCACTTCCGCCTCTGCGGAACATCCTCCCATCGAAACCTCGATGCCTGCGCGTCGTAGCCGCCGGATGCCTGCGCCGGAAACTTGCGGGTTCGGATCGCGCATACAACAAACGACCCCCTTTATTTTTGCCCGTATGATCGCATCGACGCACGGCGGCGTCTTGCCCCAATGGCTGCATGGTTCAAGGTTGATGTACAGTGTGGCGCCGCGCGCCTTCCCGGCGGCGGCTTTAAGCGCATCGACCTCCGCGTGCGGCGCTCCGATCTTGTGATGATACCCACGGCCTATGATGCGGCCATTTTTCACGATGACCGCTCCTACCATCGGATTCGGGAACGTCCGGCCGCGCGCTTGTTTTGCAAGCGCAAGCGCATCTTTCAGGTAACCGACGTCGCGAGCATTCACCTTCTGCATGGCGCTAGACCGCTGTGAGTTTGTGACCAAACTTGTGCTTTTTCGTCGCAAGGTAGCGCCTATTCACATGATTCGGCGCAACCTCGAGCGGCACGCGCCTCGCGACCGTGATGCCGTTCTTTTTTATGCACTTTACTTTGTGCGGACTGTTCGTCAGCAGTGCGATGCGCCCGATGCCGAGGTCGCGCAGCATGTCGGCGGCGGCGTCGTAGCGACGAAGATCCGCATCGAAGCCGAGTGCGTAGTTCGCCTCCATGGTATCGAGTCCGCGCGCTTGCTTGGCGTATGCCCGTATCTTATTGGCAAGCCCGATACCCCGCCCTTCCTGGTCGAGATAGAGTAGAACGCCGCGGCCAGCCTTTTGTATCGCCGCAAGGCTGGCGTGCAACTGCTCTCCGCAATCGCAGGTGAGCGAGCCGAGCGTGTCACCGGTTAGACATTGCGAGTGTATGCGCACGAGCATTGGTTCTTCGATATTGCCTAAGACGAGCGCAACGTGTTCACGCTTATCGAGTACGGAGTGGTAGACGTGTATATCAAACGTACCGTATTCCGTCGGCAGCTTCGCGGAAGCTTCGCGCACGACGGACGAGGAGGTCGCCTTGGGGATCGGGTGTGTTCGCACGTGGCGGATGAGGTCACGTATCGCAACGACGGGTAGGTCGAACTGCTCTCCCATGTGCATGAGCTCCGGCATTCGCGCCATGCGGCCGTCCTTGCGCAACACCTCGCACAAGACACCCGCAGGATGTCCGCCGGCGAGCTTCGCGAGAGCCACACCAGCTTCAGTGTGACCCTGCCGCGCGGAGAGGCCGTCGTCGTGTGCGATGAGCGGAAAGACGTGGCCTGGCCGTGTGATGTCCTTTGCTTTTGAGCGCGGGCTGGCGAGCGTCAGTATCGTCTTTGCCCTGTCGTGCGCGGAAATTCCCGAGTCAATACCTCGCGCGGCATTCACGGAGACGCCGAAATTCACCCCCGTGGCCTCGGTGTTCTCGTGTGAAGCTACCATGAGCGGGAGCGCCAAGCGCCGCGCCTGCGCGCTCTCTATCGCCACGCAAACCAAGCCCTTGCCGTGGGTAACCATGAAATTCACTTTCTCGGGAGTAGCCGCATCCGCGAGCATGAAGAGGTCGCCTTCGTTCTCGCGACGCGGATCGTCGACCAGCAGTATCATGCCGCCTTTTTTGAGCCTCGCGAGCGCTTCTTGGACTGTTGCGAGTGCTCTCTTCATATCGTTTTGAGAAGCTTAATCATCGCAAGGGCCGTGTGCGCGGCCTCGACGCCCTTGTTCTCCACCTTGCGCGTCGCACGCTCGACCGCGTCTTTCGGGTCGTAGACGGCGAGCACCTCGAAGACGACCGGGATTTCGTACTGCAGCGAGACGTCCATACAGCCCCGACTGCATTCGTTTGCTATCTGTTCGAAGTGATAGGTCTTGCCTTTGTATATGGCGCCGAACACGATGATGGCATCATACATGCCTTTCTGTGCAAGACGCTTTGCGGCGAGCGGTATCTCAAACGCGCCTGGCACGCGCACGAGCGTCAGCTGTTTTTTTGCCACCCCTTCGCGCGCGAGCGTCGAAAGGCAATGTTTTTCCAGCGGGTTCGTCACTTCCGGGCGGAACGAACTGCTTACAATCGCGATGCGGATATCTTTTTTATTTTTCATGGCGTCGCATACAAGATGATCTGGTAAATTTGTGAACGTACTTGGCCACGATATCCACTTCGACATTGACCATGTCGCCCGCCACGACACGTGCGAACGTCGTGTGACCTTTCGTGTGCGGGATAATTCCGATACTAAAACCTCCGTCGTCCACTTCAATAAGTGTCAGAGAAATGCCGTCGATGGCGACGGAGCCTTTCTCCACCATGTATTTCGTGAGCTCCTCGGGAGCAGAGAACGAGACGATGTGGCTGTTGTCGCTCCGGCCGACATGGGTGACCTTCGCGGTTCCGTCCACGTGCCCTTGCACGATGTGACCTCCGAAACGCCCCTCTGCTTTCAGAGGCAACTCCAGATTGACCGGGCTGCCCTGCTTCAGGCTTCCAAGCGTCGTCCTGCGCAACGTCTCCGGCATGACGTCAGCCGCGAAAATATCTTTTGCGGGAATGTCACTCACGGTGAGACACGCACCGTTCACGGCAACACTCGCTCCGGGCGAAAGCTTTTTAACGAACGTGCTTTCAGCCTGAACATGCAGACGGCCTGCCGTCTTTTTCTGTATCATTCCTTGCTGTTCGATGATGCCGGTAAACATACAAACAAAAAACCCCTTCTTCGGGGTCTGAAGCCCGCTCACATAGCGAGCGGCCATCCTTCTTTCGTCCCGACTTTACGGTCGGCTCCGGGATCTCACCGGATCATGTCTTGTTAAGACTCGCGGGCTCGCCTTTGCAGGATTACCGCCGATTAGGATTTACACCTGACCCCGAAGGATAGCGCCATTCTATCACGCCTTCGCGTCGGGAGCCATCAAAGAATTCGGGTCTTTGCCGTCCCAGCGTATCTGTCCGTGCACGACCATGTTCGTGAGCTTCGGTTGCCATTCGTGCTCGGCGGCTTGAACGGCCCTCTGAATTTCGGCAGCGGTCATTCCCTTTTTGAGCGATATTCGATGTTCGAAAAATACCGGGCCGCGGTCCATTTCTTCGGTGACGAAGTGCATCGAAAATCCCGATTCAGTTATCTCGCCTGCGTCGAGCGCGGCCTTTACCGCTTCGTGGATGCGATCGCCATACATGCCCTTTCCACCGAATCGATGGTCAAGCTGTGAAAGAAGTGCGGGATGGATATTGAACGTCTTCGCCGGGTCCAGCCCATGCACCTGCCTGAGCCATCCCGAAAGCGCGACCCAGAGTTCATCTTTTTCTATTGCAGTCTTTTGCAAAACACTAGCATAGTGCTCGGCATCGTATGGGCCGGGAAAATAGATGAACGGCACGCCGAGCTTGTCTGCCCTCTCGCGCACGCTACCGTGCTCGTGATTTGAAACAACCGTAACTATCTCCGCATCCAGCACCGGTTTTTGCTTTGCCTCGCCGTAGCCTTGGCGGAGGCGGGTCGCCGCGACTAGGTTCTCAAATCCGCTTCCCCCGTCCACTTTGGTTCCTGATGCAAAGACAATCAGTTTCGGACTCATGTTATTCCACCGCCTCGACTGATGCGCCGAGTTCGGTGAGGCGCTCGTGCATGCGCTCATAGCCGCGGTTTATCGGATACACCTCGCGGAGCGTTGACTCACCTTCTGCCGCAAGCATCCCTATCAAAATAATAGTCGCGGGGCGGAGCGCAGGCGGAGCTTCGATATCCGCGGCATGGAGTTTGGTCGGTCCTTCTATGAACACCCGATGCGGGTCGGCAAGAAGCATGTTCGCACCGAGCTTTGCCATTTCCATGTAGTAGATAGCGCGGTTCTCGTAGACCCAGTCGTGGATGAGCGTGCGGCCTTCGGCTTGCGTTGCGACCGGCACAAAGAACGGCAAGTTGTCGATGTTGATACCCGGGTACGGACGCGGCGCGATCTTCTCGGGCGGCGCGAGAAGTTTCGAGGGGAACAGCGTCACGTCGGCTAAAACCGTCCGTCCGTTCTCGGCGGTGTACTTGGTGCCATACTCGTACTTCTGCCCCATTTGCCCGAGCGTCACAAGCTCAAGTTCGAGAAAATCCATGGGGCAGCGTTTTATCGTGAGCTCGGAACTGGTGGTCGCCGCAAGGGAGATAAAGAACATCGACTCTATCGGGTCTTCGCTTGGGTAAAACACAACGTCACGGTCGATGTCGTCGACGCCGTGGACGATAAGCGTCGAGGTCCCTATGCCTTCGACCCTCACGCCGCATACCTCCAAAAATGTGCAAAGGTCCTGCACCATGTAATTGGCGCTTGCATACTTGATGGTGGTCTTTCCGGGAATTTTTGCGGCGGCCATAAGAACGCTTTCCGTTCCCGTGTCGCTCGATTCGTACATGGCGACTTCCCCCACCGTCTTCTCTTTGGAAGAAACACTGTACATCCCCTCCGAGCCCTTCAATATCTGGATGCCCAAAGCGCCGAGTGCTTGGATGTGCGGCATCATCGTGCGGCCGCCGAGATTGCACCCACCCGGAAGCGGCAACTCGAACGACTCGAACAGATGCGCGAGAGGTGCGGTAAAAAGCACAGTGCTTCGTGTTTTTGCCGCAGCGGCCCTGTCCATTTTTTCAGGCGTGAGTTTCTTCGGCGGAGAGACCACGACATCACCGTTCGTCCACTCGACCTCGGCACCGATGCTTTTCAAGACTTCGATAAGACGATGCACCTCTTCTATTTTCGGGACGCGTTTTATGGTGGTCGTCCCGCGGTTCAAAAGGGACGCGGCAAGGATCGCGACCGTGGCGTTCTTCGAGATGTTGGTCACGACCGAACCTGAAAGCTTTTTCCCGCCAATAACCTTGTAGTTCATGTGCGCGCTGAAGGGATCGAACCTTCGGCCTTCCCCTTATCAGAGGGATGCTCTACCACTGAGCTAAGCGCGCATTGTCTCGTGTCAGGCGATGGTAACAAAAATGACCATACTTCTCAACACAAAAGTGCTTCGACAAATACGGGGCGTTTTGGCGGCACAATGCCCATTTCATCAGACACTATCCACGCAAGTTCCTGGCCGAATACCCCTCGAACGATACAATGGGTACATTACTCACCTCACGAGCCTCACTGTATGAATTGGCGCTGGTTTCTCGGGATCGCCATGATCGTTGTCGCTGCAGTGGCGGGATTCATGTACTTTTCTCAAAGTAAAAGTGCGGAGTCGGCGAAAACCTACCGCATAGGTGTCTTGGTACGAGGCTCCGGCTACGACGCCGCGGTCGCGGGATTCAAGAAGCGCCTGGGAGAGCTTGGATACCAAGAGGGCACGAACGTTACGTATGACATACAATTCATTTCCGATAAAGATCAGCTGCCCGTAGTGTCACGCAAATTCGTGCAGGACGGTGTAGACCTTATTCATACGTACTCGACACCCGCGACCGAAGCCGCCATCACAGCAGTGCAGGCCTCGGGACGTCCCATTCCGATCGTGTTCGGTTCTGTCGGCGACCCTCTCCTTATACCCGGAGTGCGTTCTATCAGCCATCCAGGCGGCAACGTCACGGGGGTCGCAAGTTTATCGACCGACCTCACGTCGCAGAGACTACAGCTCCTCAAAGAGTTCGACCCCTCCATCAAACGCGTCGCGATGCCGCACACTGCACCGGAGGCAGGCGATGTCGCGGCGGACAAATCCGTCGAGATCGCAAAAGACACGGCAGAAAACCTTGGTATTGAGTTGACTTTGTTCCCCGTCAAAACTAAAGATGATAACGCACTGGTCGCGGTGCAGATATTGGGCAAGGATTTCGACGGAATGATAGTCGGCGGCGATTCGCTGGTTTGGGGCAGCATCGATGTCTACATCAAACAGGCCATCCAGGAAAAAATACCTTTCTCCGTGTTCAGCCGATCACAGGTCGAAGCGGGGGCGCTTTTCGGGCTCGGACCCGATTATGCTGTCTCCGGAAGGCAATCGGCCGATATCGCGAATAAGATCCTCCGCGGAGGAAACCCCGGAGATATACCGGTGCAAATACCGGAGAAACTGGTGCTCGTCGTCAACGAAGAAACAGCGCAAGCAATGGGCGTCAAGTTCAGCGAAGCATTTCTGAAGAAAGTGGACGTCATAATCGAGAAGCAGGCCCAGTAAAAGCACCTCGAGGGACACCATGGATACACCTGCTTTTCTTGCGTTCCTCTCGCGAAGACGAATTCTCATCCTCTTGTTCCTTGTGGCCTGGCTCGTATTCCTCGACCTTCTGTGGCTGGTCCCCACTCGCGAGAGCGTGCGTTTGTCGGCTTCAGAGCTTTCGATGCAGGTCGCGGACAATGCAAGTTCCAACGTCAGCACCTACCTCGAAAGCGTACTTGCAAAAGTCCAAAATGCGGCTTTGGATATTGAAGCCGAACCGGAGCGCGCGCAACTAACAATAGACAGACTGCTGCGGAGGAACCAATCGTTCATCAATGCTGCAGTTGTGGATCGCGATGGGACCGAGTCGTTGCGTTCCGGCCTATTTAGCGAGGTGGGTGGAAGGCGCGAATATGCAAAAATGTCCGGAGTCTATCTCGCGCTCGCAGGCTCGCCGAGTTTTGGCGACGTTGTTAAAGATGAGAGAGGCAGACCAACTTCACTCATCACCGTCCCGATCACTCGACCCGACGGAACACGCTCGGTACTTGTCGTCGACTTCACCTTGGAACACTTCACGGGGGTCGTCAGCATACCGAGGACCGGAAATTGGAAAGTATACATAACAGATAAAAAGGGGCTTGAGATCATAGGACCCGACGCTTCCACGGCGGAAAGCGGACGCAACTTCCTTGCACGACCAATCGTCCAGAAGGTGGCGGTGGACGGGCAAGCGGCGGATGGTCTTGCCGTTGATGATGCATACGTAAACGACCAGGGTGTACGGGTGTTCGCCGTGGGCGTCCCGATACCAATAGCGAATTGGGGCCTCTTCGTCGAGCGGCCGGAGACGGAAGCGTTCGGGGGGGTTTCTGTGGTGACACAGCTCGCCGTCGCCATCATCGCGCTCGGACTGCTCGCCATACTGGTCGCCCTCTGGAGTTACTGGCGGTTGACGACGCTCAACGAACGATTGAGCGTCCAAGGGCGCGACTTGCTCCAGATGAATACGCAACTGAAGGAACTCGACAGGATAAAAACGGAGTTCATTTCAGTGGCCGCCCATCAGCTCCGCACACCGCTCTCGGCTCTCAAGTGGACGCTGGGGCTGCTCATCGACGAGCATACGGAGAACTTGTCCGTTGAACAAAAAAGTCTGCTAATGAAAGGATTCGAGAGCAACGAGCGCATCATCAAGCTCATCAACGAAATGCTCGTGGTCACCCGTATAGAATCCGGGAAGATAAAGCTTACGTTCGCGCCTATCCACATCGAAGACCTCATCGAAAGTATCGTGCTTGATTTCGCCGGCCAAGCGCACGTGCGCAAGGTCGTGCTCTCATTCGACCGCCCGAAGGAGCATCTCCCCTTTATCTCCGCCGACTCGGAACAGGTGCGCAACGTCATACAGAACCTCATCGAAAATTCCATTCGATACACGCTCGACGGCGGTTTTATACGGCTCAACGCCAGCGCCGAAGGGCGCATGGTGAAAGTGACGGTCGCCGACACCGGTATCGGCATCCCGGCAAAACAGCAGTCGAGTATTTTCAATAAATTTTTCCGCGCTGATAATGCTGCAAGACATAGAACTGACGGGAGCGGTCTCGGACTTTTTATAGCTAAAAATATCGTCGAAAAGCACGGAGGCCAACTTACGTTCGAGAGCACCGAGGGAAGCGGCACGACGTTTTACCTTACGCTTCCGATATCCACCAATGACAGGGCGGTATGAGAAATGTGTATTACACTTAGACATCAAGCTTGCTATGCAACAAAAGAAGAAAGTCCTCCTCATCGAGGACGAGAAAATACTGGGCGAGATACTGCTTACGAAATTGAGCAGTCAGGGATACGACGCGAAGTGGGAACTCGACGGAGAGGCTGGCCTCGAATCAATACGAAAGTTCAAACCCGACATGATATTGCTCGATATCGTTATGCCGAAAAAGAATGGGTATGAGGTCCTTGAGGAGATACATAAAGACGAGGAGCTCAAGAAGATACCGGTTATCGTTATTTCAAACTCGGGGCAACCGGTTGAGATCGAGCGTATTCTCGCGCTCGGTGCAAAGGATTATGTCGTGAAAGCGCAGTTCAGTCCCGAGGAAGTGCTCGCAAAAATGCATCGGTACATCTCCGGCGACACCGCGGAGGAAGCAAGTGCGTCGCTCGCATCGGCTCGCAAGAAGATCGCCATCTTGGTCATCGAAGACGACGCCTTCCTGTCGTCGCTCGCCACCACTCGCCTATCGGCCGAAGGCTACCAAGTCAGCTCTGCGTCCGATGGTGAGCAGGGCTGGAAAGCCGTTCAGGAACACCCGCCGGACCTCGTCCTCCTCGACCTGATCATGCCTGGAATGACCGGATTTGAGGTCCTGAAGAATATAAAGTCGGACGAAAAATTTAAGAACATTCCGGTAGTCATATTTTCCAACCTGGGCCAAGAGCAAGAGGTCGCGGAGGCCCGCGAGCTCGGCGCGGACGACTTCCTCGTAAAGTCGAATTTCACGCTCCGCGAAGTGATGGAGAAAATAGACGCCCTGCTTGCGAAACACGGAAAGCTCTAGATTTTTTTCCTATCAACACAAAAGCCACCCTTTCGGGTGGCTTTTGTTTATACACTCTTTTGTTCCGTCCAAACCGTCGGCCTTAGCCGCGCCGCGCGGCCTCTATAGCGGCGACATCGATTTTTTGCTCGTCATCATTGCATCGAACGCACGTTTTGCCTCGCTACCTCCAGATGCAAGAGCGTCGGTCAGCACGCGCGGCGTTATCTGCCACGATACTCCCCAGCGGTCTTTGCACCAGCCGCACGCGCTCTCCTTTCCGCCGTTCCCGACGATGGCATTCCAATAGCGGTCTGTTTCTTCTTGAGTATCCGTCGCTATCTGAAAAGAAAATGCCTCACTCTGCTTGAAGGTCGGGCCGCCATTGAGCCCGATACAGGAAATTCCGCACACGGTAAATTCTACCGTCAGCACATCGCCCGCCTTTCCATCCGGAAAATCAGAGGGTGCATGAAAAACGGCGCCCACATAGCTGTCTGGAAAAGTAGCAGCGTAAAATTCCGCTGCAGCTTGCGCGTCCTTTTCGTACCAGAGACAAATCGTATTCTTGGGTTGCGCGCTCATATGCGCCATTATAGCCGGTGGGATAATGAAGCGGGCATGTAGCATGGCGTGAGATATCTCACGGGGTATACCAAATACGCCATTTTCAATCGCTCGCCTACCGAGGGATTTAAAAAAATAATCGCGCTATAGGGGTCTGACCCCATTTCTGACACTCTTTTGTTCCCTCGTTCTCACTGTTTTATTTCTCGCGAATCTTTATTCCACCTCCATCTTTGCAATATCCAAAAAAAGGAATCTTCGCTTCCGCAAGACTCTCCATAATCGTAAGAATATATTTGATCTCTTCGGTCGACTCATTAAGCCTTTGTATGTAAAATTGGGCGTAATCAGAGCGTACCAGCAGATCAAATATTTCGGCGACACTAATAAGTTGACCTTCCTCTAATTCTACGTTCTCGCCTTCAACTCCGTCTATTTTTGAGGACTGAGTAATCTTAAATTTTTTCTTATGTTCGGCGCTGCCATACCGTTCCGCAAATGTGTCCGGTGTCACAGCGAGCGTAAAGCCTCCCGGGATTAGCAACATGCCTGTCGACGAGACAGGCTCAGAAGGAAGGCTCCTGCCCATGCGACTCGAAATATCGTAATAGCCGACCTCGTCACCAATTTTTGTGAATCTACCTTTTTGAACCTCGTTGAAGAAACGCAGAGAAAATTTTATTCCTTTGTAGGAAATGTTTAGGTATTTGTCTTCAGGAGAGTTGAGTTTACGTATGCTGTCTGTTGTTCGCTCTGTAACTTCACAACCCGCGCCTTTGAGCACCGTAGTAACGACGTCTAAAGTAGTTGAGAAGTTTAAAAATGTATTGTTGTCGAGAAAATGCTCCGGATGACCGCGTCCTTGTCTTTCCCTGAGTAACAAGGGATCGTTGATCAGCTCTCGCTCGAAACTTTTTTTATATTCCGCAAGAGTAGGTATTTTTATTTCTTCTGATTCTTCAATGCCGTGATCTTTTGGCGCCGCAAATGTGCGCCGATCTTCTAACATGCCATCACCATAACACAGCAGCCCCGACTTTCGTCGGGGCTGCTGGTTATACACTCTTTTGTTCCGTCCAAACGTATCTACGGACTTATCGTCAGCAAAATCAGCGAGAGGATAATTACGACCGCTAGAATGACGACTCTCCAGAAAGCTCTACTCCATTTGCCAAAAGATGGCTGAGCGCCTTCCGCTTCTCTGGAAACTAGACCGGCGATCGTGTCGAGGATCCAATCGGTCGCTGCGCCTATAAGTGCAATGACGCTATCCGTTATGCCGAACAGCGACCAGCAGGTAAGAAGTACAAAGGATAACAGGAAGAGGGCATACTCTGTAACAGGAGACAAGGCGAATATCGCGTCGAGCAGTCGCATTAT
>Ga0155896_131_pt1 | contig 19929 bp, 23 predicted proteins | sample RifCSPlowO2_01_FD_107550 | JGI IMG/M metagenome (GOLD analysis project Ga0155896, IMG submission 107550) | Candidatus Kaiserbacteria bacterium RIFCSPLOWO2_01_FULL_54_24
CTTCCAATTAACCTCGTATTCTCCCTTGAAGAGTACTTTGTATGCGATCGGCCCTAGTACGATTGGCACCACCATCCAAAGGGCTACCATAAGGATTGCGAACGCAAGCAAGCCCAGTATACCGAGCGGTATGCCAAGGAACGTGACGAGGAGCATGACGGAAACGACAGGGAGTACGATGAAGACCACGAGGCCTCTTCCTATTTCCATGAACGGCTGGGCAACCACGCTCTCGATGATCGTAGAGGAATATCGGCGGAAGAACAGACCGAGGAAAAGGGCGGGCACGAGATGCATGAGGAATGTACTGAAGACGGCAAAGAAAAGTATGGCTGCAACACCTGCCGAAGAAACTTTCTTCTCTACCTGCTTGAAGGTCGTCTCACCGGCGACCGTCGCCCCTTCCTCAAAGGTCGCTTCCTTCTTTGAGGTGTAGGTGAGGTTACCGCTTATTTTCGCGCTCTTGCCGAGCGTGAGTTTTTCGGCGAACACTTCGACGTTACCGACGACGAGACCGTTGAGATAGATATCGCCGCCGCCGATGCGTATGTCGCCCCCGACGGATGTATCAACCCTGACCGTGCCGCCGCCTGCCAGAAGGTCGCCTTTGATACCGGACCCGCCGATACTCAATTGGCCTCCGGCGACAGCGGCGTCGCCTCCGACGCCGCCCTGGAGCGTGATATTTCCGCCCGCCACGCGCACGTCATCGGCCACGTTGCCGAGGATGGTGAGCGAGCCTCCCGCCATCATAAGGTCGCCGCCGACTCCTCCGCTCACGAGAATATTACCTCCCACGGTGATAAGGTCTCCTGCGACCACCCCTGCGCTCGAGACATTTCCACCCGCAATGTAGATGTCCTCTGTTATCCTTTCATTCCCCGCTACCGAAGGCTGTTCTCCCGTCCGAATTTCTGCGGCTTGCCCCAGGAAGGGCATTATTACCAAAAGGCCAATAATTGAGAGCCAGAGAGCATGTCTCCCCACAAAGGTTTTATTCATATGCCGCTATTGTGATACGGAGACTTGTGCCGCGCAAGTGCCTGTCCGGCCGAGCGAATCGCGGACGGTGAGCGTGTATGTGGTGCCTGTCTGCGGATTCACGAACGTGCCGCCGGTGGAGGAGACGGCGCCAAAGCCGGAAAGAGTGGCCGACTGCGCGTTGCTTGAGACCCAGGCGAGGCTCGCGCTTTGCCCTCTCGAGATCGCCGTGGGATGGGCCGAGATAACACAAGACGGGAGCGCAGAATTTCCGCGGTCCACCGACACGCGGGTGTAGCAACTCCCGGTGCCGCCTTGCCCCACTACATTAAGCATGAACGTGCGGTCCGAGAAAATGGATGAGACCGTGCGCGAACCTTCGGTAGGTACCGCGCCGATGTCGTTGAACGATGCGCGCGTTGCGTTGAACGTGCCCCACTGCAAGACCGACGAGCCGCCATACGGCACCGTCATCGGCTGTGCAGAGACCCAGCATGATGGCTGTGGATATACTATCGGCGCGGGTTGGCGCGGCGGCGCGGGTAGAGGAGCCGGTGCGCGTACAGATGCGGCGGCCTGCATGATAACCATTGAAGTTTGCTGCGCGCCGGGAATTATCTGCTGGGCCATTTTCCCAATGCCCGGAAACGCTTCCACGTACCACGGTTCGTCGTAGACCACCACGTCTCCGTACGCATAAGGGTCGCGTGTATCATCTACGTAGTCCACGTAGTAGGGACCTTCAGCGTCGTAGAATGGTCCCTCAACGTCGTCTGCAACGTAGAAATACTCTTCAGTGCCGTCGGCGACATAGAAAGGCTCCTCTTCCGTGTACCACTCATATGCCGAAGAGAGAGGCACGTCCTGGTCTTCAGAAGAAACGTACCACCAAGATTCTTGGTAGGTGTCCTCATAGTAGTACGGATCGTATGGCGGATCCCAGAAGGTCGTCTCTACAGGAACATCGTTCGTCTCCCATTCGCAGTCACCTTCATAATAGCAATCGTAGTACGCGAGCACGCCCGAAGCAGTGAGTTGGCCATTTTCCGGAGCCGAAAAATCAAGGGAGAGATAATCCAAAGACAGCCCTCCCACTATCAAGAGCAGGGCCCCTAAAAAGAGGGTGACGACGTACCTCATACGCACATGGTACGACAGTGTCTCAATATGAGAAAGGGGTGGTGTGGATTCCTATGCGTAGCACTCCCGCTCACGCAACACTCCAAACAACAAGACCCGGCATTCGCCGGGTCTTGTCGCGAGGAATTGCGATTACGAGCGTTTACATCATCCCCCCACCAGCGCACTGCCTGCAGTTCCCCTTGTGCTTCACGAGCTCGTACACGGCAGCGAGGCCGACGAGCAAGTACACGAGCCCCTCTACCGCCGGCCATGACCCGAAGATCATTCCGACAACGTTCCAGTTGGAGCCAAGAAAACCACCGAGACCGATAAGGCCCCAGTTGATTCCCCCCACGATGAGGAGGATAAACGCGACCATGTGCAAATTTTTCATATAGACAGATAAAAGACAGCAATTATTGGCTGATAAGTCGACCTCTTTTTAATCCGTACCTTAAGTATGAACTACCAGTGAAAACGCGCCAATAAGTTATCCACTCGACCCGCTCCCTCCTCGCGGCAAGCCATCTTGTCAGGATCCCCCGTTCGCCTTCTCCGCTTCGTAAATGCGGCGGCGCAGTTCGGTCGTCGAAAAGCCGTGGTCGCGCGTATTGAAATACATCTCGATGGGAAGGTCGTGCCCGGTGTACGGCTTCCTCTTCCAATCCGCGCCGATGATACGCACGTCGAACCCGTACTTATTTTCTTTCAATATCTCGTACAACTGCGCTTCCGTGTCATATTCGAATATCTCGTCGATGTATTTGATGCCCTCAAGAATGATGCGCCGCTCCTTGAGCGACATGATGGGTTGGTTCTTCTCGGGCCTGTCTATCGTGGGGTCGGAATGGAGCCCGACGATGAGGTAATCACACACCTCTTTCGCCTCTTTGAACATCAAAACGTGCCCGGCATGACAAAGGTCGAACGCGCCAACCGTCACACCGACCTTTTTGCCGTCTTTCATTGAAAAAGCATAACATGTTCGGAGCAATGGGAGAAAAGCGACACTATGATAAAATGTCGCGATGCAAGCGCTCCTGGCTTCATACTCGAAAGATGAGGCGCTCTTGCGTCTCGCGCGACTACTAACAAAAAGCGGATGGGCATTGCTTTGCTCGGCGGGGACGGCTAAATACTTGAAGGAAAATGATATTGATTGCCGCGACGTGGCGGAGATAGTTGGCGCGCCGATTTTGGGTCACCGCGTGGTCACCCTATCGCGTGAATTGCACGCAGGCCTGCTCTCGACAGATGCCGACGCGGCCGAATTGGAAAAGCTCGGCGTGCCGCGGATCGATTTGGTGTATGTGACGCTGTATCCGCTTGAAAAAACGATTGCGGACGGTGGGACGCCGGCGGAAGTTATCGAGAAGACCGACATCGGCGGGCCGACGCTTTTACGCGCCGCCGCGAAGGGGCGGCGCGTCGTACTCTCCTCCCCTGCCCAGCTGGACGAATTCGAACAAAAACTCGCAAGCGGTTTCGATGAGAAGTATCTGACGAAACTCGCCGCCGCCGCCGAACGCCGCGTGGCCGAGTATGTCGCCACCTCCGCCTCGTACTGGGAAAAGCAATGACATGACGCAAGAAACCAACCTCTACACCATTACCGTCCCCGTCATGCAGAAAGCGCTGCAAGCGCTCGACAAGATCCTCGACAAGGTTACCGAGATGGCGGCTACAAAAGCTCTGGAGCGACGTCCTGCCCCTTATTTCGAAGATGCGCTCCTGCAGAGCCGCCTCGTCTTCGACCAGTTCCCCTTCGTGGCACAAGTGCGCATCGCCTGCGACAACGCCAAGGGCGGTGCGGCGCGCTTGGCCGAAGTGGAAATTCCCGCATTTGAGGACAATGAGAAAACAGTGGCGGAGCTGAAGGCTCGTATCGAGAAGACGCTCGCGTTTCTCAAGACCATCAAGCCAGAGCAGATCATCGGCAAAGAAAACATCAAGGTCACGCTTCCCTACTGGGGCGGCAAGCATACGACCGGTTTTGAGTACGTCACCGAATACCTCCTGCCCAACTTTTTCTTCCACATCACCACCGCCTATGCAATTCTGCGCAAGAACGGCGTGCCCCTCGGCAAGGATGACTACATCGGCGAATTGCCGCTGAAAGACTAAAATGCCGGCGCGCCATTTCTTCTTCGACCTCGACAACACGCTCACGCGGAGCAAGTCCCACATCGCGCCGGAACATACATCTATCCTCAAAAAACTCATCTCCCTAGCTGACGTCATCGTCGTCTCGGGCCACGCCGAAAAAGATATTAAGGCGCACCTCGAAGGCGTGAGTGGTTTTTACACGATGGGCCAGAACGGCAACGTGGCGAAAATGCCCGACGGGACGATCATCTGGGAGCGCAAACTCTCGCCCGATCAGGTCGAAGCTATCCACCGCTTCATTGCGAAGGCGCGCACACACCTTGCGTACAAGGTCGAGAATGAGAATGACATTATCGAGGACAGGGGCGCGCAGATCGCCTTTAGCCTGATAGGCCATCATCTGAACCAGGACATCAAAGACGCCTTCGACCCTGACCATGCGAAGCGCAAAAAGCTGCTCGAAGACCTCGTGGCCGACGTCGCCGAACTGCGCGATAAGCACAAGGTGGACGTACTTATCGCGGGCACGACCAATCTCGACATCATTGAGTACGGCAAAAATAAAGGTTTCAACATCGCCGCGTTCATCGAAAAAATAGGATGGAAAAAGGAAGATTGCATCTACATCGGCGACGCTCTCTTTCCCGGCGGCAACGACGAGACCGTCATCGGCATAATCCCGACGCATGCTGTGAAAGACTATCGCGAGACGTATACGTATTTAAGTTCCATCTTGATATGACAGAAACTCCTGCGCTCGAGATACGCGACCTCAAAAAGACCTACGCTTCCGGCACGGTCGCACTGAAGGGAGTCTCGCTTACCGTGCCTATGGGAGACTTCTTCGCGCTCCTCGGCCCGAACGGTGCTGGAAAGACGACAATAATCGGCATCGTCACTTCGCTGGTCAACAAGACGAGCGGGAGCGTACAGATATTCGGACATGACATCGACAAGGAATTCGAGAAAGCGAAGACATACATCGGCCTCGTCGGGCAGGAAATAAACTTCAATCCTTTTGAGAAACCGCTGGATGTCGTGGTGAACCAGGGCGGGTACTATGGCATCCCGCGCTCGGAGGCTCTCCCGCGCGCAAAACAGCTCCTCACAGACTTGGGGCTAGGTGACAAAATGACAAAGCCGGCGATGACCCTCTCCGGCGGGATGAAGCGGCGTCTTATGATAGCGCGCGCCTTAATACACAGTCCCCGTTTTCTCATACTCGACGAACCGACGGCGGGGGTGGACGTGGAGCTTCGCCGCAGTATGTGGGACTACCTGCGCGGCATTACGGAGAGGGGCGTGACCATTCTCCTTACGACCCACTATCTCGAGGAGGCCGAGCAACTCTGCAAGCACGTCGCAATAATCAACAAGGGCGAGATAGCTTTTTCGGGCACGATGCAAGACCTGCTCGCCATGCACGACGAGAAAGGGACCGCGAAGGAGGGCTATCGGGGTAGTAAGTTGGAAGAGATCTTTCTACAGCTCACTTCGGATTCGGCGGACTCACCGCAGGCAAAAAAATAATTGGCTATGAGTACCTACCTTACAATCTTAGAGCGAGTGCAGGCGTACTCTCTATGGCGTGTCTCGCAGGGCGACGGCCCGAGAGGCAGCGCTGCGCGAGCACGCGCAGACAGCGACGCCGGAGAGAGTATGCCTGTCGAGCGAATCATATGAACTCGTACCAGCTTTGGATATCTTTCTACACCATGCTCCGCAAGGACATCGTGCGCATGTTCCGCATTTGGGTGCAGACATTTTTGCCGAGCGTCATCACTTCCTGCCTCTACTTCCTCATTTTCGGTACGGTCCTTGGCACGCGTATCGGAGAGATGCAGGGGGTCGATTACATGTCGTTCGTCGTTCCCGGCCTTGTGATGCTTGCCATCGTGACCAACGCCTATTCCAATACTTCTTTTACCTTCTTTCAGTCAAAGTTCTTCTTCCGCGGCATCGAAGAGATACTGGTATCCCCGACCCCGCCATGGCTCCTTATCCTCGGATTCATTTCGGGCGGTGTCGTGCGCGGTGTACTTGTCGGCGCCATCGTCCTCCTCGTCTCGGCGTTCTTTACCGGACTTCACCTCGCCGTCTACAATGTTCTCATCATCTTCGGATTCGCCGTGCTTACGGCGCTCGTATTCTCGCTTGCCGGATTAGTGAACGGCGTGTATGCGAAATCGCTCGATGCAATCAACATCGTGCCGACATTCGTGCTCACGCCGCTCGTCTACCTCGGCGGCGTCTTCTACTCCGTACACGCGCTCCCCGCCTGGGCGCAGGGCTTCACGTACGTGAACCCCATCTTTTATCTCATCAACGGCTTCCGCTATGGCTTCCTCGGCATTGCCGATATTCCGCTCTGGATCTCCCTCGCCGTCCTCGCCGGGATGATAACGGCCCTCGCCGCTATCAATTGGTACCTCATCCGCACGGGGCTCGGCCTAAGGCAGTAGTGTAAAATTTGTTTATGAGCACAATGGGCGGAGGTGATAACGACGACCAAAACAAGATCAAGCGATTCCCGAACAGGGCAGCTCGAGTCGGCGAAGCAGTAGGTTTCCGACGCCGTGTTCCGTTGCCAGATTCACAAAATCCTGAACAAGCCCCAAGTGATGAAACGGCATTCGCAGAGGTCGCAGAGGATTTGCGCGATGAAATCGAGGAAGAAATAATCTCCCGTCCCGAACTTGGAATTAAACAAGAAGATGTCGACAACGCAAAATTCGCTTTTTTGCGAGTGCATGTGGACAATAGGATCACCAACCTCGAAAACATCTTGGAACAATCGATACGAGAAAAAAACCTGGTTCGCGACCGTGCCAAAACCATCCATTATCTTGCGGCTTCACTGGCCTATCTAGAATTGACCCAGCCGCCAGAGTGACTCCTTCCTCGTTTATATGCCTCGTGCAATCTCCGTTGCAAGTCCGATGTAATTCTCCGGAGTAAATGCCTTCAGTCGCTTTTTGACATTGGCGGGAACGTCGAGGTCATCGATGAATTTCCCAATATCTTCCATGGTGACAGACTTGCCGCGAGTAAGATTTTTTAGCTTCTCATACGGAACTTCGACACTCTCGCGCCGAAGTGCCGTTTGAATGGCTTCTGCGACGACTTCCGGATGTCTTTGCAAATCGGCAAGCATCGCTTCTTTGTTGACGCTTATTTTACCCAAACCGCGCAGTAATGCCTTGTACCCGATAAGTGAATGTGCGAACGCAACGCCGAACGTGCGCTTGACGGTGGAATCCGAAAGGTCGCGCTGAAGGCGTGATATCGGGAGCTTGTGGGAGAAATGTTCGAAGAGCGCGTTCGCAACGCCAAGATTGCCTTCGGCGTTCTCAAAGTCGATAGGATTCACCTTGTGCGGCATCGTCGAGGAGCCCACCTCCCCTGCTTTCGCTTTTTGCGTGAGCCAGCCGTCGCTGATGTATCGCCAAATGTCTTGCGAAAGGTCGATGAGTATCGTACCCTCGCGGCGCAGGTTGTCGAAAAGTTCGGCGTAGGTGTCGTGCGGTTCTATTTGCGTTGTTGCAGGATTCAATTCGAGTTTGACCGTTTGTTTCTTATCATTGAATCGTCCGACGAACGTTTCGCTGAAGTCCATCCAGTCCACGTCCGGTGCCCCCGCCACGTGCGCGCTCCAATTCCCGGTCGCACCGCCGCATTTCACGAGAATGGAGCGACTCGTCAGTTGTTCAAGCTGGCGAGCTACCCTCGACTCGAACACGCGCATCTCCTTGCCGAAGGTCGTCGGACTCGCGCTCTGTCCATGCGTGCGCGCGAGCATCGCTGTTCCCGCCTGTTCTTTCGCCATTTTTTCGAGATGTGCGCGCACGTCTTCGAGCGCGGGTACTATCACTTCCTCTAGCGCGCCGCGCAAGAGAAGGGCGTAGGCGATGTTGTCGGTGTCTTCTGATGTGAGCGCGAAATGCACCCACTCGGAGACGTCGACAAATGAGGTTTTGGAAAGTTTGCGTTTGAGAAAATATTCAACGGCCTTTACATCGTGATTCGTCGCCGGTATCCCCTCGTACCCTTCTTTCTCTATCTGCTTGACGACGCGAGCGTCCTCGAGAGAGATCTCGGCAAGTTTGCGCAATGTCTTTTTCTCATCCGCCGTGAGTGTACGAATACCGACGTTCGGTGTTTCCGAGAGCGCTATGAGGTATTCGCATTCGACGAGAACGCGCGCGCGGATGAGCGAGAATTCGCTGAAATATTCCGTGAGCGCCGATGCCGCGTCGCGGTACCGACCGTCTATGGAACTTATCGAGGTAAGTGGTTCAAACGGCATATTGTTTCAGGTTCTGCTCCATACGCGGGATAATCGGCTCTTCGCCTGCGATAAACTTTGCACCCGTGATCTGCTCATACATCTGAATATAGCGGCGCGACATCTCTTCTACAAGCTCCGGTGGTGCGGGAGGAAGCACGGCGTCTTTGTACGGGTCAGAGTGCTCCTTGAACCACAGGCGAAGGAATTCTTTGTCGAAGTACTCTGGTTCCTTCTCCGCGGCCATACGCGCTTCGTAGCTTTCGAGCTGCCAGTAGCGCGAAGAGTCCGGCGTGTGTATCTCGTCGATAATCACGAGCGTTCCGTCCTCGCCTGTCCCGAATTCATACTTCGTGTCAACGAGTATCAAACTCTTCTGCGTGGCGACCTCCTGCCCGCGCGCAAAGAGCGTGAACGCCGTCTTTTGCACATCCTCGAATAATGCCTTCGTAATGAAACCTTCGGCTACCATTTCCTCCGGCGTAAGCGTGCGGTCATGTTTTTCCTCTTTGGTCGTCGGGTCGAAGATAGGCTTCGGCAATTTCTGATTTTTCTTCATGCCGTCCGGCAAAACGAGATCACCGAAATTTCGCTGACCCTTAGAGTAGCGGGTCCAGATAGCCGTGTCGGTGACGCCGGTCAGGTAGCCGCGCACTACCCCTTCGATGGGCACCATTTTCATTTTTTTGCCAACGGTCGCATTAGGATCGGGAATCGCGAGGACGTGATTTGGGACAATATCTTTTGTCTTCTCGAACCACCACGCGCTTATCTGGTTCAGCACCTGACCCTTATGGGGAATATGCGCGATGATGCGGTCGAAGGAGGAGTGGCGGTCGGTCGTAACTAAAATCAGCCTATCAGGCTGTTCATAAATATCGCGTACCTTACCCGTTTTCTTCGGTCCAAGGAAGGTAAAATTGGTTTCTTTGAGTACTTCCGTCATGTTTTAATCTACATTGTTTTCAATGTTTAGTCAAGACCACGCGAGCTGTCCTGTAAAGCTCACCTCCCCGCTCCCCTGCGTAATACTCCCTATCTCATACGCCTCGATGCCGGATGTTTGCATATGCGCGACAAGCTCGTCTGCAATATCCTCACGAACGACGGCCGCGATGCCAACTCCCATGTTGAAGGTACGAAGCATGTCCGCGTCTTCCAGACCGCCAAATTTCTTTAATGTCTCGAATATGGGAAGGATGCGTATCTTGGAGAGGTCGATGGATGCATTGAGGTCGGCGGGCAAAATGCGATCCAGATTTTCCTGTATGCCCCCGCCGGTAATGTGTGCGAGGCCGACAAGACTATCGCTCACGAACAAATCCTTCAGGGATTTGTAATAGGCGCGATGCGGCGTGAGCACCGCCTCGATGAACGGCTTGCCATCAACTTCTTCTTTCAGGATATCCGGACTCTCCTCCAGTATCTTGCGGACCAGAGAAATGCCGTTCGTGTGAACACCGCTCGAAGCGAGTGCGATAATTTTGTCACCGTCTTTTATCTTCGAGCCGTCGATGATTCGTTCTTTCTCCACGACGCCGACGATACTGGCCGTCAGTATGTAGGTCCCTTCGGGGATAACACCCGGCTGCCAAGAAGTTTCGCCGCCTGTAAGCGTGCATTCATTGTTCTTTGCGGCTTCCGCGAAGGCGTTCACCATGCGAAGGACGGTGGGTTTTTCCACCTTGCCGCACACAATGCAATCCTGAATAGAGAGCGGCTTTGCGCCCATGACGATGCAGTCGTTGACGAGGTGATTGATGAGGTCGTGGCACACGGACTCGAATTTGTCGTACTTCTGCGCAAGCAACTGTTTCGTACCGGGCTCCTCGGTTTTTAGTACAAGCACCGGGTGCTTATATTCGGGGAACGCGCCGTCATACAGCGATGCGAACGCCCCGATTTTGTTGAGAACACGTGGATCACTCGTTTCGAGCGCACTTGCCATCCCTTCTTTCGTTTCGTTCTCAGTGTCTCTGTTTACGCCTGAACTCTTGTACGAAAGCTTTTTATCGGTCATACCCGCCACACGAAATGGCATCGTTTCTGACACGAGCCATTCCGCGCTATCGGATAAGCGAACTGACGTGAGCCCGCACATAAAGTCTGACGATCTTTCAACATGTGTAATGCCATTTCGTGTGTTCGGGTCATATTAATCCCTTCTCTTCAAGATATTTCTTGAATCCTTTTTCCTGCAACTCGCTGTCTTTCTTAAGGACGTCGGCTTCCATGCGCTTTTTATATTCAAACACTTTACTTTGTAAAGTTTTATCGGAGGTGGCGATGATTTGGGCGGCGAGAATGCCTGCGTTCTTTGCACCATTGATGGCGACGGTTGCTACCGGTATACCGGGCGGCATCTGCACTGTCGCAAAAAGAGCGTCAACGCCCGCCGTTGTTTTGTTCATAATCGGAACACCGATGACCGGGAGCACCGTGTGAGCCGCAACGACGCCGGCAAGGTGTGCGGCGCCTCCGGCGCCGCAGATGAATACCTTGTACCCGTCCGCTTCGCTCTTCTTCACGTATTCGACGACGGCTTCCGGCGTCCGGTGCGCGGAGAGCGTGTGTACTTCCGAGCCGATACCGAATTCCTCCAAAATCTTTGCCGCCTCCTGCATAACGGGAAGATCCGAATCCGAGCCCATGAGAATTCCTACTAGTAGTCTATTAAGCATACTGTTTTATTTATGGAAATTTCGCATATAGATTTTGTAGTTCTGTGTCGGTTGTGTTCGGTCGGTACTTCTTTATGAATTCAATTGTTTTAGACCTATATGCAAAGATATCGCTGACGGCTCGACCCACTGAAACACCCCCTGCTGGTTCTACACGTTTTTTATCAATCATCCAACGAATATCTCTCGAAGTCTTGCCATCGAGAAGCATATGAATAACTTCATTTCGTATATCCTCATGTTCCAGAATACGATTCAACCTATTGACGGCTTCTTCATTCGCTTTATGACCTTTCTGCGCCTGATACTCGGTAGTCTTTTGTACAAGCCCGAGCATGGCCTCTACTTCTTGCAGAACTTCTATCGGATTCTGCGCATCACTGAGTGAACTATCGGATCCTGATTGCGCTTGCTCTATACTTTGTATTTGACCCGTTTGGACCAGAAAGTGTCGAAGGCTATTTCTTAGCTCGACAAGGGCCAAAATCTGCTCCGTATCTTCGTTTCGCTCTCCTGTATACGTCGCCTTAATTGATTCTCCTGTTTTGCCTTGGAATGCCTCGAAAGGTTGTTTACTGAATTCGATCATCATAAGAAGTATTCTACCGCATTTCTAAAGAGTTGAAGTCCCGGTCCCTCGTACGGCAAGGTCTTACCTTGCCGTGTATAACCCTCGCGGAGATACGTCCAATGCGGCAGTTGCGTGAAGCGGACCGCGCGCTCGGGGTGCGGCATGAGCCCAAGGACGCGACCACCGTGCGAGGTGATACCGGCAATGTTCTCCAGAGAGCCGTTGGGATTCGCCGGCATATCGAAATGCTTCGATATCTCCCCATCTACATATTTGAGCGCAATAGCACCCTCCTTTTTCAGCTTCGCGAGCGTCTCCGGCGGCGCAAAATATTTCCCCTCTCCGTGGGCGATGGGTATTGAAAGCGTCTTCACACCCTTTAGCCACGGACTTTCGTTCTGCACTTCGAGATCCACCCAGCGGGCGTTGTACCGAGGCACGTCGTTGGCAACGAGCGCGCCCGGCAAAGTGCCGGCGCTCGTGATTATCTGAAAGCCATTGCATATCCCGAGCATCAGAGTGTCGCGCGCGAGGAATTCCTCTATCGCCTTCCCAAGATGCCCGCGCACGCGATTGCCATATGCTTTCCCCGCCCCCGCGTGGTCGCCATACGAGAATCCGCCTCCAAAGACGATTATCTGCGCTTTTTTCAAGACGGCCGGCTTCGCGATGATGTCGTTGAGGTGGATGATGTCAGCGGTCGCTCCCACAGACTCGAATGCCGCTTTCGTCTCGTCCTCGGTGTTGAGCCCGTAGCCTGAAAAGATTATGACGTGCGGTTTTTTCATACTATGAAGATAAAAGTTCTCTGCGGTATTTCTGCAAATATTTCATGACCGAGTCATCCTCAGGAAAATCAAGCTTGGTGACAGGTCTGCGGTCCGGGATTTTGTCATCGAAGGGTGGGGTACTGAAGGTAATCGCATGATAGGTAACGTACAGATCGAAGTCGTCTGGATATTTCTTGGCTAGCTGCTGAGCGAAACCTAGAATTCTTCTCGTGCCATCCGTAGCAGCGTTGCTACCACGTTGCTCTAAAATATCCTGAATTTTGTTGAAGAGATCCTTGGCTTGATCAAAAGTATTCTTTAGCTCAGAAATTTCATTCATACTCACCATTCTTTGAAGAAACTCCGATACGAGTTTGCGAGGGCGGATAACGGCAGCTCGACTCTCTGCCCCGGTAGTGTGAGAAGGACGGACGCCGCCTGGATGACCTCTCCGATACGCGCAAGCGGTATTCCCTTGAAAAGTTCCTCGAATTCTTTTTGGGCATCGCGACGAACCGATACAAGAATGCGCCCCTGGCTTTCGGAAAAGAGTATCGCCTCGTCCTCGCGCGCGTCGCCCTTCAGCTTCGTGAGGTCCGCTTGTACGCCCAATTTTCCGGCAATAGCCGACTTGGCGATGGCGACCGCGAGCCCGCCGCGCCCCACGCCGATAGCAGAAGCGACGAGGCCTTTCTGTATGGCGCTCGAAACTGCGTCATAAACTTTTATGTTTGCCTTCGTGTTCACGTGTGGTGTTTCGCCCCTATCAATGCCGAGCATCATAAAGTATTCCGAAGCGCCGAGCTCATCGCTCGTTTCCCCCACGCAGTAGACGAGGTCGCCGACGCACTTGAGATCGAGCGTATGGGCTCGCGCAACTTCCGGCACGACGCCGATGGCGGAAACGAGAAGCGTCGGAAGCGCGGCAATGTGTACTGGTTTTCCGTTCGCATCGTATCCTCGAAAATCGTTGAACATTGAATCCTTTCCTGAAATAAAAGGCGTCCCATACGCGGTGGCAATGTCGTAGCAGGCCCTTGCCGCTTCTTTCAATTCATACAAACGCTCCGGTTTTTCGGAGGAGGACCAGCAGAAGTTGTCGAGTATGGCGAGGTAGTCGCGCGAAGCGCCGGCACAGATGGCGTTGCGCACCGCCGTGTCGATAGCTGCCGCGGCCATATTGTATGTATCGAGTTGCGAATACCACGGGCAGTAGCCCTGAGCGAGAACGACGCCGCGCTCCGAATCGAAAAGCGGTTTTACTACGGCCGCGTCCGAGTTTACAAGACCTCTCCCTTGTAGTGGTTTCGTGACGGAGGCTCCTTGCACCTCATGGTCATACTGCTGCGATATGAACGAGATGCTTCCGATGTTGGGGCGCGCCAAACAATCCAGTATCGCCTGTTCGAGCTCAGCGCCATCCCGCTCCGGTTCCGCCATCTTGCGTTGGGGTTTTGCGCTTTTTTGCTTTTGTATCGGCCGTCCATCGTGAAGGAACGTGAGCGGAATATCCATCACTTTTTGCGCTCCATGCCGCACCACGCACGAGCCGGACTTCGTGAATTCCCCGATACGCGTCGCCTCCACGTCGTGCCGGTCCATTATCTTTTTGAACGCCGGCCATTTCTTCTGCGGAACGGAGAGCGTCATCCGCTCTTGTGATTCCGAGACCCATATTTGCCATGGTGCAAGGCCGGGATACTTGAGCGGTACGCTCGAAAGGTCGACCTCACAGCCGCCGGCCTCGCGCGACATTTCCCCTATCGAACCCGAAAGGCCGCCGGCGCCGTTGTCGGTGATGGAGTTGTAGAGCCCCTCGTCGCGCGCCTCGCGGATGATGGCGTCGGAGAGTTTCTTCTGTGTGATGGGATCGCCTATTTGCACTGCCGTCGCCGGTGAGCCCTTGGAAAGCGCCTCGGATGAGAACGTGGCTCCGTGAATGCCGTCGAGCCCGACGCGGCCGCCGAGCATGACGATGTAGTCGCCCGGCTTTGCTTTCTTCTCGTACAGTTTTCGCGTCCCTTTCTTTCGTGGAATGAGACCGACCGTACCCCCAAAGACCAGCGGCTTCCCGCGGTAGCTCGGGTCTGCGGCTACGAATCCGAGAGGAGTGGGAATGCCACTTTCATTACCTCCGGCATTTATCCCGCGCACTACTCCTTCGAGAATACGCCGCGCCGGGAGGAGTGGCTGTGTTTTTTCGCTATCGCGGAAGAGTTCCCGAGCTCCGCGCGGATCGGCGACGCAAAAACCGTACGTATTCGCGATGGGTTTCGCCCCGAGGCCGAAACCCAGACAGTCGCGATTGACGCCAACGATGGCCGTCACCGAGCCGCCATAGGGATCGAGGCCTGATGGAGAATTGTGCGTTTCTACTTTATGCGTGATGAGATACTTTTCGTCGAATGCTATCGCTCCGGAATTATCCTTGAAAACCGACACGCAGAAATCTTTTTTTCCCTTCTGTTTCCGTATTTTCTCCGTCGCACCCTTTATGTATCGGCGATAGATACCTTCATGCACTTCGTCGAGCGGGTCGGCGAAGATGGTGTGCTTGCAGTGTTCGGACCACGTCTGCGCGAGCGATTCCAATTCGACATCCGTGGGCGAGCGCTTACGTGTTTTGAAAAAGTGCCGTATTGCCCTCATGGATTCGAGCGGGAGCGCCAAAGGTCCTCGAGAAGTTCCGTCCGGGTTCAGTATTCCTTCTTTGCTCATTTTTGAGAGTTCCGAATCGCTGACCTCCAGATCGATGTGAGCCACACTCGTAACTTCATGCAGTGTGACCTTTGGCGCGACAACGGGAATTGTTTCACCGAGTTTGTATATGCCCGCACGCTCGATGAGAGGATTGTGCAGCTCGCGCGCGAAGCGCTCGACGTCGGAGCGGTCGAGTGCCCCCTCCAAAAAAATGATGGTCGACGAGTAAACCGCTTCCCCGTCCGAGAACTTTTTCCCAAGGCAGTCCTCTATCGTTTCTTGGACCGTTCTCCCGAGGTTGTCGGTGACTCCCGGCAAATATCCAATTTCGAGGGCGTACGACCACTTCTCGGGCGCAAGTACCGTACTCGTCGAATATCGTTCGGTGACCGGATTTGCGAGTCGTTCTGCAGCACGCTCTAATTCGTCTGCCGACAGCTTCGCGTCGACGGTATAGGATGCGGAAATGGCGACACGCTGGAGTGCCGCTTCGGGAAAGAGGTTCTTAAGTGTGCGGAGTGTGCTTTGGGCGCGTGCGTCCTCTATTTTGGACGATATCACGATCCGAGCCGTCATACCCCACCATACTAGCACCGAGATAAAAAATCAAGCCCGGTGACCAAACTTTGGCGTGGTTTTGCGCAGTCAAGTCGAGAATAACTCGAACCGGTACTTGAGCCAGATAGAGACAGAAGAATAGGACGACGGCAAAACGGCGCAACGCCAAAGTATGGTACCGGGCAAGCATGGCTACCCTCTCAAGTCCGTGGCATCATGCGAACGATGAGACAGCGTAACGAAAGTCTGCTTTTGCCACAGCTGCTCAAGAAAATAGCGCCCACTATCGGCGCAAAGGTCTACGTCGAGCCCGAGTGGGGCATCGCGGGGCAAATTACCTTTAGGGACGGCAAAAAGAGGTACTTCAGATACAACACGCTCGACCTGAATCCTGTCGGCGCCTCCGACATCGCGAAAGATAAAGATTATGCGACCCTATTCATGAAGCGAATGGGGTATCGAACCGTCGAAGGGCGGGCATTCTATTCGAACGATTGGTGCAAGAAAATAGGCTCGCGCAGAAACATTACGGCGGCATACCGCTATGCGCGCACGCTCGGTCTTCCCGTCATCGTGAAGCCCAACGAAGGAAGTCACGGCTCAGGCGTATTTTTGGTCGGCAACAAGCGCGAGTTTATGCGCGCCATGCGGCATATTTTCAAGGAGGACCGCGTCGCGCTCGTGCAAAAGATGGTGCGAGGAAGAGATTATCGTATCGTCGTCTTGGACGACACCGTCATCTCCGCCTATGAGCGCATTCCCCTCTCGGTCGTCGGCGACGGCTCTTCGAGCATCAAGACCCTTTTAAAAAAGAAGCAAAAGCGATTTCGCTCTGGAGGACGGGACACGCGCATCAGGCTCGACGACATCCGCATTTCACATAAGCTTGGGCTTCAGAAGCTTGCCCTGCGCTCCGTGCCCGAGCGCGGGAAACGCATTTATCTTTTGGACAACGCGAACCTCTCGAGCGGCGGCGACGCCGTCGATGTGACGAAGCCCATCCATCTCGAGTTCAAAAAACTGGCGATAAAGCTGACGCGTGACATGGGCCTGCGTCTCTCCGGCGTCGACATTATGGTCGCGGGCGACATTCGCAATGCCCCAAAGAAGTATTGGGTGCTTGAAATAAACGCCGCCCCCGGCCTCGACCACTACGTAAAAACCGGCCTCGCCCAGCAAAAGATAGTCGAGAGCCTGTACCTTAAAGTGCTCAAAAGTCTCGCGCGGTAGACAGACTTGACTTGACTCTTAATATATTTTCTGGTTATATTGCGCGTTAGTCCGTGAGCTACAGCGGTACGGAAATGTAGCGAGACTATCGACCATCGAAGTGGAGAGTGAAGAATGTCAAAGTCGTACATCGCGACCGTTGTGGCTTCAAGCCCCAACGGAAGGAACGGCCCCTATGCCCTGGCAGAATCCTCTGCCCTGGAGGGAACCATCTGGTTCTCCCTGGAAGATGGCTCGTGGATCGAGCTGACACCTCCAAATGTTGGAGACAGGGTCGTACTGGAAGATGTCTACGGGTCCAGAAAGGGGTGGCGTACCAATTCGGCCCGCCTCTATCGGCCTGAAGACGCACGGGACAATACCCAGCACCAAGCGCAAGTGAGGTGCTGACATGATCAAACGCATTTGTGTGTACTGCGGGTCTGGACCCGGAACCAATCCTGCGTTCGTAGCGGCAGCCAGGCAGTTCGGAAAGATCCTTGTGCTAAACGGGATCGAACTGGTCTGGGGTGCCGGCAAGTACGGCATCATGGGAGAGATCGCGCGGTCCGTCCTACAGAATGGCGGTAGCGCAACCGGTGTGATCCCAGAGTTCCTGATCAGAAAAGAAGGAACACTGGAAGGCACCACGCATCTCATCGTCACCAAGGACATGCACGAGCGCAAACAGAAGTTCTGGGAACTTTCCGATGCGTTCGTTGCACTTCCCGGAGGTGTCGGTACGCTCGAGGAAACCGTCGAGCAGATGACGTGGATCCAGATCGGCCGCTCTAAGAAGTCGATGCTCCTCGCGAATATCGAGGGCTTCTGGGACCCACTCATCTGCTTACTTGAGCATATGCGGCGGCTCGAGTTCATCCGTCCAGGCCTGGAATTCAACCAGTTGGTCGCCAACCAGGTGGACGAGATCTTGCCGATCTTGAACGGCACGCTCGTTAGTAAACGGCCCGGTATGAACGGGAACGGCCATCTTGCGGCCGAACTCGGTCGGCATTTCTGAGGAGGCGAACATGAACCTCGCAGAACTGTATGCCACCTTCTACGCGGCGGTGGTCACCATGACACTGACCGCGTGGCTCGGGTGGGTCGGGGTGACGCTCATCTTTTCAGCGTTCATGCTGAACTCGCATCACGTTCTGAAGTCCAGCAGCAGGCTGTACCTTGCGATGAACATCGCAGGCTCGGCACTGTTCGGCTACGACCTCTTCACCAAGGAGTCGTGGTCAGGCGTGACGCTCCAGACGGTGTGGATACTGATCGCCATATCGGCTGCGATGAGAAAGAAGGCCGCGGGCTGACCGCGACCCTGAATACTGGAGTCTTGTTGCCGTCGCGCAGCAAGACTCCTTTTTTAGGCGCGCTCCAGGTCCACGTACCGATACTTGATGCCGTTCCACTCGTGCGCTTCTTCAAAGACCTTTTTGGTGAACGCTTCTTCGTACGGCGGGAAAAATGTATCGGCCTCGCCTTCGGCGTCGATGAGCGTGAGGTAGAGTTTGTCGATGAACGGAAGCGCCTCTTTGTAGAGCTCCGCTCCCCCGCCGATGTGTATCTCGTCACTGCCCGGAGCTGTTTTTGCTTTTTCCAATGCCTCCTCGAGCGAGCGCGCGACAATAACGCCATCATATTTCCAGTTCGAGTCTCTGGTAACGACGATATTCGTCCTATCCGGCAAGGGCGTGCCTCCTCGGTAGCTCAATATCGACTCAAACGTTTTGCGTCCCAAAATGAGCGGGTGCCCGCGGGTCAGGTCTCTGAATCGCTGTATGTCGTTCGGAATGTGCCAGACAAGCTTCCCCTTGTTCCCGAGTTCCCTATTCTTCCCTATCGCGACGACGGCTGCGGTGGTCGGTTTCTTCATGTTCCCCATAGTACCATTACACCACTCAACCCAGTGAGATGTTATCTCACTGGATTTAGCGTTCGAAGCCATCGCGCGAGACTTCACCATAATATGTTCTTGCGTCCTCCAGCATACGACGAAGTGTCGGCTGGTCTGCGATGTCGAATCCGTCTCTCGCTAGAATTGGGTTTGTAATCCTCTTCTCTGCGTAGTTCTTGAGAGATGAATATGGATACTCTTGTATTTTTTTCTCAAGCGCACGAATGTCTCGAACATTCCCCGATTTCCATCCAGGCTCGTACAACTCCGCAGGATTACTGTGAATGTACTGAAGCACCCGTTGAAAATAACGATCCGTCCCAATGTGTCGAGATCGAAAAGGGCGAACAAATAAGTTTCCCACCCGTTCGTTTTTTGCATTGAAGTACAACGTGTATGCGATCCCCGCTTTCCGCATAAACGAAGAAATGCCGCCGTCGACGACCTCTTTTAGAAGCAAGTGATAGTGGTTGGGCATCAAGCAATACCCGCCAATCGCGACGATCGGCGTGCCGCGGTCCGTTTCGAAAACCTTTTTAAGTTCTGGTTTCTCAATGTTGTAAAGGCCGACGGATTCAGTGCCATTTGCAGAATAAAGAATCATGAGGAATCTTTCTGCATCATACTCGTTCTCAAAAACGTCGCGTTTATCAACTCCCCTGCTGAAGCAGTGATACCATTCGCCGAACTCAAAGGGTGCGCGATTTGCCATGCAATAATCGTACCACAGTGAGATAACATCTCATTGTTTTAGGAACTAAGCTGCGGGAAAGTCGGTTTTTAATTTTTTCAGGTCTCCGCTGAAGACGAGTTTCATCTCGGCGTTTTTCTCCTTCGCGCCCTTGTCGACGACATCCTTCTGATGCCAGCGCGACTTGCGCGGTTTCACTTTTTTGGAAAGCTGTTCGAAAACTATCTGACAAAAGCGCTCTCCGGGATGGAGCTGTATCACCTGCGAGCGGGTGTTGTTCTTTACCGGAAGCGTGAGCGGCCCCTCGTATCCGGAATCTATGATGCCGGTGAGGTCGACCGAGAGTCCTTTG
>Ga0155896_113_pt1 | contig 18056 bp, 21 predicted proteins | sample RifCSPlowO2_01_FD_107550 | JGI IMG/M metagenome (GOLD analysis project Ga0155896, IMG submission 107550) | Candidatus Kaiserbacteria bacterium RIFCSPLOWO2_01_FULL_54_24
AGCGGCGATACGGAACCCCAGGAAAATTATCAAAAACCGCCTGAAATTCTTGGTGCCCTTTTATTACTATCTACTACGAGCAGATCAGTCCTACTTCTCAAGCTTCTCCAGCTTACGTATGAGCAAATCGCTCTCTTGAGTGAGGACCAGCCTTGGTACGTTGTCGCCACGATCGACGACGCCACCCCACCCACTCTTGTCCGTACCCGACACAGGATTCAATCGGCATTCCAACATTCGTGCCCCCTGCGCCACCGTCGACTCGACCTCGAGAATCTTTCCTTCGTGGGTAGCGACTCGATCTCCTTTGTTTAAATCGTCCGCATGCATCTGCCGCAGGTTCTTAAAACTTTTTGAGGTATCCAGGTTCTCTGTCATGGTGGACTCAGACGCCTGCGATTAGCCGCGCGAGCGAGTAGACGAAGTCCCCGATGGTCGAACCAAAAAGCACGATGAGAATAAGTACGATGCCGAAACCGAGGAACGGGTTGTGTTCCATGCGAGCTCGCCATTGGTCGTACTGGTGCGCGAGCGCTCTCGGCAGAATGCCCGAAAGTACCTTGGAGCCGTCGAGCGGCGGCACGGGAATGAGATTGAGCAAGCCCAACCAGAGGTTCACCAAAATCCCGATGAAACATATCGTCCCGAACGCCTGGTCCTCCACGAGACGCAGTAGTACGGCGAAAACGATGACGAGGGCGAAGTTCGTCCCCGGCCCGGCCGCGGCGACAATTGTCTCGCCCCAGCGCGGCGCGCGGGTCAGGTTGAATGGGTTGTACGGCACCGGCTTTGCCCAACCGAAGAGGAGTCCGCCCGGCGAGAGTACCGAGATGATGGGGAGGACTATCGAGCCGAGAAAATCGATGTGCGGGATGGGGTTCAGGGTCAGTCTGCCGGCGTAGCGGGCGGTCGGGTCTCCCAGTTTGTCGGCGGCGTAGCCATGCGCCACCTCGTGGATGATTATAGAGAAGATAAGAATGACAAAATAGATTATTTGCATATGGAGTCTTCGAATGGTAGCATAACGACCTTGTATGGCACGCACATGCGACATAACCGGAAAGAAATCGCAAGTTGGCGGCGGGTATTCGAACCGCACGCGTGCGACTAAATTTAATCCTACCGGCTCTCGCCGCAGACAGGTAAATCTCCAAAGGAAGACCCTTTTCATTCCCGAGCTCGGCAAAAAGATCACCATCAACGTCTCTGCGAGGGGCCTGAAGACGATGAAAAAGAGGGGCGCGTTTCTCACGCTGAAGAAAGCAGGTCTCGTGTAGGGGTCGGGATTTGACCCGATTCTCGCTCGTTGTTCGTATTCCAATACTTAAGATTTTTTGTTAAGTATCGGAGTGGGCTACTTGCGTACGACTGTTTGCCCGTCAGAAACAAAAGTGACCGTGCCGTCGGTGCACGTATCGAGTGCGGGGATTTCGAATCGCTTGAAGAGCGCGACGACTTCCGCATGAGGATGACCGTAGCGATTCTCGCAACCGCGCGAGAACACGGCGTATTCAGGACCAACAAATCCGACGAACAGTTCCGAAGAGGAAGTTTTGGAGCCGTGGTGTCCCGCTTTCAATACATTCGAATGGAGGGACGAGCCATCGAGCGTGACCAAATATCCTTCAATACTCTGCGGCGAATCGCCGGTAAGCATGAATGCCGTATCTCCGTACACAAGCCGAGCGACGATGGAGGCCGTGTTCGTCTCGACGCGTGAGACGTCCCTGTCGGGAAAAAGGATCTCCAAGTACGCACCGCTTCCAAGGTCGATTATCTGCCCGCGGCGCGCGATAATTTCCTGCGCGCCTTCGGAAGCCACGGAGAGAAGCATTGATTCCGCCGGACCCGTATTCTTCTCGACCCCCGGATGAAAAATATTTTCGACACGATACCGCTGGAGCACGTCGACGAGTCCGCTGATGTGGTCTGCATCGGGGTGCGTCGCAATAACAACGTCTATCGACCTATCCCACCACGGCAATATCTTTCCGAGCTCACGCAAAACGCTTCTGTCAGGCCCTCCATCTATCAGCACTTGCCGACCCGAAGGCGTGTCGATAAATACTGAGTCGCCTTGGCCGACGTCGAGGAACGAAACGGTGAGAATGCCGTGCCGATCTTCGCGAAATACGGCGTACCAGACGCCGAGGGTGGTGAGAAAAAGAAAGAGGACGACAAGCCCCTGTATCTGGACGCTCCGTCTCATTCCGTCATTCTACCTTCATGAACGTGGATGCTATAATTTACGTATGTACGAAGCACAAAAGTTTAACCTTCCGTCGCTCGAAGGCATTTCGGATGAATCGGTGAAACAGCACCTCGCGCTGTACGAGGGCTACGTGAAAAATTTTAATGCGATATCCGAAAAACTAGTCGAGTATGCAAAGGAAAGTACCGAGAAGAACGCCCTCGCGCTCGGGGAACTGATACGCCGCAAGTCGTTCGAATTCGACGGCATGCGTCTGCACGAATTGTATTTCGCACAATTCGAAGGAGGGGCCGCTGCGCTCACTCCAAGCAGCGCCTTGGCGCAGGCGTTCCAAGATGGGTATCGCGGATATTTCGTCGAATACTTCCAGGCTATCGGGAGTATGCGCGGCCCCGGCTGGGCCATTCTCTACTGGGACCCGGTCGGCAAAGAATTTCAGGCCGGCTTTGTGGGCGAGCAGCACCAAGGGCATTTCGCCACGCTCCCCATCATCCTCGCGCTCGACGTGTGGGAACACGCATTTATCCTCGACTACGGCGCGACGGGAAAAGCAAAATACATCGACGCATTCTTCAAGAATCTGAATTGGGGCGTCATAGAACAGCGCCTTGTAGCTATTGCTTGACCGCACGTACCCTTAAACGGTACGCTTCCCGAGCTTCATCACATGGTGAGGCATCTCGCCATGGCGGGAGGAATATGCACATTGGGAGCACGCGATGCCAAATCTGGCCACGTTCATTGAACGCATCTTCGCCCGTAAGGGGCAGGACGTCGTTATAGCAGCCGGCGACTCGACCATTCGTGAAGCCGGCCTGTTGATGCTGGAAAAGAAGGTCGGCAGTGTCGTTGTCGTAGGGGCGGGCAACCAGCCCCTCGGGATTTTCACCGATCGCGACTACTTCCGCTTGACCATGCAGCTCGACCCCGAGTCGACCGCCTTCGCCGAGCTGATGAACACATCGCTTTCGAAGGTGATGACGCGGAACGTAATCACCGGCACCGCTAGCATGGCGATGGAAACCGTGATGGACCTGATCCTGAGCCACAGGATCCGTCATCTACCGATCGTCGACGAGAACAAGAAAATGATCGGCATCATCTCGATCGGTGACGTTCTGAAACAGGCCCTCCTGGACATCCAGAAGGAAAATGCGGACCTGCGCAGCTTCATCTCGAGCTGACGAGCAAACCGGCCTGAGGACTTAATAGGCTGACTAAATCGAATTCGATCGTTGCGCAACGACCGAGACAACTACACGGCGGGGCCTTCAACCCCGTCGTGATTCTTTTTTATGACCATTACTCCACCAAATATTGTTCCGTACACGAGCACAAGCCACCACGCGCTGAATGCGGGGATGGCGAGCGAGGCGAGCGGGAGCGCGGCGAAAAGTTGTGCAACACCTACAGCGTAGGCGAGCAGTATGTAGGCTGGAAAGGCAACGATGGGCGCGAGTGGGCCTAATACCAATCCCGATATGGCGGCTATCGCGGAGAGAAGCATCGCCCACGGCACCACAATGAGTACGAGAAGATTGACCGGAAGCGCATACAGCGGAAAAGCGCCGCTTTGGTAAAGGAGGAGCGGAAGAACGGCGAGCTGTGTCGCGATAGTCGCGGAAGCTATCTCGCGAAGTGCGAAACGCTCGGTGACGAACGGCAGTTTGCTATGAACAAGCGGAGAAAAGGCGATGAGTCCCCATGTCGCGATGACGGAGAGCTGGAACCCGATATCGAAGACGAGAATGTACGGGTTGAGGAGCACCATGAGAGCGGCGACGAGGGCGAGAGCGCGCGATGCGAGATACACGCGACTGGTCACCTTCCCCACCATTGCGATAGAGGCCATCGCCGCGGCACGAACCGAGGCGGAAGCAAGGCCCGTCATCAGCGCGAAAAAGGCGGCGATGGATACGCCGAGCACGAATTCCACCCACCGCGGAAAACGCAGACGCGAGAAAAGCCATCCGAGGCCGAAGACGACTATCATGATGTTGTATCCGGAGAGGACGATGATGTGCGTGAGTCCGACCGTGCGAAACGTATCCGAAAGTTCCTCGCCCAATCCGCGCTTGTCTCCCGCCGTGATCCCACCCGCGAGGCCCGCGTGCGGCTCCGGCAGCGAAAGCGCGATGCCTTCAAGATATTTCTCTTTCAGGAAAATTGATACTGCCTTCAGTGGATTACGTGGACCTTCTCCGACCGTCTCCACTTCAGCGAATGCGAGTTCGTACACGATGCCGTCTTTGGCGAGGAACGCGGGATAGTTGAAATCTCTTCCCGCTCCTGTCTCGAACGCTTCGGGTAAACGCAGAGTGCCTTTTGCACGAACACGATCACCATAGAGGATCCCCGTGTGCGACGAGGCAATAACAAGGACACCGGCATCTACCGTTGAAGTTGCACTTCCATATATGAAAGTACCTGCGCGAACGGAAATGCGCGTGCTCGCCTCGCGCGCATCCGGCTCGCTCAAGACGACACCCTCGATGGTTACTTTCGAGCCGAGGTAATTCGTAAGCACAGGATCGCTCACGACGACCGCCGAGTTCATTCTTGCAACGCCTCCCGCGAAGGCGAGCAGTGCAAGCGTGATTATGACGACAGTTGGTAACCTCCGCTTCTCAACAACACCGAGAAAAAGTACAGCGACGCCGAGGAGCGCCGCGAACAACGCAAATGAAGATCCGAGCGGAAAAAGTGAACGGAGAAAAACGCCCGCTAGAAACCCGAGTACAATGACCCAAAGTATCTTCGGACCCATTATTCTTTCGGCTTATCGAGTGTATCCAACTTGAGCACACGGAAAATAAGATACACCGTTAGCGCGAGAATAAAAAAATCAAGAATGGCGGCGAGAAATTTGCCGATCGCGACAGAGCCGACCATGATGTCGCCCAAACGTTCGGTGCCGCCAAAAAAGTACGAGAGTGCCGGATTCACGATGTCGGAAGAAAACGACGTCGTCACTTTGGAGACAGCGCCTCCCAAGACGAAGCCGATGGCGAGTCCCATCACTCCGCGCTCCCGAATGAACGTAATAAATCCTGCGACAGTGCCTTTGAGTTGTTCGCGTACCATAAAAACATTTTACACTAAGGGCGGACCTTTACTGCCCTTCGTCTATTGCCTCATTTACAAGCCTGTCCGCCTCGCTATTCTGTTCGCGCCTCACGTGCGTAAAACGGATATGTGGAAAATGAGCGACGACGAGGTTGTGCACCTTCATGTACTGCGGCCAGAGCGTCTCTTCTTTTATCTGATATTCGTTCGTGAGCTGTCGTTGGATCAGCTCACTATCCATCCGCACCTCTATCTCCCGCCCCGCAAGGCCGCGTTTTTTTGCCTCGGTGAGTGCGAGGACCACGGCCTCATATTCGGCCCAATTGTTCGTCTGGTTGCCAAGATATTTTTTTAACTCGAATTTTTTATTTCCATCAATGATAACGACACCGGCGCCAGCGGGCCCTGGGTTATTTCTAGCTCCCCCATCTGTGTATATCACGATCATCGTGAGCTCGATGCTAACACATCCACAAGGCGGAGGGCGATACCGCCGCGAAATGTGTCCCGCACGATGGTCGCGAGAATGTTCGCGCTTTTCCCCTCGACCGGAAGGTGTGTGAAATCGTCGGGCGCTCTGAAAAAGTCGAATGTGCGCATAGAAAAACCGGTGTTCCCGCATGAAACGACTATCTCCGCGTGATTGCTTTCGCGCCCGAACCTACGAACGGAAGAAACGACGATCGGCGATATGAGAAAGACGGGCTTGGGATTGCCGATACCGAACGGCGCGAGTCTCGAAACTTCTTCGAAGAGCGTGCCCTTGAGTTCCGAAAGAGAGATGCTCGCGTCGCGCATGCCAGTCTCTGGAATACTCGGCGTCGTCGTGAGGAGAGCTGCGGCGGCGGCGAGCGACTCGTGGAGCGTGTGCACGCGCTCGTGTGAAACCGTAAAGCCGCCTGAAGCGGCGTGGCCGCCGAACTCGACGAACGCATCTTTCGCACCCGAGAACAGCTCGACAACGGAGAGCGAGCCGTCGGAGCGGCACGAGCCCTTGATGCGGCCGAGCGCGTCGCGTCCCCACAAACACACGACACCCCCGCGTTCTGCCATTATCGAATTGGCCGCGAGTCCGAGCAGTGCGGGTTTCCAATCCGGAGAACCCATCACGATGACGCGTTCATCGGAGCGAAACCTTGTCCGCGCGGTCCGCTTTGCGGTTTTTACCACGCTCGCGACGGCCACCTTTCGTCTGCTGTTCAGTTCTTCCAGATTCTCCGCGAGCCTGTCCGCTTCATTCCTATCGGGCGTTACCAGAAGTCTGAACGCGAGCTCCGGCGCGTCCATGCGCGACGCGGCGTTCACTCGCGGCGCGATAGAGAATCCGATGTCGTCCTCCGCTATATCGGACTGACGCAAACGGAGGCGCGTGCAGAGCGCGCGAATTCCCGGCCGCGGAGATTTTCGCAACACCTGCAAACCCCAGTACACGAGTACGCGATTCTCTCCGAGAAGCGGGACCATGTCGGCGACCGTTGCGATAGCGACAAGGTCTAAGAGCCACTTCTCCCAGCCTTCCTGGATCTTCGTGAACGACACGAGGCCGCGCTTTTTTCCTTCTGCCAGAAGTGCCTGAATCAACTTGAACGCAACTCCCGCGCCGCAGAGATCGCGGAATGGATATTCCCCCAATTTTGGATTTATGACCGCGATGCAATCGGGAAGAGGGCCGGTAATTTCGTGGTGGTCGGTAACGATGACATCGACTCCTTTCCCCTTTGCAAAGCGAGCGGCCTCCACGGCAGAAGTGCCAACGTCGACCGTGATGATAAGTGCGACCTTTTGCTCCGCGAGCTCCGCTATCGCCTCGGTGTGGAACCCATACCCTTCGCGATCGCGGTGTGGCAGGTACACTTCGAAATTCGCGTATCCTATCTTTTGAAAAAAATCCGAAAGCAGTGCTGCGCCGGGGATGCCGTCGCAATCGAAATCAGCGTACACAGCAATTCGCTCGTCATTTTGTATCGCGGAAAGAATGCGCGCGACGGCGCGGTCCATTCCTTCAAGAAGGAAGGGAGAATGTGTGTCGCGTTCATATACTGGATTGAGGAATCTGTCGACGTCTTCTGCAGAAACGATACCGCGTTTCGAAAGAAGTGTGCTAACCAGGTCTGACATGGTCGTATTGTATACTACCTGCATGAGCGACTGCATTTTCTGCAAAATAATCCGCGGTGAGCTTCCCTCCTACAAAGTGTACGAAGATGAACATACGCTCGCGTTCCTCGACATCAAGCCGGTGAATGCCGGCCACACGCTCGTCGTGCCAAAAAAACATTCGCACAACATTTTTGACATCGCTCCGGAAGACTGGGCGGCGCTCGCAGAAGCGGCCCGCGTCATATCGATAGCCATCGAGCGTGCGCTCAAAGCAGACGGCGTCAACATCGCGATGAACAATCGCGAGCATGCGGGACAGATAGTCGACCATCCGCACCTGCACATCATTCCGCGCTTCAAGGGCGACGGCCTCAAGCTCATGCCGCAACGCTCTTATGCCGACAACGAAGCCGAGCCCGTCGCCGAAAAAATACGAGCGGCCATAAAAAGCTAGCCGCCCTGCGCTGCGCGCGGGCGGCTAGGAAAGTTCTGCTACGTCATTGCCTATTTCCGCGTTGTTTCCTCGAACGCCTGCATCAAGCGGACGATGTCGGGAATGTCGGCGAAATAACGCTCCTCCAATGCAACGCGCATGTGGCTCACGTATATTTCGATACGTTTGCGCGTCCGCGCCGACCTTCTATACCCGCCGATGCTTTGTTCGGTCGGGAGATGCGCTAGTTCGTCCAGTAACCCGTGAATGTCGTGCGAGAGGTTACCGACACGCTTGCGCATTGCCCCTTCCGGCATCAACGTCCATACATGCTTGAGCGTCAATCCCATTTTCTGGGTATTTTCCCGGAGGATCTCAACGTACCGGCGGAAGCCATCGTGGGGCGATTCCGCGGGATACGCTGCCGCGTATTTAAGCAAATGTCCGTATCGCTCAACAAGCGCACGAAGTTGAACAAAGCATACGAACCGCCAGAGAAGTTCCGGCGGTATTTCTTTTTCCATCGTAGCCATGCCGGCCTCCTTCTTGGCGGTGCGTGATTGCACCCGCCGCCGAAGATATACCCACAAGGCGCGAGGGTCAAGATTTGTTTTTGTTCAGTATGTGCCCGAACACGGACCGGCGTAGAGGAAGGTCGCACCGGCGGCGTTCATGACACAGCGGTTGCCGTAGGTCTGCGGAGGAAAATCCGGCATCATGCATGCGGGAATCGAATGGCGACACGCGGGCTCCGGCGGCTGACCGCAGACGGGAGCATATTCCATGGTGCAGTAGACAGTCTCCGGCCCGACGCGCACGCTTGTCGTCGTTTGCGCCAGTTGTCCGGAGTCGTCTTGGACCCGCACGACGACCGTGTAAGTGCCGGCGGAATTGTATGTGTGTGTAAACGTCGTTGTCTGCACGAACGACTCGCGTGCGGCCATGCTCGCCATCGGTACGGGAAAAATCTGCTCATCGCCCCAAGTGATCGAATAGGTCAGCTGTCCATTTTCCGGATCGCTCGCTTGTATCGTCCATGTTCCCAACTGGTTCACGTTAAGTGTCGTAGGCCCGGAGGACGAAGAAATGGTCGGCGGCATGTTGCCGGAATCGCCCCGACACGCCCCGTCGTGGAGATACGTCGCGCCGTCGGAGAGCATCATGCAGCGATTGCCATAGGTTTGCTGGATCGGATTGCATGGTGTCGTGATGCATACGATGGGTTTCGCACCGCAGACCGGTGCGTACTCTTTTGTGCATCCGCTCCACCCTCCTCCCTGGCCGGGCAGGCCGCACCACAGTCTGACGCGCTCACGTGACATCGGGCCGAAAGAGCCGACGGCAGAAACTCCCTGTGATGCCTGCCATTTTGCGACCGCCTGCGCTGTCATCGGCCCAAAGTAACCCGTTGCATTCGCGGAGAAATAGCCTTCGGCGCGGAGAAATTCCTGCAGTGCGACTACGTCGTCGCCGCGTGAGCCAAACGAGAGGTTGCGATACATCATCATACAAATGCGCTGCTGCGAAACAGGGCCGACGACGGTACTTTGGGTCTGCCCCGCACTCTGGCCTAGCGCCGCAATCTGTCCGAGGAGAGACTGGATCTGTGCTTGGATCTCAGCCACAGAAAGCGCAGACGCCGAAGACGCCGAGCCGATCACAAGTACGGCAACGAACAGCGCGGCGATACGGGCACTTCGTGTGTTTTTCATAGGTTTCGTTGGTGGTGACGTCGGTACCGGCCTCTTATTACTGCAATACTTCTATACCAGGAAGTGCCCCTTTCAGTAAATACTCCAGCATCGCGCCTCCTCCAGTCGAGAGAAAGCCCAGTTTCTCCTTGGGGACACCGGATGCTTCTATCGCGGCAATGGTGTCTCCGCCGCCGATGACTATCTTCGCGCCGCTTCCCGCGGCAAGCTCGGCGACCTGTTGCGTGTAATGGATGTAGCCTTGTTCGTAAATGCCGGTGGGGCCGTTCCAGAGAATGAACTTCGCCGCCGCAATGTGCGGAGCAAGCATCGCAATTGTTTCAGGCCCTACGTCGACGATGCGTTCGGTCGCCGTTATTTCACCGGGCTTTTTCACCAGCGCGTGCCCGCCCTCGGTTTCGACCGTCACGTCGACGGGCGCGAGAAAGTGCGGGTTCGTGAGGATGTCATCACTGGGAAGCTCTTTCGAGACAAGCGAGCGGCCGACGGAGAGACCACGCGCACGAAAGACGTCGTTCGAAAGGGCGCCTGTGATGAAGACGTGGTCATATTTCTCCAAGAGAAGCCTGATGAGCGGCGCCTTTGTCTCAAACTTCGCGCCGCCGAGGATGGCGAGCGAGGGAGAGAGCGGCGCGCGCGCCGCGTCTATCTCATGGACCTCGTTGCACATGAGGAATCCCGCATATGAGGGGAGCAACTTCGCGACACCGACGATGGAAGCGTGCGCGCGGTGCGCCGCCGCGAACGCATCGTCGACATAGATGTCTGCGAGCGAGGCGAGTTCTTGCGCGAACGACGGGTCATTTTCGGTTTCCCGTGGGTCGCGCCGGAGATTTTCCAAAAGCAGTATCTCTCCCTCGTGCATCGCGGCGGCCGCACCGCGCGCGGCGGGCCCTACAAGGTCGGCGATGAAAACAACGGGGCCGAATTTTTTCATCGCGCGAGCGACCGGCTCCATCGTTTCTTCCGGAGCACGGCCGACGTGTGAAATGACGATGACTTTCGCACCGCGTTCGGATAGGTATTGAATGGTCTCCCATCCTTGCTTGATGCGAAAAAAGTCGACGACCTCGCCGTCCGCAACGGGCACATTAAAATCACTGCGAACGAGAACGCGCTTCCCCTTGAGTTCGGGATCCGATAATTGGTCGATGCATTTCATAGCGTGATTTTCGTGTTCCGATACTTAAGAAAAAATATTAAGTATCGGAAGAGGAGGAGTGTTCGATAGCCTGTAACAATTTGGTGAATTCGACGGCGTTCACGCTCGCGCGCCCCACGAGGAATCCGCGTACGTCGCCGTCCCGTAGCATGGCTCCGGCATTCTTCTCCTCAACGGAACCGCCATATAGGATCTTGATCGTCCGGCCATTCTCGCCATGCGAGTCGACGACACATTTGCGCATGAAGATGGCCATTTGATGCATCTCGCGCGGAGCCATCGTGGTCTTGGTGCCGATGGTCCATAGCGGTTCGTAGACGATAAGCACACGACCGAGCGACGAAGCGGCGACGCCCTCGAGTCCGGCGCGGAGCTGCTCCCGCACGACATCAAATTGCTCACCGCCTTCGGTGCGCGCGGACTCGCCGACGCAAAGTATCGGGGTCATCTTTAGGGCAAGCGCGGCCGCGACTTTTTTTCCTACCTCTTCGTCAGTCTCGCCCTCCGCACGTCGCTCGGCGTGGCCGATAATGGCGTAGTGAGCGCGCGCGTCTTTTGCTTGCACGAGCGAGGTCTCCCCCGTGTGCGCGCCGCCCGCCTGAAAATGGGCATTCTGGACTGCAAACGCGATTTGCGCCCCGCGATAACCCTTCCCAAGTTCGCGCAAAAAAATCGCGGGCGGCGCGATTATTACAGAAGATTTTTTTGCTTTTTCCGCCGCCCGTTTCGTCGCCTCAAAAAGCTTTGCGGCTTCGCGCAGCGTCGCCGGATTCATCTTCCAGTTGGCGACGACGATGGATTTCATGCGCCGATTGTAGCATGCGTAAAATAAAACGAGCACGCCCCTCCATCCTGTCGGACAGAAGAAACGTGCTCGCAAGTTTGTGCGCGAAGCGGTCTCAGGCCGCTTTCGCATTTTTGGTTCCGCCCGTCAGCCACGACGGCTCCAGAACCGAATCGCTGTTCGCATCGCCCTGGTGTCCGCCGGCCATTCGACCGGACGGCCATCCGCGATGCGAAAACGGATTTCCTCCCGAAAGCGCGGCAGATTGCCGAGCTTCAAGGCAAGCTCGAGATACTCTTGCTCGGCAGGCCCCGGCTTCGGCGTCGGGAACGGCCACACCAGAAATTCGAGCAACGTGGCCTGGCGGCGGTACAGGAACGCGATAACTTGCGTTCCCACCATTCCGCGGACGACGTAGATCATGCCCGCGATCACGATCGTTTGCCCGGCGACTGCCGCTTTTCCCCCGAACACGGGATTGTCCGCGGCCAACTCTACGACCGGCGGGGGCGGTGGCGGAACGAAGTCCGTCAGCCCCGGCGAACCGCTCATAATAAGCACAGCGGTTGTCGCCAACAACTTCCTGCGTGTAAGTGTCGTCATGCTACTTCCTCTCATTGGCTACCGCGCAGTGCGGCGAGCTTCGATTTGCACTTCCCGTATTAGAACAGAAAAAGATACCTAGCGCAAGTCACTGCTCTCTCCACAAATTGAACTGATAGTCGGTCGAGGCTACCGGCGTAAAGGGCGGCGGCGAGAACGCGAGCTGCTGGTCGTAGTAATCGAGACGCGTGAGGAATGCCGTGCCATCCGTCCAAGATGTGCCGGTGCGGCCGTTCGATACGACGGTGCCTACGGTCGTGAGCTGACTGCGTGTCACGAACTGATCGTAGTAATCGGACATCCCTGTCCAGAAGTAATCACGTCCGTAGTGTCCGTTCTGTGCGACGAAGACGCCGTGTATCTCCATGACCTCGGGCACGATGAGCGGAATGAGGACATTTCGTTCAGCGACGACCGTGAGTCCGTCCGTGCCATCGTAGTCGTTATAGAGGATGTTGCCGTTGAGGTACACGTCGGGGCGCGTGCCTGAGTCGGAAGGCGTTGCGGAAACGACGGTCACTTTTCCGTTCACCGTGCCCTCGATCCACACGCGGTCTTCGAAAAACATGAGAGAACATGATGAGGGGATCGGGAACGTTCCGAGAGATATTTCATTGTCGATCTTGCTGAATTCTTTCACCTGATCTCCGCTGTTGGCGGTTTGGTAGCCAAACTGGGTCGAGTAGCTATTGAATCCGGTCGTCTGCGAGACGCGCTTAATCGTCACTGTGCCCGCGGAGTTAAAGATAAGATGGTACCCGCGATTGTTGACGCTTCCGGAGGCCGGGCCGTAGTAGATGCCGCCTTGCGTCTGCGCCTTCGCTTTCATATCCAGCTGATAAGCGGTATTTGCGGCCGGCTGGAAAAGATCCGCCATGGTAGGAACGGGATACGTCCAGAGCGCCGGATTGCTCCCGTTCCCCACGACACCCGGGGCACTCGACTGTGTCGGATTGCAGCCGTAGCCCGAATCGCAATTCCACGTAGCAACCGCACTCGTCACGTCGGAGTTGTGTGTCGCGTCCATGCGCACGCCGCCGTTGGAGTGGTACGGGCCGCGAATGGTGCGATTCGAACCCGCCCACACGTTCGTATTGACGACGTAGGAGTACTCGGCGATCGATGGTCGCATGTAACGGGCGGAAAGCGTGCGCGGGAATCCTGGAGAGATATCCGCTACTCCCCTCGACACGAGATCTACCCACTGCACCGCGCCGCACTGCATGTTCGTCGTCGCGGTCACCTGTGCCGAGCCCATCTGGCCCCCCTCGGGGTCGTTCACAGCATACGTATACGGGCTCACGAGTCCCGAACCGTTATTCATGATGGTCGGATTATGAGAGAGAAACCATCGGTAATACTCGAGGCCGGATTCGGCCACGTTGAGCGCGACTTCTCGAGCGTAGAGCGCGCGACCGTACTTTCCTTGCGTAAGCACATAGCTCGATATCGTTCCAAGAATTATCGCGAACACGCCCATGAACCCGAGGACGAGGAAGACGGTAACGCCCCGGGAGAAGCCGGTAGCCGGTAGCCGGTAGCCGGTAGCAAGAAGTCCTTGTTGGTTTTGTGTGTTTTGTTTGTTCATGGCTACAAGCTGCTGGCTGCAAGCTACAGGCTTCATACTAATGACCGATGAGGTTGCGTATCGCGGCCGAAGAGTCGATGGTGATCTGATTGGGAAGCGTCGCGACGTTGACGTTCACGGCGAGCGCCACCTTGACGAAGCGCACGGCAGACCAGTTGGTGTAGTTGGTTATCTCGCTCCCGAGCTCGTCGTAGTATTTAAAGGTCGAGATCCCTTGTGCGGCATTGCGCACATAGTCTGCGACGGTCGTGACGGTCTCCGTCCCTGTGTAATCCGGCGGGTTTCCGGTCGCCTCGACAACACCGCGCATGAGATTCGTTCCTTGAAGGTAATAATGCACGCGTTCGATGAGGGCGTCGCTGTCAATGTCCGCATACAAGACAAAGTCGTTCGCGGTGATGGAGACGATAGGGAACGCGCCCTGGCTCGAATAGGCACCCTCGCGGATCGTTCGGACGATCTGCTCAAGCCCGCGCTGCGCGGAGGCGGTCGCGCTCGCCTGCTCGATGGCATAGGCATTCGTGCGGTAGAAATACATGAGTGTGGTGACGATGGCCAGCATCGCAGCGACAAAGACGGCGATCCATATCACGGTTTCTATCATCGTGAGCCCCCGAGAATAGCCGGTAGCCGGTAGCCGGTAGCCGGTAGCAAGAAGTCCTTGTTGGTGTTGTGTGTTTTGTTTGTTCATGGCTACAAGCTACAAGCTGTTTAATACGATGGATATGGGCGAACTGCCGTTGACGTTCACATTGGTCGAATACTCTTGATAACCGCTTTTCGTTATCGTCGCGGTAAAGTCCCCGGTAGAAAGGCTCCCAAAAAATGCCTGCCCGCACGAACTCGTCGTCTTTGTTGTGTTATATCCAGTCCCGTTAAGCTGTACGGAGGCACCTTCCAGAAGAACGCCCGAATTAGAGCGCACGTCCACGAGAAGTGAATGATCGCTCGCGGGGAGAACATAGAGCTTCGTCGTCTGCGATGAGGCCGGGGCAAGCGTCTCCGGTTGCGGGGCGCAACTCTCGGCGAGCAGGTATCCGGTCGATGTAGCGACCGTGAGCGTATATGTATCTGCTTCAATATTGGACAGCGTAATAGCAGTGGATGCGCCGCTTGAATGCGTCTCATTGTATTTGTACACGGTGGGGTTGTTCCCTATGGTCTTTCCGCCGCGCATGCCGAACGAAAGATTCGGGAGAGGGGTCGGTCCGTAGTCGTACACAAAAGAATAACTGCTGATGGACGGCGTGACACTCGGGTCGGAGGACGACAAAAAGGACGTCACTCGAAGAGCCGGGTAGGTCGATGTAGAAATGCCGGAGAGGTCCACGGTGGAGGTCGCGAACCCTGCAGAATTCCCCGGCAACTGGCCTTCGGGAATGAGCGTGACGCCGGCATTATCATAAAAGCGGAACAGTATGCCTGTTTGACCGGGCGTCGTCGTCGCAGCACTGAAGGTTTTCCATCTGTTCAGGCTCGCAGGACTCACGGAAACTGACTGCAGGGACCCTTCTGCATCGTACGAACCGACTGAGCCGGTGAGGCGGGCGACTCCGCCGCTTACCGTCGTCGAAGCGGAACTTCCTATCTTGCTCTCGTCCGAGAAGGTGTCGGTCCACGAGCCTTCTTGTATCTGCATATATGTCTCGATGGTCTTGGTCGAGACGTAATCTATCGTGAACGATGCCGGCGTCGTCTGGTTGTTCGCCACTGTAAGATGCCGCGGATTGGGATTTGGATTCTCGGCGGAGACCGGATAGGTTTGTGCCGTTGAGTATCCTGCCTTCGAGACTAGTATCTGATAGTTGCTCGCCTCAGGCGCGCCAATGAAAGTCACGGACCCGCCGACATTGGAGTACGTGCGAATATCTATTGCGGGTACGACGCCGATGTTCACGATGTCCACCTGCGCATTTGAGATAGGCGCGGCCGATTCGTTGACAACATTAATTGTGAGGACGCCTCCCGGCACGGCGGTCTCTACCGCAAACGGTGACACGCGGCCTATCAAGGTGAGGCCGCGCTCGCCCTGCCGCGAGAGCCAATTGATCTCGACGCGTATCGTTTTGTAGTCGGCGATGATGCTGTTCGTATCGGCCGCGCCGAGTCCGTCGCCTGGGTCGTCGCTGTAGAAAACCATCGTGCGGCGGGTGTAGGAAACATTGTTGTACAGAACGGTTTCCTCCTGCGGAACGTTGCCGGCCGGAATGCCGCCGATGACGCCTATCTGCGGATAGGAAAGACTGCGCAAATACTCCATGCGCTCGTTCGCAAGCGCGATAGCGCCCGCGCGAATCCGATTGTTTGTTATAACCTCTACCGACAGCTGGAATACTCCCGCTATGCCGACGAACACGATGAGCATCAAGGCGCTCCCGATAACGGTATCCAGGAGCGTAACCCCCCGAGAACAGCCGGTAGCCGGTAGCCGGTAGCCGGTAGCAAAATGCTTATTTTTTTTCTTCATAGCTGCAGGCTACTGGCTACAAGCTACTAGCTATCACCCTATGTTCTGCGACAGCGAGTAGATGGGCGTTATCATCGAGACCGCGAAGAAACCGACGGCGCTCCCGATCGCGACCATGAGGAACGGCTCGATGATGGTCGAGAGGTCCTTGGTCTTCCGGTCTACCTCGTCCTCATAAAACAGCGCGAGTCGTTTGAGCATCTCTGCGAGCGCGCCCGTTTCTTCGCCCACCGCCATCATTTCGCCGACGAACGCCGGATACAGGTCTTCGCGACGCACGAACGCCGACGAGAGCGGTTCGCCGCGTCCGACGCTTTTTCCGGCATCCTTGATAACGTCGCGAAAGTATGAGTTCTGCACCACTTCCCCTGTAATTTCTAGCGAGGAAAGCACGTCGACGCCGGAGGAGAGCAACGAGGCAAGCGTGCGCGATGTGCGCGCGGCATTTACCTCGCGCACCATTGCGCCGATGAGCGGCATGCGGATGAAGACGAGGTCGGCTCCCCTTCTCCCCGCGGGAGTTCTCATTGCCGCATACAAAATCGCGAGGAATGCTATCCCGCCCCCCACTGCAAGTACCGTGTATTCCACCAAAAAGTTGCTGATGGCGATGACGAACTGTGTCGAAGCGGGAAGTTCCGCGTTCATCTCCTCGAACGTCTGCGCGAGCGTGGGCACAACGTATATCATCATGAGGATACCGATACCGATTATCGCGACGACGATGATGCTCGGATAGATGAGCGCGCCGCGTACCTTCTTTTTGAGCTGATACATGCGCTCCATCTGGTCGGAGACGACCGAAAGCGAATCAGGGAGACTCCCCCCTTCTTCGCCCGCCTTCACCATCGAGACGAATAGGTTGTCGAAGAGGTGCGGGAACTTTGCGAGCGCCTCGTGCAAGGTCGCTCCGCGCCGCACGTCGCTCGCGACCTCCGTCATGACGTATGCCAATCTCGGATTTTTCGTCTGCCGCTCAATGACGGCGAGCGCTCGCGCGAGCGAGAGCCCCGCGCTAAGCATCGCACCGAGGTTCCGCGCGAGGAGAATTTTGTTGTACTGCTTGACCGTCGTGAGCTTAGCGTTCCAATATTTAAGATTGAGCCAATTTCCGGCCCCCTCTTCCGAAAGCGCGATTATCTTCCCGCCCTCCCGTCTGACTATTCCATAGAGTTCGAAGCGGTCGTGCGCCTCCGCGACGCCGGTATAGATCTCTCCGCCCACCTTCTCGGCGGTGTAGGTGAAACGCATTGCTCAATTATAGCCTGCGCAATCAAAGAAAAACCCGACCGAAAGGAAAAATGTATACAAAGATAGAAGGCCCGACGCATCCGTGCCGGACCTTCTCGTTGCAAGCGCCCGCCGAGGGCGCGAATCAAGACCTGATGCCCGCAACTCCGCGCGCGACTATCGTCGCAACAAACGTGACGATAAGCGTCGCGCCGACTGCCGCAAGTATCCACCGGTTGTAGGGTTCGAGAAAGAGAAGCCCTTTGGGCAGCGGGAGCAACGAGGTGTTGAACTGCTTGACCACCGTAATGAGGAAGATCGCCACGAACGGCAATACCCATTCGACGAGTGCCAACCCTGCTGCAATCGCCACAACAATCGACAGTGAGAAAATCTCCTCTGGGTACTGCGCGAGTAAACCCTTACCTTGCAGGCTGCCATAATTCACTGCACCTGCCAGTCCAGCCATCACAAGCGCCAGGAACAAAATGGCGAACGCGAACGGTTTGACGATTTCCTTCAAATTCACCTCCCGCTGCTGAAGCTCGGCAACCTCGTTCAAACGAAAGAACGGATCACCACCAGAACACTACGAGGGAAATAAGGTCGAGTCAAAGCCCTCATCGACCAGTTCCAATACTTAACAAAACTTCTTAAGTATCGGAACTTCGGAATGACTGACAATGTTTAGACATTTCG
>Ga0155896_147_pt1 | contig 16662 bp, 16 predicted proteins | sample RifCSPlowO2_01_FD_107550 | JGI IMG/M metagenome (GOLD analysis project Ga0155896, IMG submission 107550) | Candidatus Kaiserbacteria bacterium RIFCSPLOWO2_01_FULL_54_24
AACTTCTTATCGCGCACGAATTTCCGCATCTTCGCCCACTTCCCTGGGAGCTTGTGCCCCTGCTCCTCGAATTCTTTGAGCTCAAGGTCGACATCGAGGTTGTCAGCATCTTTCACTATTTTCGCTTCTATAGAATCACGTTTCTTATACAGGGTGTGAATACCTTCAAGGTCGACGAATGAAGTACCGGCAAAAAGATCGTGCGCCGCGCGCAGGTCATCGGTCTGCGAATACACTTTGTGGACATAGGCTAAGTCGGCGGTGCGCGTCTCGGCAAGGTCATGCACAAGTGCCATTTTCATGATCAGATCCTGGTCGCCCTTTCCCTCGCGGCGAGCGATGAGGAGTGCCAAGAAAACGACGCGCATCATGTGCTCGAGATTACTCGCACACGGGACACCGAGATGCTGTATCCACGCCCGTGGAATGTTGCGAAGCGAACCTATCTCGTACAGAAATTCGAGGTCGCGATCTGCCATTGCGCCAGTATAGCGTGTGGAGCAACAGCACAGCAATTCTGCGTCCTGCGAAACTCGCTTCGCTCAAACAGTCCTCGGACGCAGAATTGCTGTGCTGTTGCTTACCTAACAAGTTCCGTGTACACGACTAGCCGCTCGTCGTAGGAACGCTCTCCGGGGACCCACGTGCCGCCGCAGGTGATGAGGTTGAGACGCGGCAAGTCCCGCCGCGAAAAGAGGGTACTGAGAGGCACGCTCGTGTATGGATACTTCTGGATCTCGGTAACTTTGAAATGAAGTTCCGTGCCGTCTTTCTTCTCTATATACATATCGTCGCCTATCTTCAGCTCATCCAAATGCTTGAAAACGCCCGGCAGCGCGAGGGCGTTGTCAACGTGGCCGGTGATAACAGCGCTCCCAACAAACCCCGGAGGGGTGCCGTACTTGTACCATCCTACATCCGTGAAGTTGTTCGGGGCTGCCATGTTGCCGAGTGTGTTCACGCCGACTTCTTGCACATGAGCATCTATACCGAGTGCTGGTATGCGGAGCCCGGCCGGGTGATCACCAGGCAACACTTCGCGCGTTTCGATCTCTTCTATAGGCGGTATAACCTCGGTATCGGATGTATACCAAAACGTCTCGACGCTCGTGGTCGCAAATATTACCGTCCCAAATATGGTTGCAAGTGCTACGAACAACGTGAGCCAACGCCGTTTCATCCCGCTCTTTCTATGCTAAGAGCGGCACAGACACAAGAGAGACTAGGCCGGTGGCGCGAATTCCCTGGCTTTTTCGAGGTATTCGACAACTTCCTCGTCGCGAAGCTGCGGGAATGATACGTACCACTCGCCTACCGCCATGAATTCCGGCGGGATCTCAAGAAGCACGACCTCATCGGCCTCGCGCTTAATGCGCGCGAGCGAATCTTGTGCTCCGACGGGTGCGGCAAACACGAGCTTCGCCTTGGGGTATGCGGCGCGAGCATACGCGAGCGCCGCGCTGGCGGTCTTCCCGGTCGCGACACCATCGTCGACGAGAATAACAACTTCGGGACGAACACCGCGCGCGTACGAGCCGCTCCTGTATTTTTTCATGCGCCGCCCCATCTCTTTCGTCTCCTCTTCGATAACTTTTTCTATTCCATATACGGATTCTTCAAGGATGCGGACACCCCCTGGCGCAATAGCGCCCACGGCATACTCCGGATTCCCCGGCGCACCGACTTTCCGCGCAACGACAGTGTCGAGCGGACAATGTAAAACCTTCGCGATCTCATACCCGACCGGCACTCCCCCGCGCGGAAGCGCGAGTACCAAGGCTTTTTTGCCTTTGTATCCCACAAGCGCCCCTGCGAGTTTTTGTCCAGCCTGGCTCCTGTCGACGAACATAGCCCTATAATACAAAAAAGGCTCTCGCTGCAAAAGGCTTCACTGACGTGATTTTATTTCATCCGCACGCTCTTGAACGCTCTCCCCTTCTTTGCCATCTGGTCCATGAAGCGACCGGTCTTATTGTCTACTTTTGTCCAGCGCTTGTTGCGCGGGGAGAGTACCTGCGAGCGCTTGCTAACTTTTCCTGTGCGGCCGTGTCCTTTCGGTCCGTTCTTCGCCATGGCGCGATTATATCACTGGCCTCCAGATTGCCAGACACTTATGAATTCAAATTGGTGGAAAAGTCCGAGTACATTGAACGTGAGGTTGTCCCGGATGGAAGCGCCTACAAAAAGCTCGAGGCCGACGCCAATCGCGACCGTTGCGAGTACGGGCAAGCGCCACGCGAGAAAGAAACCGGCTACCATTGCGAGTGTATCTGATATCGAATTAATCACGCTGTCGCCTATATATCCCTGCGCTAAAGCCTGTTGCCGATAGTGTTCGATGAGCCATGGAGTGTTCTCAACAATCTCCCAGGATATCTCAACGCCAAGAGCAAGAAGCAATCTGGTGCCGAGCGAAAGACGAGGAGCCGCAATCGTCAAGACCCAGTAGAACAAAAACCCGTGAATGATGTGGCTAAATGTGTACCAGTCGGTGAGGTGCTGTGAATTCCCGCTCGAGAGCACGACGCCTTCCCACAGCTTCACATTGCCGCACTCGCAGATAGCCGGCTGGCCAAAGAGAAAAAGTACAAGCGCCTGAACCGCAAGAAGTGTGCCTGATGCAAAAAGGATGGAACGAAATTTCGACATGAGCTAACCTAGAAAAGAGCCGACGGCCACGCCTATACCTATCGCAGTGCCTCCGATAACGGCCATCCGGAACGCGCTTCTCAATATTGAAGTGCGGGAAAGCGCGCCGCCAGCTACCCCAAGCACAAATAGCGCGATAACGGAGGCGGATATCGAGAGTGTAAGCGCCGTCCCTCCTTCGAAAATTACGTACGGGAATAGGGGGATGAAGCCCGCGAAAAAATACGACGCGAACATAACGGACCCGGAGAGTATCGAGCGACTCGTTACCGCACGTTTCCCGGTCGCATACTCCTCCGCGGAGGTCTCCGAGAGAAAACTTCCCGCTGCCATCGAGAACGCCTCGACGAAGATGAGGACCACGCCGGTGAGGAATATCGTATCAACGGCGACCCCGGCAACCGCGATACCGGATAGCAGACCGACCGTCGAAACAAGGCTGTCTTCTACTCCAAAAATGAAATTCCTGAAATACGTCGCCCCCATCCTCTAATGATATCACCGCGCCGCCGGGAGCGGACTGCAGGCATATATCGAAAGAACGCCTTCCGGCAGCCGGAGGCGATCTTTCTTTGCATAGGGCGATGCTAATTCCCGTATCCGTTGGGCGTCGCTCTCCCAAACCAGTAGTGCGAGCCCGCGTCGGTGCCCTGGTCCATCAGGACCTCAAACTGGCCCCAGATGCAGTAGCCACCGTCGGGAAGCGTCGTGTAATCCGCGCCGCATGAGCCGACCCACTGTATCTTGTAGTGCCACACCGAGCCGGAACCTCCTTTCTTGCCGTTCCACTCGTTATCGATCCACGCGGCGTAGGGAGGATTGGACCAACCCTCATCGTTGCCGCGATCCCACTCCGCATTCCACTTCATCACGATCTTGTCATTGGCGTACGTCGTGTTGCCGAAGTAGGTGCCATCGAGATTCCTGTCAATGCCGTCGGCGAGACCGTTGAAGATACGCGCGGTCTCGTTGTATCCGTACTGGTCAAAACCAGCTGCGGATACGGCCGTGGCACCGAGGAGGAGCATCGAAACTATTCCGCCCGCGAGCCACGCACTTTTTGATGTAAGACTCATAATTGATACGTTCCTAATAATAATTGCGATTGTACTCCACTTCCCTATGCACGTGCAAACAAGGCATCATGCACGCAAAACAAGCCCCTTTCATATCACCAGCGGAGCAAAATTTCGGGCGGTCTACTGCTGCGGCGCACAGTACGTCTCGCCCGCCGCGACGACCTTCAAGCTCGGGAGCGTGAGCACTACTAAACGATATCAAGTGATCTGGTGCTTTTATCCTTCGACCGGCTGGAGCGTAAGGCATCCGGGAATTTCCGTATCGGTATACAAACCCTGGTCTCCTACATACTCTTCCCATGATTGAAAAAGATTTCCCATTTTTGCGAACGTTGCCTCTCGTATTGAATCGTCAAGATATGCGAACGGGCACACATGCTCCGGTGTTTGTCCCCCTTTTAAAATCCCGATCTCCACGGCCCCGTATCCGGGAGGGTCCCCGTTGCCGAAAGAACCCACCTCCCCGATTATCTGACCGGCGACGACCTTGTCGCCTACCACAACCTTCGGGTTAACAAGATGCTCCGTCTCGTAGACCCACTTTTGCATTTTTCCGTCCGCAGTGACCTGAATAGAGACATCTCCGCTCCAGAGCGTCGGAATAGCTGCCACTACCCCATCCACGAGCGAGCGCACAGGCGTCCCCAAGGGCACTACATATGTCGGCTGAGGATTTGACTTAGCTTGCCCCGAGCTTGAGCTGCTTCCGGGAATAACAAACCCGAAGCCCATAAAAAGCCTGCCAAATTGAAGCCTCTCTTTCGTGAACTTAAAATCCTCAAAATTGACGCCGATGCTTTTCAACTTCAGAGGCGGTTCGTCAGAATTTATCTGGCTCGCGGTTTGAGGAGCAGAAGGCTGTTCCTGCACTACCGGCTTTGGGGAAGGAGGAGGCGGAGGAGGGACGGGGTCTTGAAATTTCGATGGTTGGTCTTTCTGCACAGAGACACTCGGAGGTGGGGGCAAGGTAGCAGATTTGTCTTCTATCACAGAGGCGACATCTTTATCGTCTGACTCTTGATTCTCTTGGGAAGTGGAAGAGTTGAGCGCAAAGTATCCGCCGACAAGTGCGACAAACACCACCACTGCAACAACGAGTTTATTCATCCCCCAAGCGTACCACGTGCGTTAGGGGCCGAGAGAATGACGCTCGTTGGCTTTAGCGAAGGCTAAAATCTGCCTCCCGCGCCTATCTTGCAGTCGGTGAGAGAGACCCTTCATGAAAACAGAACATGGGACATATCCCCACTTCATACAAGTTACAGTTTGCCCATTAGCCTGAGACAATGGTGGGATGCGTATCCTTGCAGTTTCGATATTGGTATTTCTTTTTGGAGTGCAAATCACTACAGCGGCTGCTCTTGAAAAACCGACGACTAGTCAGAGTCCGTCCTTAACCGCAGCTCTCCGACTCAGACTGACACGTAAAACTCCTCCTCCGCCACCCTCTCCCTCACCTGCTCCGCCCGCGCCGAGTCCGGCTCCCGATCCGACGCCTCTGCCACCGCCGACACCGACCCCCGCACCGCTCCCCGACTTTGAGACAGCAACAGAGCAAGAGATCATACGCCTGATGAACGTCGAACGCGTGAAATATGGAGTCGCCGCGCTTTCAGTCGACCCACGCCTTACCGACCTTTCACGTGCGCACAGCGCCGACATGCTCGCGAATAATTATTTCTCACATACAGACAAGGGTGGTTGTAGTGCGCAGTGCCGTCTCCAGAAAGCCGGGTATGCCTACCGGAGCTTCGGCGAGAACATCTATATGGAGTCGGGCCGGACACTGACCCCGCTTCAAGTTGCGACGCGCATCGTCGACGCGTGGATGCAGAGCGCCGGCCACCGGCAGAACATGCTGAACGCGCAATATACCGTGAGCGGCGTGGGTATAGCTTCAGTAGGCACACGCCTCTACGCCACATCTCTCTACGCCCTTCCACGCTAACGCCGCATTACCAAAAATCTTGGGTCTGAGAAACCTTTGGTTCAATCGCGAACGAGGACGTGCGTGCCGACGTCAGCCCATTCGTACAATTTTTGCGCCTCAGGAAGCGGCACGTTCACGCATCCGTGCGACCACGTTCGTCCGAATTTATCGTGCCAGTAGGCGCCGTGAATAACGCCGCCCTCTTTTGTGAAGTAAAGATTCCACGGTACGCCCGGCAGGTCGTAGTATTGGTCGCTCACGCCGGGCAGAGGGCCTTGCATATACCTGGTCGGTGTTTTTTTGTAGACAGTGAAGTTCCCGCGCGGAGTTGGCGTAAGCTGGAGTCCGGTCGATATCGTCGCCTCCATAAAAAGTTCGTCGCTGTCATAGGCGTAGAGCTTCTGCGCCGAACGATCCACGATGATTTTCTTTGTGGTCGACGCCGTCTCTCGCGGATCTAGTTCGCGTATACCGTCGCCATAAAAGCGGCGGACGTTTTCCGAGGGTACATACTGGACTCGCGCGAGCCTTTCCGGATATCGGACAGGCTCATCGAAAACGATCCTGTACCACTTTCTTAGCCCGACAAGCACGGGCTCAACCTTTAAGATTACGCCCTTGCGCAGTCGATCGACTTTTCCGTATTCTTCACCCGCTCCCGAATAGGTGCGCACGCACTCACCTCCCTCATAGTAGGGCCCGCAACCTCCGATGACCTCGATGTAGTCGTAGAGATCGGATGCTGACGGGCTTGGGGTCGTCGGCAGAACCTCCAGCTCTTCCGCTGCCGCTATGCCGCCCCCTGACGCAGGAAGCGAGCTTGGCGGCATCGCAAGCATTGCCCACAACGCCGAGACTATCCCGGTACTAAGAATGGTCGCCGCTGAAAAATGTGAGAATCGGAACTTCCGTACGTTCATTGGCCGAGAACGAGAGAATCGCGGATGTCGTCGAACGCGCGCAGGAGCGCGCTGCGGTCAAACTCTTTCGTGCTCGTGGTATCACCTTCCGCCGGCGCGAAATTGCCGATATTGCTTGAGTGAATGAAGTAACGCACTGCGGTGCAGGGCGAGCTCCCTTTGATAGCGAAGACCTGCTCTTCGTACGTGTTGCCCGCCGCCGCCCCTGTCGAAGTCGCGACGGAATACGTGGTGCTTCCTACCGTAAGGTCCACGGCTTTCACATTGGCGAAAATGTAGATATCGCCCGTGCAGTTCTTCGCGCGAGGAAGAGACTCCACCGAAACCCCGGTGTCGGACGAGGAAAGGTTCGTGCCGCTTGCGAGCGATTCCGGGACGAGGAATTTTACCCCCGCGATCGGTTTGCCCTTGAATTGCTCGTACGCGTATGTATCGTTAAGCGTGTAGCTCGACGGATACTGAATTGTAAAAGTGGAGGTAGCGTATGCATTTTTGGTTTCCGTGGCCGGTACCTCTTCGGACGGAACAACCGGTTGTGAAAGCGCAGCCCATATAAAATAGCCGATCACTGCGAGAGCTACCGCAGCCAAGACACCGATGAGTGTATTTTTCATAAGGTCAATATACTCGTAATTCCACGGATTTCCATTTGGAAACATGCCAGGAAACACACTGGGCATTTTGTCCACAGGTCGCGTGCTACATCGAGGGTTATCAACACGCTTTCTGCTCACTCTCCGCGACAGGCTATAATGAGGCGACTACCAGTTCAATCTTTGACAACAAACAATATGAACCAGCAATTACTTGTAGGGGCTGTCGTCGGACTCATTGTGGGCGCTGGCGTCGGCTACTATTTTGGTTACGACACGGGGTGGGAAGGTTCTGTGAAAGCGGCGAAAGAGCAGGCTGTACTCGAGGCACAGGGGGCAGTAAATCCGTTCGAGGACGTCTCGACGAACCCGTTGGAGAATGTCAAGACGAATCCCTATGAGAACGTGAAAACGAACCCGTTTGAATAAGTTCTAAGGACTAGGGACTAAGGACAAAAAACATGGATACCAAAACATTAATGGCGTCGGCTGCGGTTGGAGCGTTCTTCATCGCAGGCGCCGCGTTCGCGCAAGAAAACTCCGTCACCTTCCCCATTCCCGAGCTCGGAGGCTGCACCTCGAAAGAAGCCTGCAAAACCTACTGCGAAGAAAGTGCGAACCATGAGCCGTGTATCGCCTTTGCCGAGGCGCACAACCTCATGAGCGCGGAGGAAGTCGCTATTGCGCGAAAGATCGGGAACGCGAAAGGCCCTGGCGGATGCGTGGGTCTCGCGTGCAAAACCTACTGCGGATCCGAGGAGCACATCGATGAGTGTCTGGCGTTCGCCGAAGAACACGACATCATTCCCCCGGAGGAAGTTGCGATCGCCAAGGAGGTTCGCACGAAAGGTGGACCGGGCGGATGCAAGAGCGAGAAGGAGTGCCGCGCGTATTGCGACGGAGGTGGACATTTTGAGGAGTGCCTGGCGTTCGCGGAGAAACACAATTTGATACCGAAAGAGGAGTTGGAGATGGCAAAGAAAATGGGAGATAAATCCGGTCCGGGGGGCTGTCGTCGTGAGGCATGCAAAACGTACTGTGAGAACCCGGAGCATATGGACGAGTGCCTCAAATTTGCCGAGGAAAACGGCCTTATGTCCTCGGAAGATTTGGAGCGTGCGAAAAAATTCGGCAACAAACCTGGACCCGGCGGATGCCGCGGAAGAGAGTGCGAATCATACTGTGAAAATCCCGAACACATGGACGCCTGTATCGCTTTTGCGGAGGAAAACGGCATGATGTCGAAGGAGGAGGCAGAACGTGCAAAAAAGTTTGCCGGTAAACCGGGGCCAGGCGGCTGTGTGGGCGAAGCCTGCCGGCGTTATTGCGACGATGCGGCGCATCAAGATGAGTGCTTCAAGTTCGCTGTCGACAACGGCCTGCTTTCAGAAGAAGATCAAGAGCGGATGAAAGAGATGCGCGACTTCGTGGGACCCGGTGGCTGCAAAGGCGAGGAATGTCGAACGTACTGTGAAGTTGACGACCCTGGGAGACAGGCCGAATGCAGGGCATTTGCGAAGGAAAACGGCATCGGCCTTGGTCGCGGCGGACCGCAGGGAGAAGGAATGAGCGGGCCGGGCGGATGCAAAACGCCGGACGAGTGCAGAGCGTACTGCGAAAGTCACCAGGAAGAGTGCGGTGGATTCAGGCCTGGAGAGGGACCGGATCGTCCTGTGGGACAGGAACGAGCGATGCAACAGCGGGGATTCGAAGTCCCGCCGGGCTTGATGGAAGAATGCAAAGAAAACCCCGAGGCATGCCGGGAGAAATTCCAGCAGCAAGGATTTCCCACTGGGCCGATGGGTGCACCCGATCCCGCGCAGTTTGAGAACATGAGCGAGGAGGAGCGGCAGAAATTCATGCAAGAAGACCGGCGCATGATGGATTTTAGAGGAGCGCCGCCCGGCGAAGGAAAACCGTACCGTCCGGAAGGCATGATGCCGCCTGAAGCGTTCCGCCGCCCGCCAGAAGGACAAGGAATGGGTCCAGAATTTCAGCAACAATACCGAGATCAGTATCAGCGAGAATTCGACCGTCAGTATCAAGCGGAGTTTGAGCAGCGATCGCAGCCCGCCCGTACCGACGTACAGTCGGGCGGGCAATTCATGCCGCCGCCCGGAGAATATCGTCCGCCGCAAGAAGGAAGCTTCGCTCCGCCACCCGGCAGTGGTGGCATGATGCCGCCCCTGAACGGAGGAATGATGCAACCTCCACCTGACGGAGGGACGTTCCAGCCGCCGCCTCCAAGTGATGCACCGCAAGCAAACGCGACCTCGCGGTTCGTCGCCTCCGTTCTCTACATTTTTGCGAGTCTCTTCCAGTTATAGCTTTCCTTATTTCTGTTCGAGATCGAGGCAAACACTGTTTACGCAATATCGTTTTCCGGTAGCCGTCGGACCATCGTCGAAGACGTGGCCCAAATGTGAGCCGCACCGCGCGCATGTTATTTCGATGCGTTCCATGCCACCGTTCGAATCGCGATGTTGTTCGACGGCCCCCGGAAGCGCTTGGTCGAACGAAGGCCAGCCTGTACCGGAGTCGAACTTTGCCGTCGAATCGAAAAGCGGGTTGCCGCAGGCTTTGCATTCGTAGGTACCGTCGGCCTTTTCGTGGACGTACTCCCCTGTGAAGGCCATCTCGGTCCCCTTTTCGCGCAACGCACGGTATTGCTCGGGCGTGAGCATTTCCTTGAATCCTTCTTCGTTTTGCGGCATGGGACGCTTCGTCATGCGGCTAGTGTAGCAAATGGGTCGTTTTAAGCTTCAGGGCTTCACGAAACGCATCGAGGCGAGAGTGTTCCTGACTACTTCGATAAGAGTATTTTCATAGTGTGGGAATCCATTTTCATTTATCGTCGACGCCCCAACTTCCGCATTAAAGTAATACGTGTACGCGTCCGGAGAAAGCTGAGTCGCGAGCCGGAACCCTGCTGCGAGAGCGAGGCTTTTTATCTCCATATTCGCTGGATTAAATTTGTGTCGAGCTTTATGGGCACCGAATGGCCCTTCCGCAATAACAAGACTTCCGCCGGGAACCAGTGCGCGATGTGCACTTTTCATAACCTTCTGGATGTCTCCTACGTAAGCGGCATGCGGATCACCCTCTTGCCGCAGGAATGGGAAGAGTCCGTTGGTGTATATGTGCTCGGCGAACCCATCGGGATATTGAAGGTCCCGCGCGTCGCCTTGAACGATCTCGCGAGGAACCGATAAGTGATCTTCGCGCATGAGCTGCACCGAGTGCGGATCTATATCGATTACATGACTTTTTAGATGGGGGTTTATTTTCCGGTTGTAATTGGCGAAGTGGGCGGCTGAATGTTGACCCATTGAGCCGAGTAGCAGCATGTTGCCTGTCGTAAGCGCTCGAAGCCTCAAGATCTCCTCAGGTCCAAGCAATTCAAGATACGTGGGTTCAAGCGCGCCGAACGTATCTCCGGATACATGTAAATACAGCGGCGTTCCGAAGTCACTTCGAAAATGATGACTCAGCGGTGCCGAAGTCTCGTGCGCCAGAACACCGGCAAAGTCCGTGAGCGACATCTTCGTGTAACCACGTGCGATGGCGTGGTCGTATATCGAGTGCACATATTCATCGTCGGACCCGTGGCGGGTCGAGACAAGCGTGCCCCACCGACGTATGTTGAGGACTTTCTCAAGACTTTGGCTGATCGCTTTCGGATTCTGAAGCAGCAGCTTAGCGCCAACCCCTGCGATTCCCTCTTCCTGGGTTAATGTCCGGAGCGCAGCTACACCCGCTTTGCCGCGGGTCTGCAAAGTCCTTATGCCGAGTAATACTTTTTCGCCCGCGTTTCGTTGTGCATTCTGATCGGAAATAATCTGTGGTACAAGCACAGTGTCATCTGTGCCGCTCGTAAGGAGTTTATATATTTGGGGCAACTGGAGTTTTGGTCCCACCACCTCGCCGGAATCCATGCGACCATTGTATCAAAATGTTATTCCTTGCGACGGACACGCGTACGCTCTACTTCTGACAGCTGCTGCTTGCGCAGGCGCACGGATGTCGGCGTTATCTCGAGATACTCGTCCTCGCCCATCACTTCGAGCCCACGCTCGATGGTAAGCTGGAACGGCGGAATGAGTGTGAGCGCTTCGTCGGTGCCCGACGAGCGGACGTTGGTGAGATTTTTGTTTTTAGTCGGATTGACCGCCATTTCTTCGCCTTTAGAAGTGTTGCCGATGACCATACCTTCATACACTTCTGTCGCAGCGGGAATATAGAGTACGCCACGCTCTTGCAAATTCCAGAGAGAATATCCGAGCGCTTTTCCCGAGGCCATCGATATCATGGAGCCGACGGCCCTCTTGCGTATCTCTCCTGCGTACGGGAAAAAGCCGATGACGCGAGACGAAATGATGCCCTCACCACGCGTGTCGAGAACGAATTGGTTGCGATAGCCGAGAAGACCGCGTGTCGGGCCCTCGAAAATAAGTCGAACTTGATTCTCATGTATCTTCAGGTCTTTCATGATGAATTTGCGTGTGCCGAGACGCTCAATGATGGCTCCTTGGTATTCTTGCGGCACATCAACGATTACCTCTTCGAATGGTTCGCTCCGCTTACCATCATCGCCCTCATGAAAGATCACTTGCGGCTGTGAGACCTGCATTTCGTAGCCTTCACGGCGCATGTTCTCGAGAAGAATAGCTATGTGGAGTTCTCCGCGTCCCGACACCTCGAACACACTTGCCCCGTTAGAAGCGGAGCTTCGTTCGGGGTCGCCCGACGTGAAGTCGACTTTGAGACCGACGTTGATCTCGAGCTCCCGCTCGAGGCGCTCGCGGACCTGCCTCGACGTCACGAATTTTCCCTCACGCCCTGCAAAGGGAGAGTTGTTGACCAAGAAGTTCAGTGCGATGGTCGGGTCGTCGATGGCGATCGCCGGTAGCGGCTCCGCATTCGCATCGTTCGTGATCGTCTCGCCGATGTAAATGTCCGGCAATCCGGCGACGACCACGATGTCACCGGCCTCCGCTTCAGAAGTTTCAACTCGATTGAGACCGCGAAAGCTGAACATTTTCGTCACCTTTCCGTTGCGTGTAGCCCCGTCCGGCTTCTTTATAAAAACTGTATCGCCCGTATGCAATGCGCCTTCGTATACGCGCGCTATCGCAAGTCTCCCAAGGAAATTATCATACCCAAGATTGAACGGCTGCAGACGAGCAGTTGCTTTCTCCCTTTCGCCTGACGCGACCGCAGGCACATGAGCGATAATGGTCTCAAGGAGAGGGGTGAGGTCTTTTGAATCATCCTCAAGTTTAAGTTTCGCGATCCCCTGCTTTCCGATGGTGTATACGACCGGAAAATTCGATTGCTCATTCGTTGCGCCGAGCTCGAGAAAAAGCTCGAGTACCCCTTCTTCGGCACGAGCCGGATCCGCGGCTGGTTTGTCTATTTTGTTGATGACAACGATGGGTTTTAGGCCGAGCTCAAGCGATTTTTTCAGCACGAAGCGTGTTTGCGGCATCGGGCCCTCCTGTGCGTCTACGACCAAAAGGACGGAGTCGATTGCACGCAATACGCGCTCTACTTCACTGCCGAAGTCGGCATGCCCGGGCGTATCTACAAGATTGATCTTTGTGCCGTTGTACGGAATTGAGGCATTCTTCGAGTAAATCGTGATGCCGCGCTCAAGTTCGATCGCGTTCGAGTCCATGGAAACTCCTTCCTCCGCAACACCGGTCTGCCGCAGTAGCGCGTCGGTTATGGTCGTCTTGCCGTGGTCCACGTGAGCAATTATTGCTATATTCCGAATTTCCATGTTTAAGAGTGGGCAACCTGCCCCGTAGGAAGCGCGCAGCGCTTTCCTACTGGGGTGATCGCTATATTTCTTATTTCCATATACGAAAAAATCCCTGGAGGAAATTTCTCTCACTATACGCGAATCCTTTCGCAAAAACAAACCGCGTCCCGAGGTGTGCTGGTCGGGACGCGGTTGATAGCTAGTAATGTGTCACGGAGTTGTAGTTGCGGACGTTGCGGTCGTTGATGCACTCGTGCTAGCGGAGACATTTGCAGTGGTCGTCGCCTGCGACGCATCGGTCGTTGTTGGAGTTGAAGAGGCTGGAGTTGTTACGGGAGTTGACTCGGGCGCCGGAGCAGCGGCAGAGGCATTTGCTGCAAGGAACGCCGCAAGGACCGCGTTCAGTTTCGCGCGAGTTTTCGGACCGATGTTTCCATACCCATCGTCCCCCGGTTTTGCGATACCGTGCTTCACTTGGAAGCGTTGGATCGCCGCGAGCGTGAGACGACCGAGCATGATCGTTTCTTTGCCCGAAGAGCCGTCGCCGGAAGCCGCTACCCTGGTATCAGCGTCGGAATTCAGAATAACCTGGAGAAGCTTCACGTCCTCTCCCTTCGCGCCCACGCGTAGCGCGCGTACAAAGGTCGTTCCGACTGAAACTGCGGCGTTCCCGCTTCGCACTTCCCCTTGCGAGGAGGCAGCGGACGAGGCAACACCCGCCTGCAGTGAGCCAGAACCTGCGTCCGCGAAGAGCTCGTTGAGCTTCGTTCGCGTCTTAGGACCAACGAGCCCGAATCCTTCGTCGCCCTTCCTGGCTATGCCGTGCTTCACTTGGAAGGCTTCGACAGCGGCGCGTGTGAGAACTCCGAAGTAGCCGGTCGTATCGACGCCGAGAAGCTGCTGCAAGCGCGCAACGTCGGCGTGTTTCGAGCCCTGTTTCAGGAGTGCCATAAAGCGCGCTCCTCCCTTCGTGCTTGCTTTAGCGCTTGTCGAACCGCTCGCAGGCGCCGCAACACCTAGATTCTGTGGCACGTAGACGATGCGCCCGTCGGGATAGATGATCATCGCCCTGGTGCCGGTTGTCGTGCTCACCGTTGTTGTGATGCCAGAACTTGTACTGCCGCCACCACCGCCACCGCCACCGCCCGAGCCGCTTCCCCCGGCGCCAGTCGTGGCGGTGCTTGCGGAGGAGGCACTCGACTGCGTAGGGACGATCGGCGCGAAATCTGAGAAGTGCGTGACGTTCGCGGTCAAGGTATTGTTCGTTGAATCGACGGTCGTCGAGAGAATGTCATACGTCTGCGTCGAATCGTTCCATACGCCGAGCTGTATATCGTTCTCGGAGCGGCCGCTCGGAATATCCGACTCGCTGTAGGGCACGACGATGGTCACCTCGTCGTTAAGATTTTTGACGGGCTGCCCGGACGAATCGACGGAAGAGATGGAGACTGCGCTCTTGGAGAGCACGGTGCCGTTCGCCGCATTCGGGACAGCCGTGTTAGCCTGCGTTTTTACCGTACCGGCGTTCGAGCCCGTGCCGAGTGCGTTTGCGGGGATCGTCATCCTGAAGTTTGCGCCAATATCGGAGTTGGTGACGAACCCGCCTTGCGTCGGCGTTATCGTTTCCTGTTTCTCGGCCGTCACCGTAAATCCGGAGATTGCGGCGAGTGTGATGTTCTGGCTGCTCGCAGAGGCGGTCGTAGTGTCTACCGTGGTCGAGGCATGGTATCCCATGGAGCGAGCGGTGACGACCCATGAGCCGGGCGTCACGCTCAGAGTGTAAGCGCCGGCGGAATCGGTTTGGCCGACTGCAATGCCGCCAAGGCCGTTGACTGCGTCAACGAAGTTCCCGGAAACACCGGAGCCCGATAGCGAGACGGTGCCGGAGATGGTGCGGGAAGCGGTAATGAGCGAGACTTCCGGAGCCGTCGTGTTGCCTGAAACGGTGATGGTGTTAGGCAGAGGCGATATGTAGCCGGCCTTGTCGGCGCGGATCTGGTACGAGCCATTAGGAGCGTTGACCGTGTATGCGCCACTTGCGTCCGTTTGTGCACCCATCGTGATGACATTCGACTGCCCCGTGGGAGTGCCGGTAAGCGCGACGAATGCGTTGTTGGCGCCGGCGCCGGAAGCGTTTATGGTGCCGGTCACACTATAGAGGACTGGCGTCGTGTAAGTGATGCTCTGTATCGCGTTGACGCCCGACGTCGAACCTATCGGACCGAACGACGGATGGCCGGCGCGGATGGTATACGTACCCGGCGGAAGCGTGAGCGTGTAGGTCGCGTTCGCGCCCGAAGAAACGCTCTGGCTTGTGCCGTTGCCGCGTCCGGTCGAGGTGCGCGCATCAACGTATGCTCCCGTCACCGGATTCGTGCCATCAGTGAGATTGACCGTGACCGTTATCGAAGCTCCCTGCGCGCAGTGCGAGTCGGTCGTGCCACCGTCCGTTATAGCGACTCCGGTGTTCGGAGAAGAGTCGCCGACACCAGGGAAGAAGCAGGAGACGCTATAGGTTCCGACGGGAAGCTTCATTGTGTAGCTGCCGCCAGAATCGGATGTTGCCATGTTTCCGCCGTTCGCTCCTTCCGCACGCACCATGACGCCCTGTATGCCGACCGAAGCTTGTGTCGTTGAGCCTTGCAGAGTTCCGAGAGTCAATGTCTGCGCCGAGAAGTCCTGGCCGGAGAGTGAGGAGCCGGAGACAGTGACGGTCTTCGAGCCGAGTTTCCCGAATCCGGGGGCGAAGCTTTCTATCTGCCAGACGCCACTCGTGACATAGAGCGTGTATGCGCCGTTAGCATCCGTTGGTCCTCCGACGAAGTTGCCTTGCCCGCCTCCAATCGGCGTCGTATCGCTCGTCGAAACAACCTTGCGGCCGCCGACGCCAGCGTACGGAATGGCGTTCCCATTGTTGTCCTTGACGGTCCCTGAAATAGTGAGGGTCGAGGCGGTACCGAGCTTGAAGGTAAGCGAGCCCGGTGTATTCCCGCCGCTCGAAGGTACTGTTATCTGCTGGTCGGGTACCGAAGGCATGCCCGGCTTGAATACGCCAACTAGGTATGTGCCCGGAATGACGTTTACGGAGAAAGCGCCGGGGGTGTTGGTCTGCCCGCCGCTTCCAAAACCGAGGTCGGAACTTGCTCCCCCGGAGGTGTTGGAGACAGGGCGCGCGAAGACGCCCGCATTCGACACCGCGCTACCAGCGGAATCAAGAACGGAGCCTGTAATGGTTTTTGATGCGCTCGTCAGTGTGAAGTTCTTGCCTGTCACCGATGTCGCGCCTACCACGACCTGCAGATTCGGCGGTGGCATGAAGGTGAATGTCGGGGGCGGAGGAGGAGGCGCGCCGGGCGTGAAGTGCGCCTCGGACATCGCGGGACCGACGCCGACGTTGTAGGTCGTATTCGGGGTAACGCGCAAGGTGTAGGTCTGCGCGGTGCCATCAAGAGCGACTGTCGTTTTTGCGAATCCGTTCGGGCTCATGGCAAAGATGTCCACGGACGTTCCCGATGGGCCGGAGACGGTACCGGATATCGAGACGGTGTCGCCGCCTCCCGCAACAATGATGTTCTTAATGAGATTCGCTGCGGTAACCGCAAAAGGCTGTGGGGTAGAATTGTAGGTAACCGTTGAGGAAGCCGTCTGGAGGGAACCGGGATCAATGCCGACCATGTAGTCTCCGGCTGCAAGCTGCGTGAAGGACGCAACACCGGAGGCGTTCGTC
>Ga0155896_115_pt1 | contig 14732 bp, 12 predicted proteins | sample RifCSPlowO2_01_FD_107550 | JGI IMG/M metagenome (GOLD analysis project Ga0155896, IMG submission 107550) | Candidatus Kaiserbacteria bacterium RIFCSPLOWO2_01_FULL_54_24
TGGCTACGGGGCAGGCCTCGTGCTCTTTATGCGCCCGACTCACGAACAACTTTCAAAAAAACCTCGTGGGGTATGTCAACTTTTCCGCGCGCGAGCATCTTTTTCTTTCCGCGTTTCTGTTTCTCCAGCAGTTTCATCTTTCGGGTCACATCGCCTCCATATAAGTAGCCCGTGACATCTTTGCGCATCGCTGATTTACGTCGCGAGGCGATGATACGTCCTCCGGTTTTCGCCTGTATCTTAAGTTCGAAGAGTTGTTTTGGCAGCAGGTCCTCCAGCTTCTCTACCATCGCTTCCGCCTCGTGTTGCAGGCGCCGTTTGCTTACGATCCGGGAAAAGGCGGGGATCATCTCTTCCGCGACGAGAATGTCGAGACGCACAACGTCTGCTTCCCGCATCTCTGTGAGTTCATATGAAAGCGAAGCGAAGCCGGAAGAAACGCTCTTTAGTCTATCGAAAAATCCACGCATCAGTTCGCGCAGGGGCATTGCGGCGGAGAGTTGCACCTTTCCGTCGGGCAGGGCCTCGCTATCCCCCACCTCCGCCTCGTGCTCATATAAAAGCTGCGACACGCTGCCTATGTACATCGGCGGCGCGATGACATGCACGTCGGCCCACATTTCGCGCACGCGCAGTGCCGTACCATCGTCGGGAAATCGTGCGGGCGCATAAATTTCTTCCACAGACCCGTTCTGTTTCGTGATCTCGTACACGGTGGTCGGCTGTGTGACCACGAGCTGCAGGTTGAATTCCCTTCGCAAACGCTCCACGATTATCTCAAGGTGGAGCATGCCCAAAAAACCGCACCGAAATCCTCTCCCCATGACGCCAGAGGACTCTTCTTCATACGACAAGGAAGAATCGGAAAGGCGTAATCGCTCGAGCGATTGGCGGAGCAGAGGCAGGTCGTCCTGTGATTCGGGATACACGCTGGCCCAAATGACCGGCGTCGGCGACCGGTACCCTGCGAGGGCCGGTGCAGGAGCACGCGCGTTGGTGACAGTGTCTCCCACTGACGCGACACCGGGTTTTTTGATCCCGGTAACGACATATCCTATCTCCCCCTCGTGGAGTTCTTTGCAAGGCCTCTCGTCGGGCATCAAAACTCCAACTTCCAGGGCCGTAAAATCAGCCCTCCCCTCGATAAGACGCAGGTTGTCACCCTTTTTAATGGTCCCTCCGAAAACGCGCATATATACGATAACGCCGCGATGATCGGAATACCCGAAATCGAATACGAGCGCCTGGGAGCGCTCGCCGCTCGAGAGAGGCGCGGATATGCGTTCAACCACCGCGCTCAATATATCCGATACGCCCTCCCCGGTTTTCCCGGAAGCCTTCAGAACGACTCCCTCTTTCACTCCGAGCAAAAGGGCGAGTTCGCTCACGATATCTTTCGTCCTCGCATGGGGAGCGTCGATCTTAGAAACGACGGGGATTATTCTGAGGTCGAGATGCTTCGCGACTGATAAAACCGAAAGTGTTTGCGCCTCGACGCCCTGCGTCGCATCGACCAAGAGCACCACCCCCTCGACAGCGGAGAGCGCGCGGGAGACCTCGTATGCGAAATCCACGTGGCCCGGAGTGTCGATAAGATTGAGGATGTATTCCTCTCCCGTATGCTTCCACTTCATACGGACAGGCTGCATCTTTATCGTGATGCCACGCTCACGTTCCAGCTCCATTCTGTCCAAGACCTGCTCCTGCATGCGTCTCGGTTCGATCGTCCCCGTGAGCTCAAGCATGCGGTCCGCGAGCGTTGATTTTCCGTGGTCGATATGGGCTATGATGGAAAAGTTCCTGATGTTCATACCAAGTACCACATCCTAACAGAAAAAACGTTCGTACGTATGATCGTGCAGAAGCGAGCCGGGCGTGAGCAAAGATTATTGTGTCGGCGACCCGACCTCCTCGGCCGAGCGAGGAGGGGCGGAAGCAAGTTCGCGCCAGAGCCGGCTTCGCACCGTCAATACCGTCTCTGAAAATTCTTTGTTCCGCAAAAGCGCATACACAAGCGAGGTCGCGGCAAGACCCGCAATGCCGCCCAAAAATCCGCGCATGAAAACGGAGAGGAGCGTCGACGAGAGTGTGAGAGGGCCGATCGCAGAAAGTACGCCATACGTGGTCAGTGCACCGGCAATGGAAGCGAGCGTCCCCTCGACGAGAACAGAGCGCACGCGTGTCATGAGGCCGCCGAACTTTCTTTCAAAACTGGCCGCAAGTACCAAAGCCATCGCGATGGAGATCAGCGCATGTGCAAGGGCAATGGCAAGGATCGCCACTCCCGGTACTCCTTCCAGACGCATGAGTTCCTGTACAAATCGTGATACCGACGGGTGCTCGAGCAACTGCAAGAATAATATCGCGGTAAGGATCGTGGCGACCGCCGAGGCGGTCGCGATGAAAAATGGAGTGAGCGTCCGTCCGGCGGCGTAGTATGCACGGGTCAGAAGAAGTGTGATCGCGTTCCCGGCGAGAGCGAGCGACAGGAGCGCGAAAGCGGCGGCGGTCAGTCGCGTGTCGGTCCAGTCGAAAGAACCGCTCCCAAGAATGACGCGCACTATATGTGCACGGAGTACTACGATAATTCCGACTATCGGCAGTGACCAAAAAAGTATATAGCGAGCGGCCGTCGCGACCTGTTCTATGAATTCCTCGCGACGGCCGCTCGTATGGGCCATGGCAAGCGTTGGAAACGCGGCAACGGAATACGAGGCGCCTACGACCGATAGCGGCACGCTCATGAGATTGTATGCAAAAGTAAAAACGGCGATCGAGCCGACGGCAAGCGTTGACGCAAGCATCGTTAGTCCGAGGAACGTCACCTGGTTCATGGAGAGGGCCATTGCACGCGGAATTGAGATGGACATCGTCTCAAAGAGCGCTTTTCCTTCGCGGAACCTCGGTACCGAGCGGAAAAAACCATCACCAACCACGGACGGTATCTGAACTCCAACATGCAGCGCCGCCCCGAGTACAACTCCCCACGCAAGACCCATAATGCCGAAGTATGGATACAAAAAGACCAGGCCAGCTATTATTCCGAAATTGTAGAGGATGGGCGAGAGCGAGTAGAGCGTGTACCGATTTCTGGCTTGGGTAATGGCCGCGAGGATGTTCGAAAGACCAAGCAGAATAGGCTGCAGCAGCATGATACGCGTCAAGACGATGAGTGACGGCAAGAGCCCGGCGGCAGCAACCTTCGGGAACAACACCCCGAGCAAATACGGAGTGATGAGTGCAGTGATCCCGGAAACCGCGACAGCAAGTGCAGAAAATCCCACGACCATAGTATCGATATATCCTTTTTGTTGATCGGGCGCGCGCCGCGCGAGCTGTGGAATAAGGATGTAGACCGAGACGAGCGCTCCCGTTCCCACGAAGATAAGGTCTGGTATCCTGAACGCCGCATAGTAGAGGTCGAGTTCGACTCCCGCTCCGAAGGTGTGGGCGAACAGTCGGTCACGCACGAGCGCAAGGATCGAGGAAAGGACCGCGGAGGCCGCAAGCACATAGACGGCAGCCTGTAATCCGTGTACTGGCGAGGCAAGAAACCTCAATGCCTCACGCATCATATCCTTTTACTCCGAGGGAGTACCGAGGTCTTGCCCCGCTTCAAGCGTTGAGATCATTTCGGCAAGATTTGTGTCTCCTGGATTCAACTCCGCAACAAGCTTGAGCGACGCGAGCGAGTCGTCCCTTCGGTCGAGTTTGTAGTACGAAAGCCCGAGGAGGAGAAGCGCGTTCGCGTAATTATTCTGAAGCGCTACGGCGCGCTCTAGAGCAAGCGCCGCACTTTCGTTGTTGCTCCTTGCATACAACACAGTGCCGAGGTTGTACCATCCAAGAGGATCATTGGGCGCAAGTTGGGCGACTGCCTTGGCGTGTTCTTCCGCTTTATCCATCTCATCTGCACGCGCGTGAATTTGAGAAAGCAAAAAGTGGGCGGCCGCAAAATCGGGCTTTATTTGGATGGCAGCTTCAAGATTCCGGCGCGCATCTACCTCCTTACCGCCGGCGATGTCGAGCTGTGCAAGCCCAAGGTACGGAAGAGGGTTCGTAGGATTATTTTTCAGGACCTCGGCATACGCGTCGCGAGCGGAAACCTCCGCGCCCTCGACCCCAACCCCGGCCAGTTCGCCATACAGCCGGGCAAGAGTGAGCCAATTTTGATAGTTGCGGTCCTCTATTGAAACTGCTGCAAGGCCATGCTGTATGGTCGAGTTGAGCGTCGCTTGGAGCTGCGCGCGAGTTTCTTCACTGTTCGCCCCATCCGAGATCATCTTGGAGAGTTCGAGGAAACCAAGCTCTACACCCGCGCGATGGGCACGATCATTGTTGGGAAGGACCATGACAGCGAGTGCGATGGAACGGGAAGCGGCTGTTGGATCTTGCGTCGCGTTGTATTCTGAGACCGCTCGATTCACAAAGACGTCCGACACGATGGCCCGGGCAGACTGTACACCGGCAAAAAGTACAAAGAGTCCAATGAAAGCCACCACGCCTGCGCCAATCTTGCCGGTCCAACTATCCCAAGAGAGCGACATACTCCATTCTCGAACGATTCCCGCACGCAACTCCTGCGCGACAAGGGTACCGAACACAAGAAACGTGAGGAACGATATGAGCGGTCCTGGAACATAGAGCAGATGGAAGGTGGTGAGATAGATCGCGCCGCCAATAAGAACCGTGTGGACTACGGAACCTGCAGAGACTGTCTTGAGCCATCTCCACAAACTCCATGCGAGCCCCGCGCACACTGCCCCCCAAGCGAGAAGGCCAACGATGCCCATCGTAACGACGGAGGTCGGTATGAAGCCGACGCCATGGTAAAAGTCGACGTTCCAGAACTGCGTCGTGTTAACGGAGAGCGGCTTGAAGAGCCCCCACTCTCTTGAGAACGTGCTCGGACCGGAACCAAAGAAGACCTGGCTTGGTTCGGCAAAAACCCTTTGACCGATCTCCAGCGTTCCCTGCCACGACGGCCGCACCTCGATCTGCGCGATTTGGAGACGATCCGGCAACGCCGATTGAAGCGCGGCGCCTCCAACATAGAAACCGAGCGTGAGTGCGGCAAACACCAACCACATTTGCATTCCCCGAAGCTGCAGAACATTAGAGCCCGGTACACGGGTCTTGTACAGGAAGACCACATAGAGAATACAGAGAAAAAATAGTCCGACCCAAACATCAGAGTAGTTCACGATGACCAAGAGGATAGCTGCTACCAGTGCGTTGAGGATCGCCACGTAGCGCCAATACCCCTCTGTGACACGAGTGCCGATAAGAGCGGCGGAGACGAATGTCATGAGTCCCAGAAAAATGCCGAGGTCGTGCCAACTTCCAATTATGGAAGCAGGAGCTATCGGGAGCGCACCCCCGAATGTAAAAGACGGCAAGACAAGGTGGATCACTTGCACGAGCAAGACCGCCGAGCATCCCGCGAGGAGCAAGCGCATCGCCAGCAGTATTCGTTCATAACCGGCACTGAGAACGGACGCTGATACAAACAGAAGTATGTACCAAACCGCAGCTCCCATGACCGTATCCTGCGTAGTTTCTTGGCCGACGAACGACCCCCACGTAGCGCCGGTCGCGAGTGCAGAAACGAGGTACGCAACTGGTACCAGAGCCGCCGCGATCAAGAGCGGGCTAAGAGAAATGCGGAACCTTGATTCATTGAGGGAGGTCGTAATCCATGCGAGGAGTGCTACGACAGCAACGATGGTGGACAACATTATTTTCGCCTGGGGGACGCTTACCCACGACACTGGAATGAAGAAAAACGGTAGCGCTACAAAGAGAAGAAATACGGACCACCGAGTCAGCGCCCCAGACCATGCAAGATATTGCATTGCACCGAGTATATCACACACAGAATCCCCCTTGCGGGGGATTTCGTGTGTGTCGATATGGAGTACCATATCGACTTGCTCATTCGGGAACGAAAAAGTGGAGCTTTTTCGCTCCGCTCATTTCGCTGCATCATACTCACTTCGTTCGTTTGTCTTGTTCCCCTCGGAAGTGGGAGTGCAAGCACTCCCACTTCGCTCGGGTTCACTGCGTCATAAGCCGGATTCTGTCGGGGACAGCCATTTATCTAGCCCTTCAATTACTCTCAGGGTCAAGCGGCTCTCTCCGTGAGATATCCAATTGGTGTATCCCACAGAGCACGGCCTTGCACGCAGGTAGGATTTTTGCCGTTGCACCTCCGATGTTTCCACTGGAGCTGATCCTTGCGCCTGCCCGAATGACCGAAGCCATTCGGTCGGGCGGGGATCCCCTCGCCTCTCGGCTCGGGCGTCTCTGTTCGCATCCCTATGCTTGCGCACGGCGGGCGTTACCCGCTACCATCCTCCATCTTGCGATGGGCGTGTCCGGACTTTCCTCCCGTCACACTCGTAAGTGTGTCGGGCGACTGCCTAACGCAGAACGATAATGTAGCAAAATTGGCCTAAAAATCAACATGTTGGCGCTTTCTTTTTCCCTCCCCAACCAACCCCCCTGCGAAACTTGCGGAGATGTGTGTTCGACGGAGACTCGCGGAGCGCGACGGCGCGAGCGGGAGGAATTTTTCAGCAGAAAAATATCCGTGCTCCAGAGAACATATGTCTCCGCAAGTTTCGCTTCTCTACACTATCTCGCACGTCCCGCCCGCACACGCCAACTCCTTTGCTTGTTCGGTTTCGTCGGTGCGCTCATAGATGACCAGCTTTGAGTAGTCCATGCGTGGGAACCGTGCGGCAAGTGTTTCGTATGTCTTCTTGTCGACAGCCTCATAGGGTGCCAAGCGATATACGTGGCTTGAACGCGGGAGGAACGAAAGTCCTCCGACGATGTCCCAGTTCTCGTAGAGCCAGGCAACGACCGCCACCCACTCTTCCTCGCCCACGGAGATCGTCGCGGAAGGATTGTGTTCTGTGAAATTCAATTTGACGGTTTTCCAGTATTCGAGCTGCTCGAGCGCGGAAATGTCATCCTTGAAGACCGACCCTGCGGGGGCTTTCACCGGGAACTCGAGAACGTACGTATTCGCCTCCCCCGCCGTTTGTCCCACTTCCGGATGATGCGGAATGCCCTGGTCGCGGACAACCTTGAAGAGAGAATCCGTCGCGGAGATGCGGATGCGCCGAATGTAGTACTGCGAATGGCGCGGATGAATGCCGGAGGAACAATCAAAAGCCTGCGAAACGGTGCCGGAGGGCTTTACGCATGTGACGGAGTTCGAGGAGTTGATGCCAAAACGCTTCGCATACGTTTGGTTCGCTTTCAGGGTGGCCAGACGCATCTTTTTTAGCGTGTGCGCGTTCCTCACCGCCGGAGAGTCCCACTGTCCGGTTATTGAAACTCCCAATAGGCGCTCGGCTTCACAGTTCTCTTTCCACTCTTTGGAGATGTAATTGAAATTGGTCAAGGTCGATTGGTACGTTCCGAGCAGTGTCGCGAGCTTCGCTTTTTTGAGCAAGGTCTTCTCCGTATCGTCGGCGCGCGCGATGACCTCCGAAAGATTGCAGAACTCTTTCGACTGAAGGATTATCTCGCCGCACGGATTGGTGCCCACTTGTCCGATGAAGCCGTTCTTCTTGCCGTGCTTCTTTTGGAGATACTTGAGGCGGCGCTCCGGCATCGTCTTCTCGAGCGAGCCGCGATTGAAAATGCCGCGCTCACCGGTGCCGGATTTCATGAGCGCCACCCACTCATCCATCAATTCTGCGTTGGTCGGCTTACTTTCGTACACAGCGGAGTTGTTGGCGACGCTCCGGTACGGATCCGTGAGGAAAAACTGGCCTTTTTTGGCGTCGCGTATCTCGACGTCGTCCAGATCCGAAAGCGATATCATCGCGGTGCGACGCACGCCGCCAGCGACAACGCACTCCCCGATCTTGCAGATGATGTCGTGCGCATCGATGTTGCGGAGCCGTCTTCCCTGCCGCTTCAGTATCCTGTCGCGCGCAAAGGCGAGCAGGCTGCGCAAAGGCTCTGGACCGGAGGCCTTCCCCCCCATCGTCCTGAGACGCGTTCCCGCAGAGCGAATGAGCGAGAAATCGAAATCAATGTCCTTCCCCGCATACCACGTCTTCAGACCGAGGGTCAGCGCGTCGCACCAGCCCTCTTTCGTGTCGGCAACGACATGCGTCGCCAACTTCTCGCCGGTTTGTTTTTCGATCTGCGGAAGCTGCTGGATGTTGTAACTCTCGACGGCGTACCCCACCCCGCAACCCTGCATCGAGAGATACATGATCTCGGCAAAGTCTTCGAGCTTTACCGGTGCCGTGAATGAGCAGTTGTAAAAACATGTGTTGCATTTTTTCGCCGGCGCGCCCGAAAATTGCATCGCGCGCATGGAAGGCATGACTTCCTGATTCAGGATCGCGTCACGTATCTCCGCGTACTCGCGCTTCGTCAGTTTGTCACCGAGATTCTCTTTCATAAAATTGACGTAGCGGTCCACTGTCTCGATCCACGTCTCGCGGCGCTGCTCGCTCTCGACCCAGCGCGCGTAAGTGCGCAAATACACGAATTCGCCCAGCGGATTGTTCTTGAAATATTTTTTACTCTCTTCAGAAAGCTTGCGCACGTGCTCCGGCACGTCGCCCTGCTCCTTGCGGATCTTGGAACGCTCCGCGCGATAAAGAATGTACGCCTTCGAGGTCGCCACATAGTCCGAAAGCATGAGCTGACGCTCGACTTCGTCCTGGCATCCCTCAACGGTCGGCAAGAAATTCTTGTACGTCTTCGCGATACGCATCATCTCCCCCGCCACTTTATGCGCGATGACGACCGCCTCGTCTTCCGAACCCTCGTTCGAGGCCTTCATTGCTTTTTCGATAGCCGAAACGATCTTCGGAAATTCAAAAGAAACTATCCGTCCGTCGCGTTTCTGTATCTGTGAAAGATATTTTTTGTATACGCGCATCGCCGCCGATGAGTCCACGACCCGCACACGGCTCACATGAGGCCGTGCTCTCGAAAGTCTTTCTCTGACAGTTGTTTTCGCCATACCCGGTCAGTACAATTTCGAATAATTATTGCCGCAGACCAAACAGTGAACATCGCACGACATCGACGATCCGGTTTCTCTCAATCTATGCTGATGAAGATTCATACGAGGCGATTCGAAATTGTCCTACCGGGCATGCGCATCAAGTTAATTTCTTAAGGACGTTCATTGTACTCCCGCTTCCGCGGAGAACATCCAACTCAAACCTGTTGATAACTTGTCTAAAGTTGCACCACGTCTCCAAGCCCGACAGTGTACCTCTCGATCCACCCGGAAGGAAGCTCTAATACGTATCTCGCCTCCTTTCTCGGCACGTATGCGGCAGGGTAGGTCTCTGGGGAGACTTTTTGCTGCATATCCACTACCAAACCTTCACGAGAAATCCACAAAATGTCAATGGAAAAACCCATATCCTTCATCCAGAAGGCATGCATCCCGTCCTCCGGAAACACAAAGAGCATGCCCTCGTCGGGCGCCAGCTCTTCACGGCCGCTTAAACCAACACTTCGCTTTTCTGGCGTGTCGGCAACGTCAACGAACACAGTGCGCTCTGCCAATACCACCGTATGAACACGCGGTCCGCTTTTTTCCTCAACGAGAGACGGGACCGACAGCGGTTTATAGACAAGCGAGATAAGGAACGCGATCGCCGTGAGGAGAAGCGCGACCGTGAGAATCCTTTTCATTTTTTACACGCTGGCTAAAAGCAAGACGATGGCCATCGCAATGAACGACACGAGAGAGTAGCTGGCGTTGATGAGGTACAGCTTGAAGGATCTTTGTTCCCACAACACCGTGCTGAGCGTCGTTGTAGCAACGAATCCCGCCCAGCACCAGAACCCGAGCTCTATCGCGCCGATGACATCATATACGACCCATGCTATAGCGAAGTAGTTCATCACGTATGCCGTAAGCATGCTTGCAAGAAGCCCGAAGAATGCCATCACCGGCATCAACCGCTTCCCTTTTTCCACAGATTCCGGCGAGAGATTCGCAAGCCGCATCCACATACTCCCGAAAACCCTCGGGTGATACCACACAAAGCCGATAACGACCGAGGTGATACCGGCAAAGAATACCGGCAAGAATGTGACTTCGATCATATGCGGTTAATCCTATCGCGCGGGCGCGCAACGTCTAGCACACTGTGTGTATTAGTGGCTTGCAAATTTCCCGAAAAGACTTGATATACTTAATCGCATGAAAACACCATTTGCCGGAGGAAGCGGAGGGGGCGCGGAGAGAATAGAGGATAGCGAGAAGGACTTGGCGATGAAAGAAGGTTGGGCGTACCAGAAGTTACGCACCGATGTTAAAGCGCTCGAGGAATTCGAACGCAGTCTCAAGTTGCAGGGCAAAATAAAAGAGGTGTATGTTCCGCATGCATTACAGAACCAACCCGGAGGGAAAAAGAGTTCCGCGATACAAGAGGCGTTCCCCGACGCAGAAGTCAAATATCTCGAAGAAAAAACAACCGACGTTGAGAAACACGAGCGCTACGGCCACGTTGCCATACGCGGACACGCCGAGACGCACCGCGGAGAGAAAGTCGACCTTGTCGCCCTCTTCGACACGAAGGTGGACGCGACATGGCAGTTGATGCAGAACGTCGAGAAACACGGATATTTCATATGCAGGGCGAGGCATGCCCCAGAGGTTCTGCGATCTGGTAAATTCGAGGTAAAGGGGGTCATAAAAATGCACGGCAGTAACCCTACATTCGAAAAAGACGAGGCAAAATTCAGCCGTATCGAAAAAGACAAGGATTTTGAGAACGCGGAGCGTACTCCGGGAGCGGTGACGATGGAAGAGATGCGCGATACCGTGCGGAAAGCGTTCCCCGGAACGAGCGGGGGCTTCATCGAGAAATATAAAGATTTGATAAAACAGGCTAAGGAGCAGAACGGGGAACTGACAGCCGCGCACTCGTCGTCACTAAAGTGGAAGGGCGAGGTGGACGGTAAAAAGATCGAGCTTGATATAAACACGATACTCCCGACGAAAAAAGACGACGAGACGCTCTGGGTCTTCAGGAAGTGGAATTTGTAGAGTGCAACAACCTTCCTATCCACCAGCGCTTTATCGCCGGCAGAGACTGCGTCGAGAGAACGTACCCGACCGGAGGGACAAAAGCGGCTACGAGCGCATTTTGAACATCTATCATGTACAAGACGATGGCGACGACCACGTAGATGCTGACAGCGATCGTTAACCTCCTGAAATAACTCGTCTCCCACGCCTTGTCGGATTCGACGCGCCTGTTCCGCTCTTTCAGACCCTGAATTTCCTTTTCGAGAAGTGCTATTGTTTCGTCCATACGAGAATTTTAACCGTACAGCATCGCCCCGATAAATATGAGTGTGTTGCAGACGAACCACAGCATATAGGTTGTAATTATCGGCGTCTCTTTATGTACTAACCCATAGAATATCCAGAGGATGTCGAACAGGGCCCAGGAAAAAAAGGTTATGGGCGAAACCCCGGATGCGTCGCGGCCGCCATAAATGAGCACTATCTGCGGAAAACTCATGATCGGGCCGAGGATCCCGACGCCGAGTATCACTCTGTCAAAGACCCTCTTCCAAGGAGTACGCGCCGGATACGGCTCTAGTGTTCTTGAGAGCCGCTTGCGCTGGTGAAGGTGCTGCAGATGGAGGCTCATCGCATTATTAGCGCTCGTGGAGAATCTCCGGAAAATCAGAACCGTTTTCGTATTTATTCGTTGCGATGAAAAGCATTGAGTCAGGGAAGGTTATACCCGCATCTCGCGCACGACCCATAATGAGCGTGAGCTCCGTTTTTGCATTGAATTCGATAGGAATATCTGCAGGCTTCGCCCCCTTGAATATCTTGTCCGCCAACACTGCGGCCTGGGTACCCGCAGCGGATGCCTGGTCCGAATATGAGAACATGCCACCATTGGGAAGATCCTCATTTGGCACCTCCATCGGGATGCCAAGACGTATCGCAAGCTCGCTTTCCCCCGCCTCTTGCGCTTCATAAAAGTGACCCGCAACGTGGAAAAGCCCGTCAATGTCGCCCTTTTTTATTCGCGCAGCGACCCGGTTGAATTCCGCCTCCGCTTCGGGCGGCGGAACAGACGTCTTGTATTCGACGACCTCGATGCCGAACTTTGGCGCCTGCTTCCTCACTTCGGCGACAAGCGCGTCACCGATATCTGGAAGCATGAAGCCATCGGTGAAGATGCCGACCTTTTTGAACTTAGGATTTATTTCCTTGAAAAATCCGATGCTGCGTTCGACGGTTTCAGAGACGTTCGTTGCGACGCCTGTTGCGTTGCTCCCGGACGATTTGTACGACGGAATGAGTCCAAATTGCACCGGGTCATGGAATCGCGTTATGAAGACTATAGGAATGTCGCTTTGATATTTCTTTGTTTCTCGGATCGCTACCTCTGCCTCATGTTCAAAGGTCGCATAGATCATATCCACACGCTCATTGATCATTCTGTCCACTCCCATGGTGAACTCCTCGATCATTGTCGGGTTCGGGGAGACCCTAACCATGTCGTAGCGCACGTTCACTCCCTCCCTATACCCAAGTTCTTCCATCTTCTTCTGGAACGCAATAACGGCGTCGGTCTGCTGAGGGAAATAGAGAATGCCGACAACATACGTCTTCGATGGCGCTGTTGTTACTGGTCCAGAAACAAATGGTTTGTACCAATAGAGAACGGCGCCAATGACAACGAGCACTGCCAATGCCGCGGCGAGCGCGAGCGGCGAATGCGGGAGAGCGGAAGGCTTTGGCGTCTCAACGGGGACCTGCTGTTGCGGAGTGACATTTACATTCTCGGGACTTTCTTGCGGGGGCATACCAACGATTGTATATCATCGTTCACGAATGAACCTGTGCGGCTTGTGTATAAGCGTTGTCAGATGTTGCGTCCGGCAGGACGGAGCGCGAAAGCGGAAGCGAAACCGAGAACGTCGTGCCACGTCCCTTTTTTGATTCGAATCGTATCGTTCCTCCGTGCTGGTCAACGATGTTCTTCGCCACATAGAGACCGAGACCGCTTCCGTCGGTGAAATACGATATCGCTTCACGAGACCTGAAGAATTTCGTGAACACGCGGTCTGCGTCCGGCTCCGAAATTCCGATACCGGTGTCCGTTACTGAGACAACGACCTCGTTCCCCTTTCTCTCTGCGCAGACGACGACACTGCCGCCCGTCGGTGTGTACTTGATGGCGTTATCCACGACGTTGCTGAAAACAAATTCGAGTTTGTTCGCGTCAATGGAAAGTTCCGGGAGTCCTTCTTGCAGCTTCGAAGTGAGCGTAACGTGCTTGATCTTGGCCTCTTTTTGTAACGCATCAAGTACGCGAGTGAGCATGGGATATATCGACTGCCGTGAGGGCCTTACGCCGAAACGGCCCTCCTCTATCCTGCTCACGTCCAATAGATCATTCACCAGTTCGATCATACGATGGACCGCGCCAACACTTTTCTCGACCAATTCTTTCTGCGCGACATTCAATGTACCTTTTGTACCGGAGAGGAGTACTTCGGATATCCACGACAGGCCTGCGAGCGGAGTGCGCAACTGATGGGCCGCGATCGAGACGAATTCGCGCTTTGTTTTTTCCATCGCGAATTCGCGAGTGATATCCTGGAACGTCAAGATGCATCCTAAGTTGATATTCTCACCTTCGTGTATGCGTCCAGATACGAGGTTCACCATATACTCCTTGCCGTTCCTCCCCAAGAATTTGAGATTATTTTTTCTGAATACCGGTCCTTCAAGGTCACTCTTAACCGGACAGTACTGGTCGACGGTAATTTCCAAGTCGTCCGAGAAAAGTTTGATCATCCCCTGAACGGGCTTCCCGAGTACCTCTCGCATTGAATATCCGGTGAGCGCTTCGGCTGCTTTGTTGAATAAGATGACATTACGGCTTGTATCAACCGCAACAACAGCGTTCGTAACACCGGCAAGTACGAGACGCAGCTTATTCCGTTCCGCGGAGGTGATCTGCTCCTCGTTCTTAAGCGATGCGACAGTTTTTTGGAGCGCTTCCGCCGTCGCGTTGAAACTTCTCGCGAGGTCTCCTATTTCATCTCTCGTTGTTACGTCGGCCCTGTATGCAAGATTCCCCTTTCCGAACTCCAGAGCGGCGGTGTGGAGCGCTTCGATCGGCCTTGATATCAGGCCCGCGAAGTACAATGCGGAGCCGGCAGAGAGTACGATCGCCGAGAGGAGGACGACGACGAGAAACCATGCCGCAGCGCTCGCGTCGGCGTATACAACTGACTCCGGTTGTTCAACGACGACAAACCAATTGACGAGAACAGGACCCTTCGAATTGGGTTCAAGGAGTTCGATCGTCATCGGGTAGGCAGAGCCGAGCACCCGCACTCCCAATTCATTATCATAGCTTGCGGAAATGCTGTCGCTCTCGGGCGTTCTCATTATTTGCTTTACCGCAGGCAGACTTGAGAGATCGCGTTCTTCCAATATGTAAGAGATGTCCGAATACGCGATAACGATACCCTTATCGTTCACGATATATACTCGCGAACCGGGATCGGCGGTGCGGGAAATTTTCTCAACTACGGTGGTAACGGTTCTCGCGTCTATTTGCGCAAAAACTGCGCCGGCAAAAACACCCTGTGTATCAACGATCTGCCGGCCAATATCAAAGAACGGCCGGCCGTTGACTATGTAGAGTTGTCCGATGTAGAGGCCCTCCTCCAGCACAGACCGGAAT
>Ga0155896_136_pt1 | contig 12801 bp, 16 predicted proteins | sample RifCSPlowO2_01_FD_107550 | JGI IMG/M metagenome (GOLD analysis project Ga0155896, IMG submission 107550) | Candidatus Kaiserbacteria bacterium RIFCSPLOWO2_01_FULL_54_24
CGACCTCCCTCTTTACTCTCTTTAATGGGTACGCGTCTGATGTCGAAGTCTCGCAGAGAAACAATTTTCCAGTGCCGGGCTTGATCACGCTAGCGAGAGACTCAATGTGATTCGGCGGGTCACTGAATATGCGTGGCTCCGAAATCACATTGATCGCTTGCATGATGTCGAATGCATTGCGCACTGTATCGAATGGAAGACCGTTGAATAGGTACGTTCTTTGAGGCTTTTCATGGCGTACGTTTCTGCTTGTTAGGTGATGGTTGAAGATGGAAAGTGGCACACTTTGCTCTTTGTCTTTGTCCCGAGCACGGCCAAAGGCTTCATCGACGACGATGAAAACACGTGCGCTCTCTCGGGGGTCATTGTCAGATGTTCGAGGATAATCCTGTTCACCTGGCCCGAAACTTAAAAACAATTCCAAGTCTGGCTGGTGACTATATCGATCAACTAACGTTTTGACGTCCTCTTTTGCAAACGGAAAGTTGAGGTCAAGAAGCGCCGTATCATCTATCGGAGCTGAATTCTCGGTCATCCACGCAGGGACCTCAGAGTAGCTTGCGTGGTAATACCCCTCCGCTGTCTTTTGAAGACTATGTATAGCTACGTGGTTGCTCGGGGGAGCACCGTACGCGAGGATATATCTCGCCTTCTCGAATTGTTCCTTATCCTTTATAGGGTCAAGATCTTTCAGTGGCTGGACAATACCCTCCCCTTGACCAGATAACGACATACCCGTCATTCTACCCCAACTCCAATTCCTAACGGCAGTATTTCGGCCTTACTCTAATGGATTTGATAAGATAGCCTTATGAGCAAAAACGATCTCGCAGGTGGCACAGTACACAAAATGCCGGAGGATTTACGAAAGGCTATTACTTCTGCGCCGAAGGCGCGGGCAATATGGGACGATATTACGCCGCTCGCGCGCAATGAATGGATTTGTTGGGTTATATCCGGCAAAAAAGCGGAGACGAGGGATATCCGCATCAAGAAGGGACTCTCGAAGCTAAGGGGCGGCATGCGCAGGCCGTGCTGTTGGGCGGGCTGTATTCATCGTTGAAATGGTGACGAAAACGGTATCTGACCCCATTTCCTCGGAGGAATTGAGGGGGTGAGTGGGTTTTGATGCGTTGGTGGTATAGTGCTGGTATATGTTGACGGCTGTATACAAAAAAGTCCGCTCTGGATATGTCGCATGGGTTGAGGAGATCCCCGGCGTGAATACCCAAGGAACGACCAAAGTGGAAGCACGAACGAATCTCGCGAATGCGTTGCGGGAGTTTGTCGCTGCGCGCCGAATACTGACAAAACGAGAATCTGCCCGCGGAAAGTCATTGCTACGCGAACGCATTCCCGCGTAAGACCGAATGAAGCGCACCGAGCTCGAACGGTATCTACGCACACACTCTTGTTACTTGCTCCGCGAGGGGAATAAACATTCCGTCTTCCATAACCCCGACAATGGTCAGACTTCAACGGTGCCGCGCCATACTGTTGATCGCCGGCGGTTTCTACGAACTGTGGCTCCGGCTCCAGACGCGCGAGCGCGCGTACCGCATCGCTTTTGGCGCCGGGCTTGCAGGGCTCCTCCTTCTCGGGTGGGTCAGTGGCGCTGTCGGCATCATCGGGAGCGAGAACCAGTCCGTCAACTTGATGTACTGGGCAGTACCTGCTGTCCTACTCATCGGCTCCCTTATTTCACGCTTCCAGCCGCGCGGGATGGCACGCACATTGTTTGCGGCGACGCTTGTGCAGGTGTTGATCCCGATAGTTGCATTGACTATTTCGCCGGAGGTCAGCTGGGGCAACGCAGGCGTTATCGGCGTGTTCGTTTTCAATTCCATTTTCGCCCTGCTGTTCGTCGGGTCGGGTCTGCTCTTTCGACGCGTCGCCGTCTCCAATCTATAAAGCACTTAATAGGTCAGTGTAAGTGAGCCTTCACCGGAGAAGCCTGCGGCACTGCCGCTGCCGCTCACGGGTACGGACTTCGTCGATTGGTTCACCGTCCCGGAGAACTGGCCAGACGCCGGGATGACGAATGCGCAACTCCCCTTGCCTGTGCCGCTTATCGCGCCGCCATTTCCCCCCGCGTACGTTCCTTTGATGTTGCCGTCACAGTCGCCGGAAAAACTTCCCGACACGGCTCCGCCCTCAAGCGGGAACGTGAGCGTGACGGTCACCGAGCGCGCTTCGCCTCCGTACTCGCCGGAAACCACGCCGGCCGCTGTCACCGCGCCCTCTTGTGGCGCCGACTCCTCATCTTCGCCCAACAACATATTCAACGCGCAGAGAATAGGGCCTTCGTCGATGCAGTTTTCCGAAAGAAAAATGAAACCCATATCGAACATGAAAATAAGGACGAGTATCAAAACAAGGATGAACAGAATGCCGAGCGGACTCATTCCTCTTTGCCGGAAAAGATTCGTTGCTCCTTGTGTGTAGTTCATAGTGTCACTGAATACGTACACTGAATACACATATAGTAATACACAGGTAAAAACTACGCTACCTGCCAAAGGGGGTACAATGGGCGCATGGAACTCTTTTTATACCTCATCGGATTGCTGGTCTTTTTAGCATTATTCGGTCTGCGCGTGGTCGACCAATACGAGCGCGGTGTGGTGCTCACGCTCGGTAAATACACCAGCACGCGCCAGCCCGGGCTCACTTGGATCTTCCCGGGCATCCAGCGCATGACCAAAGTAGACCTGCGCATCACCACCACCGATATCCCCCAACAAGAGGTCATCACCAAAGACAACGTGCCGGTGGGCATCAACGCGGTGGTGTATTTTCAGGTTGAGTCGGCGGAAAAAGCGATACTCAATATCAAGGATTACACGCTGGCGGTCTCGCAGTATGCACAGGCGGCACTGCGCGACGTGAGCGGTGGCATTGAGCTCGACTCGATTCTTTCCGAACGTGAGCAGATAGCGGAAGAGATACAAAAGATAGTTGGCGCAGCTACCAAGGAGTGGGGAATCATGGTCACCGACATAAAGATACAGGACATCGAGCTTCCCGCAGACATGAAGCGGGTGATGGCAAAACAGGCCGAATCGGAGCGCGAACGCCGCGCCATCATTATCCGCGCCGAGGGTGAATTCCAGGCCTCGGAGAGATTGGCACAGGCAGCGACAGTGCTTAGCGGAGCGCCGGGCGGCCTTTCGATGCGTACCCTGCAAACGATCGAGAAGATAAACCCCGACCCATCGAAAACGGTCATTTTTGCTTTGCCGGTGGAGTTTATGGAGGGCTTTAAATCCGTCGCCTCATTCATCAAGAGCAAGGTGTAGGACGCGCTCACTTTATCTCCTTCAAAAAACCTTCTATCAGGCCCACGGTTTCCGCTGTACTCTGATATACCGACTTCCAAACGACTACGATATCGGCGTCGTTGAATATTGAGCGCTGTACTTCGCGCAACGTATCGCCCCCGGCGATAGATATCATGATGTTGTAGTTGCCCTTGATGCGGCGTATCTCGTGCAAGGGTATCTGCTTCTCATGGTTGAACTTCTCTTCATCAACGCCCCGATGCAGGATGACGACGAGCGGCATCTTTTTTAGCTGGCGCAGAACGGCGAGCGGAAATTCTACGTTCATCATGTCTATCATGGCGTCGAGCCCGTTCGCCTCGCACTGCTCGACAAAAGAGTTGAGTGTTTCTATTGGCGCTTCCCCCAGGGCAATAGCGGCGCTGGCCCCGCCCTCTTTTGCTATCAAAACCTCGGTCTCGCCGCGGTCCATTGTTTTCAGGTCGGCGACGACGTACGGGAAAATGGATGACGCGCTGGTTGGCTCGGCGATGTTTTTGCCCATCATCTGCGCAACTCCCGGGAACAAAGCGCGGAGAACAGCCTCCTGCGTAATTTCTTGAGTAGCGAGTGCTGTTCCCATAAGACGCGCCTCATACCACGAGCGTATCTGCCGTATGCCATCCTGGCCGTACTTTTTGATGAGTGGAGTCCCCGCTTCGACGATGATTCGGTCGCTGATGGGCAACTCACTGATTATCTTTCGAGCGTCTTCGAGAGTGCCGTTCAAAGCAACCTGCAGGTAGCGCTTTTTTGGGTTTAATCGCGATGTCGTTCGGTGGTTCACAATGACAATAGTATATCGCACCACACAAAAAAACCTTGCCCGCGGACGTGTAGCACACGTCCGCGGGCCATGCTTTTGTCTTCCTTCAACCCGGGAGGGCGAACGCGCGGCTCGAGCGGCGTTCCTCTGCCCGTATCCGCTTGTCCTCCTCCTCCGCGACCCTGATCAGCTCATCCCTTGTAAGCGGATAGGTAAGCGTCAGCTGCGGAAGGTAAAAGCGGAACATGACGCACATTGCGACCTTGAGAATACTTACGCGTCGCGATTGGCGTTCCACGAACGCCCGTATGCTTTCGCTCGGCGGAGCATACTGCTCCGCTATCGCCCTGTCGTCTGCGAGCAGTGTGACCTTTACACTGCCGGCCTTTATAGCCTTCTTTTTACTCATCGTCCGTCTCCAATGTTGCCGATGAATGACAAAAGCCTCGTCTTTACAAAGATCATTCGATCCATGCAAGGACGAGACTTCCTCGTGTGTACCACCCTGCTTCGTTCGCACGTTGCCGCACGAACCCTCTGTAGCTAGAGCTCCGGTCTTTCCGACACCAGCGTCCCTGTTTTACGGTCGGGCTTCCGTCGCTCCTTTCGGGCGCAGCTCCCGGGCGGGGTACCCGTTCAACGCTTGTAAATTGATACTACCGAGCCCGTGAGCGCGGGTCAAGCCGAGAGTTAGAGCGCGGAGAATATGTCGCCCGCTACACTACCGTCTTCCTTAGTGACGAGAATATCCTTGTGAAGGTCGAACTCTTTGTCGCCGTCGTCCACGTAGATGAGCGCCTGATACGACTGCCCTGCCTCAGTTGTGCGGAGAAGCGGCACGTCCACATCTGTATGCACTCCGGGTTCGAAGCGTCCTGCGCCGAGCGTGCGGCCGTTGCCGTCGCGCACGGCTATCCAGCCCGTCTGGACGAGCGATGCTTCTTTCACCTTCACGCTCATGCCCGCCCCCTGGTCTGCCACGTCGATGGATTCGCTGCTCGCGGTGATGGTCGGTGTTTCCTCTGAAAGAGGCCCTAATACTGAGCCTGGCTGGACTTGTTCGGAAGAACTGCCCGTGAGCTGGTCGTTCTGCGTCTCTATGCTGGCCTTTCCGCCATTCGAGGCATTGGTCGCGATAAGCCACCATCCGCCTATGAATACGAGCGCTAGGATAATGCCCGCCACAATGCGGTTTGAGGGGCTATTGAGGTCGATAGAGGGCTTGCTGGGCATATGATCACCCCCACACTATAGGCATACGCACCCCCTGTCAAAGGCCTCGTGCTATCGCCGCAAAACGCCGGCAGTCCATTATTTTCGCCATTCGTACTATGATTACCCCGCATGGGAAAGAAAAATATTTTTGGACCGTCTATAATATCTCTTAGGCGCGACAAGCGCTTCGCGCGGCTTATCAAAAAGCACGGGCCGCCGGATCTCACAAGAGGTAAAGACCATTTCCTAGCCCTGGTGCGTTCGATAATCCACCAACAAGTTTCGGGCGCGGCGGCAAACACGATACATGCACGCTTCCTCGCTTTATTCCCGAAAGGGAAATTTCCGACGCCTGAAATGGTGCGCGCGATTCCGCCCGAAAAAATGCGCGCGGCGGGCCTTTCCGGTCAGAAAGCTTCTTACATCAAAGACCTCGCCGAAAAATTCTCCGACGGCACCATCAAGTATCGCGTGCTCCACAAAATGGAGAGCGCGGATATCGTTGAACACCTTACGCAGGTCAAAGGTATTGGTGTATGGAGTGTGCATATGTTTCTCATCTTTACCCTCAATCGCCTCGACGTGCTTCCGACGGGCGACCTCGGTATACGCAAAGGATTTCAGATACTATACAAATTGAAAGACCTGCCATCTCACGAGGAAATGGAGCGGCTCGCACAGCCGTGGCGGGCTCACGCATCCCTCGCCTCATGGTATTTCTGGCGCGTCGCGGATGGCGCCAAGGCCAAAGCAAAACCTAAGCCTCCGGCCGTATCACGTTCCAGATCTCGGAGTTAGGGATAGCGCCCTCGCGCAAGATCACTGGCGTCTCGCCCGAGAGGTCGACTACGGTCGATGGCGCTCGCGTGGGCAACTCCCCAGTATCAAGTATCAGGTCGATGTGTCGCGCGTTCTCGCCGAGTTGCGCGAGTATCCCCTCTACGGTCGAACCGGATTCCATCCCGCTTACGTTGGCGCTCGTTGCTGTGACGGGACCGTCGAACGCGCGAGTGAGCGCGATGCAAAGTTCATTGTCGGGAATTCGAAAACCGAATGTATCAAGTCCATTCAAAATACCGCTATTGGATCCTGCTCTTTTCTTCAAGATGAACGTCACCTGCCCTTTGGGGAGTTGCTTGGCGAACGATCGCACATCATCGGTCAACTCTGCGTATCGTCCTGCCATCTCCAGATCAGCAACGATCGCATGTATAGGTTTCCACTTTTCTCGACGCTTGATAGCGTAAATTTTTGCAACGGCCTCATCGGAAAGCGCATCGCTCCCTAGTCCGTACAGCGTGTCGGTCGGGTAGAGAACAACGCCGCCCGCGCGCAGCACCGCCGCCGCGCGGGCGGCGCATTCTTCGATATTCGCCTCTGAAAGTTTCAGTTTCTCCAAGTGCGCGGTAAAGGGATCGAACCTTTGGCCCTCGTCACGTCAAGACGATGCTCTACCACTGAGCTAACCGCGCATAAAGTACACCTCACAACCCATCTACGCACCCGTCTCCGATATGCCGCATCATCCACCGGAGCTAACCGCGCTTTGTTTTATATCTACGCCTCGCAGAATAACGCTTTTTCCCGTAGTATTCAACAATGAAAATTCTTGGCATAGAGACCTCGGCCGACGATACCGGTATCGCTCTTATTGAAGCGGAAGGGAAGTTTGGCCCCGATTTTTCGTACAATGTTCTCGGGAACTCCACTTCCTCGCAAGCAGTGCACGCGCAGTACGGTGGCATCTTTCCCGCACTCGCGAAGCGTGAGCATGCAAAAAATCTTCCGGCGGTTCTCGACCAGGTTTTGAACGATGCCCACGAATCTGTATCCCATCCCAGCATCGACGCGATAGCCGTCACCCACGGCCCAGGCCTCGAACCATGTCTTTGGACGGGCATCACATTCGCACAAGAACTATCAAAAAAATGGACCGTGCCCATCGTGCCGGTAAATCATATGGAAGGCCACATCGTCATATCCATGATGGATTTACGAAACCCATCATTGGGGAAACTAACGAAGGTTGACTTCCCTGCTCTCGCGCTCCTTGTTTCGGGCGGGCATACGGAACTTATCCTGATGAAGTCGTTCGGACGATACGAATATATCGGGCGTACGCGCGACGACGCCGTGGGCGAAGCGTTCGACAAGGTCGCGAGACTCTTAGCACTTCCCTACCCAGGCGGCCCGGAAATCTCCCGGCTCGCCGCATATGCACGAAGCGAGAAGCTACCGGCCCTTCTCAAACTGCCGCGGCCCATGATGACTTCCGACGACTACGACTTTTCCTTCTCCGGCTTGAAAACCGCGGTCGAACGCTACGTGCAAGCGCGCGAACTTCGGTTGCTCGACAGAGAAAAGCTCGCGTGCGAATTCGAAGACTCCGTTACCGACGTGCTTGTCTACAAAACTCTCCGCGCCGTCGAAGAATACGGTGCAAATGCAGTCGTTATGGGTGGCGGTGTCTCGGCCAACAAGCACATCAGGGATGAGTTGAGCTCCAAGCTACAGGCTGTTGGCTGCAGGCTGTTGGTCTGCCCTTCCGAATTCTCAACCGACAACGGGCTCATGATAGCCCTCGCGGGCTACTTCCACGCGCTCAAAAAAGAATTCGCTAATCCTGCAAATCTTGCAGCGAACGGGAACCTCAAGTTGTGCTAAAGTAGCGCAATGGAGCCAAAAGAGGAGACATCGAAAGCCCCTGAAGTTTTTCTTAAACCCTACAACGCATCGGACCGTGAGCCCGAAATGCTCGAATTGTGGGAAAAGAGTGGCTACGCCAATCCCGATGTCTGTATCGAGAAAGGCATTACGAAGCCCGATGCCGAGCCCTATTCAATAGTGTTGCCCCCGCCGAACGTGACAGGCACGCTTCACATGGGCCATGCGGCAATGCTCGCTATCGAGGACATCCTCATCCGCTACCATCGCATGCGCGGATATAAGACGCTCTGGGTGCCGGGTACGGACTCGGCCGCCATCGCCACGCAGTCCAAGGTGGAAACGGACATCTACAAGAGCGAGAAAAAAACACGGCATGACCTCGGCCGCGAAGAGCTGATGCGTCGCATTGACGCGTTCGTGGAGGAGAGCAAAACGACGATTATCAACCAGACGAAAAAGATGGGCTCCAGCCTCGATTGGAGCCGCTATGCGTATACGATGGACGAGAAGCGGTATGCCGCGGTGATGGAGGCGTTTGTGCGAATGTACGATGCGGGGCTTATATATCGCGGCGATAGAATCGTGAATTGGGACCCGAAACTGCAAACGACTGTATCGGACGACGAAATAGAGTACGTCGAACAGAAAGACTCGTTCTATCATTTCAAATACGGCCCGTTCGACATCGGCACGGTGCGTCCCGAAACGAAATTCGGCGACAAGTACGTGGTGATGCACCCCGACGACGAACTGTACAAAGAATACAAACACGGGCAAAAAATCGACCTCGAATGGATAAACGGCCCGATAACGGCGACCATCATCAAAGACGAGGCGGCCGATATGAGCTTTGGCTCTGGCGCAATGACGATAACGCCTGCGCACTCGACCATCGACTTCGAGATAGCGCAGAGGCATGGGCTCGACATCGAACGCGTCATCGACGACCGCGGGATACTTCTTGATATCGCAGGAGAATTCAAGGGACAGCACATCAAGAAAGCCCGGCCGATGATAGTGGAAAAACTTCGCGCGAAAGGGCTCATTTCAAAAATAGAAGAGGGCTACGTGCACAACGTCTCCACCAATAGTCGCGGCGGCGGCATCATCGAGCCGCAGATAAAGCGGCAGTGGTTTATCGCGGTGAACAAAGAGGTCACTTTCCCTGACGGAAAGAAAATGACGCTCAAAGAGCGCATGCGCGAGGCGGTGGATTCAAAACAAACGGAGATAATGCCCGAACGCTTTGATAAGATCTACCGGCATTGGATAGACAACCTGCGCGACTGGTGTATTTCGCGGCAGATATGGTTCGGCCATCGCATTCCTGCGTGGTTTAAGGGAGACGAGGTGAAAGTGAGTACCGAATCCCCCGGCGCAGGTTGGGAACAAGACCCCGACACGCTCGATACGTGGTTCTCGTCCGGCCTGTGGACGTTCTCGACGCTTGGTTGGCCTGAAGAAACGGCCGACCTGAAAACGTATCACCCCACTTCCGTGCTTGAAACGGGATACGACATCCTTTTCTTCTGGGTCGCGCGCATGATACTCATGAGTACGTTCCTGCGCGGCGAGGTCCCGTTTAAAAACGTCTACCTGCACGGCCTCGTGCGTGACGGGCAAGGCCGCAAGATGTCCAAATCGCTCGGCAATATCATCGACCCGCTCACGATGATAGAGAAGTATGGGGCCGACGCGACGCGCCTCTCGCTCATCATCGGCGCGGCCCCGGGCAACGACGTGAAGCTCTCGGAAGACCGCGTGCGCGGATATAGACATTTCGCCAATAAAATCTGGAATATTGCCCGCTTCGTGCTCGAAAATGCCCATGATGGGTTTACGAAACCCATCATTCTCCCAGAAGACTTGAAGCTCATAGAGGAGGCGCAGACTGTAGCAAAGGCCGTTTCCGAAAATATCGACGTTTTCAGGCTCGACCTCGCCGCCGATACTATTTACCATTTCGTGTGGGACCGCTTCGCCGCGGAGATACTTGAGCAATCAAAACCGATACTTAAAGGCGGCGGCGAAGCCGCCGCCTCTCGCCGCCATACTCTATACACGATACTTGATACTTCCCTTCGCCTCCTCCACCCCTTCATGCCCTTCGTCACTGAATCTATCTGGAAAGAGCTTCCACAGAAAGACGCCGACCTTCTCATGGTCGCCAAGTGGCCCTTCGACTCCGCTCAGGGCAAGCCCGTATGAACGAACTGGCTCCGATCTTGGGTGCGCTTGCAGGCGGGATGTTCCCCGCTCTCGCCTGGCTGTGGTTCTGGCGGCGTGAGGATGCGCCGCATCCCGAGCCGCGCAAGCTCATCGCGCTCGCGTTTTTTGCCGGAATGGTGACCGTCGCCGTCGTTATCCCTATTCAGAAATACGCCGCCACCTTCCTTGCAACACAAATGCTGATATTCACCGCATGGTCTGCAATCGAGGAAGTTATGAAATATTTCGCCGCGCGCGTCACCGTTCTATGGCGCCGCGAGGATGATGAGCCGATCGACCCCGTTATCTACATGGTCGCGGTCGCGCTCGGCTTTGCCGCTATCGAGAACGCCCTCTTTCTCCTCTCCCCCCTTTCCGGGAACACCGTCACACAGACGATAATGACGGGAAACCTCCGGTTCGTGGGTGCGACGCTCCTCCATGTGCTTTCCTCGGCGGTCATCGGCGTCGCCCTTGCGCTCTCGTTCTACAAGTCACGGGCGGCCAAGCGCTCATATGCGGCGGCCGGAGTTATCCTCGCCATCGCTTTGCACAGCGCTTTCAACTTTCTTATACTGAATACGGCTGAAGAGCACCTCTTGCGTACGTTCGGGCTTGTGTGGCTCGGGCTCGTTGCTCTCCTCGCCGTGCTAGAATACATCAAACGGATACACCCGATACTCAAAGCGAAATTCTCAAGATAACTATGCCCGGTAGGACAATTTCGAATCGCCTTGTATGAATAATCCCCAATGTATTATGAGAAAAATTGACTTGGTCATGTTGCAAACACTCGCGGCTGGATCTGCGGCAGGAATTATTCGAAATTGTACTAACCGGGTATGGTAAAAAGCTTTTTTTCCAAACTTACCGGCTCCTCGGACGACTACGACGATTATTTTGACGACCCGAAGGCGACGCGGGCGGTCTTTCATGGCGAAGGCGCGGAGAGACACGCGCACCTTGCGCCCAAAGACGAGACCAGCACTCCCAGCAGTGAAGAGCCTGCTGGTGAGCTTGCGGTAGATGTATATCAGACGCCCGACGCTATCGTCGTGAAGGCGCTCATTGCCGGTGTACATCCCGGCACCATCGATATTTCTCTTACGCGCGAAATGCTCACCATATCCGGCACACGGCAAGACGAAAAGGAAGTGGATGAAGAACACTACTACCAGCGCGAACTCTACTGGGGTTCGTTCTCCCGCACGATATTGCTCCCCGAAGAAGTCGACGTCGATTTGGCAGAAGCCTCCGAGCGGCACGGTATCCTTATGATCCGCCTGCCAAAGATAAACAAAAAGAAGCAAACCAAGCTCAAGATCCGCAGTCGCTAGCACAGCCTGGAGCCGGTAGCCTGAAGCTTGTGGCCAAGCCTGGTTTTTTCGATGCTTTTGCTACAGGCTACTGGCTGCTGGCTGCCAGCTCTGTTGTGGTATACTCCCCGGTACATTACAAATGATCAGCTGAATACTATGGATGCACTTCAGAAGTTCTCGGTTCCATTATCTATCGTAGTGGCAGGCGCCTTTATAGCCGGCGCTCTTTACTACGGCGGGAACGGCGGCAATCCGGGGGGACAGGTCGCGGCTCCGGCGGCGGCGGTTGATATAAAAGACGTGAAAATAAACATGACCGACCCCGTCGTGGGAGACAAGAATGCGCCGGTCACGCTCGCATATTGGTTCGATTATCAGTGTCCGTTCTGCAAGGCGGTTGACGTCGGCGGCATTCCGCAAATTCCTATCGAACCGTCACTTCCCACTTTGATAAAAGACTATGTCGAGACGGGCAAGCTGAAGATCGTCTTCAAGGACTATGCGTTCCTTGGGCCCGACTCGACAACAGCGGCGCTCTACATGCACGCGGTGTGGGACCTCTATCCCGACAAGTTCTACGACTGGCACGAGGCCATGTTCATCGCGCAAGACGAAGAACACGCGGGCTTTGGCAACGAGGAATCCATCCTCGCACTTAGTGCAAAGATCCCCGGACTCGACGCTGACAAACTCAAGCAGCAGGTCGCCTCGAAGCGCGAGGCCTACACGGCGCTTATCGGAGCAAATCAGCAGGAAGGTGCATCCTTCGGCATCCAAGGCACTCCAGGCTTCATAACAGGCACGACGCTTATTCCGGGAGCCGAGCAATTGAGCACGTTTAAGGCCGCCATCGACGCACAGCTTTAGTAGAGTCGCTCGGCGACTATCTCATTTCGCCGTCGCTGTCTCCGTCTGCTGACGGAGCGCTCACTCTCGCGTCGTCACGCTGCGAGAGACGGCAAAACGAGACAGCCACCTCGCTTGAGATTGAAAATACAAATTGTCACTCGTCTATCAATCCGAGGCGGTAGATGTCGAAACTATTGTCCCCCTCGAACATATCCGAGGGGTTCGGAAGCCATGCGCGCGGGCGCGATATTTCGGCAGTGGCGTCCTTGATGAGCCTGTGAAAAAGCGCGAATTCCTCCTTGTAGTCGGCGAAATCGATGACATAGCGGCGCATCTGGGAAGAGCCGTCGGCATTCTTCTTTTTCCGACATTCTTGCACGATGAAGCGCCGCACAGGTTTTTTGAATAGTTCCCGCACCGTGTAGTAGTTGAAAATCGCCTGAATGACGAACATCGG
>Ga0155896_102_pt2 | contig 12424 bp, 11 predicted proteins | sample RifCSPlowO2_01_FD_107550 | JGI IMG/M metagenome (GOLD analysis project Ga0155896, IMG submission 107550) | Candidatus Kaiserbacteria bacterium RIFCSPLOWO2_01_FULL_54_24
CGTATCGGCAACACAGAGTCGCGCGCCGCTTTTGCAAGGATGCCGAGCTCCTTCCACCCGTACAAGCGCCCGGCATAGAGCGCAAACGGCGCGTCTTCCGGCAGACCGAGCTTCCGGCGCGCCTCCTGCTTGGACAGCGGGGCGTCGAGCAGCATCCTGTCAACGCCGTTTGGTTCCACAAGCAGCCGGTCGCGCGATATGCCGAACGTTTGCGCCAGCTCCTCCGCAATGAGCGGATTGGTGACGATGATGTGTGCGCGGCGGAAGAAGAACCGCGTGAGCAATGTCGAAGGTTTAGGCGTGTGCATTTCGACATACGCGGGAGTGCCGAGCATTGCGAGCGGAAAAAAAGAAAAAGTGTCCATGTCCACCGAATACGTTACAAATGTTTCGCCGCGCAGTTGCTTGGCCCCCAGATACAAAAAATATCCCAGCATAAAGAAGGCCGAGGAGAGAAAAAATCCGATGCGCCCCCTGCGGTAGAGGCCGCCGAGCGCGGGGAGATACACTACCGGAACGTCCGTGCGCAGACCGTAGTACCCACGCAGAGAGCCGGGCGCACTGCGGCGCGGAACGACGAGCGTAACGGCTGCGCCCGCCTCCGCAAACGCCTCACACATTTTGGCTATATGGATGCCGTGTGCCTTGTCGGTGGGTATGCGGGCGTTGGCGATGAAATAGATTTTCATGGCAGTTTATAAACCTCAAACCGGGCGTCTTGATATACACGCACCGCCCCAAGAACTTCCGGACGGTACTGCGGGTCACGTTTGATATCTTTGAGTATATACGACACCTGATATTTTTTTAGATACTCTTCTATGTTCGGCTTGATGTCGGTCTCAAACCGTGCCACAAGCCCGTCGAAGTACGCCTCGCCCATCAGCGCCTGCGGCGTGGGCGGCACCCCGCAGTCATGTCCTTTGTTCCAGAAGAATATTATCCGGCATATTTTAATTCCCCGCTCGATGGTTTTCGGGAGGTGGAAGGTGTTTGCCCGGCCGGCGTGCGGAAGCATATCCTCTTTCAAGCTCTCGACGGTTACGCCGTCAAAATAGCGCGAGACGAGATAGCGTTCGCGAATTTCATCGGTAGGGAGGAGCATAAACTGCGCCGCCTCGACGAAGAGTGCGTAGTGCTTGGTCAATACCGGCACATGTATGGTCGAGAAGTCGCGTTGATTGCCCCACACGACGACCGGCTCTGCTTCATGACTTTCCAACCATTGCAGTGGAGCCGCGTAGAGTTGTTGCTCCTTCCAGATAGCCGCACTCTCAAGGGGAGCGCGAAAGGGATGAGAGTGATGATAGGCAAAGTAGAGGTTGGCGCCGACGAGGCACACAAGCGCTGCCGCGGCGAGCGAGCGCAACGGTTTACTCAGGTACTCGTGATAGTTATAGAGCGCGTACGCGCTGAGCGTCGTCGCCAGTGGCAGCCACACAATGATAAAGCGCCGCATGTGGTCGCCTATCTCCAACAGCTGTCCGGTGATGACATTGCTCCCCTGCATAATCCAGAGTGCCATGCCGGTAACGCACAAAAAAAGTGCCGCGACGTGGAAGGTCCGCTGCTGCCGCAACAAAGGCGCGCGCCAGTATATGAGCGCAACCAGCGCCACAACGATCCCCGCCCACGCACCTGAGTAGATGACCTCGGCGACCGGCAGATGGGTATTAACGAGTCCGAAGCGGGTCATACTCTCCCAAAAATAAGGTTGGCGAGATACCCACAGCGTGTAGAAGAGCGCGGGGAAGCCCAGCGCACCGCCGAGTGCGGAGCCAAGAAGTACACGGCGAAGAAACAGCCACTGTCGCGTGCAGAGCGCGTAAAGTGCCAGCAGGCCCAGAGTCACGACCACCGTTTGCCAGAGAAAGCCGTATATGTAGAAAGAAGACCCCGCCGCGATGCCTAAAAGGATAGTACCGGAGCGGCTCTCCGGCTGTTTTATAAAGCGGATGAGTGCTATATAAAAAAACAATAGAAAGGGAAACACCTCTTGCCGCACGCTTATACGATACACTTGGTCGTACGATTGCAGATAGGCAAAAAACGCCCCTGCGGCGCAAAGCGCCGCAGGGAGCGCAAATTCGCGCAAGAGCCGGTAGTAAAGGGCAGAAAAGACAACGCTCCAGAGTATAAAGTTTATGATGAGTGCCGGGATAAGTGGCAGACCGAGGAGCAGCGGCAGCGCCGCGAGCACATTGGAACCAAAGAGCACGAGAGGAGCGTCGAAGCGGTGCTCCAACAGGTACGGATTACCAAAGAAGATATTCCCTGTCCCGGCCTCGGTTACGTGCGAATAGTAGATGTACTCGTCCATGTATGCCTGTGGGACGCCGCGCCACTCTCCCCCCACGAGTACGGTGGTTTCCAACAGGGGAATGAGCGCAAGCATAAAGACCGCTGCACAAAGTGCAAAAAAACAGCGGTGCCGGTATACGAATTCTTTGTGAGTTTTCATCAATTAAGGCCGCATGCGCGATGCAGGCAAAAAACGATTACGCAATCCCACGCGAATATAGGAAAGCAGGTCTTTTGACTTGGCGCGGCCGGTCGAGCTTTTGCGCGCGATAAACATCTCCCACGGCGCGTCCACCTCCGCGATTTTGTACCCCAGACGCAGGGGCTTGAGCATGGTCTCAAAAAAGAATGGGTGCCGCGGCTCTTCCCAGCGGATATCTTTTACAACGTTAATCTTAAAAGCCCGATAACCGTAGGTAAGGTCGCTCAACGCAGTTAGATAGAGCGCGCGGAATATCTGCTGGAATAGGAAGTTGAGCACCATCTTGCCGGGGTGATACCCGTTAAAAGTAAATCCTTGACTCCAACGCGTCGCGGTCGCCATATCGTATCCGTCCTCCAACTTTTGAATCAGTGCGGGCAAAACTTCCGGTGGCGTCTCAAGGTCAGAAGTCATGAGCACAACCGCGTCGCCCTCCGCGCGCGCAAAGCACTCACGTATCGCGCAGCCCACGCCCGGACGCACCTGGTCGAAGGCCTCGACCCGCCCACCGTACTGCTGTTGCAACCCGGCGATGGCGTGGCGGGTTTCAGGGGTCGTGAGCCGCGCGGAAGTAACGATGAGCGCGCTCGCCTCGTGCCCCTGCAGGCGGCGGAACGACTCCGAGAGCGTTTGCGCGAGCAGCGGCCCCTCGTCCAGTGTCGGCAAAATAATTACAACACGCATGTGGCAAAAGTGTACACCTTCTGCGCTGTGGAGTACAATGGCAACAAAAGAAATGACTTTCCCGCCGGCACTTAAAAAACTCACAGATATGCGCGTCGTGCGCGTCGCCGCCGCGGGCGGGATGGGCGTCATCGCGCAAACGCTGGTCTTCCAAACTGCCGGCATATGGCTTGGGCTGGTGCGGCCCTCGACCGCGGTCTTGCTGGGCGCGGAGCTCGGCATCATCATCAACTTCTGCCTGAGCAACCGCTACGCGTTCGGCGACCGCCGGCATTCATCGCTCCTCGGTCGGCTCCTGCGCTTTCATACAGTGATTGCGGGCGCGCTCATTATCCAATGGTCGTGCGTCTACCTGACCGAAACAGTCACCTCAAATTGGCTCGCGCTCGACGCGGCGTACGCGGCCGGCATACTTATCAGCTTTGTGTATAACTACACCGGCTACCGGCTGTGGGTGTGGAAAAAACCGGCAATGCCGGACGCATGAACCCTCTCTACAAACATATCAGCACGCTGGCGCGCGAGGACGGAAAGCGCCCGGTACTCATCGAGTGCGACGAGAGCGGCGTGATCGTGAGAGAAATCTCCCGGAAGGAGTCGCTGCAGCAGATTGACGCGAAAATAGCTGGGCTACGCGGCGGCAAAGAGCCGCTCTTGATTGAGGGCGAGAGCCGGGCGGAGTTTTTAATTACCTGCTGGGCGGCGTGGTGTGCGGGCAGGACGGTGGTGCCGCTCGACGGCAAGCGCGACACTGCGGAGACGCGCGAGTATAAGGCGCGGGCCGCGTCCACCGCAGACGGCGAGGCGCTGATACTGTTTACCTCCGGCACCACCGCGCGCCCCAAGGGCGCGCGGCTGACGCTCGACAACCTGCTGGTCAACGCGCGTGATATCGCCGCGTGGCTCCGGATGGTGCCGGAAGACCGCTTTCTGGTGCAATTGCCACTCCACCACATCAACTCCACCACCTTTTGCCTCGCGGCCCTGCTGGCGGGCGGCAGTATCGCGCTCCCGCCCCGCTACTCCGCTTCGCATTTTTGGGAGATCGCGGCCGCCACGGAAGCGACCATTACTTCGCTAGTACAGACCATTGTGTTTGACCAACTGATACGGACCGCAGAATTTGAAGCGGTTAAATCCTCCCTCAAACTTACCCGCATCCAGATAGGATCCGCGCCCGTCGTCGCCTCGGCGGTGCAGGAATTTATGCGCGCCTTTTCTATCCCGCTCTACCAAGGATACGGCCAGACCGAAACCGCTCTGCGCGTCACGGGCGTGCCGATGGACCTGCCCGCAGACGTATACGAAACAATGGTGGCCGAAAACTCAATCGGCGCACCGATGCCGTGGGCCGAAGTGGAGATTGCGGATGCTAAAGGCAACGTGTTGGGCGAGGGCGGAGAGGGCGAGCTTGTGGTCCGGGGACCTGCGGTCATGCGGGGGTACGTCGGCAACGAGGAGGCGTTCCGCGACGGATGGTTTTTAACCGGCGACATCGGCTATTGGAAGAGGATAGAGGGGCGGCGGTTCTTCTTTTTGAAAGGGCGTAGCAAAGAAATAATAATCAAGGGCGGCGTCAATATTTCGCCGGTGGCCATCGAGAATGCGCTCAAAAACGTGAGCAAGGACGTCGAACAGGCATATGTCGTCGGCGTCGAAGACGTGCGCTACGGTGAGGAGGTGGGAGCAGTACTGGTGTGGAAAGACGGTGTTGAGCCGCAGAGCGCGATGCATAAATTGAAATTGAAACTTTTGGCCGGCACATCGCACTTGAGCGCGTACGAAACGCCGCAGTACCTTGCCGCACTGCGCGCGGAAGACCTGCCCGCAACCTCAACCGGTAAAGTGCAAAGGACGGTCCTTCGTACGCTTCTTGAAGGAAAGTTCGAGCCACTCCACGAGATGTTGCACGGAAACGAGTTCCGCTTTACCGCCATACCGCCGCAATCTCCTCTTGCCGGGGCATCACACGCTCTGCACAACCACTGCTGGCAGCCGCTTACAAAAACCGCGGCCGAGTATAAAAAATATCTCGGCGAGTACGTTACGCTCGGCGCGGTTGATAAAAACGGCACGCTCGCGGGACAGATTTCTTTTTCCTACAAAAACGATAAGATAACTTGCGTTTCAATATGCAGCGCGGCCTATAAGCCAAAATCGGCGCCCGGGGTCGCAGAGATTCCGGATACCGAAACCGTAAAAAAATACCTGCTCGGGGGCCTCGACCCCGTGATGAACTTCCACAGCAAGCTCGGCGCAGAGTTGGTCGAGGTTACCCCCGGCGGCCGCCCCGAAGACAAAAGCTCTCTCGGCTACACCATGCTCCTGCATTATCCTCCCATAATAAAAGGTGTCACCTTTTATGGGCCTGTTTCTAATCAATTGATACAAGCGGTGCGCATACTGGCCCACGATGTAGGCGCGGAGGTCTACGCCATATCGCGGCCGGGAGGACTGGCGGCGTACCTTTCCAAGGGATAGAATGTACTAATCTATGAACACAAAACGGCTTACCGTCGGCAAAGCGGAGACCCATAAAAAAGGATGGGGAGAGGAATTATGGATAATCAACAACGACAAATACTGCGGCAAACTCCTGAAGTTTAACAAAGGCGCGTCCTTCAGCGACCACTACCATATAAACAAAGACGAGGCGTGGTACGTGCTCGAGGGCACGCTGGAATTGCGTTACTATGATCTCGCCAATGCCGATCGACTTACGAAAGTGCTGAAGAAAGGCGACGTGGTGCATATCCCGTCAAGTACGCCGCACCAGCTCGTCGCGCTCGAAGCGTCGACCGTAATAGAAGTCTCAACCCCGCACGAAGAATCCGACTCCTATCGCATAGGTAAAGGAGACAGCCAGAAGAAATAGTGTATGAAGTGTCTCGTGACCGGCGGAGCAGGGTTTGTGGGGTCGAACCTCGTTCTCGAACTCAAAAAAGAAGGACATGAGGTGGTAACGCCACATATAGACATTGCAGAAGAGGAAGTCGTGGACGAGTTTGATGCCATCTTTCATCAAGCGGCAATCACCGACCCGCGCTACGCGGGTGTCGAGACGTTTAGTAAAAATATCAGGGGATTTACTAGTATGGTAGCACTCGCAAAACGCTGCGGAGCAAAACTAGTATATGCTTCCTCCGCAGGTGTCTATGGCAACGGAACGCTTCCGATGCAGGAGGATCAAGAAAAAAAACCCTTTACTCCTTATGCAGAGTCCAAACTCAAGATGGACGAGAGGGCGGCCGAACTGTTCAACTCGATGCACATCGTCGGATTACGTTATTTCAACGTATTTGGTCCGCGAGAAAACCATAAAGGAAGGGCGGCAAGCATGATATATCACTTGCGTGAACAGATGGTTCGTGGTGAACGTCCTCGTATATTTAAATTCGGCGAACAGAAAAGAGACCATGTGTACATCAAAGATGTAGTCCGAGCGAATATACTGGCACTCAGTACATCCTCAGATGTTTATAACGTTGGCACAGGAATTGCGACAAGCTTCAATGACGTAGTGAAAACACTCAACGATGTACTGGGGGTGAATCTCGAGGCGGAGTACATCGACAATCCATACGAGGAATACCAAGGTAATACACAAGCGGACACCATAAAAGCTCGCGAGCATCTAAAATTTGAAGCGCAGTGGAATTTCAAAGATGCCGTAAAGGACTATCACGAATTTCTTGCAAAAAGCAAAGGAGACAGCCAGAAGAAAAAAACCGCAAGAATTGAAAAACAAAATTAACCTTAATGTTCACGGTCGTTATACTTAAGGCAAAATAGAAAAACCCCCGACACAAGGCCGGGGGTTCGTTTTCTGCGGGCAAGGATACTTACCGTGCCGGTGCTATTGCAAAGAGTGCGATAGACGCCGCCGCAAACAAGAGACCCAGGAGTTCGTTGCGGCCGATACTTGCCGGCTCGCCTCTGCGCAACTTTTGCACCGACTCGATGCTAAGCGCAAAGATGGCATTGGCAACCGGTATCGCAACGAGCACGTAACCGAGATACGGCGCCTTGTTGATGGCATCGAATCGCGATAGATTCTCGACCCAGAACATGAAACCGGCGACAAAGACCGGGAGGAGCACGGTGGCTCCAAGCCCGAACATAGCGCCAAGCGACATGGTCTTGGGGAATCGGAGAGAATCCCAAGTGCGCCCGAGACTCATGTAGACGACGGAGCACGCCACCCACACGAATCCGACGATACCCGTCAGCACATATGGCGGCATAACAGAGCCGACATCTTTGCCGATGAGCTGCCCGGCTGCTGCCAGGGCGCCCCCGATGAGACAGAGTGTCTGCCAGCGTAGGGGCGTAAAGTGCGGCCGGTCGTGTTTGACTTCTTGCCGCTCGGCGGAAAACATCCCTTTGAAGAACAGTAGGGAGATGAAGGCAAGGGCTACCCCGCCGGCATCATACCAGCTGATGCCGAAGGGTTGCCCGTTGACCGCCTTCCAACCGATTTCGAGAAGGAAAGCGGTGGCCATGGCCGAGAGCTCAAGAAGCACCAGCACATAGGCCACATACGACGCCTTGTTGATAGCATCGAATCGCGCGAGGTTGTCGAGCCAAAACAGAAAGCCGACCACCAAGACCGGTCCGATAACCGCCATGCCGAGGCTTGCTGCCTGTCCGAGCGACATGACAGCATGGACTCCGATTGAACTCGGGCCCACACCCATAAGCACGACGGGCGGTAGCGCCCACATGACACCAATAAGACCGATGATCACGTAGGGCGGCATCGTCTTGCCGGCATCCTTGCACAGCAACTGGCCGAGTGCGCCCATGAGGCCGGTAAAGCCACAGAGCAGGAGCCAGTGGAACGGGGTAAGATGTTGCACGACATCACTCCTTCGTGATAACTGCCGACAACGCGCAGTGGTCGCTCACACCGGAGTGCAAGCGCACTTCGGACACTTGGTTGACGTCATAGGAGACGAAGTCCCCGCCGTATCCTTCGCGGATCATGATGTAGTCCGTCACCACCTTGATTCCCTTGCGTGTCGCTGGATGTTCCGGGTCGAGAGTATTGTCGATTTCCGGCGGCACGCAGTCGTGGAACTCCTTGTCGATGAACATTTTGTAGATCTCACCGCCTCGGCCGAAATTCATATCGCCCGCCAGCACAAGCCCATTGCGCCTGTAGGCCTCTACGATAAGAAAGTCGGTCAATGAGTGAGCGCATCGCCGCTGTCGGTCGGTGACAACGCCGCCGCGCACCCAATAGCCGTGGGTGGTGGCAATTTCGAACTTCTCGCCGTCCTTGATAACCGTGGCGCAGATGGCGACGCGGTCTTCAGTAGTGTCGATGAGTAAGTCGGTCTCCGCAGTATTGGGAGACCGATGATTGTCGACGACACCCTTGATTTCCTTGAACACGCCGTCACCCCATATCGTGCGATGTACGATGTCGGTCATGAAGTGTCGCGAGGCCAGCACGATGCCGACCGCCGCGCGCTTGTTGTCGATGAGGTGGTCGGTCATCGGAGCCACCGCAATGTGCGGCAGCTTATCGATGATGAGCGGCAGGTCCCGGAACGGAAAGTCCTGCAGACACAGGACATCCGGCAGCTCCTCGGCGATGCCGAGACTCTGCAGATAATCGCGCGTCCTGGGCTGAAGCAAGCGTGCGCAGTTGAGTGTCGTGAGTGTCAGACTTGGCTTCTGGGGCATCGTGCCCTCCCTTGGTTGAATTCAGTTCAAATAACAAAAACGGTTCAATACCCCGTTCTCTGACGCTACTATAACATAGTACAAATTAAAAAGCAATAGCCCGGATTTTGTGCACCAGAATGCTCGTTGACTTGCCTTTTACGTGCGGAACCAGAACAAGGCGGCCGCCTGATTGCTCGACTACGTGTTTTTGCTCGGCAAAGTCGGGGTGATTTTTAACGTCCTCACCTCCCCCTTTGACGTGGAAGTGTGGACGGAGTTTTTTAATCCAACTAAACGGCGTCTCCTCTCCGAATATAAAAACATAGTCTACTACCGAAAGCGCCGCGAGTATCTCGGCGCGCTCGCGGGCGGGGACGAGCGGGCGCGACGGACCTTTATTGCGGCGCACCGACGCGTCGGAGTTGATGCCCACAATCAGCACGTCGCCGAGTTTTTTGGCCGCAGCAAGATTGCGTACGTGGCCCACGTGTAGAATGTCAAAACAGCCGTTAGTGGTGACTATCTTTTTGCCCCGCTTCCGCGCGGCAGCGGCGACAGCCATCACTTTGTTAAATGTTTTTACTTTGCTCATACGCAGAAGAATCAGGACGTTCTATGAGCGTAACTCCCTTTTGGGTGACTACTTTGGCGGCGCAAGCGTTGGCAAAGCGGATAGATTCGTCGATGTCGCCCGTCTCGACGTAGCGCACTAAAAGCCCTGCAAAGAATGAGTCCCCCGCCCCGGTGGAGTCCTTGACTTCAACTTTCTCCACCACCGGATAGAGTTTGCAGTTGTACTCAGCCCCGTGCTCGCCGCGCGTCACTATTATTTTTTGAGAGAGTTCCGGCGTGATGGTGTCCTGCGAACGTTCAAACTCGTAGTTATTGATTTTTATTATTTTTGCGTCCTTGGCCCACACCCCAAGCTTTTTCTTGGTATCTACGAACACGGCGGGGTGACGCTCGCACACCGCCTGTATATCCTCTTCGGTCAAAAAACCCTTGTTATAGTCCGAGATGGCGATGATATCGTACTCCTGCAAGGACAGGTCGTGCAGGACTATCCGCGGGACTTTTGACTCCGCATCAATACGGATGAATGTGTGGTTGGTGTTTTTGTGCACGTAGCGGGTCTTGGTCACCTCTTCCCACGCCGGGTTGGTGATAAGGTCGACCGAGCCGTGGATTGCTTTGACGTTGCAAACAACATTGCCCGCCATGCCGGGGTTGCTCGTCTCTTCAATAATGCGCAAGACGGGCACGGGCAGGTCGGGCGCAAGACGCTCCGCGTGGCAGTACACGAAAACGTCTTTGCAACTCTCACCTATAACCAATATCTTTTTCATTACAGAGTGCTCGTCGGCGGCAGATGCAGCTCCTCAAACGAGAGTTGCATATCAATCGGCGGCTTGCCAAGCATCTCTAGTATCGCGTTTGCAATGGTAACTTTGGTAGGGTACCAAAACTCGCTCAACGACGGTGGCGTCGGGCATGGCACATCAGGGGCCGCGAGTCCGCGCGGAGCATCAATAAAGCCCACGCGGTTCTGCGCCGCTTTGGCGATGATTTCCGAACCCACGCTAAAAGCACCGTTGGTGGTATCGACGGTGAGCAAACGCCCGGTTTTTTTTATAGAGGCGTGTATGGTGCTGTGGTCTATAGGGTTGATACTCACGAGGTCGATGAGCTCGACGTGTTTTGCATCCTCGCCTAAAAGCGTGAGGGCTTGACGCGCAGTATAGAGCGCGTCGCCGTAACCCACCACGGTGATGTCAGTGCCTTTTTGCACAATGTGCGCCTTGTCGAGCGGCACTTCGTACATCTCGGCGGGCACCTCTTCTTTAATGCCGTACAGCCAGCGCGACTCCATCATGACGACCGGATTTTTATCGCGCGCCGCAGAAATCAAAAGTCCCTTCGCCATTGTGGGTGAGGAAGGCACCACCACCTTGAGCCCCGGCACGCTCCCGAAGAGCGAGTAGAGTGCCTGGCTGTGCTGGGGCCCGTTGCCCCACTGCCGGCCTATCACGACACGGAAGATGATGGGAACCGGCCCGCCCCCGCCGAACATATAGTTCCACTTCGCCGCTTGGGTAAATATCTGGTCCGCTGCAAGCAGGCTGAACTCGACTCGGTCGTGGTGGACAATCGGGTGCAGACCCGCGATAGCGGAGCCGACCGCCATACCCGTTAACGCGGCTTCGGAGGTGGGAGTATCGAAAATACGCTCCGGGTACTTCTGCTTAAGCCCATTGGTGGTGCCTCCGGCGCCCTGCGGAACACCGAGACCGATCACGTACACAGAAGGATCCACCGCCATCACTTGATCGGTGGCCTCGCGTATAGCGTCTGCAGTTTTAAGAATACGGTCGTCCATACTATTCATAAAAAACATCGGTAAACATCTCTTCCTTCTGCGGATAAGGCGACGCTTTGGCAAACTCAATCGCCGCGCGCACTTCCGCGCGAGTGGTTTCCTCAAGCACGCGCAGCTCCTCTTCGGAAATACCGCTCTCCAGCACGTCTTTTTTCATAAGCTTCATACTGTCGCGCTGCAACCGGCGCTCCAGCGTGTCCTCCTTGCGCAAGCCATGCTTGTCGTCCATCAGCGGAGTGCTATGCGCCATGTGGCGGTAGGTCAGACACTCCAATACCGCTGGGCCGCCGCCCGCGCGGATGCCCGCAAGCAGTGTCGCTGCTTTTTGAGAAACGTCTTTAAAGTCGTTGCCATCCGCGCGCAGGTACGGCAGGCCGAACCCTTTGGCAATCGTGCCAATGTCGTACTTTTTGCCGCGACGCTCGGTAATGTTGGAGGTCACCGACCAGGTATTATTCTCTATCACCAAAAGAAGCGGCAGCTCGTAGAGCGCGGCGAGGTTGTACGTTTCGTACACGACGCCCTCCTCCGAGGCGCCGTCGCCCATAAAGCCCACCGCCACTCCGCCTTTCTTGTTGTACTTTTCTTCAAAAGCCACGCCCGCCGCAAGTGGTATAGCGCTCCCCAGGAGCGGAGTCGAGCCGACAAAGTTGACCGACTTGTCTATCATGTGCATTGAGCCCCCTTTGCCGCGCGCGGCGCCGTTGCTGCGGCCCAAAAGCTCGCAGACCATGCGCTTTAGATTGCCGCCCTTGGCAAGGTAGTGCCCGTGCGAGCGGTGCGTACTCAAAACCTTGTCTTCCGCGTTGAGCTGGCTACATACGCCCACACCCACGGCCTCTTGGCCGACATAAAAGTGCACCATCGAGAAAAGCTTCTCATCGAGATAGAGCTGCACGAGCTCTTCCTCGGCAACCCGCAGGAGGAGCATGCGTTTATATGAATCGAGAAGAGATGGTTTCACTGGCTCTGAATTAAAATCGATAAGTACCCGCGCCGCTTGACCCGCTCTAAGAAGGTCCAGGGCTTCATTTACTTCGTCGAGCTTGATGCGGTGGGTAATCAGGTCGTCTACCGCCAAAGTGCCTTCTTTATGGAGTGCAATATAGCGGGGAATCTCCTCGTGCGGGGCAAAACGGCCTCCTTGTGTGGCTTTGATACTCTTACCCTCGCCCCCGAACATATGC
>Ga0155896_120_pt1 | contig 11873 bp, 14 predicted proteins | sample RifCSPlowO2_01_FD_107550 | JGI IMG/M metagenome (GOLD analysis project Ga0155896, IMG submission 107550) | Candidatus Kaiserbacteria bacterium RIFCSPLOWO2_01_FULL_54_24
CGCCCACGCGCTTCCCGACTCGTCCGAGACGAATGATGCGCGTGTAGCCGCCCGAGCGCTTTGTGTACCGAAGGGCGAGTTCCAGCATTTTCTTTTCAGTCTCATGCGATCCGCCAAGTTCTTGGGAGAGACGGCGCCGGCTCGCGAGCGTTCCTTTCTTTCCCGTCGTGATGAGGCGCTCCACAAAAGGGCGCAGAGCTTTCGCCTTCGCCTCCGTGGTGACAATGCCCTCCGAGAGGACCAGCGAGCGCGCCAGGCCTTTGATGAGCGCGGTTCGTTGTCGCTTTACGCGGCCCAATTTCTTGTTGCGGTCGTGGTGCCTCATAGAATTAGCAAATAGTGAAAAGTGAACAGTAAACAGGAGAATGCATCTTGATGTCTATTTGTTTGATCATACTGTTCACTGGTCTCTATTTACTGTCTTAACGTCAGTCCGAGATTAGAAAGTGCGCGCTTGATGTCCTGCAGACCCTTCTGCCCCAAGCCTTCTATCGAAAGAAGATCGTCTTCGCGCTTGCGTACCAAGCCGCCGACGGTACGTATGGACGCTTCGTCGAGCGCATCTTCAACACGCTGCGGAAGATTCATTTCCGTTATGCGCGTCTTGAGCATTTCTGAATCCACAGCGCCCTTGTCCTCGCGGGACGGGGCGTGAGACGTCTCGGCGGTACCGATCTGCGCACTCTCCTCTTCTTTGAATCCGACGACCGCCTTGAGCTGGTGGATCATCGTTTCTATCGAGCGCTCAAGCGCCGCACGCGGCTCCATGGTTCCGTCGGTCTCAATAAGGATGCGCAGACGATTGAAGTCGGTCCGATCGCCCACACGCATGTTCTCGACTTCGTAATTCACGCGGCGGATAGGAGAAAAAATGGCGTCGAGCGCTATAGAGCCGATGTCGACACGCTCCTTCTGGTGCGCCTCTTTCGGGATGTATCCAAGTCCTCGCTCGGCCTTTATCTCCAATTCGAGCGATGCCTTGCCTGTTATCTCAGCGATGTGGCATTCGGGATTCAGTACCTCGACTTGTCCCGGCACTTTCAGATCTTCGGCCGTTACGACCTTCGGACCTTTTATGGAGAGCGTGATGGTCTGCGGCTCGTCGGTCGCGATCTTGAGGCGGACTTTCCGTATGTTGAGAAGCAGGGTAACCACGTCTTCCTTGACGCCCTCGATGGTCGAGAACTCGTGCGCGACACCCGGTATCTTCACGTGTGTTATCGCAGCTCCCGGAAGCGAGGAAAGTATGATGCGTCGCAAGGAATTTCCGAGCGTGTATCCATACCCGGGATACAAGCCGTCAATTTCATACGTACCCGCTCGCTCCGTCTCGGTAACGACACGGGGTTTAGACGGAAGCGCTATATGGTAATCAGACATATATGTTCATTTTCGGACCTATTGGTAATTGAACACGAAATACGAAAAAACGGCGGCCATTATACACAAAACATTACCTGCTGTAAAACTCGAACACCGTCGGGTAATCGAGTGCTGTCTCTCCCGGCGTGTACACCGGCTCTCCCACGACATCGACTTTCATGGCGCCCATGTCGCACGTGAGCCACTTCGGAGCATTTCGTGAAGCCTCCCGACCCTCTTCGGTAAGCTGTCCAAAAAGCGGGCTCCTCCGACTCCCCTCTCGCACAGAGATGGAGTCGCCCTTTTGCAACCGATATGAGGGAGTGGTCGTGCGCTTTCCGTTGACGAGAAGGTGCCCGTGAGAAGCCATCTGGCGCGCTGCGCGACGAGTCGAGGCGAGGGCGGCACGGTACGCAACGCTGTCGAGACGCATTTCGAGCGAGCGGTGCAGGGTCGTCGACGGGTCGGGGGCCTTGTACGCCTCTTTTGCATAATTCGATAGTTGTCTTTCAGAGATGCCATACGTAAAGCGCACGCGCTGCTTTTCAAGAAGCTGGCGTCCGTAATCCGAACCGCCACGCCCGCCGCGGCGAATTTTCTTGGAGCGTGCCTCTGAAAGCGCGAACTTCTGGGTCTGTGTTTGCTCGAAAATACTCGCGCCGAGGCGTTTCGCTATTTTGTATTTCGATTTTATAGGTAACATAATGAATTTTTGTACTTTGTACTTTTGACTTTGTATCTATACCCTTCTTGGTTTTGGCGGACGCGGGCCGTTATGAGGCACTGGTGTTTCGTCGGCGATACGAGTGACCTCGATGCCTTTTCCGGCGAATCCGCGCAGAGCAGACTCGCGTCCTGCACCAACGCCGCGTATGACGACATCCACATCTTTAACTCCCATGAGCGCTGCTTTATCGCCGACCAGTTCTCCGACTTTCGCGGCGGCGAAAGGGGTCCCCTTTTTCGCCCCTGAAAAGCCAAGCGCTCCCGAAGACGACCACGCGACCGCGTTGCCCTCCTTGTCGGTGAGCAGTACCTTCGTATTGTTGTAGGTAGCATGGATGTGCAGCGTACCGGAGAGGACGTTTTTCTTGGACACGCGGGACAGCGAACGCGCCTTAAGCCCCTGGTCGACGGTGCCTCCCGATTTTCTGATGATGCGTTTCTTTCCCATACCCGGTTAGTACAATTTCGAATTATTCAAGTCGCAGTTACACCTGCGAACAGATTGCGATATTGTTTTGGTGATATTTGTTGACATACGTTGGTGATATTTCATTCAAGACGATTCGAAATTGTCCTACCGGGCATGGCCTATGTTTTCTCCAGCTTACGTCTGCCGGAAGTCATTGTCTTTCTGACGTTGCCGCGGACGGTGCGCGAATTCGTTTTCGTGCGCTGGCCACGCACCGGAAGCTTCTTCGCGTGCCTCACTCCGCGGTGCGCCTTGATATCCTTGAGTCGCCGGATGTTCCCGCTTATCTCGCGGCGCAACTCTCCTTCGATCTTGAATTTCTCTATCGCTTCGCGGAGCGCCGTTTCCTCTTTGGGAGTGAGGTCATTGCTGCGTTTGCCCGGATCGATGCCGAGCGCTCGGAGAGTTTGATGTGCGCGCGGACGTCCTACGCCGTACACGGCGGTAAGAGCTATCTCCAGTCGCTTACCTTCGGGTATTGTTATTCCGGCTACGCGCATACCCGGTTAGTAGAATGTGCCTTTGCGGCAGGCCTGCATGCATGGCTGCCGCGGCGTGAGCGACGAACTCTCACTTATTGCACTTTGGAAATATTCGTTATTTGTTTTCATACGTTGTGTGAGCCTAAGGCACATTACACTACCGGGCATAGTATGAAATTAGCCTTGTCGCTGCTTATGTCGCGGATTCGTGCACACGACCCAAAGGCGTCCACGGCGTCTCATGGAGCGGCAATGTGAGCATATTTTTTTTACGGAAGCTTTTACTTTCATACGGACCTACATGCGCCTGATTATTCGGGCGCGACCACCGTAGGGGTCGAGCTGTAAACTGACCTTGTCTCCCACGAGCACCTTTATCCTGTGGAGCCGCATCTTCCCTGCGAGATAGGCGAGGATAACCTCGCCATTCCCCAGCTTTACGCGAAAAAGGGTATTGGGGAGCGCCTCATCGACAACTCCATCAACAACCTCTGGCTCTTGCATAACGTGCGCGCAGAATAGTAGCAGTTCTCGAAGACTACGTCAATTCGACGTATTCAGGCGGAAGGCTTGGGGTCACTTATTTTCACTTTGATGGCGGCAGGATCCGCCGGGAACGAATTCTTCCAGAAGGGCTCGATGCGCGCGTGCGCTTCTTCAATACCGGGAAAGCCCTCGATAATTGCCTGGAACGCCGCCTCATCGCGCCCGGCGAGTGCCTGCGTCAGTTCGCTTGCGTCCACTCTCCATACGAGCAGGACGGAACCCTTGAGCGCGAATTGTATGGGAGCAAGGGCGCTTGCGGCAGCTGAAGAGCGCAACTGCGCCGTCAAAGCGTCAGCGCCTTTCAGCATCACACTGCTGTTCTCGACATCGGCCGAGACGCTCTCCGCGACGGTACGCGCGAAGCTGTCGGCAGAAAAGACAGGTAGCTCCACACGGGCTCGTTCGTGCACGCGCGCGCCGCCGCCTGCCTCGGCGGTCTGCGGAAGAGTCTCAAAGGCGATGTATGCAAGGTCGACGAACGCGAGCGTCGTCTCGGAATTCTTTGCACGCACCGTTTCAAGTATCTGCGCCTGGAGACGGTCGCGGATCTTTGCGCGCGCAGCATCGACGTCTACTTTGGAGGCCGCCGGTCTTTCTCCGATGAATCCGCCGGAGAACGCGGCGGTCGAGCGCGCATAGACCGAGGAGTACATCTTCGGCGACGACTTAAGACCCGGAAGCGTAAAGCGCGACACGGGGCCGACGTTGTATTTGTCCCCACCTTTCTCCGCAAAAACCGTCACATCGATCGCTCCGGGTGTCGTGCCCTTTTTTCCCGGGACGAGGATCTCTGCGGGAACTTTATAGATAAGACCCTCGGGCGTCTGGAACCGCGTGTCTTTGAGGAGTTTTACGGGTTGCGTCGAATATTCGTTGTACACGGTAATGGTGCCGCTCGCCCTTTCCTCCACTTGTTCGACTCCTTTTGCGGGCACGATCTCCGAATCTTCCAGCGTAACGGTCTCCAAGGCGTAGCTCAACGTGCCCGTCGCAGCAGTAGCGGCCGGATACGCGGTGAACATGGCGGTTTCGTCGAAAAGAACATTTTGGGAACGCGGAACAACGGTCACGCTCGTGGGACGGAGTGCTACGAGGGCCATCGCGCCGAGGGTGAGCAGAGCGAGCGCGACCCCTCCCCACAGCCAGATGCGCCCGAATTTACCACCCGTTCCGGTCGGCATCGGCTCACGCAGGTCGAGCCCAATGCGGGATTTTGTCCTTGCCGAGGGAGAAACCTGGATGTTGCGGATAGTTTTTTCCGGAAGGTCGGCGCTGAAAGCGGGCGAAGGAGAGGGAGAGGGAGAGGGAGAAGCTTCGCTCGGAGTCGGTGCTGAATAGCTTGGCGCGGCGGGTGCAGGAGGTGCCTGCCGCGGCGCCTCGGAAGAATTCGGCGGCATGATGTCCTGAAAATAATCTTTGGCCATACGATTATCAGGTCAGTATACCACCACACCCAAACTCATATCCCATCAATGTTGACAAGTGCGCTTGCGATGGAGAGGTCGGAATCGAGACGGACATCGTTTGCGAATGTAAGGGAGCCGGTGAGTCCCTTTCCGGACTCCACTCGTGGAGAGAACGGACGAGTGGTTATCGTGAACTGCGCAAAGTCGATACGCGAGAAGAACTGCACGAGCCAATCGGCCATATCGGCCGGCGCAAAAAGAAGAAGATCATTCGGCAACCTTCGCGAAGCGGCCATGTTGGCCATGGCCTCGCCGAATATGCGCACCAAGTCGGCCTCGGCGCGCGCGAGCGCCTGCATTATCGCATCGCATGCATCCTTCTCGCACTCCCCGTGCGCGAGCATTCGCATCATCGTGAGAGTTTCTTCGGGCATCTTGTCTCCGGCTATGCGCTTGAGGATGGTATGACTTCCCTCCGGTACGTGCACGATATCGGTCGCGACATCTTTCCTGACGGTCACCAGGCTTGTTGCCTGCGCTCCCATGTCGACGACGAAGCAATACTTTTTGAGAACGTCGTTCTCTTTCAGTACGGTAAGGAGTGCGCGCGTGCCGGAACGGAGAGTCGGCGGAGGGCACGCGAAGACGCGGGAAAGCGTTTCCGCGACGCCGGAGCGGACCGATCCGGCACTTTCGCTCAAAAGGACCGAGACCGCGATGTGCCTGGCATGTTTCCCTTCGGGCTTTGCCGTCGGGTAGCCATTGAGCTCGACCCTTACAACGCTCGCCTCGAATATTTTCGTGTGGTCGAGGTCTTTGTCTTCTTCGAGTGCTTGCTTTGCAAGAGCTAATATCATCGATTTTTCGATGCGTGTGTCCGTCTCGAAGGCATGTTCCACGCGCATTGTTTTCGAGCGCGTCCAGGGAGCGCGGACAACGGCATAGGCGTGGGAAACATGCGCAGCGCGCGCGCCCGACATTGCTGCGTATCCGGCGAGCGCCTTTTGCGCACCCTCATCCAATTTTCCAAGAATGCCGGAAAGGTTGGCCTCCGGCGTTCGCTCTTCGAGCGGTAGTATTGCGTGTTCGGCAACAATAACATTCGCCGGCCCCTTAGCGCTCGTCGCCAATATCGCAACACCAACACTCCCACTGCCGATATCGGCAACGGCTACAGTCTTTCCGCGCTGTTTCCCCACGAGGCGGAACATCCCGAACAGTATAACGCGTTTTAGAGCAGACTTCGTAAGTCCAGTGGACTTACGAAGTTCTACCATTCTGATCTTGCCTACTGAAGGATCGCCTTGATGCGTCGGATACCTGCGGCAACGGCCTCCTCTTTCTGTATCTTGAATACCCCATTCAGCTCGCTCGTGTTCGTCACGTGCGGACCGCCGCAGAATTCAATGGAGAACGCTTTGTCGAATTGAGGTTCCTCGGCGGATGCTCCGTTTGGTCCGACCGAGTATACGGAAACCATGTCGGGATACTTCGCGCCGAACTCATGCTGTGCGCCGATTTTTTCGGCCTTCTCTTTCGGAATCGTTGAATGAGTCACTGGAAGCGCGTCTTTGATCTTCTCGTTCACGATGCGCTCCACTTCGGCGAGCTGTTCCTTCGTCATCTTTTCTCCGTGCGAGAAGTCGATGCGCAAACGTTCCTGTGTGATGTTGGAACCGCGCTGCTTCACGTGCTCGCCGAGCACTATCTGGAGCGCTTTGAGCAAAAGGTGGTGCGCCGTGTGAAGGCGTGTGGTCTTTTCTGATGTATCGGCAAGGCCCCCCTTGAACTTTTGTTCGCTTCCCGCTCGCGAGATGTCTTGGTGCTTCTTCATCTCACGCTTGAAGCCCTCTTCGTCAATATCGATGTTGCGTTCTTTGGCGAGCTCGAGCGTCATCTCAAAGGGAAAACCGTGCGTAGTGAAAAGCGTGTATGCCTCGTTCGCATCAATATGGCCCGTCGCGGCGACTCGCTCGAACTCTCGCATGCCGCGGTCAAGCGTGTGAGCGAATTGTTTTTCCTCATCCCATATCGTGTCGGTTATCGTGCGATACGCCTCCTCGCCCTCGAGTTCTTGATACGAGTCTTTGTACTTCTCAATCGTCATTATGGCAGCGCGCACGAGCATACTGTCTTCTTTGTCTTTATCACCGACCGAGAGCTTCATCGCATGCTGTGCCGCGCGGCGGATAAGCCGACGGAGTACGTAGCCGCGCTCGGTGTTTGAGGGGGTTACGCCGTCGCCCATCATGAAGGTGGCGGCGCGCACATGGTCGGCGATTATCCGGAAGGAGCGCATGTAGCGGCTGTCGTCGTATGCCTTGCCAGAGAAATGTATGAGTAGACCTATGATGTCGCGGAATGCATCTATCGAGAAAACATCCGAATTTCCCTCCGAAGCCGCCGCGATGCGCTCCAGCCCGCCGCCAAAGTCGACATTTTGTTTCGGAAGGAGAGCGAACGACCCATCCTCTTTCTTTATGTACTGCATGAAAACGGAATTCCCTATTTCAAGGAAGCGGCCGCAATCGCAGTTGGGATGGCATTCAAGCCCGAATTTCGAGTCGTGAGGCAGGCCAAAATCATAGAACACTTCGGAATCAGGTCCGCCCGGCTCCCCACTCGGCATGTTTTCGGGAACACCTGCGCGGCTCCACCAATTTTTCTTCGCGTCGTAATAAAAGATGCGTCCACTACCCATGCCTTTTCTGTAGCCGTCGGATTCCGAACCGATAACGACCTCTTGCGCATCTATCCCTTTCACGGCAAAAAGTCGTTTCCAGATATCCGCCGATTCGGTGTCGCGAGGGATGTTGTTCTTCTCGTCGCCTATGAAGGCCGTCACGTACAGCTTCGAGGGGTCGAGCCCTATTTCGTCTGTAAGAAACTCGAAAAACCACGGTAACTGCTTTTCTTTGAAATAGTCGCCGAGCGACCAGTTGCCGAGCATCTCGAAAAAGGTCGTGTGCCTGTTGTCCCCCACTTCCTCAATATCTTCCGAGCGGAAACATTTCTGCGAGTCGGTGAGCCGGTTGCCCGCCGGGTGTTCTTTGCCGAGGAGGTTCTGTATGAGCGGTTGCATGCCGCTACCTGTAAAGAGTGTAGTCGGATCGTTGTGTGGCACCAGAGGCGCCGAAGGTATGACGGAGTGCTCGCGCTTCTCGAAAAATTCGAGGTATTTTGTTCGTATCTCCGCGATGTTCATATCATGAAGTTATAGCATTGCTTTCCAAATATGGCGACATTTGTTGCTGTCTATTGTCGTCTTGCTCCCCAAGCGATACTATGCGCGGAAATGCACTACCACATACACACGCTCCAAAACGGCTTGCGGGTCATTCTCGCGCCGATGCCGGAGAACAAGACCGCGACGGTCATCGTGATGAGCGGCACCGGTTCGCGATACGAGAACCAGCATGAGAACGGGCTCGCACACTTTCTCGAGCACATGTTCTTCAAGGGCACTAGAAGGCGGCCGAGCGCGAAGGCTATCAGCGAGGAACTGGACGCCGTCGGAAGCGTCTACAACGCATTCACCGCCAAAGAGCGCACCGCCTACTATGCCAAGGTCTCCAGTCGCTACCTCGATACCGCACTCGACGTGATAAGCGACATCTTTCTCAACTCCAAACTTCCGGAGAAAGAGATAACGAAAGAGCGCGGCGCGATTATCCAAGAGATAGATATGTACGAAGACATGCCGATGCGCACCGTGGACAACGTGTTCGACGAGCTCATGTTCGGCAAGGAGCATCCGCTTGGCCGAACCATTCTCGGTCCGAAAGAAAACATACTCCGTTTTACGCGCACGGAATTCGCCACGTATTTGAAACGCAACTACACTCCCGGCAACACCGTCGTTTGTGTGGCGGGCGCATTTTCCGAGGCCAAAGTACTGGCAAAGATAAAAAAGGATTTCGGGCGTCTCAAGCCGATCGCCGCCCCGACACATATTCCCTACGTTTCTACGCAAGAGAGCCCGCGCATCGCGATAAAGGAAAAGAAGACCGACCAGACGCATTTCATTATCGGTATACCAGCGTATCCGTACGTGCATAAAGACGAGTTCGCCCTCGCCGTACTCACGACCATCCTTGGCGGCGGCATGTCGAGCCGACTTTTTCTCGAAGTGCGCGAGAAGCGCGGATTGGCCTACTCCATCCATGCGTGGATAGAGCGATACCCCGACACCGGCTACCTTGCGGTGCAGGCAGGCGTCGAGCACGGAAAATTGGAAAAAACAGTCGAGACCATTCTCGCGGAGTTTAAGAAAATAAAGAAGCAGAAGGTATCGAATGTGGAGCTTGAAAAGGCGAAATCGTATATCAAGGGCACCACGACCCTCTCGCTTGAAACCAGCGACGAGATAGCCGGCCACGCGGCGACCTCGATGATAAACCTCGGCCGCGTCCGCTCGCTCGAGGAAATCCTAAAAGGCGTTGATGCCGTCACCGCCGCAGACGTTGCGCGCGTCGCCAGCGACCTGCTACGAACGGACAAACTCAACCTCGCCATCATCGGCCCGCACATCCAACCTCAACATCTTCTTAAGTTTCTAGAGACTTGACTGCTATATGCCAAAGATTTTCGAATACAAATTCACACTCCCTCCGTTAGTTGCATTCCTTTGGCTTTATGCCGCTAATAGCAATGGAGCTGTTGAACTGCTTCAGTTGTCAAAAGACGATCCTGTTCTAGTTGTTCTTTCCGGAGTAGTTGGCATATTTGCGGTCGGGTTCATCTTCTCGACTTTCGCGTATGCCAGTATAAATTTCTTTCGTCTAACTCCAGAGCCGAAGAAAGAACTCGCATACTGGCGTCTTATCGCGACAGAGAAGGAGTTTACGCAGAAACAGATATTGAAAGCGTGGGATATGTTTGCGCTCAACTTTATTGTTCTTTTTGCAATGACGCTGGTAATCATTGTAGTTGTCTGGAACGACTGGAAGCCTGCTTGTGCGTGGTGGATTTTTGCTGTTTTATTTACCTGTCTCATCACATGGAACACACTATCGACATGGTGGAGACTTGAGGCGATAAAAGAAGATATTAGAAATACTAATCACTAAACATGGCTTTATTCAGCAAAGAAACCCATAAGGAAATCGAAGAGCGTTTCTATTGGGATAAATCAGCTTCGGTATCAGATAACCTTTTGCGGCTTTTTGTTTCTTACGCGACATTCGGAGCAATACTCTATTTTGTTTTGAAGATAATTCGCGAGTTTTAGCACGACCCGAAACACTCTCAAATCCTTGAGGGTCATTTAGGGATACTTCCCTCTGCCTTTGTCCACTCTTTTAGAAAGATCCTCCGCAGTTCCATATATGGAACTCCTGGAATAGTGGCATCGGGCAAGGTCATACGGTCTTGAGTAGTTGAAAATCCTTGCGGAAGGGTTCTATTCTCTACTCTGACCATTCGTTCTCGGATATGCCGGACTGCTTGATGATGGAACCGAGAGTTTTCGGGTGAATAGAATCGGAGCCATGGAATTGCACGTGAGTCATTTGCAGATGTCCCTCGACGAAACCGCGGAAGTAATGATGGCTTCCGCGCACATGGTCGAGTACGAATCCCTTTGACCTAAGGAACTTCTCAACGTCTCGAAATGTCCAATTTGATTTTCCTCGTGTCATTACGCAACTGCGAGGCTTGAAACACCCGCCTTGTAAATGCCGGAAAGAGGAGACAGAACTCCGCCCTTCCTCGGGGCTGAAGAGGTTTGTGTAGCTTGTACCCATCTTTTCTCGTACTCATTGTCCGCTATTTGGTTCAGAATTGAATTTACTTGAGCAGTGCGGAAACCCTTTAGTTTCTTTGCGGCTTCGAGATATCCCAGTACAGCTTCTTGCAGTTCGATCTCAACAACCCGCGGGTCTTTACCAGTGATAACGATATTGAATTCAAGCGCAACGCCGACCCAAGAGTCGCCGTCCTTGAAAATCATCCAGCGATACCTGCCACTTTTTACTGTGTTCATAAAAGCCATCTTAGCATAGAGCCTGTATTTGAGCCAAACACCTGAAGATCCTTGCGGAGGGGTTAGGGGTTGTCCACGACGTTCACTTGCTTTTCATGTGGATAACCGTACTATTGTCCGTACAAGTGGCTTCGGCCTCACCCCTCGCAAGGGGGGAGAACAGAGAAGGGCCGTCAAAATAGATCTTTGGCGGCCTTTTTCAATACCACAAAGATTTTCTTATCGAGGAACCCAACTTTTTCTACCAAACGTCGCGTATCGATTATGCGCATTTGAGAGAGAATTGCCGATGCGCTCTGTCCTTGGATCGCTCCCACCGGGATACGCAACGGATGCTTCTGCGGAGAGGTTGTTAACGGCAAAACAACGCATGTATGCGGCCCAAACGAACGGATGATAATTACAGGACGAAGAAACAATTGGCCACTACCATCCTGCTCTGAACCCACATTCGTGCCTAGTCTGCACCACCAAATCTCGCGCACCGTGTAGAGCCGCGGAAGTTCCGCGTGTGTTTCCTTTTTCACTTTGTTCCAACCGTCAAAATCTTTCGTCACTCGCGAATTGTAGCACCAACTTCTAAATCATTTCTTGGGTATTGGAAAATTTTCTGCCCTACGCGTGTGGGTCGGGGTGTTCCTTGTAGATTTTTGCGATACCGTCGAGGACGTCTCGTGAAAGCGTGATATCGGCGGTGGCGATGTCTGCTTTCAGCTGTTCGAGCGATGTCGCGCCGACGAGGGTGGACGTTACAAATGGGCGCGACTTCACAAAAGCAATTGCCATCTGTGCGGGAGTGAGGCCGTTCTTCTTTGCAAGGTCTGCGTAGAGGCCGATGGTCTCCTGCGCCTCCGGCGCATTGTAGCGGTCACTACTTCTGTCCCAGAGCGTGAAGCGCG
>Ga0155896_111_pt1 | contig 10236 bp, 11 predicted proteins | sample RifCSPlowO2_01_FD_107550 | JGI IMG/M metagenome (GOLD analysis project Ga0155896, IMG submission 107550) | Candidatus Kaiserbacteria bacterium RIFCSPLOWO2_01_FULL_54_24
GTTTGAATTCAGAAACGTTCGGAATGTCATGGGTCGTGACCTCGGGCCCGAGCTTGGTGTCGCGCACGACACAAACGAATTCCTCCATGTGGATGGAGGTAAAGCGCGCATCTTTCGCAAGACGCTCGGAAATGACGATGGCGTCCTCGTAATTGGCGCCGAACCACGGGAGAAACGCGACGCGCACGTTCTGCCCGATCGCGAGCTGGCCGTTCATCGAAGTCGAGGTGTCGGCGAGGATACCGCCTTTTTTCACCGAGTCGCCGACGGAGACCGCCGGCCTTTGGTGGAACGTCGTGAAGCCGTTCGTTCGCGAGAAATTAACGAGAGGGTATTCTTTTGTCTTCCCTTCTCCGTTCTTGATCTTGACCATCTGTGCATCGGCGTACGTGACCTCTCCTGCCTCCTCCGAGAGTATGAGCCTCCCGGAATCTCGCGCGGCGGCCGATTCCACACCGGTTGCAACGAATGGCACTTCCGGACTCACCAACGGAACAGCCTGTTTCTGCATGTTCGAGCCCATGAGCGCGCGGTTCGCGTCGTCGTTCTCGACGAACGGAATGAGCGAGGTGGCAACGGAGAACGGCTGGTTGGTCGCGACCTCGATGTAATCGACGTCGTCGCGCTTCACGAGCGTCGGTCTCCCGCCCTTTCGCACCTCGACGAACTTTTCGGTGATCCGGCCCGCTTCGTCGCGTCCCGTCGCCGCGTGCGCGATCGCATGCTGTTCTTCCTCAAGCGCATTCAAATATACTATCTCCTTGGTGACATGGCCCTTTTCAACTTTTGCGTATGGGGTTTCGATGATGCCGAACTCATTGGGACGAGCGTAGAGAGACATGTGCAAGACGAGTCCGATGTTCTTGCCTTCCGGAGTGTGTATCGGGCAAACGCGGCCGTAGTGCGAGGAGTGCACGTCGCGCACTTCGAGCCCGGCGCGCTCGCTTGTGAGCCCGCCGCGGCCGAGCGTGCTAAGCGTACGCAAGTGCTCTATCTCGTCCAGAATATTGTACTGCTGCATGAGCTGCGAAAGCTGGTCGGTGGTGAAAAATTCCCGTATCGCCGCCTGGAACGGACGCGGGTTGACGAATTGGACCGGAAGCGTTGTGTCGGGGTCGACCATCGCCATTCGGTCCTGAATGTTGCGCTTCATGCGAGAAAGTCCCACGCGCATGCGCTGCTCCAAAAGTTCACCGGTGAAGCGCACGCGACGGAAACCAAGGTGGTCGATGTCGTCGGGAAGAGCCGCCGGGTTATCGTTCGATTCCGCGATGTGGGTGATTATCCGGACGATGTCTTCGAGGGTAAGGGTTGATTGGGAAAGGTTCGCGTCTTTCGTGCCGAGACCGAAGCGGCGGTTGAAGTGGAACCTGCCGACGCGCGAGAAATCGTAGCGCTCAGGAGAAAGGATGGACCGCACGTGTTCGCGCGCGCTCTCCGGCGTTGCAATATCGCCGTCACGAAGCCTTCTGTAGATCTCTACGAACGCCTCTTCCTCTGTGTGCGCCGTATCGTGCCCGAGAGTGGCCGACATCGCTTCCGAAGCAGAGCGCGACTTCTCGAATTTCGCTTTTATCTCCTTCTCCGTCGCAAGTCCAAGAACCCGCAAGAGTGAGGTTATCGGGAAGCGGCGTTTCCTGTCTATCTTTACATACAGACCGCCGTCGGGGTCCGACTCTATTTCTATCCAGACGCCGCGGGCGGGGATTATCTTCGCCGCAAAATAGCTTTTTCCCTTGTAGGGAACGGATTCAAAAAATACGCCGTAGCTTCTTGCAAGCTGCGGAACGATGATGCGTTCGACGCCGTTGATGATGAAGGTGCCGTGCGCGGTCATCCACGGGAAGTCCGCAAGAAATATTTCCTGCTCCTTTTCGGTGCCCGTCGTCTTGTTCTTGAGCTTGACGACCATCGAGAGTGGCGCTTCATACGTGCGCATGGTGCGCTTCGCATAGTGCTCATCCCAGCGGAGTTCTCCGAAAGTGAATTTCGTGAGCTTTAATTCGAATTTCTTCCCCGAGTGGTCGTTGATCGGAGAGAATTCCTTGAACACCCGCTCTGCGCCGCTCTCAACGAACTCGCGGAACGACGCGATCTGCGCCTCAACGAGCGAAGGGAGCTTCACGAGGGGCTCACTGAATCGTCCGAAATATTTCTGCGGTCGCGCTTTGGTTTTCGCCATGACGATTTACAAGATTATGCCCGCACCGATCAACGCTGCAGGCCTGCCCCGTAGCCAACGCAAAGCGTTGTGGTATCGGGGTGTAAGCATTATTAATATGTTTTATGAAAACGCATCTTTCGATGCACCGCCCGCCAATTTGGCGGAACGGACTTGCCGCAAAGCGCAATCACAACTCAATCAGTTCACGTGCAAATGTGGCGGGATTATAGCAATATCCCCTCCTCGGTACAATCTTGACAGGCGCGGCCTATCGTTGTCTGTTGCGATTTCGCTTCCACTCCTCGATTTTCGCATGATGGCCAGTCAGTAGAACTTTTGGAACTCGATGCCTCTTCCCCTTCCAGACCAGGGTCTCCGGTCGGGTGTAGACCTCCGGACTCGATACGCGAGATGCCTCCAGTGATTCTGCTTTGCCGAGGACACCGGGCACGAAACGGGATACGGCATCAATGAGCGTCGCCGCAGGCAGTTCTCCGCCTGTGAGAACGAACGGGCCCATGGAAACCTTCTTCGCTTTCAATATTTTCTGCACGCGCGCATCCACGCCTTCGTAGTGGCCGGCGATGAGGAGGATGTCTTTTTTCTTCGAAAGTTTCTTTGCCATCGGCTCATCAAATAATTTCCCGTCCGTCGAGAAAAAGATAGCCCACGGCAAGGTCTTACCTTGCCGTACTTTGATTTTTATTAGTGCGCTGGTTGCGGCGCGCAACACTCCGTCCGGCTCCAAGACCATGCCGGGCCCACCGCCGTATGGACGCCGGTCGACGCGGCCGTACTTATCGCGCGTGAATTTCTTGGGGTCGTAAAAAGATATTTTTATCTTCTTGTCTTTTTGTGCACGACCCAGTATCGAGCTTTTCAGGTATGGCTCGATGGACTCGGGAAATAACGTAATGACATGAAAGTGAATCATAGCCTGTAGCCTGTAGCCTGTAGCTAGAGCCGGTAGCAAGCACAAGAGCGTTCGTGCCAGAGGCTACTGGCTACCGGCTACTGGCTGTTCTTCAGATCCTTGATCACGTCGTCGACGGTCGTGTCGCGCACGTATGGTTCGCTGGATGCCGGCGAGCTCGATCCGCCCATTCCCTGCCCGCGCTCGCTACCTTCCGGCTCTTCTATTTTCAAATTGACCCGAGCTTCGTTCTTCATCCCGACGACGCGAAGGATGGTACGGATGGCCTTGGCTGTTTGGCCCGAGCGGCCGATGACCTTGCCCATGTCGTCTTTATGGACACTAAGTGTGAGGAGCACGCCCATCTCATCTACCGTGCGATTGATCTTGACGTCGTCGGGGTTATCAACCAACGCCTTCACCACATACTCCAAGAACTGTTGATCTCTTTCCATATCCGGTCTGACTGTTAATTATATAAGTTCAGTATATCAGACTAACTTTGCGGCGCTTCTGCTTGTTCGGCCGCGGCGACCACGGTTTCTGCCGCGGCCTTCGCGTCGTCTTTCAATTCAGGTGCTGGAATTTCCTCTTTGGGCGCAGAGGCTACTGGCGCAACTTCTGCCGCGGCCTCTTCTTTCTTCGGAGGACTCTTCTTAGGCAGTACATTGACCTTCTTTCCCTCGATGATGCCGGCCGTAATGAGCATGTTGTGCGTCGTGCCGGAAGCTTTTGCGCCGACGGACAGCCAATACTTGATGCGCTCGCCGTTCAGATTGCGCTCCTTGGTCTTCGGATTGTATGTGCCGAGCTTCTCAACGATATTGCCCGTTTTTGGTCCCTCGGTGTGTTCGGTAACGATAATTCGAAAAGTGGGCATGTTCGTCCGCCCCGTCCTCTGCATTCGTATCTTCAACATAACCGCGACACTGTACCCTCTCAAGCCCTATTTTGCAACTTTTTTTGCCCCCTAGTCCGCCAATGAAACCTTCGCCTTCTTTGCGATCTCTCGTATCCAACGTTCATGGCGGTCTAACTGTTCTTTTATAGCTACATACTCGAGCAACAATTTGTCGACGGTACTAGCGAGGTGGTCGACCGCAACAATGAATTAGGCGTTGAAGTGAGTCTCTGATTTCACGCATCTCGCCGCGAAGTTCTTGAACATCCTGCTTCGTCGCAACGACCGCAATTATCAGATTGATATCCTTGTCGGTGAGCATGTTGGTCAGTCTAACGCCAAGCACAAAAAATTCAAGCCGGCGCGGGAATTCGTCTCAATGACGAATTCCAGCGCCGGTTCGCGCTCAGCCGGAACTCTAAAGCGATCATCGTCAGGAACGGAATTGCGCCCGTGTCGGAAGCAGAAAATGTAGCGCCTCCGCAAAGAGTGCCATGTAGAACAACGCGAGCGTGAGCGCCAAATACATCGGCATTCCCCACGGCCCAATCATTGCCTGCAACAAGGCGACAACGATAATGGCCGGTGATACGAATGCGACCGTCTTGATCGGCAAGAAGAAACCGATGTACTGTGCAAGCGGTAGCCCGACCATGTGATAAATCGCCAGCACGATGAGAGTCACCGCGCCGACGATAAAAACCGTTTCGTTTACCATCGTCTTAATCTCCCGAGGCCGAGATTGGCCTCGTTAAAGTGTAGTCTTTTCGCTCTACTTCGCAACCTTTTCCGCCTCCTCCAATTTGACTGAAAGTAACTTTGACACCCCATCCTGCCCCATCGTCACGCCGTAGAGTTCGCCTGCGGCGGCCATGGTCGCTCTGTTGTGGGTGATGACGATGAGCTGCGACTTCGCGCCAAGCCCGAGTATCATGTCGGCATAACGTTTGCTATTCGCCTCGTCGAGGGCGGCATCGGTCTCATCCAAGACGAGGAACGGCGGCGGGTTAACCTGTGTCATTGAGAAAATGAGCGCTATGGAGGTAAGCGCACGCTCGCCGCCGGAGAGGACCTCGAGTCCGCGGATCTTCTTGCGCGGGAGCGAGACATTAATTGAAAGTCCTGCATATAACTCATCTCCTTCCTCAACCTCTTCTTCCTCATCGCCATCACCCTCTGTATCAAGGACCGTCCTTGGTATACGGCGGCGGGGTTCTTCGACTTTGAGTTTGGCTTCCCCGCCACCGAACAGTTTCTGGAAAAAATTCTTTAGAGCTTCGTTTATCTGCTTCAATCCATCATGGAAACGGGCATCGATGGTTTTTTCCAATTCAACGATGATGTCTTTAAGCGAGGCCGCGGATTTTTCGAGGTCCGTGAGTTCCTTGGCGAGGAATTCCCTGACGATCTGGTCGCCGCTCCCGACGCCCGACTCCTCTATCTTTATCTTGAAACGCTCGATATCGCGCCGCCGTTTTTCTTGCACACTACGCTCTTCCGAAAGTGCGCCCGGCGGGATCTCCGCCTTCTCCCATGAATGAACCGCCACGCCGACGAGTGCTATCCCCTCGCGCACTTCTTCTTCGAACCGGTGGCGCGCTTCGGCGATGTTCTCGCGCGCCGCACGGACACCCCCGAGTTTGCTTTGCGCTTCCCGTACCGATGCTTCTAGTTCTACCAAGTCGCGTTCGGCGGCAAAGCCGCTCTCACGCGCTTCCGCTATACCTCGCCGCAGAGATTCGAGTTCGCCGGCAAGGTTCGTTTCTTCCTGTTGTACTCGCGCGAGCGAGTCGGCGAGCGATTTCACCTGCTGTTTAACCTCTTCGTTCGTCACGGGCGCCGCACCGGAGAGGCCCTCAATGAACGACTTTATGCGAGAGCGGATATCTTGAAGCACGGTGCGAACGCGAGCGATATCGTCAACGCGCTCAAGCTCGGAAACGGTCGCGTCGAGCTCGCGCGCGAAATTCCTCACGTGCGGCACCGGAACGATGGCTTCTACCGTGACGTTGTTGGCCTCGAGTGCGCCTTCGGCGCGGCCGAGTTCGCGCGCCAGGCGCTCGCTCTCGCGGCGCGCGACTGCAAGCTTGCCCTCGCGCTCGGTGAGCTTCCCCTGCAAGCCGGCGAGAGCGGCATCACTGGAGCTTCCATGTTTGCCGCGCGCCGCCCTGACGCTTTCCGAAAGTTTTCGCAGTTCCGTTTCGTGCGCGCGTATTTCCTCCGAAAGGCGCGCATCCTCTTGGCTTATCCACGCATGCTCGCGCGCGAGGTACTCATTAAGTTTTGCGGCAAGCTGTTCTTTGAGCTCGCGCGCTTTCTCTATTTTTTCCACCTGTACGCGCAAGAAATTGATGTGCGGCGCGAGCTCCCGTCTTAGCGATTTTGTCTTATCAATATTGATGCCGGTTTCTTCGAGTTTGCGTTCGCTCTCGGCCTTCTTGTGCTGATAGAGTTTCAAGCCGAGCGCGTCTTCCACCATCTCGCGCCGCTCTTTAGGACTCGCGTTCAATATCCTGTCAGCCTCGCCCTGCGAAATAATTTGATAACCGGAGCCGCCGATGTTGGCCCCAGCAAGAAGACGAATAACGTCCTTGAGCCGCACCTGTGTGCCGTTCAATAGATATTCATTCTGTCCGTCGCGATGGACGACGCGCTCAATGACCACCTCGCTAAAATCAAGGTCGAGCAAGCGGCTCGAATTATCGAACACCACTTTGACCGCACCCCGATTCGCTCGGGAAAGCCCCGGGCTGCCGCCCCAGATAAGGTCTTCGCCTTTTTTAGAGCGCATCGACTTCATCGACTGCTCGCCTAGGACGAAGCGGAACGCTTCCGCGACGTTGGATTTTCCGGAACCGTTGGGCCCCACCACCGCGACTATCGGACTGCCGAACACGAGTTCGGTTTTCTTGCCAAACGATTTAAATCCGACAAGCTCGATGGACTTCAGGTACATTGAGGTTCATTGTATCAAAAAACGCGAACCCCCCCCCGGCCGAAAAAGAACATGAACGGCCACGCATCCCACCATTCTCCCTGATAGAGCTCGACGAGCGCAACCAGCAATAGGAGAAAGATACCGTTCCAAAGTGCCGCCTCAATGCCAGGCTCTAGCATGGGATCAACCCTCGACACGATCATCGAACTGCCTCGCAGTTCTTCCGCACCGATTGTTCCACTACCACCACTTCGATGCAAGAGTTTCTTGCTTTCTGATATCCCCGCACAATATTGAGGTTTAACCTCAATATTGTGTGCTACAGTCACTTTAATGGCAAACAGAAAACCGATCGAGGTCGGCGAGTGGTATCACTGTTACAACCGCGGTGTCGACAAGCGGAAGGTGTTCCTCGAGGAACGCGACTATGACCGTCTGTTACTTCACATGTTCCTTGGTAAAAGACCGAAGCCGATACAGCTCTTCAACGAGAGGGACCATCGACTGGTAACTATTTTGAGGGATTCAGAAAAAGCAACCGGACTGGATATTGTTGAGATCGGCGCGTATGCACTCATGCCGAACCACGTTCACTTTGTGCTAAAAGAGATACAGGAAGGTGGCGTCGCCCTTTTCATGCAAAAAGTATTTACCGGCTATACGATGTATTTTAATCAAAAAAATGCGCGTACCGGAGCGCTGTTCGCTGGCACGTTCAAATCCAATCACATCGCAGACGACCGCTATCTAAAGCACTTAATCTCCTACGTACATCTGAATCCTGCTGAATTATTCGAGCCTGGATGGAAAGAAAAAATCGGCGATCTTTCTAAGGTAGAAAAACGCCTACGCGAATATCCGTATTCAAGCTTGCCGGAATTCCTGGGACACACTCGACCTCACAGAGTACTGCTCGGAAATTCTGCGTTCGAGCTTTTCGACAAGGTTCCGACTATGGGACAGATGGTGCGCGATGCGAGGACGTACGAAACTCTCAATGTTTGAGCCAAAATATTGAGGTTTAACCTCAATCACCAGCCTTTGGCGGCGAGCGCTTTTTGAGCGGCGTCCTGCTCTGCTTCTTGCTTGCTCCTCCCTTCGCCTGTCGCTATCTTTTCTCGGCCGATGTGCGCGACGATGACGAACCGCTTATCGTGATCAGGGCCGGATTGACTCGATACCTCGTAGGTCGGCGTTACGCCAAGAAGCCCCTGTGCGGTTTCCTGAAGCCGGCTCTTTGCGTCCTGCCATAGACGCTTCTCCACGACCTCGTCGGTCTTGTGGAAGAGCTGCGCTTCGATGAACTTTTGCGCCGCCGTGTACCCCGAATCGATGTAGATAGCGCCGATGAGCGCCTCGAACGCGTTCGCAAGGATTATTTGCCTTGCGCGGCCGGTGTCGCGCGCTTCGCCCCGACTTAGCAAAAGGTACTCATTCATACCGAGCTTCGTCGCGGCGTCTGAAATGCTTTGTGTATTTACGAGCGCCGCGCGGTAGGCGGTAAGGTCGCCCTCTGGTCTCTCCGGATACTTCGCGTACAAAAACTCCGTTACTGCGAGTTCCAAGACGGCATCGCCCAAAAATTCGAAACGCTCGTTGTGCTCGCGTCCCTCGGAGCGGTTCTCGTTCAAATACGAGCGATGGGTGAACGCCTGTTCAACGAGGCGCTTGTTCTGGAATTCATATCCTATCTTTGTTTCAAAATCAGCGAAATTCATACCTGACTTACTTTTCCCCCCTCCGTGCAAGTGCATTTATCGCAGGTACGATTATTTTCAGCGTATCGTCATAAAAATTGAGGTCGCCGACCGCCGAAAGCGGGAACCATTGCGCGTCGTCGAGCCCGCCCGAAGGCCCGAGTTTGAGCTCGGAGAAGGGCGACTCCGCGAGAAAATACGTGACGCGTTTGCGTTTCTTTCCGCCTTCGATCTTCGAGTCGTTGGCGATGTATTCGTTGACGCCGAGCTCCTCGACTATCTTAATGTCGAGTCCGAGTTCCTCTTTTATTTCGCGCGTCGCTCCACCCTGCACGTCCTCTCCTTCCTCTATCTTTCCTTTTGAGATGGTCCAGTGACCGAAAATGTCGTGCACGAACGCGAGGTACGTCTCACCCCCCTGCTTGGCATAGACGACGGCTCCGGCGAGGTGTTCGGTCGGCATCTTTCCGGTTTTTTGCGCCGCTTTTTTCCGCGCGCCTCCTTCATCTTTGCCCGGCTCTCCCAATTCCACATAGACGGCACCCAAGACTCCGTTCACGAATCGTCCCGAGGAATTCGAGCCGAACGTTTTTGCAAGCTCTATCGCCTCATTGATGGCGACTTTCGCAGGCACCTGCGTTCGGTCGGAATAGAGAAGCTCCGTAAGCCCGAGGCGCAGGACGTTCCTGTCTATCGCCGCGATCTTTTCAAGCGGCCACTCCGGCGCCGCGCGAACGATGACGTCGTCTATCTCCCGCTGCTTTGCGGTCGCCGTCTGGAGAAGCTGCTTCATAAAAGGCATGTCGCTCTCCCTTGCGCCAAACTCCAACGCATAGTCATTGAGGCGCTTCTCCGCGTCTTGCATGCTCATCTTTCCACCAGAGGCATCCCGTTCAAAAAGAACCTGGAGAACTACAGAGCGGGCTAAGTGACGATTTGCCATACCCGGTTAGTACAATTTCAAATAACTTCTGCCGCAATATTCACGGCGAAGACGTCGTAAGATCACCAAGGTGGCCGTTCGCCAAAAGACGGATGAATCTGCGTAACCAAGGCGATTTGAAATTGTCCTACCGGGCATAGACATAAAGATCAGACGAACAAAAGAGCAAAGTGTTTCAATTAGGTTTTTGACGTTTCTGTCTCCTTAGCTTCAGTAATCTGTCCGCTTTCTTTGAGTTCTTTTTCGCGACGCTTTGTGCGGCGCGCTTCGCGCGTGGCGCGAGCTAAGACGTCGATGACGACGCGGCCTTTGTATTTTCCGCACTCGGGGCAAGCGCGATGTGAGAGACGAAGCGCGCCGCATTCGCATTTTGTGGTCTGAACGGGCGTGAGTGCGTGATGACTCCGGCGTTTCGCCGTTTCGGAACGATTTCTGCGCATTCGTACTACCATATGTGGTGACACTATACCGTTTTTCTGCTGAGACGCAAACGGCCGCAGAAACTTGTCCGATGAATGTCCGATAATCCTAGGCGCGAAATGATGCGCCGATGCATGAGCGTTCCATACCCTTTGTGCGTCTCAAGGGCGTAAGGAGCGTAGCGTGACGAGAGTTCTTCCATCAGGCGGTCCCGCGAAACCTTCGCAACGATGGAGGCGAGGGCGATGACGGGTATGGTT
>Ga0155896_129_pt1 | contig 10065 bp, 13 predicted proteins | sample RifCSPlowO2_01_FD_107550 | JGI IMG/M metagenome (GOLD analysis project Ga0155896, IMG submission 107550) | Candidatus Kaiserbacteria bacterium RIFCSPLOWO2_01_FULL_54_24
GGCTACGCAAGGTCCGCCGCTACAAAGTGATTTCGCAATTACTCAAAGACGCGCGCTAATCCCAGCCTCCCGTTTCTTTCTTTAAACCGACGTTTCCCCTATCTCAGCCCGGTGCATGCGCCGGGCATTTTTTGCAATAAACAATTAACGATGCAGTCACTTTATTTTTAGGTGAAAAGTCGCGCGATGTCGTTGTAGGTGACGGTTATCATGAGAAATATGATGAGAAGTACTCCAACCGCGTTGAGCATCTGGAGGGCGAGGCGAGGCGCCTCGCGGCGTATCACCGTCTCGACGCCAAGAAGGAACAAGCGGCCGCCGTCGAGGGCGGGGATAGGTATCAGGTTAATGATGGCGAGGTTCACCGATATGAACGCGGCAAGCGCGAGAACATTGCCAAATCCGCTCTGTGCCGCATTTCCCACGACGCCGACGAGGCCGATCGGCCCCACGACGCCCGCTAAGCTCGGGTCTCCCGCCAGCGCGCGCTCGACGATACCCCACAAGCCCTGCCCCACTACGCGGAACGCGTTCAGGAGCGCAGAGGCTCCCTCCCTCGCGGCCTCGCTCCACGGCAGCGATTGCGCGCTCACCATATAGAGAGCCATCCCGACCGCGGGGCGGCCGGCATCGTCTGGGATGACGGCATGTGCCGGAGTGATTGTCGTGGTTATCGTCTCCTTCTCATGCAGGTAGGTAAGCGTGAGTGCTTTGCCTCCCCTCGTGCGCACAAAATCTGAAAAATTTGTCGGCGACATTTCGCTCAAAGTCACATCTTGCGAATCAACTATTGAAAGCACCTCGTCGCCGGGCTTGAGACCCGCAGCGTCCGCCGGAGAACCCGGAACGACCTGTGCGACTATCAGTTGTACCGATTCTCCCGCGACTCTCTCCTCCACCACGCGCGGAATTCCTGTGTGGTAGGCGGCCGTAAAAAGCATCCATGCACCGAGCGTGTTCATCGCAACGCCGGCAATAAGTATCGCCGCCTGTACGATGCGCGGCGCGTCCACAAGGCTCCCGCGACCGCGCTCTTCTTTACCCACGTCGCCAAAAAGCCGCACGAATCCTCCGAACGGTATCCAGTTCAGTGTATATGCTGTCTCCCCTATTTTCCCCAACGTGAACGCACGTGGCGGATAGCCTATGCCGAACTCCTCGACGCGCACCCGAAAAAGCTTCGCGACGACAAAGTGTCCGAGCTCATGCACGACGATGAGAAGAACGAGTATTGCAACGACGAGTAGCGCCGTCATGTGCTCATTTCCTTTTCTTTCGCCTCGAACGCTTTCTCTAGCTCCTCATTGGCCTTGTCCACCTTCTTTTGCAACTCCTCCTTGAGACTGTACTTGTCGTCCTCCGTGAGCGTTCCCTCTTGTTCTTTCACCTGAATTTCTTTCCATGTCTCGTCGCGCGCGATGCGAAGGGTCGTGCGCGCTTCCTCGAGCTTGCCCTTTGCGACTTTTACCAACTGCTCGCGACGCTCCGAGGTAAGTTCGGGGAACGAAACGCGTACCGAGGCGCCGTCCGAAGACGTGCCGATACCGAGGTTGGCGGCCGAAATGGCGCGTTCAATATCCTTGAGAAGGGCGGCATCGAACGGCTGAACACGAAGCGTACGCGCGTCCTCCACGCCGACGTTTGCGACTTGCTTGAGGGGCATCATGGAGCCGTAGGCAGAGACCGCGACGCTATCGAGTATGGCAGGCGATGCCCTCCCCGTGCGAAGCCCGCGATATTCTTTTGCGAGCCACTCCCTAGACGCTGTTACTTTCCCGTCGAATGTTTTGAAATCGTAGTTGGCCATAATGGAAGCATTATACACGCGGAACGAGAAGCGCGACTTGTTCTAACAGCGGCTTTATGAGGGCGCCCTTGTCCGTCACGTATTTTCGCGTGCGATAGACCGTCTTTAATCCCTGGGGACTTTTTGCGAGCTTTTCTTCGAGGGACGAGAGAAATGCCAGTATCGCGCCGAGGTCCCTTTTGTCGTCGTCGCCTTTTTCCAAAAGCGGCTTCAACATGTCGAGTCGCTTGTCCGCCGGTGCGGCGAGAAATCTTTTTGTATCAAAATACGGATGTGCGACATCCATAATACGGATGTCGCACATCCGTAATATCTGAACGCGCGAACGGAGTGTGGGAAGAAGTGATTCGGGAGACGGTAGAACGAAGAAGAACAGAGCATTCCCCGGCGGCTCCTCCAGCGTCTTCAATAGAGCATTTTGAGCTTCGCGATTGAGATCGGGCGCCGCGATAATGAATATTCGCCGCTTTCCCAATGCCCGAAGAGAGGCGCGCTCGCGCAGCTCGCGCGCCTCGTCAATGCCGAACTTCTTGTACGCCCTTACATACAAGTCGGGATTCGCCTCTGTCTCGATGCCTTCTTCGCGCAAAAAAGAGAGCACGTCTTGGAGGCGTTCCGGCCCGCCGGAGACGACGTGAGTATTCCCCACTAGCCTTGTTTTCATCGCTTGATTATAGCAATTGAGGGGTATACTGCCGACATCACGAATATTGTGCCGTCTATGAAAGACCCGTATCAGATCCGGAAGACAGCACTCTCGGTGACACGCTGGATAGGCTCGCCGGCGTCCATCGCGGTCCATACGGTCGCATTTTTGCTTAGCTTTATCGCGGTCGGCGCCGGCTGGCTCTACTTCGACAGAATGCTGCTCATCCTCACGACGGTCGTCTCGCTCGAAGCGATATACCTGGCGATATTCATCCAGATGACGATAAACCTCACGACGCAAGAACTCGAAGAGGTCGGAGAAGACATCGAGGAACTGCAGGAAAACATCGGCGAGATCCAGGAAAACGTCGGAGAACTGCAGGAAGACGTCGAAGAGATAAGCGTGGACGTGGGAGAAATGACGGAAGAGGAGGCTGGCGACGAAGCGGCGGAGGAAGCTCGCAAGAATGAACAAAAGAAGACGCTCACCGACATCCAGACCGATCTGCGCAGGCTGATGCAGGACATCGCGAGGCTACAGAAAAACGGCGCTCCGCACGGAACGCCGCCGCCCCAGCAGAACCCTAGCGCTTCGCAATAATAGCTTTCTTGTAGGCTTCCAAATGTTTGAGGGCCTCGCCCGTCCCTTTGGCGACGCAGAACGGCGCGTCTTTTGCGACGCGCGCTTTTACTCCCGTGCGCCGGAAGACGAGTTCGGCAAAATTGCGCAATAGTGAAGAGCCGCCCGTCATGATGATGCCGTTGTCGATGATGTCGGCGGCCAACTCCGGCGGCGTGTCTTGTAATACGTCTTTCATCGCGTTGATGATGGTGCGAAGCTCTTTGCCTATTGCGCGCACTATCTCGTTGGTGCCTATCTCCACGGAGCGCGGCAAGCCCGTAAGGTGGTCGCGGCCTTTCACCTGCATTAAGAGCTCCTCCTCTATCGGTACGGCTGAACCCATCTGTATCTTCACGTCTTCCGCCATCTTGTCGCCTATACCTAGGTTGAAATTCTTTTTGATGTAGTCGGCTATCGCGCTGTCGAGGGCGTTCCCGGCACACTTGACCGACGTCGAAGCGACGATGCCGCCGAGCGAGATAACGGCGATGTCCGTCGTTCCACCGCCGATGTCGACTATCATATGACCGCGCGCCTCATGGATAGGAATGCCGGCGCCGATAGCGGCGAGTATCGGCTCCTTGACCACATACGCTTCGCGCGCGCCGGCTTTCGTCGCCGCTTCTACGACGGCGCGGCGCTCTGTTGAAGTGACGCCTGCAGGCACCGATATCATCACCTCCGGACGAAAGAGGTTCCACGGACCGAGAGCCTTCTTTATGTAGTAGCGAAGCATGGCCTCCGTCACGCGGTAATCGGCAATGACGCCGTCCTTCATCGGACGGTACGCGATTATCTCGTCGGGTGTCCTGCCGACCATCTCCTTTGCCTCGTTGCCGATGGCGAGTATCTTGTTGTCTATCTGCGAAACGGCAACGACCGAGGGCTCATTCAATACGATGCCCCTGCCGGGCACGAAAACCAGAACGGTCGTGGTACCGAGGTCTATGCCGAGCTTTGGCGAGAACGAGAAGGCCATACCCGGTTAGTACAATTTCGAATAATTATCTGTGTATACAACAACAGCTCCCGTTTGCAAGACCGCGCAGGTGGTTGGTATCCCTTTCGGCAGATGAGTATTCATATGGTAACGATTCGAAATTGTCCTACCGGGCATGGTTAGGATATGGAGTATAGCCTATTGACCGCATGTGAGTCGAGCGTAGAGTGAGTACGGCAACGGGCGTCGGACGGGCTCATACCCCTAAGCCGACGCGCGGTCCCCGGACAGGGAAAGCAGGCCTTCCCCAGCATGCGCAGGGTCGGGTGTCGGATCCTCGCCGGAACCGACAACTGCGTTCCCTGGTCCGGACTCCGTTCTTTCATGCGCGACTCAATTACGTCCTCATATCCCCGGGGGACAGAGTCGCGTAGAGGGGTCGCCGGACGCCGGTGGCCTTTCACCTTTTTAATCTTTCGGCTTCAACAGCCACCCCATTGGAAACGCCACGCGTTCCAACGGGGCGAGACTCATTGCATATTATTATCCTTGCCGAATTTCTTCTTATTATCTTTTTCATATTTTTCCGGGTTTAATAGATACCAAAATTTCTTCGAAAAGTTCTGCGAGTCGTCGCAAACCTTCTTTATATAGTAGAGATCTTTCGTCGGGATTTGCTCCAGCATCTTGCCCATGCGCCCCATGCCTATCGGAGGCAGGCCGTCGCCAATGCGGCTCTTGTTGAGTTTCTCGCAGAAGTAGCGCATGAGCTCGCCGCGCTCCGTTATGCGCGTCTTCGCGAGTGTGTGCTTCAGATGTGTTCCTATGTGTCGCATGGCAGTATTCTACACTTTTCGCTATAGTTCGGGGAATGAAGACCATTTTGCCCGCACCGAAGAACCCTGCGCTGCGCCGCGTCGCGCAGGCAATCCCAATTTCCGATATCAAGAGCAAGTCCATCCAGAGCCTCATCAAAGAAATGCGCACGCTCCTTTCGAGGGAGGTGTACGGCGTCGCACTTGCGGCGCCGCAGGTCGGAGAGTCCGTACGACTTTTCATCGTCTCGGGTCGCGCGCTCGCCAGAGACTCGCGCAACGCGCCGGACGAGGTGCAGAAGAAAAAAGTCGAGGACGTCGTGCCTCCACAGCCCGACCACATTTACATCAACCCCGTACTCACGAAAATGTCGCGCGCAAAGAAGGAAAAACACGAGGGCTGCCTTTCGATACGCGGCAAGTGGGGCACGGTGCGCCGCGCAGAAAAAGCGACCATCACCGCGTACGACGAAAAGGGCGCGCGCTTCACGCGCGGGGCTTCGGGCTTTCTCGCACACGTCTTCCAGCACGAAATGGACCACCTCGAGGGCATTCTCTATACGGACAAAGCGACGCATCTGTATGATGAAACAACAGAAAAAGAAAGGTGAGGTCCGTTTCGTGTTCTTCGGGACGCCGGAGCTCGCCACGGTCTTTCTCGACGACCTCGAAAAGGACGGCCTCGTGCCCTCACTCGTCGTCACCACCCCCGACACGTCGAAAGGCAGGGGCATGGCCCTGACTCCCCCACCGGTAAAAGTGTGGGCGGAGAAAAGAACGATACCGGTCTTACAGCCGGAGAAGCTCGACGATTCGTTCGCATCGCAACTCCAGGCTAGCGCGTACGATGTGTTCGTTGTGATCTACTACGGCAAAATTCTCCCCCGCGAGATATTTTCGATGCCGAAACATGGCACGATTAACATCCATTTCTCGCTCCTCCCGCGCTGGAAAGGCACATCCCCGATACGAGCCGCCATACTGAACGACGATGGCAAGGCGGGAACGTCGCTTGTCTCGATGGATGAACAGATCGACCATGGGCCGCTCATCGCCCAAAAAGCATTTCACATCGAGAACTGGCCGCCGAGTGCGAGAGAGCTTGAAGTATTTGCGACACATGAGAGCGCGAAACTGTTGAACGCTGTTATCGAGCCGTGGGTTTCCGGCGAGATCGAAGCACGAGAACAAAATCATGACTTGGAGACACTATGCCCGACCCTGGAAAAAGCCGACGGACTTCTCGACCTTTCCGGCGATCCGCACACGAATCTCCTCAAAATACGCGCGTTCGACAGCACCATCGGAACGCATGCATTCTTCGAGCGCAGCGGAAAGCGAATACGCGTGCAAATCCTCGACGCTCATGTGGAGAACGGCGCACTTGTCATCGACAAAGTAAAACCGGAAGGTAAACGCGAAATGGCCTACGCAGAATTCTTGCGCTCGGGCGCAAAACCAAATTAACAAGCCAGAAGCGAGCGGGTATGAGTGATTTTGGAGTGTTCGCGCAGGCCGACGGGCCGAGCGGCAGCAATTTTTCAGCAGAAAAATATGCGACTCCAAAACGCTTATATCCGCGAGCGACTGGCGGACGGTGAGTCCCTGCCTACCGGCAGGTAGGCCGCAGACGGAAAACGCTCCCGCCCGAGCGTTACCTTCCGAAACACATCAAACAATCCCGCTCGAGCACTACCTCCCGAAACGCAGCAAACGCTTCGCGAGCGCGCCGCCTTTGCGATACAAGCGAATGTGTATTTTTCTCTCGCGCCGAAGCTGGCGCTCCACTTCTTCTTTCACGTCGTCAATCGCCCCGTTCACGGATTCGGAATTGTTGCGCGCATACACTCTCTCCTGCCCCGGCACGATGACCTGCATTTCTGCGAACCAAATATTGGCACCGTGCCTCGGACGACCCGCGTCCCGCCCTATCTCCACCTCTATGCGCGCGACGTCCTCAAAACCAGTGAGTGCCTTCGCGAGCGAAGCGACGCGCTGGTCGAGATACGTCCGAGTTTCCGGTGTCATCTGGTAATCGGTCGTTTTGATGCGTGTATCCATAGGCTCTTATTGTACGACCTTTTTATACTTTCCCATCAGCTCCGCTTGCCCGATGATATGTCCTTCCATCGCCCCTAGAACATCCGCTTTCGAGGCTTTTTCTGTGAGCGGGAGTTCCGTATCGAGCGCATAGAGCCTGAAAAGGTATCGGTGTTCACTCGGCTCGTATTGAGATGGTGGACACGGGCCGGTGTACCGATTATTTCCCACTCCGTTCTTCCCTTCCGTGCCCACCGTCCCGCCTTCCGGAATCTCGGTGGTAGTTGGAGATATATTAAAAAGTACCCAGTGGTCAAAGACTCCGTCGGGGCGCAAAACCTTTGGCACGTCGGGGTCTTCCATAATGAGCGCAAGACTTTTCGCTCCCTCCGGCACGCCCGATATCAAAAGCGCGGGGCTTGAATTGGCCCCGTCACACGTGAAGTGCGAAGGCATCGAAGCGCCGTTGCCAAAAGCGGGGCTGGTAAGTGAAAGTGAAGACATAAATGGTCCGTTGTCCGAAGAAGACAGGTTCATAATTTTAATAACGTAAATGCCGATAATGATGACAAGCGCTCCTATTCCCACGACCACCAGGGCGTTCCTCATTTCAGCAAGTATAGCACCGGACTATTTGATGGTGCCTGTTATCACGAGAAGGCCGAGGACGATGAAAAATGCCCCGAAGAAACGTATCACCGTGTACGTGCGCGCACTCGGAATATATTGCGCGCCCATAATCGCGCGCTGGGTCCAGACCTGAAAACGCACCATTATCTCTGGCCTCACGGCATTCAACCCCCCGAACACCAGAAGAACGAACCCAACGATAGTCTGTTCCATGTCCTGAAGTATACCCGCTTCCCGGAGTCTTTGTTAAACGGCATCAAACAACTCTTCCAACTTTTTTTCGGACAGATACTCTTGCGGGATTTTTCTCGGACCTAAGCCATGGGAATGCTTTTGCGGCTTTTATGCCCGATAACGGAGCTACGCCTCTACTCCTTGCGAAGGCATAGCAAAAATTAGCAAGTGGTAGCCGCCCCTGTAGAACAGCGATTAAATGTGTATAGGTCAGTTGATTGCTCTGCCTGCCGGTCTGCTTCTTAGCGACATCATATCCTAGAGCATTGTACTTTACGTCCTCGTTCCAGGCTATCGCTTGTAAATACTTCAAATACACTTCCGCTGGTAATCCAGTAACCCTCCAGAGAGGCTTATCGAGTGCTTTGAGCAGATCAAGAGGTAATTTGTATTCAGGTACGACGCCTGGTTTCGTGGGCATCTCATAATCCAACAAGTATGCAGCTCTATAGAAAATGCCTGCGAGAAACTGCAAAACATCATCTTCGTTGTTTCCTAACAGACGCTCAAAAACGTGAAAGATCTCCTCGAACGAGGCAGGTGCCCCAACGACAAGGTTTGACTTCCATATCGTTGGTCGCATGTCGTCAGGATTTGGAGCGACAGTGCCATCCCTAAAATTTGTCTCCGCGTCAACGGCAGTTTCCTTCCCAGGCTTTCGGAACCCCACCCTATAATTCCCGACTCTCCACAGTTTATGGTCATGTGGTTTTACTAGAGTCCCCCCAGAAAGTGCTTTTGCAAACTCTACCATTTGAAGTCGTTTGGGACCGACCTTTTTAGGTTGAAGGACCGACAGGTCTGGGATATTTAGCTGATCGAATAATTTCTTCATGTGACGGGGTATGTGGATAAGTCGATCTTGATCAATTGATGTTTCCCTGGTAGGATCTATACATGTCCGTATCGAAGAAACATACTCCTCAAAAAATAGACCCGCAAGGACCACTACGAGTGGTCGAGCTTTTCGCGGGTGTTGGCGGTTTTCGCTTAGGGCTTTGTGGAAAGAATGATGCGTCAAAGAATTTCCAGACTGTTTGGTTCAATCAATGGGAACCGGGCACAAAGAAGCAGCATGCCCACGATGTCTACAAAACAAGATTTAAGGAACGCGCTGGTGAGGAAACGCGCCTTACTAATGTTGATATCGCCGCGGTTGTGCGAATGGCACAGGCAGGACAGTTCGAGGTCCCAGACCATGACGTGCTTGTCGGTGGGTTCCCCTGCCAGGATTATTCAGTCGCGAGAACATTGAGCCAGGCAAAAGGTATTACAGGGAAAAAGGGCGTTCTGTGGTGGGAGATCAGAAATATTCTTGACCTAAAACTTAAGCAGGGAAAACCTGTCAAATATCTGTTTTTGGAGAACGTCGACCGTCTGCTTAAGTCTCCCTCCGGGCAGCGTGGGCGTGACTTCGCGATCATCCTCGCTACACTTGCCGACCTAGGATACGCAGTGGAGTGGCGGGTCATTAATGCTGCCGATTATGGAATGCCGCAACGACGTCGACGCACTTTCATTCTTGCTTATCATTCATCGACACCAGCCCATCAGGGAATGAAGGGTGCGGGAGCGCACACATGGCTTCTACGAAAAGGTCTCTTTGCCAAAGCATTCCCTGTTGAACCGAAAGTTCTGCTACCTTTCTCGGGGAATCTGGTCGGAAGCCCTGCTGACATAACGGAAAAATTCAATAGGGAAAATCCCGAGACGAGCCCGTTCTACTCCGCAGGGATTATGAGAGACCGGGCCTTTCACACCATCCCTGTATCTTCTAAATACGCAGGCACGCAGACAACACTTGCTGACATCATCGTGGACGAGAAGGAAGTTCCAGAGGAATATTTTATCAATGGCGAAATGGAACGGTGGAAATACTTGAAGGGAGCAAAAAAAGAACATCGTAAAGGCTCGGATGGTTTTACTTTTACGTACAACGAAGGCCCCATGGTGTTCCCAGACCCACTCGACAAACCCTCTCGTACTATCATTACAGGAGAAGGCGGCCCGACGCCATCACGTTTCAAGCATGTGATAAAAACACAAAGTGGGCACTACAGAAGATTGACGCCGCTCGAGTTAGAGCGTCTGTGCATGTTCCCTGACGACCACACGGGTCTTGGGGGTATTTCTGACGTACGGCGCGCGTTCTTCATGGGTAACGCACTTGTTGTCGGTGTCATCGACCGCATCGGCAAAGCGCTCATCAAGGCACACAGGAACTCAGGCTATGGCGGTAACAATTTTTTGAAGAGCGGCATTCCGTCCCCTATCAGTATCAAGGCGACAAGCCCGGATCGTCACCGTGCGCCAGCCAAGGCGGCGTAGC
>Ga0155896_134_pt1 | contig 9848 bp, 10 predicted proteins | sample RifCSPlowO2_01_FD_107550 | JGI IMG/M metagenome (GOLD analysis project Ga0155896, IMG submission 107550) | Candidatus Kaiserbacteria bacterium RIFCSPLOWO2_01_FULL_54_24
GTGCGGGAGTGCGAGGAAAAGCGCCAAACCTAGACATGTAGGCGCGAGTAGCCCTAGCGGAAATGTCCGAGGCGGATGCCGAGGATGGACTCCATGGGCTGGACGCCATCAAACAGAATGAACGGAGGCACCGTTGGCATTTGCATTTTGAGCCCTTGAACGGCTCACATAACGGGTATGTGAGCCGTTCGGGTTTGCGCCGCCCCCACCAAAACAGGAGGCCGGACACCCGTTCTTTTCCTCATACTTGAAAAATCGGCGGGGAAAATGAATGGGCAAAGAAACGGGTATTCCGGCCAATCCGGTGGGGGCGGCGTCCGGCGACGCGTACTCGCGCGCCGGAGAGTCACCACGTGGTCGAATCGTACGATCCGGTACAAAGCCACCACGCGCACCGCGCCCGTCCGTAGCTTTAGCGGAGGAGGGCGGAGCGCGCGAACATCAGGGGTTCAGGGTAAAATAGGTACGAGCGAAATCGTATAGATGAGCAGAAGGTCGCTTAATATAACTTCCTCAGAAACCTTAGTGTTTAAGGCATTTCTTGATTTGGGTGCCTTTTTGGACTTCTTGAAATAGGCCTGTTCGGCCTTCAAAAGTTGCTCAAAAAGGGGGGAGGAAACGGACTTTAATATAACTCCGTCTTTAACCTCAAATCGCTCCCAAAAGAGGTAGTTTGGGTTGGACGAGCCGCAGGGTCAAACGGTTTGGCCTGGAAGCCACCCTGCGCAACCCCGGCAGACCTAAAAGTACGTAATCATGCAAAAGGTACCTGGCACCATTTTACCCTAAAAGTACGTAATCATGCAAAAGGTACCTGGCACCATTTTACCTTCGTCCATCAGGTCGTTCTGACTCTGAGGGTCATCAGACTCGATGAGCGGAGCAGTAGGTTGACAAACATTTAACGCGTGTTAATATTGTTGCTGGCCAATGTTTTTTCGGCCTGTTTCAACACAAACCGGAAAGGCTACGTTCTATGACACCTTCAACCTCCCTGACCTTGGGCGGCTTCGTTCAGGGCCTTCAAGCCAATATGATGGGGCTCATCGGCTCCCTCGTCGCCGTCCTCATCATCCTGCTCATCGTGCGCTGGTTCATCAGCAAGTCGCTGGGGGAACAGGGCATCGAGCAAGGTGATGCGAATTCGACCCGCAGATGGGCCAACAGCATCGCTCTCATCATCACCATTGTGGTGGTCGTGGGCTTCAGCTGGAACGCCGCAAACTACGCTACCAACGTGATTCCTCGTACTGGTCTCGACCGTTCGTCGATCAACCAGGACATGGACGCCAACGTCAAACGCTGAGCCATCCGGCAAAGCACATCCAACGGAGAACTCTGAAATGCGCAGACTCTCACTGGTTGCCGCCCTTGCGGTCGCGATTGCGACTCTGAGCGGCGGTGCGTCGTTCGCTGCGGAGCCGCGTGCGATCCCACCCGACATGATCGGGATGATCCTCACCCCGACCGGCTTCGACGGGAAGATCTATGAGTCCGGCCAGATCGACATCGGCAACGTCGGCTGGTTCGCCGACTGGGGCAACAAGCTGGTGCTGCTGCAGCGTGGCGGTTTCGCCATCAAGGAGCAGTTCATCCAGAACGACCCAAACAACGACAAGGATCGAGAAGATCACCGTTGTATCGTCGGCCCGAAGCGCGAGCCGATGTCGCTCGATGTGCGATTACTCTTCGCCATGCCGGACCACACCAAGCCGGCGGGCAGGGAGGCCATATTGCGGATGGGCGTGCTGGGGAAACCTGTCACGGCAAAGTCGGAGCAGTACGGCGGCAATCGCGTTCTCGTTCTCAACGCGGGCTCGGTCTACTTCCAGCAAGTCCAGCAGCAGGTGCGCGGCAAGATCCGCGACATCTGCCTGAGCTACGAGAGCGTCGACGCAGTGTTCGACGCGATCGCGAAGAACGGCACGCCCGAGGGCTTCACCGACAAGATGAAGAAGATGGTCGGCACGATCCTCGCCGAAAACAACTCGCCGTTGTTTCTCGTCACGGCGATCGCGTCAAACGTCAAGCCCGACCCTTCGGTGATCAGCGCCATCGCGTCCGGCCAAGCGGCCGACAAGCTGACCGACGCGATGCAGAAGATCGACACCTTCATCAAGGCGGATCCGACGGGTCAACGCGCCTACATCTACAAGCTGATGATGATGCAGGCGATGACGGCGAAGGTGGGCGAGAAGGGCGGAAACAACACGTTCTTCATGACCGATGTCGGCGTGCCAAACGGCATTCCGATACCGACCCGCTAAGCGGACACAGTCGAACTTCAAGGGCGGCACTTCGGTGACGTCCTTTTTCTTTACACAGAAAGTTGCAAGTATGGCATCGCTATAGCCAACCACTGCATTTCGCGCTCCACGGCCTTCCAATCTACCGTTCCAAACGCGTCCAACGAGGGAGCTGACATTTTTAAAATAGTGTGTGTAAGGGACATTTGACTCGTCTTTGCGGCGCGGTCCTAAACCAGGGCCGCATTTTTTTCTTTTCATTTGAGGTACTATGAGGCAAATGTCTGACACTCATACTCTCGAATTCCGCGAAGTTAATAGAGACACCTTTGATTTGGTATGCAATGGCGGCAAAACGCTGGAGACCCGCGCTGGCACCGATAAATACGCAAACATAGCCGCAGGAGACACGATTATCTTTTCCTGTGGTGACGACACCTGTACTAAACAGGTAGTTAAAGTTGAAAAGTTTCCCTCAATCGACGCTATTTATGAAAAGTACCAGCCCCAACAAATCAACCCCACCTGGAAGACCGAGCAGGATGGTAGGGATGCTTGGGATTCATTCCCTAACTACACCGGGATAATAGTGTCAGGTACCTTTTTGGTGCTACGATACCGTCATGCCTCGGCCTCCTCGTGTAGATGTGGGAGATCAGCTCTATCATGTGATTAATAGAGCCAATGGCCGCGCAAGAATATTTTACAAGGACGAAGACTACCGTCATTTTGAGTCTTTGTTACGACACGCTGCCGAGCAATTTTCTATGCGAATACTGGCGTACGTACTTATGCCAAATCACTGGCATCTGGTGCTGTATCCTCGGCAGGACGGCGATCTATCGAAGTTTATGCAGTGGCTAACGCTGACCCACACACAGCAATACCACGTCCGCACTCGTACGATTGGATATGGTCATATCTATCAGGGTAGATACAAATCATTTATAATTGAGAAGGACAGCTATCTCCTAGCGGTGATCAAGTATGTAGAGCGCAACTCCGTGCGAGCGCGACTTGCAAAGACGGTGGAACAGTGGAGGTGGGGAAGCGGGTACCGCCGGCTCAAAGGCACTCCCAAAGAACAAAAGCTTTTAGCTAAGGCTCCAGTTGATTTCCCAAACAACTACAGGATCTGGGTGAATCAACCTGACAGGATGGCAGATGTTTCTTCTTTGAGGAACTCGGTAAACAAAAACGTGCCGTTTGGTAGTTTGGGTTGGACGAGCCGCACGGTCAAACAGTTTGGCCTGGAAGCCACCCTGCGCAATCCCGGCAGACCTAAAAGTACGTAATCATGCAAAAGGTACCTGACACCATTTTATCCTTTCCGCGCCACTTACATTCCACCGCAAAAGACTTGCCCGTCTTTTGGTTGCGAAATACAAAGTCCGGGTGCATATCGGATTCCACCATACGGTTCATAAATTTAGAAACATCACGAGAGCGGTTTTGTATGACGAATCCCGGCTCGGGGAAGAGGCCGGCAACATAATCCTCAAATCGAATTCCTTTCTTGTATGGGTTAGTCGCCCAGTAGGTGAAGTACACCATCCCTGCAAGGGATATGAGATCGATGATGACCCAGATGTGCCGAGGCAACGTGAGAGGCACCACAGGGTTAAATATCAATGCAAGTGCTACTCCGGCTATGCCAGGCCATCGGTACCCCATCAGAAAAGAGAGCGTCGCGAGCACTACGAAGCCAGTAGAAATTCCTACACGCAGGAGGTCGTAGTGGTTGGATAGTCCAAATGCGGCCACAAGGAAAAATATGCCGGTTACCAGCTGAGCCGACCTCATGAGTATTATCCGCGTTTGGGGTGCCAGCATGTATAAGCATATAATACCGTTTATGGGAGAAAAAGGAGAGATATACCAGCTCAAAGTCACGCTCGAGGATACCCATATCCCCATCTGGCGCATGTTGCTTATCTCGGGCGACGCAACATTTGCCGACTTTCATGATGCCATACAAATAGCTTTCGGCTGGACTAACAGCCATCTTCATCACTTTGTCGTGTCCACGCCGACGATGCAGAGGTTTTATATTCAAAGCGAGCGGATGCCGAGCGACTTTGCCCCCGCCTCGCCAGAGTTACTGATGAGCGAGGAGAAGACAAGACTGAAAGAGGTTCTGCCCGGTATGGTGCAAAAATGCGAGTACGAGTACGACTTTGGCGATGGGTGGTCACACGCGGTGGAGTTTGAAAAGGTAGTACCGCGCGAAAAGGGCCAGCAGTATCCTGCCTGCATAGACGGAGAGAATGCTGCCCCACCTGACGACTGCGGAGGCACGGGTGGGTATGAAGACTTGTGCAAGACGCTTGCAAACCCCAAGAGTGAGGACTACGAAGACATGCTCGAGTGGCTCGGGCTCGCGAAAGGAAAAGACTTTGACCCGCACACGTTTGATCTTAAGAGTATCAACCGAGCGCTCAAAAAACTGCTATAATTTTTGCGGGATAGCGAGAGTTGGTATTTTCCGGCTTCGGTCGGGAACGGGGGTCGTGAAGTAAGTCCGTCATCCGCCTTTGTGCGGTGGATTGCCCGAAAGGGCGAAGGTAGCGGTGAAAAGCGACAACTGGCTTACGGGTCTACCAAGAGCCCCTTGCGGGAGGCGAACCAAGGGCGAAGCGGGCGACGAAATCCCGCCTATCTTCAAGTAGCTGGCTATTCCAACAAAGAACTTCCCTCGTGGGGAGTTTTTTGTTAGTATCAATGGCACAATGCAACGAAGGAACTTTAGATAGCCGCCTGTAAACAGCCGCACGCCTTGCGGTTGTTTTGGGTGGCTTTTCTATTTGCCTTTGTAGCTCAACGGCAGAGCGCACCCTTGAAACGGGCGAGACGGAGGTTCAACCCCTCCCAAAGGCACATAACGCCCTCGTAGCTCAATGGATAGAGCAAGCCTGCCTCTATCTCGGCAAGGTTGGAGGTTCAAGTCCTCCCGAGGGCACTTGTGGTAGTGTGTACCTACACCGCTTCGGAGCAATCCATTGGAGGTCAGTAGTCGTCAGTGGCCCGTACTCGCAAGGGTACGGGCCGAAGTCGTTGAGGACCTATACGGGCATCACAAAAGCCGGTAGCTCAAGCAGGCCACTAAAGCTCAATTCTTGCTCGACAAGGGCCCAATCTACCCCTCTGAACTTGTCCTTGAGGGGGAGCCAAATAGGACAATGCAAGCCCGAACTCGCCGCCTCGCTCTGCGAGGCGGCTCGCGCATATTGCCATTTTTGGCTGAATTCAAATTGGCGATTTCGCAGAGAATGGTTCGCGCCGATGTTTTTCAGAAATACTGTCAATGAAAAGTGCTTCAAAACAGGTTTTTTTAGTTTTTGATCAGAGACATCAGCGCCGAGAGGGCGTTTGCGACGAGGGCTTCGAGATTAGAGCGGGGAGCAATTATGCAATAACTACCCTCCCAGACGTGGGCCTCGGGGCAGGCAAATGCAAGTGGTTTTTGCCCCGCAGACGAGCTCGGCATACGGCAGTAATTGGCGGAGCTATCCCATGTTCCTCCGGCAGAGGCACATCCCGATTGTGCGCTTGACGTATCTCCGTCCGAAGATGAGACGCACGCGCTCCCATTCCAGTATTGTCCTGACGGGCAGGACGAAGATGTACCGCTACTTTGATAGTAACAGTACGAGCTATCCGAGGGGCTGGAACCGGAATACCAGGAGCAGTTTGGTGCGCTGGTGCACGAAGATTGGCTTGCATATGAGCCGCAGGAGCCGTAATTGTCGCTCCCGGTAGTGCCGCCGGTTGAGCCGCCGGAACAGCCGGAGATGTAGTCAGCGGTGCAACTTTTTACTGTCTGCGTTCCCGGCATCACATAACTCGTCATCTCGCTGTTAAACCATGCGTTGCCCATGGTGTGGCATCCGCTACCAAGCATGCTTGTAAGTTCGCTCGAACAGCTACCGGTTACCGTGTTGTCTGATGGGAGGCAACGTGTGCCACTCCAGTACTGACCCGATGGACAAGAGGAACTACCACCGCCAGACGACCATCCGCTTTCACAGCTTGAAGGAGCTCCAAGAGAAAGTCCGCTCGTGCTTACTGATGTACCAGAGGGGCTGCCCTCGTGGCAGTTGACATAATCGGATTCGCACCACACCGTGTAGCCGACAGATGCGCCATTTTTTGTTGCGTTCGGATAGAAACACCTCTGTATACTCCCGCCGCCCGCAGTTGAGCTTACACATGCATTGGTGTTGCTGTTCCAATACTGGTCCGTCGGACATGACTGCGTGTTCGACCAGGAGGTGCAGCCGGAGATGTAGTCAGCGGTGCAACTTTTTACTGTCTGCGTTCCCGGCATCACATAACTCGTCATCTCGCTGTTAAACCATGCGTTGCCCATGGTGTGGCATCCATCTCCGAGAAGCCCTATGAGGGTAGCGGAGCAGCTGCCGGAAGTTATTGTGTCTGGTGGGGTAGTGCCGCTCACACATGATGCGCCATCAAAATACTGTGACGTCGTACACGCAGCTGCTCGCCTGCACTTATCCGGATCCGGCATGCCGAAATTTTCGCTTGACTGGTTTCCCGCTTCTGGCATCCATATATTGGCTCCGGACGGCGTGTTTGCGCACGCCGACTTCAGTGTTTCAATTTTCGCGGAAGACGCGCCGGCCAGTACCCACGAGCGCAGACCCCGGCTGTTCCACACCTGTTCTCTCTGTCCACCCGGTGGCTCCGGTCTCGTAGTATTGTAGGCGTTACACCCGAAAATCGGCCGCTCCGCGCACTGTCTAAGTACGCCGTTTGGCCCTAGATACTGCGTACCGGCTTGGTCGAAACAGTTACCGCTTTCATCCACCGCTTTCCAGTCGGCGCCGTATCTGCTGCACCCTTGCTTTTCTGGCGGCATATCGGGAATTGAGAAATGAAACATCTGTTCGCATTCATTCTTATCGCCGCGCTCCGTGGCACCTCCAAAGCCGGATTCATAACAGTACATGCGCGTTTCTTCGAACGCGGTTACCACTCTGCCACTTTGGAATGTGTAGGGGTATGTAGCATCCGGTTGCCTTGAGGAACCGGGAACGCATGAATAGTATGTGCCGCATTCGGGCGATGAGAAGGAGATTATTTTTTCTTCGCCCTCCGCGCATTCGTTGAGAGTCGGAAGCGCCGGGCATATAAAGCGCCCGTCGGATTCCTCTCTTTGTGTTTTAGTATTGATAGGAATGCACTCTCCCTCAATGAAACATCCGGACTCGTTTCTTGACTCCTGACGGTATTCGCCGACAGGACATTGAGTATGCGAAACATCGGGACACACCATACGCTGTGTACTCGTTGCCCCGCGCCGCTCACTCGGCGGCAAGAAGCGTTCCCTCGCGATATTAACCGTTTCCCGCACGTTCTCGTAAGCACGTTGAAGCTCGCCCTGTCCCTCCGGACCGAAAAAGCGAGTTGCAATCTGGCTGCATATCGGCGGGATTGCCGAGACTCCAGCGCCGCGTGCCTCGGCGGACGGATTAAGGCAGAACGCGCCGCAACCTTCTATCGTTCCATCACCGCACGAAAATTCGCCTTTCGCGAGCGCTTCTTTGAAGGCAATCATATTGTCCGACTTCTCTGTTTTTTCCCGGTCTTCCGTAGGAATGTATTTCTGCACATTCTTGTGCTTTGCAAGCTTTGCGCAGGCGCGCAAAAGTTCGAGGGAGGCATTATCCGGATCCATGGACTGGCACTCCTCGATATCAACGCCGACCGATCTTGCCGCTTCAACGATAGTGCGCTTTTCCTGTACCTTTTGTGGAGTCAGGTCAAGGGCGCGCGCAAGCTGCGGATTGTCTTCTGCAAGCTGCTTCGCCAGCGTCGTTGCGACTTCGACGAGACAATCGACATCCCCGCACGCTTTGAGCGACTCAAGTGTTTTTCCCTTTATTTCGGCAAGAAGCGAGTCTACCTGTTTGATACGCTCGCCCTGGTATAACCCGTGCTTTTTGCCTATACCCGCACACTCAATGACGTACTGCTCTTGATTGCAAATAGCCTTAGCCTGCTCTACACGCACCACAGGGGAGCCATACAATTCGCTCAAGTCTTTGAGCGCGGCGTCCATTGACTCTTGTGAAGGACCGGTTTGCGCAAATACGGTCCCTGCGACAAGAAACATCGCTACTCCGAGTGTTGATACTTTTCGCGTACTAGTGCTCGACATACTATTACTCAAAGGGGTTAAGCACTTTTTTGGTTTTTTCAAACGGATTTGCTTCAACTCCCGAGAGCGGGTTTTCCGCCTGAAACGGGTTCTCGGACTTTGCCGCATCCGCCCCCGCTTTCTGGGCAACTCGCTCTTGTTCGGTACTCGCATTATTCCGTGTAAATGCGGCTACAAGCATCCATGCTGCAAGAAGAACCGCCAGCGAAAGCACGCCTATGACTATACGCTTAGTGGGTACATTTAACTGTGCAAACATAAAGAGAGTAACTCTATTATCCCACTCATTTTTTTAGCTAGCGGAGTTATACACAGGTCTCTATTGTGCTTTTTTCTTTACAGTTACGACAAAATTTACCTTTGTAGATGTTGCCCTGTTGCCGTCCATGTCGCTCGCGACCGCAAATGCCGTATAGACGCCGGGTCCGAGTACGAGGCCGACCCCGTAAGGCGGGGTGACATCCTCCGCGTCGAGGTCCTCCCCGTTGAGGAAAAATCGGACGGTCGATATACCGATGTTATCTGTCGCGGCCGCCGAGAGCATGAGGATTCCTTCTGTAAAAGTGTCGTTATTCGTCGGTGAGCTCATGAAAACGCGCGGCATGTATGGATCCCTTCCCGTCACCCGATACTCCGTAGAAAAGAGTATCGGGTAATCAGAGGTATTAACATTGAGACTTCCGTCGCGGCAGCGCACAAAATAAGAAAAATCACCCGTCCCTTGGATCCACGCCCTCAATGAATGTCTCGTGCCGTTGGTTATTGTAAACGAATTACTCATTGAGTTAAAGGGCGTACCGGGCGTGTTCGACCAATAACAATGGGACGACTCGTTGGTCGTCAAGGAAACTGTGACGTACAATGGAATTGCGGATTGGGGGAATGTCTTTGACGGAGAGCCGTTTGAGCGTATCGGTGCCGTTGTATCGCGCGCAGACGCAGTTTTCAGGGTAGTGATGGAAGTACTGGTAGAAACGGTGCTCGATGAGGATGCGGGTTTTACGGATACAGACGATGTTGAGACTTTGGCAGACGGCGTTGAAGTGCTTGCCCCTGTTACTGTTTTTGTTGGTATTATTTTTTTCTGCACCTTTTTGACGGCTGTGACTGCCGCGGCGTACGAGTCTTCGATTTTTAAAGCAATGTAGGGCTGAAAAAATGAAAGGAAGAAGAGAGGTATTGCAACAATAAAAGCCGTCATTAAAAAGATGCCTCTTTTTCTCCATTTTTTCCTAAGCCTCACGCCATAAGCATACCTCACGCCCGCGACAAGTGTCGAGAGTTCCACAACACTGTCTTCGTGCTCTTTGCGGCAATTCCAACAGCGTGGAGGACGCGAAGCAACCTCATGAAAAAGGCCGCCCCGTGGTAAGCGGAACGGCCCGATCGATGTCCTGGCGCCCACGTCATCATGCAAAAGG
>Ga0155896_133_pt1 | contig 9588 bp, 4 predicted proteins | sample RifCSPlowO2_01_FD_107550 | JGI IMG/M metagenome (GOLD analysis project Ga0155896, IMG submission 107550) | Candidatus Kaiserbacteria bacterium RIFCSPLOWO2_01_FULL_54_24
AACGCTTTGCGTTGGCTACGGGGCAGGCCTGCAGCGTTGATCGGTGCGGGCATAATCTTGTAAATCGTTATGGCGAAAACCAAAGCGCGACCGCAGAAATATTTCGGACGATTCAGTGAGCCTCTGGTGAAGCTCCCGTCCCTTGTTGAGGCGCAGATCGCATCGTTCCGCGAGTTCGTCGAGAGCGGCGCAGAGCGGGTATTCAAGGAGTTCTCTCCCATCAACGATCATTCGGGAAAGAAATTCGAATTGAAGCTCACGAAGTTCACGTTCGGCGAACTTCGATGGGATGAGCATTATGCAAAACGCACCATGCGCACCTATGAGGCGCCGCTTTCTATGGTCGTCCGTCTTAAGAACAAGACGACGGGCACGGAAAAGGAACAGGAGATATTTCTTGCGGACTTCCCATGGATGACCGCGCACGGTACCTTCATCATCAACGGCGTCGAGCGCATCATCGTGCCGCAGCTTGCAAGAAGCTACGGCGTATTTTTTGAATCCGCTCCCTACAAGGGCAAAAGCTACTTTGCGGCGAAGATAATCCCCGCCCGCGGCGTCTGGATAGAGATTGAGTCGGATCCCGACGGCGGCCTGTACGTAAAGATAGACAGGAAGCGCCGCTTTCCCATCACCTCGCTCCTGCGCGTGCTCGGTCTTGCGACGGAAAAGGAGATACGAGCGAAATTCGAGAAGTCACGGTCCGCTTCCGAAGCGATATCGGCCACTCTCGGGCACGATACGGCGCACACAGAGGAGGAAGCGTTCGTAGAGATCTACAGAAGGCTTCGTGACGGTGATATTGCAACGCCGGAGAGCGCACGCGAACACGTACGGTCCATTCTTTCCCCGGAGCGCTACGATTTCTCGCGTGTCGGCAGGTTCCACTTCAACCGCCGCTTCGGCCTCGGCACGAAAGACACGAACCTTTCTCAATCCACTCTTACTCTGGAAGATATCGCCCGAATAATCACCCACATCGCGGAATCGAACGATAATCCGGCAGCCATGCCCGACGACATCGACCACCTTGGTTTCCGCCGCGTGCGATTCACAGGCGAGCTTTTGGAACAGCGCATGCGCGTGGGACTTTCCCGCATGAAGCGCAACATTCAGGACAGGATGGCGATGGTCGACCCCGACACAACGCTTCCGGTCCAGTTCGTGAATCCCCGCCCGTTCCAGGCGGCGATACGGGAATTTTTCACCACCGACCAGCTCTCACAGCTCATGCAGCAGTACAATATTCTCGACGAGATAGAGCACTTGCGTACGCTTAGTACGCTCGGTCGCGGCGGGCTCACGAGCGAACGCGCCGGCCTCGAGGTACGCGACGTGCACTCCTCGCACTACGGCCGCGTCTGCCCGATACACACTCCTGAAGGCAAGAACATCGGACTCGTATTGCACATGTCTCTCTACGCGCGCCCAAATGAGTTCGGCATTATAGAAACCCCGTACGCAAAAGTTGAAAAGGGCCACATCACCAAGGAGATCGTGTATTTGAATGCGCTTGAGGAAGAGGAGTCAGCGATCGCGCACGCGGCGACGGGACGCGACGAAGAGGGCCGGATCACCGAGAAGTTCGTCGAGGTGCGAAAGGGCGGAAAGCCGACGCTCGTGAAGCGCGACGACGTCGATTACATCGAGGTCGCGACCAACCAACCGTTCTCCGTCGCCACATCGCTCATTCCGTTCGTCGAGAACGACGACGCGAACCGAGCACTCATGGGCTCGAACATGCAGAAACAAGCCGTTCCGTTGGTGAGTCCGGAAGCGCCGTTCGTCGCAACCGGCGTTGAATCGGCCGCCGCGCGCGATTCCGGCCGACTCGTACTTTCGGAAGATGCTGGGGAAGTAACATACGCCGATGCGCAGATGGTCAAGGTCAAGAATGGAGAAGGGAAGACAAAAGAATACCCTCTCGTTAATTTCTCGCGAACGAACGGCTTCACGACCTTCCACCAAAGACCGGCAGTTTCCGTCGGTGATTCAGTAAAAAAGGGAGGAATGCTCGCCGACACCTCAACTTCGATGAACGGTCAGCTCTCCATAGGACAGAACGTGCGCGTCGCGTTTCTCCCGTGGTTTGGTGCCAATTACGAGGACGCCATCGTCATCTCCGAACGTCTCGCGAAAGACGCGCGCTTCACTTCTATCCACATGGAGGAATTCGTTTGTGTCGTGCGCGACACCAAGCTCGGGCCCGAGGTCACGACCCATGACATTCCGAACGTTTCTGAATTCAAACTGCGCAACCTCGACGAGGATGGCGTTGTCCGCATCGGAGCGGAAGTGCGTCCCGGAGATATTTTGGTAGGCAAGGTGACGCCGAAGGGCGAGACACAGCTCACACCGGAGGAGCGGCTCTTGCACGCGATATTCGGCGAAAAGGCGAAAGACGTGAAGGATACATCGCTCCGTATGGAGGGCGGAAAACGCGGTCGCGTCGTCGGCGTAAAAGTATTTTCGCGCGAGACGGGTGACCAGCTTGAAAGCGGCGTTATCAAGCGCGTCCACGTGGAAGTAGCACAGCTCCGCACGATATCGGTGGGCGACAAGCTCGCAGGCCGTCACGGCAACAAAGGCGTCATCTCCCGCGTGCTTCCCGAAGAGGACATGCCGTTCGACCAAGAGGGAAATCCCGTAGACATTATTCTTACTCCACTAGGCGTGCCGAGCCGCATGAACCTCGGTCAGATCCTTGAACTTCACTTGGGGCTTGCCGCAGAAATGCTCGGATACCAAGCGGTCGTGCCGTCGTTTGCCGGCGCAACAGAAGCAGAGATACGAGGCGAACTGAAAGCGGCGGGTGTTTCTGATACCGGTAAACGCATACTATTCGATGGTCGCACGGGAGAAGCGTTCGCTCAGCCGGTCTCCGTAGGTGTCATGTATATGCTGAAACTTCACCACATGGTCGAGGACAAGATACACATGCGCTCCATCGGTCCGTACTCGCTCACCACGCAGCAACCGCTCGGCGGCAAGGCGCAGAACGGCGGACAGCGCGTGGGAGAAATGGAAGTGTGGGCGTTCCTCGGCTACGGAGCCGCATACTCTCTGCGCGAGATACTCACGATTAAATCCGACGACATTCTCGGCCGCTCCGCGGCGTTCGACGCCATCGTATCCGGCAGACGTATCGAGGAATCGCATACACCGGCCACGTTCAACGTGCTCGTTCGGCACTTGCGCGGTCTCGGCATCGATATTGAATTCATGGGCGACGTAGGGCGAGCGGTATGAAAAATATGAATTTTTCATACCCGAGTCGAGGAGCCCAAAAAAGTTTACTTTTTCTGGAAGGTAACACACGATAATACATATGAGAAAAAAAGACGTCATACCACAGGATTTTGCAGCAGTCGCGATGCGGCTCGCCTCTCCCGAGCGCATCGCCGAGTGGAGCTGGGGCGAGATAACGAAACCGGAGACCATCAACTACCGTACGCAGAGACCCGAGAAGAACGGGCTCTTCGATGAGCGGGTCTTCGGCCCTGAAAAAGACTACGAGTGTTACTGCGGCAAGTATCGCGGCATCCGCTTCCGCGGCATCGTCTGTGAAAAGTGCGGTGTTGAGATAACACGCGCGATCGTTCGCAGAGAGCGCATGGGACACATCGACCTTGCGACCCCTGTTTCCCACATCTGGTTCCTTCGCGGCATACCTTCGAGGATCGCTCTTATGCTCGGGCTTTCTGCCGCCGAAGTCGAGAAAGTAGTCTATTTTGCGGGCTACATCGTGACTCACGTCGACGAGAACGAGCGAGGGCGGCTTCTCAAGGAGCTCGAGCAAGAGTTCCACACGAAGACAAAAGCTGCTGCGAACGCCGAGGTAAAGACGGATCTTAAAGAAAAGGCCACAAAAGCGAAAAAGGAAATAGAGTCCATCCGTATAGGCGTCGTTCTCGACGAGGCCGCCTACCACCTTTTTGCGGTGAAGTACGGTGCGATGTTCCGTGCAACGATAGGCGCAGAAGCCCTCTACAACATCCTCAAGCAGATAGATATCGGTGAGTTCATAAAGCGCGTCAGAGGAGAATACGAGAAATCTTCGGCGGCCGATCGCGACAAACTGCGAAAGCGCCTCGCGCTCGCAGAAAGCCTACAGCGCTCTAAAGTCGCACCCGAGTGGATGTTCATAACGCGCTTGCCCGTCGTCCCCCCTGCGCTGCGCCCTATGGTCGCGCTCGAGGGCGGACGCCACGCGTCTTCAGACTTGAACGACCTTTACAGGCGCGTCATCAACCGCAACAATCGTTTGAAGCGGCTCCTCGCTATCCATGCGCCAGAGGTCATCCTCCGCAACGAGAAGCGTATCTTGCAGGAAGCAGTCGACGCACTTCTCGACAATTCAATGCGCCGCGGCGCCGGTGTCCTCGGAATATTGGGAGGCCGCCGTCGCGCTCTTAAATCTCTTGCCGACTACCTCAAGGGCAAACACGGCTACCTCCGCCAAAACCTTCTCGGGAAACGCGTCGACTACTCCGGCCGCTCGGTCATCGTCGTCGGCCCCGACCTTGCGCTCGACGAGTGCGGCTTGCCCAAGCACATGGTCCTGGAACTATTCCGCCCGTTCGTTATACAGGGTCTTCTCTCGCGCGAGCTCGCCTACAACATCCGAGGCGCCGGCCGCCTCATCGAAGACGAAGCGCCCGAGGTGTGGCCCATTCTCGAAGAGGCCATCAAAGACAAGTATGTTCTTCTGAACCGCGCGCCTACTCTTCACCGACAATCGATACAAGCGTTCCGACCGATACTGGTCGAGGGCAATGCCATTCAGGTACATCCGCTGGTGTGCCCTGCATACAACGCCGACTTCGACGGAGACGCGATGGCCGTACACGTACCGCTCTCGGAGGCCGCACAGCTCGAAGCCGCAAAGATAATGTCGGCCAACAAGAACATTCTGAAGCCGGGCTCCGGAGACGTCGTCGTCGCTTCCAAGCTCCTCGATATCGTCTTGGGATGTTACTGGATGACGAAATCCGTCGACGGACTCAAGGGCGAGGGCAATGCGTTTCCATCTACGAACGCGGCAATTACCGCGTACGACTTCCGAGCCATCGACCTGCGCGCAAAGATAAAAGTCCTCCCCGGAGACAGCAAAAAATATGAGCAGTTCGGCGGAAAGCTGTTCGAGACGACCGTCGGCCGGCTTCTTTTCAACTCCGTGCTTCCGAGCGACTTCCCGTACGTGAACGAGGAGATAACGAACAAAAGGATGCAGGCACTGGTCCAAAACCTCGTCACGCACTATTCGCTCGACGGGATACCTGCGATACTCGACAAGATAAAGGCGTTCGGTTTCCGCTATGCCACATATGCCGGTATTACGTGGTCGCTCTCCGACGTGGTCATTCCGAAAGAAAAGGAGGCATTGGTCCGCGAAGGACACGAAAAAGCTGCAAAAGAGCAAGAGAACTTCAGGGACGGCCTTCTTACGGAAGACGAGCGTCGTCGTATGACCATCGAGATCTGGGGTAAGGTTTCGGGTAGCCTGCGCAAACACGTTGTCGACGCCCTCGACAGGCACGGGCCCGTGCACGACATGATCACATCGGGCGCGCGAGGAAGCGTGGTTCAGCTCCACCAGATGGGCGGCATGAAGGGCCTCATCACCAACCCGCGCGGCGAGATCATCGAGTTCCCTATCACATCGTCTTTGAAAGAAGGGCTCACTCCTATCGAGTACTTCATCTCCACCCACGGCGCCCGTAAGGGTCTCGCCGACACCGCGCTCAACACTGCTCGCGCAGGGTACCTGACGCGTCGTCTCTTCGACGTTGCTCACGACGTCATTATCCTTGAGGGTGATTGCGGTACGAAGGAAGGTGTCACCATCAAACGCCCAGGCAAGGAGAACATCGGCGGTTCATTCGAGGACAGGGTAGTCGGACGCGTACTTGCAGAGGATGCCGCATCTTTCAAGCGCGGCCGTCTTTTGAGCAGGGATGATGCGAAGGCGGTAGAAGACGATGCATCAGTCGCCGAAGTTATCGTCCGCTCTCCGATAACGTGCAAAGTCGCTAGAGGTGTTTGCCAGAAGTGCTACGGCGTCGACCTCACCACAGGCGAACTCGTCGACCTCGGCGAGAGCGTGGGCGTCATTGCGGCGCAAGCTATCGGTGAGCCGGGAACCCAGCTCACCATGCGTACGTTCCACACCGGAGGCGTTGCAACGGCCGGCGGCGACATCACGATGGGTCTTCCGCGCGTTGAGGAAGTATTCGAATGCCGCATGCCAAAAGCTCCCGCGACCCTCGCACGAGTATCCGGAGTCATTTCCGATATCGTCAAAGACGGACCGGACACTATCATCAAAATAATTCCGGAAACTGCAAGCACGAAAACAGGGAAGTCGGCTAAGAAAGAGACCGAATACAGCGTGCACCCGCTCCGCACTATCATCGTCAAAGAAGGCGACTCCGTGCAAAAGGGCGAGTTTCTTACCGACGGCTCTGCCGACCTCGAAGAACTCTTCGCGCTCGCCGGTAAAGAACCTGCGCAGGAATACATCATCCACGAGATCACGCGTATCTACGAACTGCAGGGTGTTTCTACTGCCCGGAAACACTTGGAGATAATCGTCAAGCAGATGTTCAGCCGCGTTTCTATCATGAACGTCGGCGACACCACCGTGTCCGCGGGCGACATCGTCGCGGATTTCGAATTCGAGCGCATGAGCAGGGAGTCCAAGGAAAAGGAAAGCGAACCCGCACGCGGCAAACAGCTTCTTCTCGGTATCACCGAAGTCTCTCTCACACGCGCTTCTTTCCTCTCCGCCATTTCATTCCAAAACACGCCGCGCAAACTCGCGGAAGCTGCCGTCGGCGGCGCCGTGGACCGTCTCGTAGGGCTCAAAGAAAACGTCATCATCGGCCGCCTCATCCCTGCCGGCACCGGATTTAAGGGAAGCAAGAAGTACCAAATGATAGAAAAAATGGAAGCGGAATTCGCAGCGGCGGCCCCTGAAGAGGCGGCACCGACCACAGAACGCGATCGCGACAGGGTTGAGCGATAAGGATTGACGTGATACAACCCGGGGCAGGCCGCAGATCCACTGCGCCTATTACTGCGGGGAGAAGCCGATGACTAGCGATCTCGACGGCTGGAGGGGGATTAGAGATCTGCCTTCCGCCAACGACTTGACCGACTTGTACCGACGGCATCATGCGAAAGTGCCTCGACGCACCGAACTGATAGCCATTGCGGCGGGGATGGAAGAATACGTCCATCCCGGTAATCCGGTCGTGAACGGCCGTGTCCTGCTCAGCCTGAAATTCGGGTATGCGGAAGGGGGCGTCCTGCTCACATTCCCGTTCGACCCGGACATTGATGAGATGCCAGTTGGCGTCTATATCATGGGCAACGCGACCGTGATTCACGCAAGCGGAACAGTCGGACAGTTCCAAAGAGCGCTCGAGCGGCACGTGCTTCCGGCAGAGGCGCATGCGGCGGATGATCCATCATGATGGGACGGAGGGCGATCCGGCGCGGTCGCCCTCTTTGTATTTAAAAAAGACTCCGCCGGAGATTGGCGGAGCCGAAGGCGGTGCGCGGGCGTTCGTGGCCTTCGCTCGCGGGTTCAATGCGGAGCCCTCTTCTTTTTTGTTTTGGGTTCCGCCCAAACTTGGAAGGTGTCACCGGCCAACTGCCGGTTGCCCTTCTTCTTGTTAAGGTAGGTCACGCTGAAATGCCAGCTGCCGTCGTCGACCCGACGAAGGTTTAGCTGGAGCGAGCCTCTTCCGGTCCCACGCCTGTTCATAAGCGGGATTCGGATCTGGCGCGCTTCCGGTCTGGTACCACGTTTCGTTGTTGTGTGCATGGCCCGTTCTCCTCTCCTTGTGCTATGGCTGTCGCACAGCCGCGGGCGAAATTTAGCACACCATGGCTCTAAAGTGCAATGAATTCGGATTGGTAGCATAATGTAAGAATGGCAGGTGATACTGTTCAGCAAATAAAAGATAGACTATCTATTGTCGACCCCAGTTGGAAAGCAAAGCTTCCAACGGGGCAGGCGTGGTTTACTTTTGTGATATGAGCGACACAGTTCAACAAATCAAAGACCGCCTTTCAATTGTTGACGTAGTGAGTCAGTACGTGAAGTTGGAAAGAAGCGGTACGAGCCTGCGTGCGCGGTGTCCGTTCCACGCCGAGCGGACGCCCTCTTTTTTCGTTTCGCCGGAGCGCGGCACGTATCACTGTTTCGGATGCAATGTCGGCGGCGATATTTTCTCGTTCGTCCAAGAAATAGAAGGACTGGATTTCAAAGGGGCGCTCAAAGTCCTCGCGGAGAAAGCCGGCGTAAAAATTGTCTATGAACACTCTCGCAGTAGAGGCGCGGACAAAGAAGAAAAGGACGAGCGCGACAGGCTTTTTGAGCTTCTGGAGACGTCTACGATCTTCTATACGTCTCGCCTGAACGACGCAGCGAAGCAGTATCTCAAGGAACGCGGAATTGCTGGAGCGACAGCAAAAGAATTTCGTCTCGGACTCGCGGGCGAGGGATGGAACGACCTCATTGACTACCTCAAGGGCAAGAAATTTTCGGAGAAAGAAATGCTGGAAGCGGGCGTGGCGAGGCACAGTGATCGCGGCGGCGTAAGCGACAAGTTCCGCAATCGCATCATGTTCCCGATAGCCGACAGTGCCGGGCGCGTCGTCGGATTTTCAGGCCGCATCTTCCCCGGTACCACGAGTCCTTCGGACTCGGCTACGGGGCAGGTGGAGAGAACTGACGGTGGCTTTGTTCCGCCAAAATATATGAATTCCCCCGAGACGACGCTATTCCATAAGTCGCGCATTCTCTACGGCTTCGACAGGGCAAAGCTCGCCATTCGGAAGCACAACTGCGCCGTTTTAGTCGAAGGACAGCTCGACCTTCTTGCGAGCCATCAGGCGGGGTGGGGAAACACCGTCGCCGTTTCCGGCACCGCTTTCACACCCGAGCACGCGACGCTCATAAAACGGATAACTGATAATCTCGTTATCGCGCTCGATGCCGACGAAGCGGGCATCAAAGCGGCCGGACGTGCGGCACGCGCGGCTCTCCAGATAGGGCTCAACGTAAAAGTTGCTCGACTTCCATCAGGGCTCGACCCGGCCGATCTCATTCTTAAGGAAGGAAAGGACTCCTGGAGCAAAGCGATGCGGGAAGCGAAGGACATAGTTACCTTTCTTCTCGACGTTCTGCAAGAGCATGCGAAAAGTACCGACAACTTCCGCCGCAGTGTCGAGGGTATCGTGTTGCCGTATCTCGCCGATGTTTCTTCACCGATAGCACGCGAGCAATATGTGCGCGAGATAGCGAAACGCCTCGGCGTCTCCGAGCATTCCGTTTCGGAAGCTCTCGCCAAACTCCCCAAAACGCCGCTCACGGACCCTTCGTTAAGAACAGGCGCTCATTCTTCTACCGGCACACCTCCTGCGGCTCTCACAAAGGACGGAAGCTACGGAAGAGCACAGCATGCCTTCTCCATACTGCTTTGGCAAAAGCAACTTCCTAAGCCACAGCTCGACACAGAAGCCTACGAATTGGAGTTGCAGGAATCCATCGGCGAAGATGCCCTCAAAAAGTTAAAA
>Ga0155896_110_pt1 | contig 8542 bp, 8 predicted proteins | sample RifCSPlowO2_01_FD_107550 | JGI IMG/M metagenome (GOLD analysis project Ga0155896, IMG submission 107550) | Candidatus Kaiserbacteria bacterium RIFCSPLOWO2_01_FULL_54_24
CAGCGCGTCGCCGCGGTCGGCCGAGCTGGCCTTGCTGGTGTCGATGTCGTAGACCAGGTGCGTCCCGCCCGATAGGTCGAGCCCGAGCTTAAAATCAAACCGCCCGCTCTGGCCTGTCGAGCCTGGGCCGGTGGTATTCCATACAAAAAAGCCTATGGCCAGAGCGGCAATAAGAATAACGACCGACGCGTACCGTATCCTGAACATGCGCTCACCCATACCAAAAATAACGACATTTTTACAGTACTTGTTTTATTTTTAGATTTATGGCACAGTTTCGAAGATTTGCACCAAAGTAGGAGTTGTATATTATGGGCGGCAAAAAATCAGACAACAACGATGTCGAGCGGGTCGTTGTGATGAACGGAATGGTCGACATTGAGTTCGATCCCCAAAGCGGCAAAGCCTATCTCGGCGTGACCGACGATCTGAGCAAGATGTACAATCGGGTCGAGTTCGGCGGCGTTCAGTGGATTGAAGACCTGATGGGCGCACTGCAACGACTCAAAAATAAAGTCGCCAAAGCCGAGCAGTGATGATGTTCGAGCATAAAAACCCCCGGCCTAGTGCCGGGGGTAAGTTTTTTAGTTATTGTTTATTTTTAACGACCGTGAGCTGTAAACAATACCAAATAAGGGCCTCTAAACCCCGCGGCGGGTTAAGAGTTTTGCTATGGTTTTAAGCGCGATGGTCAGGTCGAGCACCAAGGAGCGGTGTTTTAAGTAATAGAGGTCATAGGAGAGCTTGGTGCGCGTCTCTTCCATGGCAACCCCGTGGTGCGGGTCATTGTATTGGTTGAGGTACGCCCAACCGGAGAGCCCGGGCTTGATAAGGTGGCGCAGGCCATAGTACGGGATTTCTTTTTCATACAACGCAACGCCCGAGGGCAACTCGGGGCGCGGACCGATGAGCGAGAGGTCGCCGCGCACCACGCTCCACAGCTGCGGCAGTTCATCCACCCGCGTCGCGCGCAAGATACGACCAACTACGGTTACACGATTTGTCCCATGCGAGAGGCTCGCGAGGTCGGTGTCATTGCGCTCCATCGAGCGGAACTTCGGCATGTATACGATGCGGCCCCCCTCGCCCACGCGCCCTTGCCAGATAAACACCGCTCCGCCGTCTTCGAGTTTGATTGCCAACGCGACAAACGGATAAACAATCAAAGAAATAACGCCGGCCGGCAACGCTATCAAAATATCAATAGCCCGCTTGAGTGGGTCGTAGAGCGTACGCGTGTAGCGGGGAAGATTGTCCGCGAGCCACCGGTCGTCAACACTCGAGAGCAATACCCGCCCGAACATTTCTTCGTACAAAGATGCCAAGCTGACCGCCGGCACGCCGGGCGCGGCGGGCACTATTGTTATAGGCGGGCGATGCGCCGCGCCAAGCGCATCCAGCACCTCTACAAGCTCCGGGCCGGTGCCAAGGACCGCCACCGGCTCGGGCTTTTGCATCCCAAGCGAGGGAAAGATGCCCGCGCGCCAAAGGAGCACGAGCAGAAACGAGACTGCCAAATAAATAAACAGAAGAGTCTTGGGCGCGATGCCGAACAGCGGCACAAAAAAGAAAAAGAGCGCTGCAATGATGAGATTAAACGTTTGGGCCGCGAGCAGAGTTGTAGAAAGCGCCCGGCGGGCAAGGGCAAGCAAGCGGCTTTCGTAGAGGCCCGCGATAAAAAAGACCGCCACCCACGCGACAAAGAGCAGACTAAAAGGCACCAGGTGCGCGACAAACAGCATTTGGCTCGGCGCCTCAAAAACGCGCAGAAAGAGCGACAGCCACAAGGCCAAGACAAAAGCGAGCAGGTCCCCGACAAACAGGACCAGTGTCCGGGGTCGAAAAGCGGTGGTCATACAATTAAAGCTATAATAAAACAAATGCAGGAATTAACAAGTTACAAAGCCGACGCCTTGGTCGGCTCCCCGACCTCTACGAGCGTCGGGGCAAAATAATGAAAAAGAAAGTCACATGCGAAGCATGAAAAAAATACTGTATGTAATAACCAAGAGCAATTGGGGCGGCGCCCAACGCTATGTGTTTGACCTTGCCACTGCCCTGCCCAAAGACCGGTTTGACGTCTGCGTCGCGCTCGGCGGCAATGGATTGCTTGCGGAAAAGTTGGGTGCGGCAGGAATACATACTGTTTCTATCCCGTCGTTCCAGCGCGACATTTCTGTTTTTAAAGAATTTAAAGTCTTGGGCGAGTTGGTGCGGATTTTTAAGCAAGAGCGACCCGATGTCGTGCATCTCAATTCATCAAAAGCGGGCGGCATAGGCGCGCTTGCGGCGCGGCTCGTGGGCATTAAAACTATTATATTTACCTCGCACGGACTTGCGTGGGACGAGGACCGCAATACACTGTCGCGTGCGGCCATTTGGCTCGCGAGCCAGTTGACGTTCTTGCTCTGCCACAAAGTCATCGTTATCTCGCGGGACAACCTTACGCGCGTGGGCACCGGTAAAGCAGTGCTAATACATAATGGCCTGGGACCGCTCCAATTTATGCCGCGCGAGGACGCGCGAGACGCCCTCGGTCTTTCGCCCGAAGCGGTGGTAATCGGAGCACTTGGCGAGCTGACGTGGAATAAAAATTATCATACGCTCATTCATGCTGCTGCGGAGCTCAAGCGCGCGGGCCGCGACTTTGTGCTGTGCATCATCGGCGGCGGCGAGGAACAAAGGTTTTTGGAAGCGCTTATACAAGAAAGTGGGCTTGGTGGACACATGCGCATGAGCGGCTTTTTGCCCGACGGGTACAAATATCTCAAAGCCTTTGATATTTTTGTCCTCCCCTCGGTCAAAGAAGGCCTGCCCTACGTATTGCTTGAGGCCGCCGCTGCAGGGCTCCCCGCGGTGGGGAGTAACATACCGGGGATTGTGGATGTCTTGGGCGAGGGCGCCGGGTTGTTGGTCAGGCCAAAAGATGAAAAAGTGCTGCGCGATGCGCTCGCCTCGCTGCTCGACGACGCAACCCTACGCCAAAAACTCGCCGCCGCGCTGCAAAAAAAAGTCGAGCAAGAATTCTCCCTCCAAAAAATGGTCGCCGAAACCGCTACACTATACTAGTCTACTCATCATATCCCCCGCTCCACTCACTGCCCGAGTCGCGCCTGCCCGCGCGCGCGTAGGCCGCTTGTCCGGAGAGGATGCCGAGCGCCAAGAATTCGGCTACGAGGTGGCTGCCGCCGTAGCTCATAAACGGTATCGTCGTGCCCGTGACCGGCAAGAGCCCGACGTTGATACCCACGTGCAACAAAAAGTGCGCGCCGAAGTAACACAACACGCCGAGTGCGAAGAGCGTTTCAAAATTTGATGCCCCGCGGCCTGCGGCCGCAACAATGCGCCAAAACAGCGCGCCGTATAGAGAAAAGAGCAGCACCACGCCGACAAAGCCCCACTCCTCGGCAAACGCCGCAAATATAAAGTCGGTTTGATACTCGGGGAGGAACCGCAGCTTGCTTTGCGTGCCGTAGCCTATCCCCTTGCCGAGCCACTGCCCCGAGCCCACCGCAACGGTCGACTGGTAAGCGTTATAGCCCGCGCCGTGGATGTCCGCGAGCGGATATATAAAGGTCAGTACGCGCGTCTTTTGATAGTCCTCGAAACCGAAAAACCACAGCCCCGCAAAGGCCACAACGCTAAGCCCCACTACTGCAAAGAGGTGTGCGCGCGAGATGCCGGAGAGGAGCACCAGCCCCAGCCAAATGAGCGCGATGATGATGGCCGAGCCAAAATCTGGCTGGAGTGCCACCAATACAAACACAATAGCCGCATAGGCGCCGGAGACGAGGATGTGGCGGATGTTGGCTATCTCTATGTGCCGGCGGGAGAAGTACTTTGCCAGAGCGATGATGAGCGCGAGCTTTACAAACTCGACGGGCTGCAGAGCAAAGCCGCCGAAGTCAAACCACGACTTTGCGCCCTTAGTCGCAGTGCCAAACACTATCAGTGTCACAAGAGGGACGAGTACCGCGGCAAAAAGTATTGCGACGGTGGAACCCTTGCGCAAAAAGCGCCAGTCTACTTTTGCCGCGACAAAAAAGACCGCCACCCCCGCGACAATCCAGAGAATCTGCCTAAAAAAGAATGGGTCTGAAGCTTGGAACGAGTTCATCGTCACGAGCCCCAAAAGCGCAAGCGGGAGCGCACAGCCGAACGCGACCCAGTCTATGGAGCTTTTTTTGATGTCGAACCTGATGGGGGTCATCAAAAGGAAGGGAGGATGGTAATTTCTGCACGGACAATATTTTGGACGCCGCCGCTCCAGGTAAAGACAACCGGCGCAGACCCTTTGCGCGGCACCGCCGAAAGGAGACTCTTTGAGGCGGCGCGGGCTATGCCCTTGTTGTCAAAGAGCACCGCCGCGACGGTGACCTTTCTGGCGTCCTCAATAGAGTCGTTGAGTATGGTCGCGCGCAGCTGCGAGGCGTCGGGGGCGAGGTACTGCTCGGTCGCGCGCAGCGCGGGCAAGCTGCCCACTTTTGTCCACACCGGGTTTGCGGAGAAGGAAAAGATTGCTTTGGTGACCGTGCGGTTGCCCACATTGATGTTGGGGTCGATAAAGGGCACCGTCTGGAGCGGCGGAATGTTGATAGTGCCCACGCGCTCGGTCACGAGCAAGTTTTTGTCGTCGAATAATTGGAAAGAGTAGGCGACATTGCGGGCCGCGGCGCCGGGGTTGGGGTTTTGCACGTACGCGGCCGCGGTATAAGTGTTGGCGGCGACCTCAAACGCCCGCGACCACAGCACCACCGGCGCGCGGGTGTCAGCCGCACAAAAGAGCGCGCAAGCACCGCCGCAGTCTACCCCGCGTTCGTCGCTATTAAACTTGCCGTCAAAACAGGTGGGCGCGTTGGTAAAGTACTGTACGTATACATAAAGAAGAAGCACGGCCAAAACAACCGCCCCGACGGTCGTATAAAGCAATTGTCTCCGCCCGCTCCAACTAAGTGTCATACCTTGTATTGTAGCCCGTTTTTGTATAGTGTTGGAGTGGTTTTGTCACAGGAGGTTTCTGATGCCAGCGCTTGTAGGCGGCCAGACTATCAATGCTCGCGGGCGGCCGTGGACCGTGGTGACCGTCCCCGAGGGCGATGTCGACTTGTTTGTGGCCGATCCGCACTTTACCGACGAAGAGTCGAGTCGCATGCAGCGGATCGACAAGGTAAACGAGATCAAAAAGACCGTCATCCCTCACGGCATTTATATACAGCGGGCGGTTTTGGATCTCTCCGAAGTCACCGCGTAGCGAAGAGCCCCGGCCGCATCGGCCGGGGCTTCCTGTTTACAAAAACAAAACCTGCAAAGGGTAAAAACCCCTTATTTTATGGGTTATTTTGGGAGGAGAAAATTAGATTGAGTACTTTGTCCTGGCGATTAGCTACTCTCGCCCCGTGTGACCGGGACTACCACCCCAGTACCACAACGCTTCGCGTTGGCTACGGGGCAGGTCGCCGCGGAGCATGCTTCCGGTCGGAATGGAACGGGTTGAAAAAGCGCGGGGCACTTTTTCAAAGCCGGAGGCTGTCGAACCGAGGCGGGGTCGCGCAAATTTTCAGCAGAAAATTATGTGTGACTGACCCCGGCGTTCATGTACAAAGGTCGTGGCAGCTACCTACTCTCGCCTCCTGTGACAGAGACTACCATCGGCACTACGAGTCTTAACTTCCGTGTTCGGAATGAGAACGGGTGTATCACTCGCGTTGAGCCACCACTACCTTTAGACATGAACTTGTGAGCTTCATTGGAGGCCGATTTCAACTTAGAAATCGGCCGAATTTGGCGGGGGGCGCATGTTTCAGCCGTGCAGCCCTGGTTAACAGCCAGCGCCCGCAAATACCCCCCAACGAAACTTACAAATTAGGTAAAACCAAAACATTTGTAGACCACAAATCATTGCGGCTCTCAAACCTCTCGTCCCCTCGATAGAGGACGGAAACCTGATCTATTAGTACTTCTCGCCTCAATACCTTGCGGTACTTACAGCTAAAGCCTATCAACGTCATCATCTCTGACGGATCGTAATGATTACTCATCTTAAAGTCGGCTTCGCGCTTAGATGCTTTCAGCGCTTATCCTTTCCCGACATAGCTACCCAGCGTTCCTCTTGGCAGAAGAGCTGGCAGACCAGTGGTCAGTTCACTCCGGTCCTCTCGTCACGTAGTCCCCTATTTCTAGGAGCGCAGACTATACCTTCACCCGTCCGAAACTTTCGGCGAGGGAGGTGGCATCTTACCTGTACAGACCGTCGCTCTCTGTGGAGCGATTCGCTGCTGTACAAGTCCGGGTATCTTTCAACCCAAGTCGTTACGGGGTCAAACCGAGCATAGCAAGCAGTTCTTCTCTTGTTTTTTTCTTTTTTGTGACGTAATTCTCTTGTTGCATGAGCAACGCAAGTTTTACTAACAAGAGCAGTTGCTTTTTCTCTAGCATACGGAACTTTGCGCTGGATAAAATCTCTGTCGCCTCTAGCAGACTTTTGGCCTGTATGGCCTTAAATCTTATATAGGGCGAGAGTTTTTTAAGGATTTCTTTGACTTGGATATATCCGTTTATCCGGAGCTCGGACATGCCGTCCGCTCTCCGCGAGATGTATCCAATGTCTAGGACTTCTCTAATCCAATGCAATGTCTTTTCGTGCCGAGTGTCTTGATAAAAGCAGATGGTCGCCATAAAACGGATTTTTACTTTCCCGTCTTTGCGCTTCTTTATTTGAAGCATCAGGCTGCCATCGCCATCAAGAAATCCGGCAATATACGCTAGGTCTACTTTCGATCGACTTCCCACGGTATTATCGTACCGCATTTCTGGTCCTCAAGCGAGTTAGTTATCCACTGGACTAGAGCGGACAGCAACTCTCGAACCAAAACGCGATGGGCGACTTCACCGTTATGAGCCACATTTTCAATGCGCATCTCTGCGCAAAGTAGCAATTTCTTACTAGGAGCAAATCTTTTCAATAATCAACGCCTGCAGTAGATAGGAGACCAACCTGTCTCACGCATGTTTTTCGTACATTACTGTACGCATTGGACTGTAACTTCAATAAAAGGCGACGCCTTTTATTGTCTAACATTCAGTCTCTACGGGCCAAATTAGATTTAAATATTTAAATATTCAAACCTCGCTCGTTCCCTCGGTATAGCCCTTGTATCTTGCAAGGATTCCACCGATATAAGTTAGCTTGTTCAGCCAGCTGAGCTGGCCGACCGCCGTGATTGGTTGGTTCTACTTTCTTTTCTTTTACATTTAGACGAACATGTTTTATAACAGTTTTCTTTTCTCTCGTGGGGTTCAGACTGTGCATGACACGAATCCACGAATTGCACAAATAATACGAATCGAATTCGCGTCATTCGCACGCATTCGTATATTGGCATCGCGTCATATACGGTCTGAACCCAGCTCGCGTACCATTTTAATTGGCGAACAGCCAAACCCTTGGGACCTTCTTCAGCCCCGGGATATGGTGAGCCGACATCGAGGTGCCGAACTCCGCCGTCGCTATGGACGCTTAGGCGGAACTAGCCTGTTATCCCCAGAGTAGCTTTTGTCAGATAATCTTCCACCGCGTCTAATACGGATGGTCGGTTCACTATGGTCTGCTTTCGCACCTGCTTGTCATTCACGACTTGCAGTCAAGCCCTCATTTGCCATTGCGCTATCGGCACGGTTTCCATTCGCGCCTAGAGGACCTTAATACACTCCTCCGTTACTTTTTGGGAGGATAGCGCCCCACTAAAACTGCCTACCAGATACTGTCTCGACAAGGTTTAATCCTGCCGGTTAGCACATACAACTAGAAAGAATGGTATTTCACTGACGAGTCCGCCACGGCCGAAACCATGACCTCAACCTCTCCCATCTATGCTACGCAGTCACATCGTATGCGCAATATCAAGCTACAGTAAAGCTTCTGGGGTCTTTTCGTCTATCTGCAGGTAACCGGCATCTTCACCGGTATTGTATTTTCACCGAGCTGTGCTCCGAGACAGTTCCCCAGTCGTTACACTATTCGTGCGCGTCTGAACTTCACGTTAGTTCCCTTATTTCTAAGGGCGTAGACTATACTTTCATCTCGATTTATTTAATCGAGAGCCGGCGTCTTAGCTGCTTCTGCCCTCCTTTTTGAAAAGATGCAGAAGCAACTCCAGCACTCTGAGTGCTAAGTCGTTACGGGGACTTATGAGCTTCAGTGGATGGCAAACCTCTAGCTGTTGCTTGAGGTTTGCCGGTCGTTCTAACTCAACAGCAACGCGATCAGCCCAATCAGGGCGAGCGGAGTGCCGATCATAAAAACGTAGTACATTTGACGCTCCTTCGTTGTACATCCACTGAAGCCCACAAATCTTCCCACGGTATTATCTTCCTTCATCGCACTCGCCTTGAACGAATGCTCCAGTTAAGACTTCACCGTTATGAGCCGGATTTCTTCCCGCATCACTGCGAGATTTGGCAATTCAATTACCAGACACAATTCTGTTACTTTATATTCTCGAGTGTTGAGAATAGTGACTCCAGTTTTACCCGGAGCGGCTTG
>Ga0155896_103_pt1 | contig 6729 bp, 8 predicted proteins | sample RifCSPlowO2_01_FD_107550 | JGI IMG/M metagenome (GOLD analysis project Ga0155896, IMG submission 107550) | Candidatus Kaiserbacteria bacterium RIFCSPLOWO2_01_FULL_54_24
CAATGCCGAGCGTGCCGTTCAACAGAAGATTTGGGATAGCGGCCGGCATGACGGTCGGCTCTTGTTTCGTGTTGTCGTAGTTGGGGCGAAAGGCGACCGTTTCCTTATCGATGTCCCGGAGCAATTCAGAAGCGAGGCGCGACATCTTTGCTTCCGTGTAGCGGTACGCGGCGGGGGCGTCGCCGTCGATGGAGCCGAAGTTGCCCTGCCCGACGATGAGCGGATAGCGCATCGTGAAGTCTTGCGCCATTTTTACCATCGCGTCGTACACGGCGACGTCGCCGTGCGGGTGGTACTTGCCGATGACGTCGCCCACGACCGTTGCGGATTTTCTCGTTTTCGCCGTGACGGAGAGCCCCGCCTCCTGCATGGCATACAAAATACGCCGGTGGACCGGCTTCAGACCGTCGCGTACATCCGGAAGCGCTCGAGCCGTAATGACCGACATCGCGTAGTCGAGGTAGCTCTCGCGCATCTCGGTCGAGATGCTTCGTGCGATGACACCACCTTGCCTAAGGGGTGGGGTTTTCTCGTCTTTTCCGCGATCCATAGCGGTTTAATTATAGCAGAAAGGGGGCTTAATTGCACGCCCAAACACTAACCTTGCCTTAGTTCTTATTTTGCCTGCGCCAGAGCAAAAGAGTCAATGGTTCCAGACATAAACGTCTGCTCCCGATGAGCAAAACAGCCACGCAAAATGAAGGCAAGGTTAGTGTGTGGGCACGCCCTTTTCATTCTCACGAACTCATTGTTCAATGGAGTCTGGCGAGCCGAACACGTCAGTGTCTGTTTGTTGGGGATTTTGTTGAACGGTATCTTGTTGATATTGCTGACCCAATTGCTCACGGGTGGCACGCAACTCGTCGATGTCGGAGAAGTCGCGCATGAGGGCATCCTGTGCCTCACGTATGGAAGAACCAAGAAATTCGTCCTGCGCGCCGCCACCGAGCTGCTGCAATTCGCCGCCCCGCTGGAGCTTTTTCAAAAAGAGTATCGCCCACCCTACGAAGAGCACCGCGACGACCGCGATAGCGATGCCACCCGCGACGACTTTTTTCTCGTCGCTCGACTTGTCTTTCAAATTATCTACCGCTTTTTGGATGACCATAAGGTTAGCTTGCAGCTAGTAGCCGGTAGCCCGCAGCAAGTCTCACATGACATTTTCGCATGGCTTCAAGCTACTGGCTACAGGCTACGAGCTTAATACGACGACCTCGCTTTCTTTTCCGACGACATCGCGCGGTTTTACGGTGAGTTTCTCCACCGGCTTCACGTCCTCCCCCACCTCCTTCAAAAATTGCTTCAGAGACTTGTCGTCAAAGAGTACGGGAATAACTATTTTCGCTTCGAGCTTAACCGCAAGCTTCTGCGCTTCGGCGGGAGAAAGAGCGCCAGCACCCCCCACGGGAATAATGAGGATATCCGGCGAATCCATTTCCAAAACGTCCGCGGGAAGATCGAGATCACCTAAAGCGCCGAGATACATAAGCGACAGCCCGTCGAAGTGTACGGAGTAGACCGTGTTGGTGAGAGCCGCTCCGCCATATTTCGAACCGGAGGGGAACGCCGCGGCCGTCACGTCTTTGACCTCATACTCACCGGGCCCGGAAATGATGAGCGGTTGCTTCTCTCCGCGCCCGGCCTCTTCCGAGCCGTTCATGTCGGGATGATTGAATGAGACGAATGCGACGTCTGCGCCAAAATTCGTCGGCTTGAAATTCTTGGATTGCTTCGACACGGGTCCGAATACGAGCGTCGTGTCCCCCGCCTGCGCCCTGATACATGCTCCCTCGTGAAAAGTTAATATCATATGGTCAATCGGCGACTGTGCCAGCTTGCGAGGAAGCTTCGGCGGGCAGGCCCGCCTGCGCGCGAATGCACGCGCCTTCATGGTACGTCAAAATCATGCGGACATTATACAGGATTCTTATCTTGCTTGTGCGGACAAGAACAATCATATATATTGTGCGAGCGTCTTAGGGCGCTATTTATTAGAAGTAATTAGTAGAGCGCACGGTAAGGCTTCCCTGCAGACTGTAACGGTAGCGTAGGCAGGATAGTCCGGGCGCACACATTCATGAGTTCAACAGCAGTTGAGGAGAACAAGGTTATTGCGACGGAGGAGAACGGAGAGGAGGTCGTAGCGGAAAAGCAGGGTCCGATGGCGGAGCTTTTGAACGCTGTCCAAGTGAGGCCGATCATCGACGATGTCGTTGAGGGGCCTGTTATCGCGGTCGGACGCGCGCGGGTCTTCGTCGACCTTCACCCATTCGGTACAGGCATCATTTACGGTCGCGAGTACCTTTCGGCTCGCGAGACACTGAAGAACGTCAACATCGGCGACACCATAACGGCAAAGGTCGTCGGCGACGACAACGAGGAAGGTTACATCGAACTCTCTTTGCGCGAGGCACGGCAAGCGATCATTTGGAACGAGGCTGAAACGGCGCTCCAAAAGAAAACTGTTTTCGAACTACCCATAACAGAAGCCAACAAGGGCGGACTCATCATTCAGTGGAACGGCCTATCCGGCTTTCTCCCGGCATCGCAGCTCGCGCCCGCGCATTATCCGCGCGTGCCGGATGGTGACAAAGAAAAAATATTCGCAGAACTCAAAAAGCTGATCGGCACGAAATTCGAGGTGACCATCATCACGGCAAATCCTAAAGAGCAGAAACTCATCTTCAGCGAGAAAGGCACGGGGACCGCGGAGCGCGCGTCGCTCGTCGAAAAATATCACATGGGCGACGTAGTCGAGGGAATTGTCACCGGCGCGACCGAATTCGGCGTTTTCGTGAAGCTTGAGGAAGGTCTCGAAGGGCTCGTGCACATCTCCGAAATGGATTGGGCACTCGTCGAGAATCCGAAAACCCGCTACAAAGTTGGCGAGAACATCAAAGTGAAGGTCATTGAAATAAAAGACGACAAGGTATCTCTCTCTATCAAGGCGCTCGTCGACGATCCGTGGAAGGCGGCGGCGGCGAAGTATCACAAAGACCAAAAAGTCGACGCGGTCGTCATCAAGTACAACAAGCACGGCGCCCTCGCATCAGTTGAGGAGGGCGTTGCCGGCCTTGTTCACATCTCGGAATTCGTGAACGAGGAAGAGCTGCGCTCGAAACTCGAGCTCGGCAAGGTCTATCCCTTCACCATCACCTTCTTCGAACCCAAAGATCGCAGGATGACGTTAAAACCAGCCTGATAGGCTGTAGCCCGTAGCTTGCAGCAAATCCGAAAGCAGGTACTTGTGTGGCTTCCGGCTACTGGCTACGGGCTACTGGCTGTTAAACTCATTCATCGCTTTCTCGCGACCTTCAAGCACGATAGTGCGGATAGCTTCTGCTGCACGTTTGAAAATGGGCTTGAGCGCTGCAAGCTCGTGTGCGCCGAATTTCGTGAGAATGAAATTGTTGACGACCTTCTTCCCTTCCGGCTTTCGTAAAGAGCCGGCGGCGGTCGAGGGAGACACCCCGATACGCACGCGCGTGAACCGCTGGGTCTTCACGGCACGGATGACGCTCTCCAAACCCTTGTGTCCCCCGCTGCTTCTGTCGAATGATATCTTCATGGTGCCTAGGGGAAGGTCCAGGTCATCGTATGCAACGATGAGGCGCTCCGCCGCCCTCTGACTTTTGACATACTTGCCGACGGCAAACCCGGATTTGTTCATAAATGTGTCGGGAAGGACGAGTGCGACGGCTGTTTTGCCTACCATACCGCCCGACACGGTCGCTTTTTTCAGTTTATCCGCTCGAAAATCCTTCAATGCAGCGGTTTTCGCAAAAAATTCGACCGCCATCCGCCCGGCATTGTGCCGAGTCGACTGATACTCATCACCGGGATTGCCTAAACCAACGATTACCCATGCCATAACGCACAAGTATAGCGTATGTGGACGTATTTAATCCAGCCACAGCAAAAAAACATACCTGAGCTTATGCGGAACGTGCGTTTTTGGAGGCTCTTGAGCGCGACGGCGCGAAAGTGGAGAAATTTTTCACCAGAAAAATTTCGTACTCCAAAAACGCACGGACCGAAGAAGCGAAAAGGTATGGAACACCCCAACCACTTGGTGTCAATCCCGCGCACACAGTAGAATGTCGCGATGGAAATTCCCGTGATGCAAAAAAATCCATCACCGGGCACTCAAAAAAGTTCCAACGTCGCTCTCGTCGGCTACACGGTGGTCGCGCTCGGACTCGCGCTCTTCATTCGCTTCTTTGTCGCCGCTCCGTACGTCGTTTCGGGTGCCTCGATGGAACCGAATTTCGATAACTGGCACTATTTGATCATAGACCGCGTCTCCTACGACGTCGGCGACCCGCAAAGAGGTGATGTTATCGTCTTCGACCTACCGCAGGAGGGCGGCCGCTCGCTTATTAAACGCGTTATCGGCCTTCCAGGCGAGACGGTGGTGCTCAAAGGACAAAGCGTTACCGTTATCAATGATGCGCACCCGAAGGGATTCGTACTCGATGAGCCCTATCTCGACCCGGCCAACCTCACCGGCTCGAACGACATGCGCGTCACGCTCTCCGCAGACGAATATTTCGTTCTCGGCGACAACCGGCGCGTCTCCGCGGACTCGCGCTTGTGGGGAACACTGGCGCGTGACGCTATCGTCGGACGCGCACTCATCCGCCTCTATCCGTTCGATAAGATCTCTATTCTGCCCAGCGAAGCGCGGTACAAAGAAGAGTAAGGATTGGAGGGTGCGGGTTCGTAAGAATTTCTCACTATGCTCAGATTGAAAGACACGCGACATCAGAACACGGCGAGCTTCCTTCAATCGGCGATACGTATCGCCGAGTACTACGGATTCAAGCCGCTTGAAGACGCTCCGAGAAAAGATGCGGCTACGTTGAGGCAGATACGCGAAAGAGCGAGAAAAAACGAAACGGAGGTCTCGTTCGCGAGAAAAGAAGAGCGCCCTCTCGTCGTTTCCGGCAAACGCTGCGCGCTTTCCGCTCGAAACCCGGGCGAGTCGCTGCTTCTCTGGAGGACGACGACCGACCAGAGCGGGAACGTGCCGCACGCGTTCCTTGAACTGCATGTCGTCGGGACGAGTTCATCGATCGCCGAAGCTCTGCTTATCGTGGTTGCGAACTCCATCGCCGAGGAGGCAGGTCTCGGAGAACGCGTACTCTCGATAAACAACATCGGTTCGAGTGAATCCTCGACACGGTTCGTCCGCGACGTTACAAGCTATCTGCGCAAACACATCGAATCCATTTCCCCGACGCTTCGGCCGCGCGCAGCGATCGACCCGCTTGGAACGCTCATCTCGCTCATCGAGCGCGGACATCCCGCGACGCCGCGCGCGCCGCAATCGATGGAATACCTCACGGAAGAAGAGCGTCGAAGGTTTTGGGACCTGCTCGAATACCTCGAAGTGTATGGGCTGCCGTATGAACTTTCTCCGCACGTCTTGGGAAGCCGCGATTGTTGGGCGCACACGCTCTATCAGATATCCGCTGTCGACCCGGAAAGCGGCTCCCGGATGCCCATCGCATTCGGCGGGCGGTATGACCCGCTTGCGGCTCGATTCGCGGCCGCGCCCACTGCCGCGGCGATGATATCGCTCACGTGCGAGATACGCGGTCGCGCCCGTCCTAAGCGCGAAACCCCCGGAATTCCCTCTTTATACTTCGCGCACCTCGGAGCCGAGGCTCGCCGCAAAAGCCTGTCCGTTCTGGAGAAACTGCGCATAGCGGGCATTCCCGTCCATCACGGCTTATGCCTCGAGCGTATCGGCGAACAGATGATAGCGGCGCGCAATTTTGCTCCACCGTACATCCTCATCATGGGTCACAAAGAAGCTGTCGAAGGAACGATACTCGTGCGGGAAGTCGCGACAAATTCCCAAGAGGTCGTCTCTATTCCAGACCTGCCGAATTACTTGAAACGTAAGCGGCTCTTTCCGGTTGCGTGAGGTATCCACGGTGTGGTAGAGTTCGTGCCCATGGGAATAAACGCTGAGGTGAGCAAAAGCGGAAGCGAGACAACGCTGACGACCATCCGGAAATTCAGCCGGCGTGTGCAGGGTACCGGGCTCGTGAAGACAATGCGTGCCCGAAGGTATTTTGCTCGCGACTCGTCCAAAATAGTAAAAAAGAAGCGCGCTCTCAAGCTCCTGAAGCGACGCACGGAACACAAACGATTGGTGAAAGAAGGCAAGATAGCCGAAACCCCGGTGCGCACGGGCGGACGCCCGGGCGGCTACTCTTCACAGCGCACGCTTAGCCAAGGCCAGTCGGGCCAGGGAGAATCGTCGGGAACCCGCCTGGGAGAGAACACTCCTATCGCACGGTAAGAAATGCGGACACGCTCCGTGGAGGTACGGAATACGACGCGGACTAAGTTTCCGCGTATTCCTTTTGAGAGTATCGCGCGCAAGATCCTGGGTTCGCACTATGAGCTCTCGTTGGTCATATGCGGTGATGCCCGCGCTCGCAGCCTCAACAGAAAATACAGGAAGAAAGGCTATGCGACGAACGTTCTTTCGTTCCCGCTCACAAAAAATGACGGTGAGATATTCTTGAATATGCGCGCCGCAGAGCGCGAAGCAAAAAAATATAACGTATCATTGCGAACACGCTTGATGTTCCTTTTCATACATGCGTGTCTGCATCTCAAGGGAGTGCGGCACGGACCGAAGATGGAGCTCCTCGAACAAAAAACGCTTAAGCAATTTATCTAAATCTCACTTCCCCGCTTGTACCCAGGCCG
>Ga0155896_149_pt1 | contig 5963 bp, 5 predicted proteins | sample RifCSPlowO2_01_FD_107550 | JGI IMG/M metagenome (GOLD analysis project Ga0155896, IMG submission 107550) | Candidatus Kaiserbacteria bacterium RIFCSPLOWO2_01_FULL_54_24
GGGACAACGGTGTTAATCGTGCCATAGAGCCCAACCGGGGCACCATTACCACCCGACGGAGTGGGCGAAGCGACAACTTCGGCAGCGGGAAACACTGTGACAATACGCGTCTGTTGTATCGCGCGGTTGCCCGCGGCATCGGTTGCGTCGTACGTAAGCGTATATTCCCCCGCTGTCGAAATATCGACCGCGCCGCCGACCGCAACCGCGACGGTACCGTCGACCACGTCGTTCGCGGCATAACCCAGGTCGGCAAAAGTGTCGCCGAACGCTAGTGTCAAATCGCCGCCGGTGAGCGCAATAACCGGCGGCGTCGTGTCGACAACGCCGATGTCAAAGTGTACGCTCGCGCTGTTGCCGGCCGCATCCGTGGCCGTGCAGGTAACCGTCGTGGTACCGAGGGCAAATGTCAAGCCGGAGGCGGGGTCGCACGACTCGCTCGCGATGCCGCCCTCATCGCTCGCGAGGGGGAGATCGAAGCTCACCGCAACGCCCGCGGAACTTGTTGCTTCATTGCCCGGCAACGCTCGCGGCGGCAATGGACGGCGGGGTCGTGTCCGCCTCGTAGTAGTAGACAGTCACCGTCGCGCCGTCAACGTGGGCGTTATGCGCCACGGCTGGGTCGGTATTTTGCGCGGCGATGGCGAGCCCGAAATTGGCGGCGTTGACATCATCCGGAGTAAGGCTCCCGCCCCAGAGCGCCGCGGGGCCGCCGTATGCCGCCGCCGCGAGCGTTGCCGGCCACACATCCTCCGATGCGAGCGAGGACGAGGTGCCGAAACCGCCGACCAGCTCGATGGCGGCGTCGCGGACGAACGTGCCCGAGCTCGAGGTACTGCGGCGCGTCACCGAAACGGCAACGCCGGCAATGGTCGCGCCGGCGGGAATATCGAAACTAAATCCGGTAAGCACCAAAAGCATGCTGGCGCCGTTTGCCGGCAGGGCGTTGGTAAGATTGGTCTCGCTGCCGTCGACCAGAAGCGCGCGGGTAACGGTCGAAGCCGACCACCCGGTGCCGGTGGTGCCGATGTTGGCGGCCGTGGACGGACTGCGCGTGGCAGACAGCGTGTCCGCGGCATGCGCAACGGGGACATTGCCGAACAGAATGGCAACAGCGAGCGCGACCGGACTAAATTTTTTTATAACAACGCGAATCATATGAATTAGTATTTAAAATCGCCTTTGCCTTTGCCGGTTTTGTCGTCGCCGTACTCGGTGCGGAACTTCTTCCACGACTTTTCCAAATGAAACATCTTGGTGCGGACGAGCGTATACCGCACAATGAGGTCGTCGATAAGGCCCGTGTCAAACTTGGAGCCGCACAGACCCTTGGCGTGCTCGAGATAGACGACCATTTTGTTGGACGCGGACATCGCCTTTTCCAAATAGCCCACCCCGAGCGCGAAGTCGGCGAACCGCAGAGAGTGCGCCTCGGCGACCAAAAGCGGCACCGCCATCGCGCAGTCGGTCATCCGCTCGGCGTACGGATATTTGTTTTTTACCAATTGCGGCGCGATGTCTTTGGAGATTAAAACCGCGCACTCGAGCGGTTTTTGATATACATCTAAATCACGAAACGTCTTGACCGGTTTGCGCGGAGTGAACGCTTTTTTTGGATAGTAAGCCATGCTTTACACAATTGTAACCCTCTCCGGCGCGACGCGGGGAACCTCAGCCTTGGTCCCGTCTTTGAAATGGACTATGCGTTTGCGCGGCTTCTTTGCCTTGCTCTGTAATTTTTTGACGACGTGCAGAGGATAAAACTGATAGTAATCCTTTTCGTCGAACCACGCGCAAGTAAACTCGAACAGGCGCAAGCCGGTGAGGCGCGAAAGCGCGAGCGCGTACCACGTGAGCTGTTCTATCGGACGCTCTTTGGACGCGCCGGGCTTGTAATCGAGAATATACACCTGCCCGTTGCGAATTTGTACCAGGTCGATATGCCCTGTTAATAAGCGTCCCCGTGCCGATATTGACTTCGCATTGGGCCGATTTTCTTTGTCCCCTTTAAAAACAAGACCTCCCTCTTCAAGTACTTTAAATTTGAGCACCCGTTCCATGTGTTCAATATCCTCCCTCCTTATATATACCGGCACTTCCGTCGCGACGGTCACGGAATCATTGGCGAGAAAAAACCGCTGCACCGCCTCGTGCCGCGCCTTGTTGTCGGGGGTCGCCTGCAAAACAAATGCGGCGAGCCGGTTGGCGTAGTTGGTCTTGCTTTTAACTATCATGTCGGCGGTGTCAAACTTGCTCCGGACGTCGCTCATGCGCCCGCCCTCGGCGAAATACTGATGCGGCGTCTCGCTCGACACCGCGTCGAGATACTCTTTGAGCCGCTTGAGGTTGCGGTTGCCGAACTCCTCGAGCATCAGCCGTGTTTTGGCGCGATGATAGCGGAATCGGTAGAGCTGGCGGTGCGCCATCGAGACAACTTCGACCATATCCTTGGGCTTGTACATTTTTGTCGCGTACGGGCGCAGGCGCTCAAAGCGGCAAAGACTCTTGTATTCCTCGACCCATGCCGACAAGGTCGCGGGCTCGGGGGCGACGCCGAATTTTTTATTGAGAAGCAAACAGGTCTGCTCAAGCGTGCAGCCGAGGTTGTAGTAACTCATGCCCTCGATGACGACGTTGAGCGGAAAGTGCTTGCCTTTGACATCCTGCGCGGTAAAGGTCTTGCCGCAATCGGGATTGCGGCACAAATAGAGCTGGACAACCTGGTGCACGTTCTTACGGGTGCCGCGTTTGACGAAATTTTTAGACTCGCAATACGGACACGCCTCTGCGGCGCGAGACGTTCCGATGGACACGCCCTCAACGGGAGCGGCAACATCGGCACTGGGGCGTTTGGACTCTTGCGGAGCCAAGACCTTTGAAACTAGCCGCTTAAAAAATTTGTCCATATATCCTCTTTTTCTTCATTGACTTTTTAGACAGGACATATACTATAGGAGTACAAACGGCCTCACGGCTTGCCCCCGCCCCTCAAAGGCGGGGGAGAATTTTTTAGGCTCCGGAAGTTTACTTTAATAATCTGCTCAACAAGCTCGAAAAAGAGAGCGCTGTCGAGTATTCCTATCCGATTAGTCAGGCGCTTGCAGTCAATTAGGCGCAGTTGGGAAAGAATGGCGACCGCTTCCCTACCATCTACGAGTCCGAGTGGAGCATAATACTTACCCCGCTTTAAGGTCGTCGAGAGAGGAATTGCGAGAAAGACCCGCTGATTGTATTTTTTAATTATGACGACCGGCCGCTCAAAAGTTTCGCCGGTACCGTCCTGCTCAAAACCGACATTCGCTCCCAATGAGCACCACCATAATTCGCGTTCATAAAAGTAGACTTCTCCCGTATCGCGCTTGTCGATGCGTTTCTTACTCTCATTCCACCGGTCAAACTCCTTTTCCATGAACCAATCATACACCCAAGATAGGCCATATCACGGGCTTGGCCGACCCAAAACGCATGGGTTTCCGCGTTTTCCGGCCCCCGCGCCGCTATCCGTGATATGAAATTAACGCTAGTCTCGATGCTTTTCTATATCAAGCAAGATATAACAATCGTCCTTTATTGAAAAATAAAATCGAACATTGTTCGTAACGCGGGCCTGCCAAATACCTCTTGCTTCATCATACTTCTTTGCCCTCAATGACGGATGCCGAATATCATTTAGCAAAAAACCAATTTGCTTGGCAAAGGCAAAACGCACTTCCTTAGAAAACTTTTTGAACTCTCGCTTAAAGCGGACAGTCTGGAACTCTTTCATGACTCCAGATCTGCCATTATTTCCTTAACAGTACTGAATGGTCCACTCATCTTACCCCCCGCAACTTCCTTGAGTGCTTGCCGCAGACCCGCTGATAGTTTTTTGGCTCCTTTTGGCAAGGTAACAGAGGCCTTGGCGCTATGCACAAGGGCATCATACTCCTTGCGCGGAAGTACTACCAAATCCCTTTATTTGCGAACTTTTTAGGGATAGTTATCATAGCCATTTTTCTATTATACCATACTCTGTTTTTTATGGGGTGGTGGTGGTCGCCCCAGTGCCGAGGTTGCCAGTCGTTGAGACCGTGTCCGGCGACGAAGTCGCGCTGGTCGCCCCAGTGCCGAAGTTGTCAGCTTGTTGAGACGATGTCCCACTAGGAGTGGAGCTTGCTGTATCACCGGCAACACCGGCAGCGGGAAGCCCGTCGCCCACGATGACCGTGCGGGTGGCGGTGCCGGTGTTGCCTGCCTGGTCGGCGGCGGAGTAGACAATGTAGTGCGTGCCGCCGACCGAGGTGTCGAGCGAGAGGGTTGAAATATCCATCGCGGTGCCGCCGTCGAGCGCCACCGTGTAGCCGAGGTTTTGGTCGACATCGTCGGCAATAATCGCGCCCAGGTCGCTGTAGGCCGCACCGACGGCGACTGTTGCGGGGTTGTTGCCATTAAGAGTCACTGTCGGCGCCTGGACGTCGGATGTCCCTTGGACACCCGACGTCCCCATATTGGTGCTGGTGCTTGTATTTACGGAAGTCAGACTTCCGTTCAACAACGCTTTTAGCTGCTCCTCGTTGACGCAAGTGTCGCCAAGACAAAGCTCTTTGGCATATACCGTCTCCGCGTGGATACGGGTGGCAAAGAGGTCAAGAATCCCGTTGCCTGCATTGCCCAGCCACGCCGCCAGGCGGGCCGTGAGGCCGGTAAAGAAGTCGCCCGCAGAGCCGCTCAAAGTTTGGACGGTCGAGGATGTAATTTCCCCCAGCGCGGCGAGCAGCGAGCGGTCGGTTTGGATGAGCGTAAACTCCGATTGCACAAACACCTCGATGGTCGCGGTGGTGCTGGTTGCAAACTCCGCCGCAGAAAGGGCGATACCCACCGTCTGCGCCGAGGTGGTGGCCGCCATGCCCACGCCCGGCACGGAGGAGAGCATAATATGGTCGCCTATTTTTATACTCCCTCCTTCGTTATTAACCTTCAGCGGCACGCGGCCAGAGAGGGCAACCGGCTTGCTGTTTGCTATTTCCTTACCCAGCGTAAGACCCGGTTTGGTCGAGATAATCCCGAGCGGCGTCTCGCCGCGCACGGCGCGTTTGATAGTGGAAGGCTGCGTGCCCTCGAGCGCCACTATCTCGCCCGCCACAAGCGAGCCGTCAAAAGCTGGATAGTTTTCCGCCAAGTCGATGTCGGTAATAGCGACAGTGGTGGCGTATATCGTCCCCGCCGTTGTACCGCAAGAACCCGTATCACGGACGCACAAAGAGCCCTGTACGGAAAGCGTTGAGACGGGAGTGGTCGTCCCGATGCCGACGTTGCCGACGCTATCAACCACAAAACGATAATTGGGTGTAGTGCCGCCGTAAATTACAAAAGCGTTTCCGCTTGCGCCTCCTACGCCAACTCCGTTGTTTCCTATTGTCCATCTTTCAGCGTTGTTATTGAAGGACATAAAAGCATCGTTAGTAGAGGCGGTGCCTTCGGCAATAGAGAGTCTTCTTGTAGGCGTCGTCATCCCGATGCCGACGTTGCCTTCTATTATTAATCCTCCCGTTGGTGCCGCCGTGGTGTCGTATCCGCTGCCGAAGCTTCCGCCTCCGCTCACGCTCAACTTTGACCCCGGTGCCGTTTCCCCGATGCCGACGTTGCCGGCTATTGTTGCAAAATACGCTGAACCAGTAGAACCAATTTGTGTGGTAGACGCATTACCCAATGTGGTGAGACCCGTGACTGACAGTGTTCCCGTTGCCGTCAAATTTGCTCCCAAAAGATTGCCCGAAAATAGCCCATTTCCATGAACGCTTAGCAAACTACCAGGAGTGGTCGTCCCGATGCCGACGTTGCCTGAATTCAAAATAGTTACGTTGGGCGTTGTACCGTGGCCCAGTTGAATCGGATTTGTGCCCGCAGCAACGAGGGCTAGCCCATATGGTGACCCAAAGAACGCGCCGCCTGTGCTGTTATCTTGACCGATATAACCCACTCCT
>Ga0155896_146_pt1 | contig 4547 bp, 3 predicted proteins | sample RifCSPlowO2_01_FD_107550 | JGI IMG/M metagenome (GOLD analysis project Ga0155896, IMG submission 107550) | Candidatus Kaiserbacteria bacterium RIFCSPLOWO2_01_FULL_54_24
CTACATGTGGTTATCCACATGCCAGTGTTTGGGAACGCTTGTTTCCGCTGTATACTGTGCAGGTCCTTATGGGGGCAGGTTTGTGTTCCCTTTACGGTGAGCAAAATCGAACCCGGAGGGGCGTACTTTGATAACTGAATAGTTAAATCCTTGCCAACTAATCCATGGCTCACTGGTCGATGCCGTGCGCTGTGGGATAGTGTGAAATTGAAAGTGCTTGTGCTCTCAAACTTGATTATTATGTGCGCTTAAAATCATTAATAATTGTTATGCAAATAGTAACTACAAAAGCGATGGCGAAAGTTGCAGCAGTAGCAACGGGACTCGCGATGGCTACGTCTATGCTCGCATTTGCGCCTATGGCGCAGGCGGCGGCATTGACCGACGCGCAGGTTAACGCCATCATCTCGCTTCTTCAGTCGTTCGGTGCTGACGCAACGACAGTCGCAAATGTTCAAGCATCGCTTACGGGCGGTACCCCGGTATCAACCGGCGGCTCGTCTTCTTCGTGTTCAGTCGGTACGGCCAATCTCACGATGGGTTCTTCTGGCGCGGCAGTAACCTGCCTTCAGCAGACTCTTATCGCTGGCGGCTATTCCATTCCTGCTGGTGCGACTGGATACTTCGGTGCGCAGACTCGTTCTGCAGTATCGGCGTGGCAGACAGCTAAGGGCATCAGCCCTACGGCCGGCTACTTCGGTTCTATCTCGCGTGCGGCGTTTGGCGGCATGGTTTCTACAACTCCGGGAACCCCAAGCGTTCCTGGAACACCGCTCACTGGCAACGGCCTTAAGGTAATGCTCGCATCGGATTCTCCGAACAACATTGCTCTGGTACAAGGCCAGGCAATCGGTTCTCTCGCGAAGTTTACGTTCTCTAACCCGACTGCTACTGACATCAAGGTTACGAACCTTGCCTTCAAGCGCATCGGCGTCAGCAATGACGCGACGATTGCCAACGTCTACCTCTACAATGGGGCGACTCGCCTCACTGACTCGGCAGGCGTGAGTAACACGGCGTTCAACTTCAACGACTCAACGGGCCTCTTCACAGTGCCGGCAGGACAGACCTATACGGTCACGGTTCTCGCCGACATCGCGGCTTCTACGTCGGGCCAGCAGGTGGGCGCACAGCTCACCTCGGTCACGTCAAGCGGCACGCTTGATTCTTCTGTTGTGCTTCCGGTCAACGGCTACACGCAGACGGTTTCGGCGGCGACGCTCGCGACTGTTGACTTCAACACGTCGACGACTCCGGCAGAGAACACGTCTTTGACTCCGGGGAATGACATTACCGTCTGGCAGAACACCGTTACCATTGGAACACGCGCGGTAACGCTTAAGTCCTTCCAGCTCCAGAACATCGGTTCCATCGCGAAGACGGATGTTGCCAATCTCCGTCTCTATGTGGACGGCGTGCAGACTGGAACGGCGTCATCGATCGGTGCGAACAACATAGTGACGTGGGATCTCTCCGCGGCTCCGCTTCGTCTTGAGACGGGCGGGCGCGTGGTCAAGGTCGTCGGCGATGTTGTCCGTGGCTCCAGCCTCACGTTCAAGTTCTCGCTCCGCCGCGGGTCTGACGCGCAGATGATAGATACCGACCTTAATCAGCCGGTGCTCGCAACAGCGGCAAGCTCTGCCTTCACTGCCCGCCACGGAGGCGTGCAGACGATCGCTTCGGGGACCGTCTCGGTCACGAAGGCGAACAGCTCGCCGTCTTCCAACGTGTCGCTTAACGCTTCCAACGTGAAGTTCGCGACCTTCGAGATGCGCGCGGCTGGTGAGGATGTCAAGATTGATAATCTTGATGTCCATGCCATTACCTCAGCCGACCACGGTCTTGACAACGGTAAGGTGTTCCTTAATGGCGTGCAGGTCGGTTCTACCAAGGACCTCACTGACGTTACGAATGTGAACTTCACCTTCGGTTCGTCCTTCATCTTGAAAGCGGGTGCGACGGCTATTGTTGATGTCTACGCAGATGCTAAGACAACGACCGGCGCCGCCTACACGACCGGTGAAACCGCCCAGATACGGCTTGATTACACCTCGCCAGGCACAGATAATGGTACAGGCGTAGTCTCGCTCTCAAGTATTGACGTTCCGGGTTCGGATGTAGATGGCAATTCAATCACCATCTCGTCCTCGACAATCACCTTGACGAAGTCTTCGGGCTACGGCAACCAGACGATGCTCGCTGGTGCGGCGAACGCACGCATGGGCTCCTTCACGCTCTCAACCGGCTCTACGGAAGGCGTGAATGTGAACACCATCACCGTGACGCTTTCTACCGCCGAAGCCGCGACCGTTACGGACCTCACTCTCTTTGAAGAGAGTTCAAGTGGCGTAAAGGGTGCGCAGATCGGCACGGCGAAGCCTACCGCGTCCGACAGCAACTCGTTCTCGGTGAACTTCACCATTCCGGCATCCGGAACGAAGGTCATCGGCGTGTATGCTGGCATCAAGTCCGGCAGCAATATCGGTCCGTGGGCAGCGAATATCGACGGTTCGGGCACCGGCGCGACAACCGGTTCATCCGTAACCTTCGGTAGTTCGTCGGCTTCTACAGCCACGCTCCAGACAATCACGCTCGGCACGGCTAACCTCACCACCGCAGTCGGCGTTTCGCCTGACAATGCGAACGTCATCGCGGGCGCAAGCATGGTGAAGGTCGGTTCGTTCCGATTCACCTCACCGCAGTCTTCTGCGTTCACGGTGGACAAGATCGCAGTGAAGGTTACGGCAAATGCCGCGACTTCGGTCACTTCGGTTACCTTGAGGTACCCAACGTACAGCTTGGTAAACGGTGTAATGACAGCTACGGGTGCCTCAACCGACTCGGATGCGGTCCTCGCGCTCTCTTCGGGCGCGGTGCAGACGCATGCAACAGCGACCTTCACCGGTCTTTCGTTCTACATCCCGGCGAACACCTCAAAGAATCTGGACGTCTACGTCTCGCTCGCCACAGTCGCATCCGGAGCCACCTCCGGCACGGCGATTACGGCAGTGCTTGATGCAGACGAGGGCTACCGCGAGACGGATTCTGCAGGCACGGCCGGTACCACGCTTGCGGACGCTGACCTTGATTCGTCGGCGACCAGCGGCAAAGGTACGATGTATGTGAGGAAGTCCATCCCGACTCTCTCTGCAGTAGCGCTTGATTCAACCTCGCTCGTCGCCGGAACCGACCAGGTTCTCGGACGCGTGAAAGTTACGGCCGATGCGGCGGGCGACATTGACTGGGGCTCCATGGTCTTCACGGTTAACAAGACCTCGGCGGTAAGCCTCGGCGCTACGACGACTGTCGCGCTCTGGAGAGGTTCCAACCAGGTCGCAGGTACATTCGCAACGACGACAGGTTCTCTCGTGTCTGCGTCAGTCGATTCCTGCGATAATCAAACGACCTGTTTGCTCCACTTCCGTCCGACAACCGTCGAGACGATTGAGGCAGGCACGTCGAGGACCTATGAGCTCCGCGGAACAGTCGACGGCCTTGCTTCAGGCAGCAGTGTGAACGTATCCATCGCCAATCCGCAGACGACGGCTTCTTCAACAGCCGCCTTCTCGGCAGTGAAGGGTACGCAGGGCCTAAGCTCCGCGACTTCATTCGCTTGGTCTGAATGGTCTGACGCTGACCACGCCGCAGACGCGACAGCAGCCGCAGCCACAGACTGGACGGGCGACTATCTCGTCAAGACGCTTCCGCTCACTATCGGCAACCGATCAGTTGCCTTCAGCTCATAAGGAGCGTGTCTCCGGCTAGGAAATTGGCCTAGCAAAACAGAAAAACCGTCCCGCTTTAGCGGGACGGTTTTTCTGTTTTCTGACACTGAAACTTTTTGATGCCGTATAAGGTTATCCACAGGTTTCTTTAGGTTATGCGTTTCCTAGGAGTATAGTTATGCGCAGAGGCGCTCGCGCCCCATTTATTCATTTGAATTATAAAACCTTCACAACAGTTATGAATAGCATCAAAAAATATCTTAACAGCCTCGGGAGAGGCGCTCGTTTCGTCGTTCTCTCGCTCGCGGTAGTCTTCGTGAGCGCCGGCATCGCCCAGGCCGCGACGACCATCAGCACGAATATCAGCACGGGCGGAACGCTTACAATGACGGATAAGACGGCGCTCGCCGCGATCGGACAGGCATCTACGACGATGATTTCGGTGACGTCAAATGCCTACTTCGGCGGAACGGCGACTTCTACTTTCAGTTCTGCTGGTGCGTTGACACTCATTGCCGCTCTGACAGGAACTACAGGCTCGTTTTCCTCAACACTTAACGTAACGGGCTCCACAACGCTCAGCAGTGCCTCTACCACATGGCTGTCGGCACTCACCAAGGCTTCCTTCGGGTCTACCGCAACCTCAACCTTTGACTCCGCAGGCAATCTCGCCGTTATCGGCACGCTCGGCGTCACCGGAGCAAGCACGCTCGCCATCAGCACGCTCTCTACAACGACCATGGCCACGACGACCATGGCCTCAACGACGATAACCTCATTCAAGGTAGGGCATGGCGGGACGCAGATGACACAAGTCATAGA
>Ga0155896_143_pt1 | contig 3503 bp, 6 predicted proteins | sample RifCSPlowO2_01_FD_107550 | JGI IMG/M metagenome (GOLD analysis project Ga0155896, IMG submission 107550) | Candidatus Kaiserbacteria bacterium RIFCSPLOWO2_01_FULL_54_24
CGAGCCGCGCTTCCGCGTCTTGCTTCAGCTTCTGCAGTATCATCGCGGACATTTCTTCAGGGCGGTACCACTTATCGCCCATCTTCGCTTCTATGCCGCCATTTGCCCCCTTTTGGGTCTCAAATGGAACTGCGGCGCGGTCTTTCGCCACGAGCGGCTCGTCAAAGGTGTGGCCGATAAAGCGCTTTATCTGATAGACGGTGTTCTTGGGATTGGTGACCGCTTGGCGCCTTGCGAGAAGACCAACGAGACGCTCGCCGGTTTTCGATATGGCAACGATAGAGGGCGTCGTGCGCGCGCCCTCGGCATTTTCAAGGATGATAGGCTCGCCGCCCTTGACCACCGCCATTGCCGAGTTCGTAGTGCCCAAGTCTATTCCGAGGATCTTTGCCATAAAGTAAGAGAAAATTAGCGATTAGTGCGGGGAAGATTTTAATACAACCTGCGCGGGACGCAAGACCTGCGCCTTCGTGCGGTATCCATAACGCAATATGCGTACGACGGAATTCGGCTCGCCTGCAACGTCGTCGACGTCCTGAACTGCCTCGTGAACCTTGGCGTCGAACATCTCTCCTACCTTTCCGTAGCGTTCTATCCCGTGCTGGCGGAGAGCCTCGATGAGCTGGTCGCGCACGTGCTCCATGCCGTTCCTCCATCCGTCATTCACTTCTGCCCATGCCTCGCTACCAGCGGCCATGTCGAAACTATCGAGTGCGGGGATGATGTCGTGGACGAGCGCCTCGCGCAACATTTCCGCGCTCCGCGCGCTCCGCGCCTCCGAATCTTTGCGCTCGTTCACGGCGTCGGCTTTGCACCGCTGCCAGCCATCCAAATATTCCTGTCGTTCTTTCTTCACTTTCTCAAGCTCGTCGCGAAGTTTCTTTAGTTTGGCTTGCGCCGCGCCGAGGTCGCCGAGTTCCTCTTCCGGTTCAAATTTCAGGTCGTTGGAGTCGTCGTCGTTCATTGCGCAAAGAGTGTACCACAAACGACTCTCCCGCAAAAAGAATCAAGCCGATGGCTCCCGCGTATGGGCGCCATCGGCTGTGATCATCCGCGAACTCGTTATGGAAGGATGGACATCAGCGCATCCACCGGTTTCAACCAATCGGCAAGCAGGCCGAATGGAACCGATGAAAAGATAATGATGGCGGCAAAAAATATTCCTGCCGTCCAGCTGATGTTGCTCTCTTCTTCCGAGTTTCGCGGGAAGCGAACTTGAGGGTTAGCCATCTGTTTCTCCTACGAGATACCTGCTGGAGTTAAGAATGACACCCCTCCCTGTCCCGAAGTACCATACCATGAAAAGTCTACAAGGTCAAGGTAGCAAAGGTAGCAGAGGATTGCGCGGCCTCCCCTGACCGCGCAATTTCTTTATCTCTTGCTCCGGTGTGGGGCGCGGCAGATGACACACTCGTGTGGCCACTCCCGTTTCGTTGCGAGGCTTGTGCACTGCCTGTGGTGAGGTAGATTTGGGGTACCTACGACTGCTTCATGCGTCGTACGGTTTGACAGGAGGTTCGTATGACAGACACCAACGTCCCGCAAGCACGGGACAGAGGTTCGGGAATCCCTGCGGAAAATGGGAGCTCCCAAAAACCCATCCCGCCCGCGATCGGGTCCCCCGAAACAAACACGCCGGACAATCCCGACACCACTTCCTACGATCCGTGGATGCCGAGTGGTCCGTTGCAGGGCCCGTGAGAGCGGCCGCCTACGGCGGGAATTCCAACCAGGATTCCCGCCGGCTTTTTTATAGCCAAACTAGACCCTAGCCTCGAAAACCTCTGACTGTCCATAAAAAAACTCTCTCCGTCATACGTGTCGAAGGAGAGAGCCTTGAGGAAGAGCAGGTCCGTTTATTATTTGGAGAGTACATGGCACCCCTCCGCCCACGGGTGCGGTCGATCCAAGGGGCCGGACGAAAGGTGCAGATTCCGCACTTCGGTCTGCCGCCCGTGTTCCATCCATCCCGCATGGACGCCGAACACATCGTCGCCCCGCCGGACGTAGGCCATATACCATACCCTGCGGTCTATGGTCCCCAGCACATGGAGCAGTTGGCCGAACGTTATCGCAGCCCATGCTCGGCCGCCGAGCTCTTCCAGCATCCCGCGCGTAGTCGGAGTGGTGGAATCGTAGCCCGGAACCACAAGGACATTCTCGCGTACCAGTATTGACGGCGTTGGTGCTTCAACGCTATCGAGCAAGTGTTCCCGAAAGTGTTCGTCGAGCCACGGAGCTCTCGGATCATCCGGCGCCATTTCGCCGAGAGCCGCACGGACAGTACAGCCGGGTAGTGCGGGCACCTTATGCAGTGCCCGGAACCGGAGCGGTGTAATGAGCATCTTGACCTCCGTTTAGGCGCCGTTCATGTGACGCCGCTAGCAGATAATCATCATTTTAACGCTTGCGCAATGCAGCGCGCTGACGCCTCTCCTTGGATAATAACCGTGGTGAAAATCACTTGAGGAAACGCAAAAAAAGGATCTCAGGATTCGGGCAATGTTGCAGGTAGAACATTTTTTCCGAAGGTGTGGCAGTGCCCGGGAAATCCCCGACGTTGCCGAGTAGGTCGTTCATAAGCTGCAGGTGCAGGTGCGGTGCCCACCCGCCATTCTCGAATGTCTCTCCGATGACGCCCAACTGTTCGCCGGAGGCAATTCGCTCCCCCTCCTCTCTTCCATGTATTGATTCGCGACCGAGGTGGCCATAGAGTGAGAAAAATCGGATGCCGCCTATATCGTGTTCTATAATGATGGTCGGCCCGTAATCGAGGAAGTGAGGGTTATCCTGCGCGCCGCGTATCACGCCGCCAAGCGGAGCATAGAGTGGTGTTCCGGACGGGAGCCAAATGTCTATGCCCAGATGGACGGTACGGTACTCTTTCTCCTTTCTGAAAAGTTCGCTTGAGCGGTAAAACAAACGGTCTTCGCCGTACCCGCCAAGTCCCCATGAACGCCCGACTTTGCGGAGCGTATCGCGAACGTATGCGTTGAGCGGATCGGCGCTCATCACATCTACTGCTTGGATGTCGGGATTGTCTTTGGAAAAGTCGAATCTGTGCGGTGGCGTTTCAATGTATGTGGCTGGGAGAAGCGGCGCCACGTCCGTCTCCCTCTCGATCGCGGAAAGGATTTCGGCGGCGGAATGCATCGCTTCACTGTATTCGCGCTCGTAAAAAAAACAAGGGATTGCAACATGGTCGCAACCCCCTGTATAAGCCCGATCAGAGATTGCCGAACATCTCCGTAACGTAGTACTGCATGCCTCGCGTGAAGACAGGCAGCTTTGCCATCTGGTAGTTCCGCCACCGCAGCTCTTGCGGGGTATCCGTCGGAAACACTGGCGTTGGCCACACCGACTCGATGACGAGGCCGTCATCGAACTCTTCGTTGATGAGGTGCAACGTCGCACCCGTCTGTGTATGCGCGCCTGTCTTAGCCTTGGCGATGGCGTCGGCGGTGGGAGTTGGGCCGCGAAAGCAGCACTCGTGCCGCTTGTCC
>Ga0155896_125_pt1 | contig 1620 bp, 4 predicted proteins | sample RifCSPlowO2_01_FD_107550 | JGI IMG/M metagenome (GOLD analysis project Ga0155896, IMG submission 107550) | Candidatus Kaiserbacteria bacterium RIFCSPLOWO2_01_FULL_54_24
TAGTTTCTAGCTATGTATAAGCTATATGCATGACCACCCAAGTCGTGTTTAAGGTTGATCCGAAGATCAAGGCGAAAGCTATGCGACGCGCGAAGCAGGAAGGCGTACCATTCGCCTCTGTTCTCAAGCTCGCGACGAAGGCGTTTGCAGAGGGGAAATTCGACGTCGGTATCGTGAGCGAGGAGCGTTTCAACGCAAAAACCGAAAAGGAACTCCGCGCTATCCATCGTGACATCAAGCTAGGTAGGAACCTGATCAAGTTCAAGAGCTCCAAAGAAATGGACGATTACCTCTTGTCTCTTTAGAGAGGTATGAGAGTAGAACTCCACCGGAAATTCACCAAGAAATTTCGCAAGCTTCCACGAGATATCCGCACGAGATTCGTGGAGCGAAAAAATCTCTTTTCCCGCGAACCATTTCATCCGCTTCTCAACAATCACTCCGTGCACAAAAAGTTTCCGGGGTGGCGGAGTGTCAACGTCACCGGAGACTATCGGGCACTCTTGGTTTAAAGAAACAAACGGGAGGCTGGGATTAGTGCGCGTCTTTGAGTAATTGCGAGATGACTTTGTAGCGGCGATCTTTGCGTAGCCCATGATGGGCAGCGAGCTTCTTCTTGAGCGCGGAGAATGAGCCGTCGAGATCGTTTGTGGTGTTGGGGATGTCGAGTTCGGGATACTTCAAATAGGTGAATAGATACGGCAGGTTTGTTTTCAATGATCGGTATGCCGAGCGGACTTTCTTGTGCGTGTAGTACCATTTCTTTTTTCCCGTGATGAATGTTTCGGTCGTCTTCTCCTCGATGAAGTCGCCCCACTTCGCGTGCCACGTTGTGAGCGCCGCAGTGAACGTCGCCTCGTCCGTTTTGGTGAGAGTGAGGACGAGAGCACGAAGTTCAACCCCGGCTTCGGTTTTGGGTCGTCGCGTGAGATACTTCGTCACCTGCTTGATTTGGTGGAACTGGCACATCTGTACCGGTATATCCTCAAACACAGCCAAGAATCCGCGCCTGCCATCGACGACCGCCGCGAGGAAGGTCCAACCTTTTTCTTCGAGGATCGCTCTGCCGTAGCGGTAGTGCGCCATGCGCTCGCCCTCGACTTCATGCCACCAGATGTTCTTCTTGAGGTCGTGCGAACGGAATACGCATACCCCGTAGTCGTGTCCCCAGAAGGTCGTGTCGGCGATGAACACGCTCGGTTGCGGCGTAATCAACTGCTCGGGAACTGCGACCGCGTCGAGCTGTCTGCGGATCGATACGTGCGAACGGTCATGCTTCTGCCCGAGCTGTTTGAGCGTCTGTTTGCCGTCGACGTACTCGTTCCAAAGAATTTTGTTCTTGTCCGAATCGCGACGCGTCGATTGAAATTGCCTGCTACAGTCCAGACACTTGTATCTCGTCAATCCACGCCTCCGACCGTTTTTCTTTGTGTGACCACTGACACAAAACGGGCATATTTTCGCCCCTTTTTAATTGTCATGTTAAATATTCGTGACTTTAGCTTGTATACAAGCCACCATACAGTCAAATCAGCCTCCCGAAAGTTTCTTTAACTCGCACTCTTTGAGGAACACGAGGGCGGGGTTGTCTTCATGACTATCGGAACCCATTCGGAGCTC
>Ga0155896_137_pt2 | contig 1062 bp, 1 predicted proteins | sample RifCSPlowO2_01_FD_107550 | JGI IMG/M metagenome (GOLD analysis project Ga0155896, IMG submission 107550) | Candidatus Kaiserbacteria bacterium RIFCSPLOWO2_01_FULL_54_24
AAGCTTCCCATCATCGCCGGCGGCACGGGATTTTATATCGATGCGCTCGTCGGAAAAATCGCTCTTCCGAACGTCCCGCCGAACAAGAAACTGCGTGCACAATTGGAAAAGAAGACCGCCAAACAGCTATTTACCATGCTAAAGAAACGCGACCCCCGCCGCGCTAAGTCGATAGATCCGCACAACAAACGCCGTCTGGTCCGCGCACTTGAAATTACTGCAGCCTTGGGCCGCGTCCCCAAAATTATGGATGTCGCACATCCATATTTTGATACGCTGTGGATAGGCATCGCCACACCACCGGAGGTTCTGGAGCGGAAAATACGCGCCCGCCTGCTCGCGCGTCTGCGCGGCGGCATGGTCTCGGAGGCGCGGCGGCTCCATAGGCACGGCCTTTCGCACAAGCGCATGAAGCAACTTGGCCTCGAATATCGTGCACTCGCGCGATACTTGCAGGGGAAAATCACGCGAACCGAGACGATCGAGGAGCTCAATCATGACATACGCCGGTACGCGAAACGGCAGTTGGCTTATTGGAAACGGAACCGCTCGATACAGTGGTTTGATGCCACTCAAAAGAAGGAGGTCATCATCCGAGCCAAGAATTGGTTAAGAAAATAGACTTCTGGCGGGCTTTGCCCGCCGAAGGTCGCTTCGGCGACCGAAGGCGGGCCCACAAGGATTCGAACCTTGATCTTTCGTTTTGGAGACGAAAATTCTACCATTGAACTATGGACCCGTACTGAGAATTGTACGGCTACAAGCTTCAAGCTACAAGCAACGGGCTATTTCTTAGCTTCCTTGTGTTTGGTGTGCGCCTTGCACCACTTGCAATATTTCTTGAGTTCTATCTTGCGCTCTACGAGCTTCCTATTCTTGCGCGACCAATAGTTGGTGCGGCTACACTTCTGACATGCGATTTTTATGAGCTGATCTTGCGACATGAAGCGGCACTATAAGCGAAATGTGGCCTCCCCGCAAGCCCGCGATATAGATCATAAATAAGGTTACCCAAACGACACTGGATAGATCATAAGTAGGTTACCGTCGCTTTCATGACCA